>Ga0213881_10001042_pt1 | contig 14250 bp, 13 predicted proteins | sample BarmaccoBMER_R08_FD_160104 | JGI IMG/M metagenome (GOLD analysis project Ga0213881, IMG submission 160104) | Barbacenia macrantha exposed rock microbial communities from rupestrian grasslands, the National Park of Serra do Cipo, Brazil - ER_R08 ... | reverse complement strand
GCGCCCGACATTTCGCGATTTGCGCCGATTGTCGCGGAAGAAAAGAGCCTCCTGGAGAAAAAGGTGTCGGGAAACGCTACCTAATCTTCCATCGAGCTCTTTTCTTCCACGGGTGCACAGTGGCGATCGCGGCTTTTGCGGCGGTTTGTGCCTGCCGACGGCAGCCCCGCGCACGGTGTTGCTACCTAGCTACTCATGAGTAGCTTGGCTGTTGAGGACTAGGGGCGTAGTCGTGACTCGCTAGTAGTGTCACGAGCCGTTCACCACGGGGTGGTGCGCTACCGCTAGGGTTGACCCATGCGAGTGGGAGTGCTTACCGGTGGCGGCGACTGCCCCGGACTGAATGCCGTTATCCGGGCCGTGGTGCGCAAGGGCGTCCAGGAATATGGCCTTGAATTTGTCGGATTCCGGGATGGGTGGCGCGGGCCGCTCGAGGGTGACACGGTGCCGCTGGATGTGCAGGCCGTTCGCGGCATCCTGCCCCGCGGCGGGACCATCCTCGGATCGTCGCGCACCAATCCGCTCAAGAACGGCGGCAACGGTGGCCGCAACGGAATCGAGCGGATCAAGGACAACCTGGCCGGCCTCGGGGTGGACGCGCTGATCGCGATCGGCGGCGAGGACACGCTTGGTGTCGCCACCCGGCTCGGCGAGCAGGGCGTTCCTGTCGTCGGCGTGCCGAAGACGATCGACAATGACCTTGGCGCCACCGATTACACCTTCGGCTTCGATACCGCGGTGAACATCGCGATGGAGGCCATCGACCGGCTGCACACCACCGCGGAGAGCCACCACCGAGCGCTTATCGTCGAGGTCATGGGCCGGCACGCTGGCTGGATCGCGCTGCACGCCGGCCTGGCCGGCGGCGCGAACGTGATCCTCATCCCGGAGCGGCCGTTCGACATCGACAAGGTTTGCGCCTACGTCCAGCACCGGTTCCAGACCAGGTACGCGCCCATCGTGGTGGTTGCCGAGGGCGCCCACCCGATGGCCGAGCAGGTCGCGGTCAGCACCGAGATGCTTGACTCGTTCGGTCACGTGCGCCTCGGCGGAGCGGGTCAGATGCTTGCCGAAGAGATCGAGAAGCGGACCGGCAAGGAAGCCCGCTGCACGGTGCTCGGGCACATCCAGCGCGGCGGCACGCCGACGGCGTTCGACCGGGTGCTGGCCACCAGGTTCGGAGTGCACGCGGTCGAGGCGGTACACGACGAGGCGTTCGGCATCATGGTCGCGCTGCGTGGCACGAACATCGTGCGCGTCCCGCTGGCCGAGGCCACCAGCCAGCTCAAACTGGTTCCGCCGCAGCGCTACGCCGAGGCCGAGATCTTCTTCGGCTAAGATCCCGCGCCACCTCTAAGATCCCGCGCCACCTCTAAGATCCGCGTCACCTCTGAATCCCGCACAGCGCCGAGCGCGGTCTATCGCCGGTTGCGTTCCCGCTACTCGTCTGCTTATACTCGTCTACGAGTACTTGGGAACGAGGATTCGCAAACGAGGTGATTACGGATGGCGAAGCGGCGGAAGGTGGGCAACCTGCTGGCGCTGTCGCTGCTCTCGGTGCTGATGCAGCGGCCGATGTATCCCTACGAGATGGCTTCGGTGCTGCGGGAATACGGCAAGGATCAGGCCATCAAGATCAACTGGGGTTCGCTCTACACGGTGGTGCAGAACCTGGAGAAGCACGGCTTCATCGAGGCCGTGCAGGTCGCCAGGGAGGGTCGGCAGCCGGAACGCACGACCTACCGGATCACTGACGCCGGACGGGCCGAGCTTCACGACTGGCTGCGTGAGCTGCTCGGCGAGCCGGAACGGGAGTACACCAGGTTCGAGGCCGGGCTGTCCGATTGCGCCAACCTGCCCCCGGATGAGGTGATCGCGCTGCTCCGCCAGCGGCTTCGGTCGCTCGACGCGGACAACGACCGCCTTGCGGCCGGCCTGGCCGAGACGGGCCGGCATGTGCCCCGGCTGTTCCTCATCGAGACCGAGTACCACCTGGCCATGCGCCGGGCCGAGGCGGACTGGGTGCGCGCCCTGCTGGCCGAATTCGAGGGCGGTACGTTCCCGGGCCTGGACCTGTGGGCGGCACTGCACAAGATCGGCGCGTTCGACGGCAGCGGCAAGATACCTGAGCTTCCGGAAGGGCTCGAGGTACCGCCTGAATTCAGCATGCTCAACAGGCAGCAGCCGGAAGGAGGGGCCGGGTAGCAACGCAAACCCCGGCCTGGTGCGGCAACACGCAGACCGGGGCAATGACCTCAAACCGATCCCGCGAGGTTACGGCTAACGAGGCGTCACTCAATAGTCTAGCCATTTCTCCTCGCGGGCCAGAAATCACGAGGAGTTACGACAGTGAGTTCTGTCGACTGTGCCGTGACGGCACATCAACTGGTGAAGACATACCCGGTCCGCGGCAAGAAGGACCGGATCACGGCGCTCGACGGGCTGAGTCTCGCGGTTCCGCGCGGCATTGTCTTCGGGCTTTTGGGACCGAACGGCGCCGGTAAATCGACCACGGTCAAGGTTCTCACCTCCCTGGCGCGGCCGGATTCCGGTGGTGCTTCGGTCGAGGGAATCGATGTACTGCGGGATCCGGCCCGGGTGCGGCAGGTCATCGGGGTCGTCGCGCAGCGGTCCGGGGCGGATCCGACCGCGACCGGACGGGAGAACCTGCTTCTCCAAGGACGGCTCTACGGACTGCGGGGTTCCGCGGTACGGTCCCGTGCGGACTGGCTGCTGGCGCATTTTGGGCTGTCAGATGCGGCGGGGCGGCTGGTCAAGACGTATTCCGGCGGCATGCAGCGCCGGCTCGACGTCGCGCTCGGCTTGATCCACCGGCCTTCGGTGCTGTTCCTGGACGAACCGACGACCGGCCTGGACCCGGAGTCCCGGGCCGCGATGTGGCAGGAGATCGCGCGGCTTGCCTCTGGCGAAGGCCTGACCGTGCTGCTCACCACGCATTACCTGGAGGAAGCCGACCGGCTGGCCAGTCAGCTGGCCATCGTGGACCACGGCCGGGTGGTAGTCACCGGCACGCCGGACTCGCTGAAAGGCGAACTGCGTGGCGATGTGGTCCAGGCGATGCTGCCGGCCGGGGCCGACACGGGCTTCGTGCGGTCCGCGCTGACCGGGCTGCCGGAGGTGCGGGAGGTCCTGGTGGCGGGCCGGAACGTCTCGGCCCGTAGCGACGACGGTGCGGCGGCGGTGCCCGTCGTGCTGGACGCCCTGTCGCGGGCGGGCGCGCCCGCGGTGTCGGTGACCGTCGCCCGGCCCTCGCTGGACGAGGTCTACCTGCGGTACACCGGTCGCCGGTATGGCGAGGGCGGCTCATCGGGGGACGAAGTCAGCGGTGAACCGACCGGACACGATCTAGCGGAGGCGAGCAAGTGATGGCGACCATGGACGTCACTATTCCGCAGGTCACCCGGGAACGGTCCGCGTTCGGGACCACGCTGGCGCACACCGCGTACCTGACCGGACGGAAGATGCACGCACTGGCCAGGAATCCCTGGGTGCTGGCGTTCAGCCTGGTACAGCCGGCCGTCTGGCTGTTCCTGTTCGGCGAGCTGTTCCGGCGCGTCATCGATATACCTGGCTTCCGCTTCGGCGGGTCCTACCTCGACTATCTGATTCCGGGCGTCGTGGCGATGAACGCCATGTCCAACAACATGTGGGCGGGCATGGCGATGATCGAGGAGATCGAGCGCGGCACGCTGAACCGGTTCCTGGTCTCGCCGGCCAGCCGAATCGGGATCATGAACGCGACGGTGGCGGAGCAGGCGGTCGCGACATCCGTCCAGACGCTGATCATCCTGCTGCTCGGCCTGGCCGGCGGGGCGGCCTATCCGGGCGGAGTCGGCGGCTGCGTGCTGCTCATACTGGCATCGATCCTGGTCGGCGTCGTGTTCGGCGCCTTGTCCAACGTGACCGGCATGCTGCTGGGATCCCGTGAGGCGATCATCGGCGTGTACACGTTTTTCATGCTGCCGCTGATGTTCCTGTCGTCGGCGTTCATCCAGACCAGCCTGATGCCGGGATGGATGCAGGCGATCGCGTCGCGCAACCCGCTCAACTGGGTGGTGCAGGTCGGCCGCTCGGTGCTCGCGGCGAATCCGGACTGGGGCGCCGTGGCGGTTCGCTGTGGCGGGCTGCTCGCGCTGGCGGTGGGGTGCGTGGCGCTGTCGGTGGTGACGTTCCGCTCCTACGCCAAGAACGTCTGACTCCGGCGTGACCGCCGGTTAACCCCGGCGCGACAAAGGCGGGCGGATCTCCGGTGACCTCCGGGACCCGCCCGCCTTGCTGCCTGCCGCGATCAGACGACGGCGGTGACCTCAACCTCGAGCAGGGCACCCGGGACGGCCAGGCGCGACACCTCGACAGTGGTGCTGGTGGGGAGCGCGTCGGCGGAGAGGCGCTTCCGGCGTGCTTGCGCGTATTCGGAGATGCGGTCCATGTCGGTCAGGTACGTCCGGATGTTGACGATGTGCTCGAAGGTGGCGCCGTGCGCGGCGAGGATCGTGCCGATCTGCTCGAAGATGGCGGTGGCCTGGGCGGTCATGTCGTCTGGGCCGATCAGCTTGCCGTCTTCGTCGGTTGCGATCTGGCCGGAAAGGATGAGGAGGCGGGCCCCGGCCAGGTCGATGCGAGCCACGTGGGAGTAACGCCCGGGCGGAGGTGCCGGCACGCCTAGCGGATTGTCGAAGAGCGTCATGCGGCCAGGCTAGGGATGACCGTGGTATGTGACAAGCGAATACTTCACATATAAGCCATGCTTAGTTAGCATTGGTCGCTGTGGACACAGAATTGCTGCGAGTGTTTCGTGACGTGGCCCAGCACGGATCGTTCACCGCGGCGGCCAGGGGCCTCGGGTATACGCAATCCGCTGTGTCCCGGCAGATCTCGGTCCTGGAGAACGAGTTCGGGGCGCCGCTGTTCGACCGGCTGGCCCGCGGGGTGCGGCTGACCGAATCCGGCCGCTCGCTGCTGCCGCACGCCGAGGCTGTGCTGCAGCGCGTGGCGGTCGCGGCCGCCGACATCCAGGCACTGCGGCATCTCGACCATGGACGGCTCCGGGTCGGGGCGTTTCCGACCGCCGACGCCGCCCTGGTGCCGCGGGCGGTGGCGGCCTTCCGCCAGGCTCATCCCGGTGTGGAGCTGATGTTCGCGGAGGGGTTCGTCCGCGACCTGGTGGTGCGGGTATCGGAAGGCGGGCTTGATGTCGCGGTCGTCACGTCCACCGTTACCGGCCTGGTCGAGGGACTGGAATTGCGGCACGTCATGGACGACCAGATGTTCGTGGCCGTGCATCCCTCCCATCCAGCGGCTAGCCGGGACGTGATCCGGCTGGCCGACCTGGCCGAAGACGACTGGATAGCGGGTAGCTCGCGGCTCGAGGAGACGCTGTTCGCCGCGGCCGAAGGCCCAGGCCAATCAAACACTGCGGCCGAAGGCCCAGGCCAATCAAACACTGCGGCCGAAGGCCCAGGCCAATCAAACACTGCGGCCGAAGGCCCAGGCCAGTCAGACGCCACGGGCGGAACGCCGTTCCGGCCGCGGATCAGGTACGTGATCCGGGAATGGGTAGCCAAGCAGGGATTCGTCGCGGCCGGGCTCGGCGTGACGCTCATACCGTCGCTGGCGATGGGGTCGGCTCGCCCGGACGTTGTGCTGGTCCCGCTGCACCCGGACGATTCACCGATCCGGAAGGTCTATGCGGCCACCCCGGCCGCGATCACCCCGCCCGCCGCGCTGGCCTCGTTCCTGGGCTTTCTCGACGATGCCGCGGCCGAGGTCGTATCCCGCGCCAGCGGGCGGGGTAGTTAACGCGGCACGGGTGGGCCCCAGCGCTGTCACAGCGCTCACCGGCCCAGCGTCGGCTATCCCGGCGTCGGCTATCCCGGCGTCAACCATGGCGGTCGCCGGAACGGCCGGGCGACTGCGCATCTGCCGCACGTCACGGGGGATGAGGGCGAGCGCGGACGCGATCACGATCGCCGCGGCCGCTGCGTACTGCGCGGCGGACACGCCGATCGCGGCCGCGAGCGGCCCGGCGACCAGGGCGCCGGCCGGCATGGCCATGACCGAGCCCAGGACGTCGTAAGACGACACGCGGGCCAGCATTCCCGGCGGGATGTTCCGCGCCATCGCCACGGTCCACTGCACCATCATCATCTCGACCAGCACGCCGAGGCCGAACGACACGACGCATACCAGCGGCAACGGCAGCACCATGGCCAGGGACAGTGGCGACACCGCTATCGCGGCCCCGGCGAGCACGACGAACAGCATGGGTCGCCCGGGCGTGATCCGCAGGGACGCCAGACCGCCCGCGATCAGTCCCAGCGAGTCCGCCGCCGTGATCGCGCCCCACGCCGCCGGGCCGCCGAGATGGGCCTTGGCCACCACCGGGCCCAGCACCGAGAATGCGCCATACCAGGCCATCATCACGATGCAGAACTGGGCGACGATCGCCCAAAGCCAGGTGTGCGACCGGAACTCCGACCATCCCTCACGCAATTCGGCCAGCAACGACCGCGAAGCCGGATCGGCAACCCCGCTGATCCGGTCGCGCGCGCCCCGGATGGACAGCAGCATCGGCACCGTCCCAGTCATCCCGATGCCGCACAACGACAGCGCCCACCCCGGACCAGTCGCCGCCACCAGCAGACCGGCCACCGCGGCGCCGGCCATCTGGCCGGTGTTCATGGCGAGCCTGCTGATGGCGCTCGCGTCCTGAAGCATCGTGTCCGGCACGAGCCGGGGGAGCAGTGCCTGGGAGGCCGGGTAGAAGATGGCGGTGCCCGTCCCGGTCACAGCTTCCAGGCAGATCATCAGCCATAGCGGCGGCCGTCCGGTCAGTACCAGCAGACCGAAGGTCCCCTCGCCGATCGCGATCATCAAGTTGGCGGCGATGATCACCCGCTGCGGCGGGAAGCGGTCGGCGGCGACGCCGCCAATGAGCGCGAATATCAGCGAGGGCGCGATCTGCGCCGCGAGCACGTAGGACAGGTCGGACGGCGATCCGGTGGACCGCAGGACCGCGAACGAGACACCCACCAGCGAGAACCCGAACGCCGCGGGTGCCAGCAGCCGGTCGGCGAGCAGCAGCCGGAAGTCCCGGATACCCAATACCGGAAAGCGGCCGATAGCACGCCCCCGTGACATCTGCCTCGTCCTCTCTGGCTGAGGGATGCTGATCCTCCAGGCAACCTGGCTGATCCGCTGGCCTGACTCGCCGTTCAACGGTAATCGCGCGCCAGATGACCTGGCAATTTGTTTTCGCTCGAGCGCAGCCTCGCGCACGCGTCAGCGGAACTGGTCGATCCGGGTCCAGATCGACGGCGGATGGTCCTCGACCGGCAGCCACAGCATCGGCTGTCGGCCGTCATACCGGGCCTGGAACCCCCGGTCCCCGGGATAACGTCCTCGCCGGTCCGGCCAGACAACCTGCAAGTGGGCCGGGCGGTCGCCGAAGGCATACCCGTAATACCGGTCGGACAGCGCGAACATGCTCGTCTGCCGCCAGCTCGCGTGGACCGGGCGAATGGTCAGCGTGCACGGGCAGATCCCGTCGACATCGTCCGCGACATCGACTGGCGTCCCATCGGCGACCCGTTCGGCGATGGAATTCAAGATGATCGTCATGTGCTCGTCGGGGAGCCCGGCCATGGTGAGTTCCGGGCGGTCCTGGCTCAGCCAGAGGCCGACGGTGTACGCCCACGGTGGCGTGAACGCGTCGCTCCGCATCGTGGCGACCGACCAGCCGACCGTGCTGATATCGCCGGCGACCGCCCGCATCTGGGCTTCCGGATTGATCCCAGCCGCGAGCGCCTCGCACTCGGCGCATCGGCAGCGGTTCGGCAACGGGTTGGCGCGGCGTCTGCGTGGTGGGTTCATCATGCTGGATACGTTACGACGAGGGTCTGACATTTTCGGGGCCGCTCGCCGCGAAAGCTCGCACTGATTTTCTAGCATAGGGCCCGTCCCCCCGCGGCCCCTGCCTAGGGGACCGCCGCCCCCGGTCTAGTGCCCGGCGCGAGCCCGGAATGCCGCTGTCTTGACCCGGTTCTGGCATGAAGTTGAGCAGAACCGCCGGGTGCCGTTGCGCGAGATGTCCACGTAGACCCGGTCGCATCGGGGCGCGGTGCATACGCCGAGCCGGTCGTACAGTTCGCCGCCGAGCACGACCGCCAGGCCGGTGGCGCAGCCGGCCGCCCACCCGCTGACCATGGAATTGTCCGCGGCGGTGAAGTGCAGGTGCCACGGCTCCCCGTCGTGTCGTTCCAGGGCGGGCCGGGCCCCGGTCCGGACCAGCATGGCGTTGACCAGTTCGGCCGCCGAGTCGACCGACCCCGCGGCCACCGCCGCGAACACTTCCCGCAGCTCGGCGGCCACGAAGCAGAACGACGCGGCCTCCTCCCATGACACCTCACGTCGGCTGCCGCCCGCGCGCAACAGCGCGGTAACCGCCTCGGTGCGCGCCGAATCCTCCGGCGGCTGGTACTCGCGCCCGCGGGAGTATCCGGGCGTGAGCAGGTTCACAAGGCCGACCGTCACCTGGACCACCCTGTCAGTGTGACTGTTGAAATCCATTTGCCCAGTTACAGCTCCTGTCCTTACTCTCGTAACTGTCGAAGCCATCTTAGCCAGTAACAGGAGGCCGTAACCCCATGCCGGACCTGGACCGTGCCACCGCGCAAGCCTGGATCGACCGCTGGGACCGCCAGCAGGAGGAAAACCTCCCCGACCGCGAGGAAAGGTTCACCGCGCTGATCGATGCCGTCGAAGCGGCCGTCGGCCGGGATGATCCGCTCATCCTTGACCTGGGCTGCGGCCCGGGCTCGCTGGCCATCCGGCTCCTTGACCGCATTCCGGGCGCCAATGTCATCGGCATCGACGCTGACCCGGTGACGCTCGCGCTCGGCCAGGCCGCGTACGGTGCCACATACGAGAACCTCCGCTTCATCGACTTGGACCTGCGTGTTCCCGGCTGGTCGAGCCGTCTGCCGGAGAAAGCCGACGCCGCGGTGAGCACGACCGCGCTGCACTGGCTGTACGAGCCGGAGCTGATCGCGCTGTACAAGGAACTGGCTACCGTCCTGAAGCCCGGCGGCCTGCTGCTCGACGGCGACCACTTCCAGGTGAACGAGCGGGAGAGCCCGATCCTGGCCCGCCTCGACCGGGCCGTGCGCCAGCGGGAGAACACACGGCGATTCCCTGACGGGCACGCCGAGAGCTGGTACGGCTGGTGGGAGGCGGTCACCGCCGATCCGCTGCTGCGCGAGTTCGCGACCGAGCGCCAGCGTCGCCGGGTCGAAGCCGGTCATCACGATGCGGAATCGACACACCTGGCCACTCACGTCAATGCGCTCAAGGCGGCTGGCTTCGCCGAGATCGGCACCCTGTGGCAGCGCGGGGACAACCGCCTGCTCTGCGCGGCCCTCGCGGAAGCGTAAGCCGCCTGATCGCCTCGAGGCCGCCCATCCCTGACAGCCCTGCTCGGGAACCCCGGCTCGGCCGGATGAACCCGCCCCTCAGCGTGACGATGGCGCCATTCATCGCGTTGAGTGGAGGATTGTCCGGTTCTAGCGACATCAATGGCGCCATCGATGTCGTCAGCGCGTAGTGACGGCCGCGGGCCGATTTGTCAGGATCTGACCGCTATGTGACGGCGGCTGCGGTGGACGACACGGAGGAAAAGAGCTTCGCGGAGGATAGGGCGCCGGTTTCCGGCGCCTCTTCTTCCAGAACGCTCTTTTCTTCCGCGAGATGGCCGACCCAGTGCCCACTATGTGGCGATTTGCACAGTTCGCCAGGCGGCCAGCGCATTGCCGCAAAAGCTGACATGCCGGAAATGTCCCACATGTCGCAAACGCAAACGCCGTGACCTAACGACCCATGATCTCAGTGACGGCGCGCGTAGGCGACGTTGATGATCCCGATCACGATCCAGATCAGCGCGACCAGCGCTCCCGATGGGGCGCTGTTGGCCTGGTAACTAGGGTGCAGCACGACGCCGGTCGCTCCGACGGCGAGCCCCATCGAGCCCAGCGCCAGCATCACGTGACCGAACCCCAGCCGCCCCTGGGCCTGAGCGCGCTGCGCCCGCCACTGCCGAGGCGGGGGCATCATCTCCCGCGCGTATGCGTTCAGCTGAGTCTCGACCCGCCGGTCGATCTCCTCGCCGATGCGCTCGACAAGGCCCTCGGCCACCGCGGTGTCATATTTTGGTCCCAGATCGCGGTGCGCCCCCGCGGAAGCCCTGATTTCCTCGCTGATGCTCACGCGGTAACGCTAACCGTAGCCGCACGTCGCGGGCACTGGTGCTAGCACCCGGATTGTCCCTACCGCTGGCACCATCAGGGACTGGCACACTGTTTTACGATTGGTCGGAGGGTGCCGATGGATGTAGCAACTGAGTTCACTGCCGAGAGCGAGCCGTGTGTTCTGCTCAAACTGGGCGAAATCGTGCTCAAGGGGCGGAACCGCCAGCAATTCGATCACATCCTCCAGGGCAACATCCGGACCGCCGTCCGAGACACGGGAGTACCGGTCGGACTCCGGCAGCGAGACGGCGTGATCGTGCTGCGGGTCACCGACGGCCCGGACCGCGGTCAGCCCGAATGGGCGAAGGCGGCGGATCACATCGCCGAGCGAGTCCGTGACGTCCCTGGCATCGCCCGGGTATGCCGCCCGGCTCGGGTCCCGAAGACGCCCGAAGCCGCGGTAGCCGCCGCCGTCGCGGCGACGGCGCGAACCAAGGGCGCGTTCGCGGTGCGCGCCCGGCGACGCGACAAGCGCTTCCCGGTCACCTCCACCGAACTCGCCGTCCTGATCGGCCGCGAGATCCAGCGGGCGCACGGCCTGCCGGTTAACCTGAGGCGCCCCGACACCGAGGTCTTCGTCGAGGTCGACGAGGATGAGGTGTTCGTGTACACGCAGGGGATGGCGGGCCAGGGCGGCCTCCCGGTAGGTATGAGCGGTCGCGCCGTCGTGCTGATGTCCGGCGGCATCGACTCCCCGGTGGCGGCCTACCGGATGATGCGGCGTGGCATGCGCTGTTTCTTCCTGCATTTCTCCGGGATGCCGCTTACCGGCCCCGAGTCGATCTACAAGGCCTACGCGCTGGTCCGTGGCCTCGACCGGTTCCAGGGCGGATCGCGGTTGTTCGTGGTCCCGTTCGGCAAGGCGCAGCAGGCGCTGGCTTCCTCGGGCGCGGATCGCCTGCAGATCATGGCTCAACGGCGGCTGATGCTCAAGACCGGCGCCGCGCTGGCCAAGCGACTGGGCGGAGCGGCGCTGGTGACCGGTGACTCACTCGGCCAGGTCAGCAGCCAGACCCTCCCCAACATCACGGCGCTCGATGACGCCGTCCGGCTGCCTATCCTGCGCCCGCTGATCGGCTGGGACAAGACCGAGATCATGGCCGAGGCCCGCCGCATCCGCACCCTGGCCATCTCCGAACTTCCCGACCAGGATTGCTGCACGCTGCTGACGCCCCGTCGCGTGGAGACCAAGGCCCGGATATCGGATCTCCGCCGCCTGGAATCCCGCCTGGACGCCGAGGACCTCGCCGAAGAACTGGCCCTCACCGCCCAGGAATATAGACAAGAAACCCCATTATCGCGAACGGCGGTGGCTCACCCGTCCGCACAGCGGTCAGGCGGAGGCGGCCGGCGGCTCACCCTTGGTGTCCTCGATGCCCAGCTTCGCCTCGATCGCGGCCAGCCGCCGGTTGATGATCCGCAGCTGCCCGGCGATCTCCTCCAGCGCGGCCGCCGATGGGCGCACCCGCAGCGAGGCGGCCCTGAGACCGGGGAAAGCCGTCCCCCCGGACTCCTGCGGCAGACGGCCCTCGCCACCCCTCGGTTCGAGCAGGTGGGCGACCTGCTGCCGGGCCCGCTCGAGGGTGACGCCGTTCGCGATAAGCACCTGCCCCGCGATGCCATCGCTCTCATGGAGGAGGCCGAGCAGGATGTGCTCGGTGCCGATGTAGCCGCTTTTGAGCCGCACCGACTCGCGCAGGGCCTCCTCGAGCGTCTTCTTCGCACGGGGCGTGAACGGAATATGCCCGGACTGCTGCTCCGCCTCTTGCCCGCGGCCGATGATGGCCATGACCTCGTCGCTGAGCGCGTCCAGGTCGATGTGCAGCGACCGGAGCGTCTTCACCCCGAGGCCCTCGCCCAGACGGATGAGGCCGAGCAGGATATGCTCCGTGCCGATGTAATTGTGATGCAGCCCTCTGGCTTCTTCCTGGGCCACGACTACCACCCGCCGCGCCCGGTCGGTAAACCGCTCAAACATCCTCCCAGTTTCCACCCCGTCCAGACATCGGGGAAATATCGGGAGACATATGTCTCCCGCGGCGAGCGAAGCGAGCTTCGCGGACCCTCCTGAAGCAACCGGGACGAGGGTCTCCCGCATTAACCCCCCCGGAGCAACCGGGACGAGGGTCTCCCGCATTAACCCCACCGAAGCAACCGGGACGAGGGTCAGCCCCCGCGGCGAGCGCAGCGAGCTTCGCGGGTCGCCTGGCCGCGAGGGGCCCGGAGGGCCCTTCCGGCCAGGTGACACTAACGGCGAGAAGCGGCGCGAACGGGGGGCCTGGGGGGTTGGTTTATACCCCCCAGAAGATACAGCGTTCTTCCGACCAGCGGGGACAAGTGGGCGGCGACGCTGGCCAGCTCACGGAGGTCGGATTCGACCAGTGCCTGCGGGCCGTCGCACAGCGCGGCCTCCGGGTGCGGGTGCACGTCGACGATGATGCCGTCGGCGCCCACGGCGATCGCGGCGCGGGACAGCGGGAGGACAAGGTCGCGTCGTCCGCCGGAGTGCGACGGGTCCACGATCACCGGAAGGTGCGAGAGCCGCTGGGCGACCGGCACGGCGCTGATGTCCAGCGTGTTCCTCGTCGCTTTCTCGAACGTGCGGATGCCGCGCTCGCACAGCACGATGTCGAGGTTGCCGCGCTGGGCGATGTACTCCGCGGCCATCAGCCATTCCTCGATGGTGGCGTTCATGCCGCGCTTGAGCATGACCGGCTTGCCCACGCCGCCGACCGCCTGTAGCAGCGGGAAGTTCTGCATGTTGCGGGTGCCGACCTGGAGCATGTCGGCGTAGCTTGCCACCAGTTCCACGTCGCTGGGGTCGACCACCTCGGTGACGATCGGCAGGCCGGTCTCGGCGCGTACGTCGGCCAGGATCTTCAGGCCCGCTTCGCCCAGCCCCTGGAATGCGTACGGGGAACTGCGCGGCTTGTAGGCGCCACCGCGCAGCAGCGACGCCCCGGCCGCCCGCGCCATCAGGGCCGATGCCAGTGTCTGCTCCGCGGTTTCCACCGCGCACGGTCCGGCGATGACGGTCAGCGTGTCCGGGCCGATGGGCACGCCCGCGACCCGGATCACCGAGCGCTCCCGGTGATGCTCCCTGCTCACCAGCTTGTACGGGGCGGAGATCCGCACCACGTCGCTGACTCCCGGCAAGGATCGCAGGTTCAGCGTGCTGAAATGCTCGACATCGCCGACCAGTCCGACGATCGTCCGGGTCACGCCCCTGCTGACGAAGGCGTCGCCACCCGCCGCGCGCACCAGGTCGACGACGCCATCGATTTCCTGTTCTCCGGCCTCCGCGGCCATCACTACCACCATCGTTCCGCCTCCTTACACACAAAAAACCCCGGGCCGCTGGCCCGGGGCTCCTAGGTCGTCTGCGTCAGTGTTGCTCCGTCTGGGGCAAGGTCTGGCGGGCGACCGTCCGGGAACCGGGCCGGTAGCCAAACCAAAACCAGAACTGCTGGCGCATGGCACACACGATACCGCATGCCCCTGGCCCGCGCCCGCCCCGCGGAAGATTAGAGCCCTCCGGAAGGAAAGGCTTCGGAAACCGGTGCCCAAAGCTCCGCAAGGCTCCAATCCTCCATGTCCACCCGGACCCGGTCGGCTTATTCAGGGCGCTAGGCGTGTTCAGGAAGTGGGCCGGGGTGGATGCATTAGGGATGGTTGGCGCAACGTACCCCTCCCAAGGGGATGGTTGGCGCAACGTGCCCCTAATGGGCGCCCGGCCGGCCAAGTTTGCGCACTTCTTAGAGATCGCGCCCACCTCCCAGGAGTCCGCGAATTAGCCGACAACATCCATCCGTGACCGAAACTGGACATATACCGAAATATCCGGTGAGTGGTGGGTCCGGGCGCGGGGGGTCCGGCGCGGGAATGGTGGGTGCGGGCGCGGGGGGGGTGAGGGAAAGAGGGGCGGGTG
>Ga0213881_10001041_pt1 | contig 14262 bp, 13 predicted proteins | sample BarmaccoBMER_R08_FD_160104 | JGI IMG/M metagenome (GOLD analysis project Ga0213881, IMG submission 160104) | Barbacenia macrantha exposed rock microbial communities from rupestrian grasslands, the National Park of Serra do Cipo, Brazil - ER_R08 ... | reverse complement strand
TGGTCTCTCCGGGCGTGAAGATTCTTTGGTCGGAACCTTCACATTGTCCCGTTGAGACCATTGTCCTACCGGTTACGACACGCCACATTTGTCCATCATTTTTATAACCCCTTTTGCATAAGCCTCATCGTGTACTAATTAAGTATTGATCTGACTGACTTGTCGCTACGCCTAGCCCGATGCAGAGGCATAGAAACTGCATGAGGACAAGGGTCGCCGCACTCGCCAAGTGTCGCTACGCCTAGCCCGATACAGAGGCGGCATAGAAGCTTCCAGTATTGGAATGGTCCGTACGGCGCCATTGACGTCGTAACGGATAGCCAGATGCAGAGGGGCATAGAAACGACGCCTCAGGTTGGCTGATTGATTGGCGTTGTTCTACTGACGAGCGCTCTCAAATGGCACGCCAAGTCGTCAAGCAGCTTAAAAATCTCTTGATTTTTGATGCGGCCTCTCTCTGTGGGAGGAGGGGCAGGGCGAATCCGGAGGGGATGGCATCCCCCATCTCCGCTGGTCATGACATTACGTTTGGCGGAATGTCGGTAGCGCACTGACGGGGACAATGCCGGGAGTACCTGGAACGAGACGCTTACCGATGACGGCCTCGTGTTCTGTGCCACCCCGTGGTCACTGGCTGCACTATGTCCCCCCGGACGACGTCACGCATCGACTCGGGTCGAGGCCTAGGCTGGACTGTTCGCTCCCCGTCACCGCCAGGCCCGCGGCGTCCACCGCAGCAGCCGCCTGGTAGTACGACGGACGGGAGAACCCGAACGCCGCCGCCACCTTCGTCACCGGCTGGCCCTCGACCCGTACCCGGCGCACCATCTCGTATTTGACCTGCATCAGGTCCCGGGCGTCGAAGAACTCCGGCCGCGCCGTGAATGCCTCGTCGGCCACCGCCTCCGGCCGCGGGTGCAGGCTGCGCGCTCCCCGCAACGCCGCCTCCTTCGGGTCCGGCCGCCGTTGCGCCATATCACACCTCCGGGAACCACACAAATGTAACACTCATTATGCCGAGCACGGTGACCTCTGCTGCGCCGACATGCAGCTCGATCAAGAACGCTTTGCAGAGTTGTACTCGCAGCATGCAGGACGACCGCGCTTGCCCGGCGAAATCTACTTAACAGCACCGGCGAAATCCGCCTTACCCACAAGTCTCGGAGGCAAGCGAGCAACCCTCGACCATCCGCGCCAGGGCCAGCAGGTCGACCACCCGAAACGCACATCGGCCGGCCACCACCATCACGAACACATCCACCCCAGCGCATCCGTCCAACCCCGGAAGTGAGTACTGCCCACCATCCCCGGTCCAAGAAAAACACCCGATCCTCGCCCCAGGTCTGCCGGAGCGCCACGAACACGAACCGCCGCCCCGACCACGGACGAAACGGGTGGGTCACCCTCAACGCTCGCTGCGGAGCGAGGTCATCAGGCGTAGTCGACGACGCGGGACAACGCGCTGGACAAAACCCGAGATCGGCCTTTCAAAACCGAACTGATCCACCAGCGCGGCCCCTGGAAAGGCATCGCCGACGTCGAACTCGCCACCCTCGAACGGCCGACTGGCACAACCACCGACGGCTCCACAGCCCCTGCCACGACGCCACACCCGCGGATACGAACTGATCCACTACGGTCAACACCAGCACTAACCGCGGCTGGAGTCTAAACCACCTAACTCTCCGGACGCCCCGGGCGATTCAGTTGTTAACCTCTTGCATCTCTCGAGCCTTCTAGAATAATGGAGCTGCTCCGCGTCAAACTCATTTAGCGGGTAGTCAACGCGACAGACGAGATTAGCTCACATCTCCCGGCGCGCTGACGCTCTCTTCATCCCACCGTGTAATAACGTCCGACTCGCTGGAGGGACCGACTGTGATATCGCCAGTGTTCCGCCGTATCCAGGATTTGTTAACGTCAGAGCCTGGCACGCTGATCAAGGCTGACGCTGCATTCACGTCAATGCGCCAAGCAAGCGGGTTTCACCACGAAGGCCGAGCGTATCCAGTGGCACTCCAACCATTTGTATTGGAATCCGAGTGGGCAGATACTGCTAAGGTGGCGTCAGAGGGGTTGCATCGTGTGCTCGAACGTGTCGCCGACCTTTACCTGGAAGACGAGGCGGTGCGTCGATTCTTCGCAAATTATCGACACGCGGAGCGCTGGTTGACTGCGCCGCAACGCGTTCGACCCTGCGCCGGTGTATGCAGATTGGATGGTGTATTCATTAATGGCTCGTACCGCATCATGGAGACGAACACGTGCTGTCCCGGTGGTGTAATAAAGGTTGGAGCACAATTTTCCCTGTGGCAATCCGTTATGGCCGATATTTTGAAAATTGAGCCCCCAGACGCAGGCGGGCAGCCTTTCGTTACCGATCCAATGCTTTTCGTAAAGCATCTAATAAAAATGCATCAGCTGCAGTTCGGGCGCCTTCCCACAGGGGCCGCTGTGATCTCCTTGAACGGCCGGTACATGAATGAAGTTGACTTGACCGTAAAGGGGTTGCTTCAGTTTGGCATTCCAGCGCGGCACTTGGATGCCAAAGAATTGCGACGAGCAGGCTGCGGTAAGGTGTTGGGAAAGGGCTTCGAGGTCACTCTCGCTTATCACAAGCTCGATCAACTTGAACTAATTACTACGTCCGAATGTTTCGAATATCTTGACGCGGGAGCCGCTGGTGAGGTGTGTTTTCTCAATCATCTGCTTTCACAATGTGTACTAGAAGACAAAAGTGTGCTCGCCCTCATCTCTGATCCGCGATTCGCAGGCCGGTTCACCGTAGATGACCAGGAAATAATCAAGCGTCACGTTCCCTGGACTCGAGTACTCGCTACAGGTAAAACTACAGATCCCGAAGGGGCGCTAATCAACCTGTGCGAGTACGTCATTAACCATAGAAAGCAACTGGTCGTCAAGTCTTGCAATCTCACGCGGGGCGAGGATATCACCATAGGCGCTTTCGTGGGGAAGGATCACTGGGATGCCCTCGTCAGTAAAGCAATCCATACCGGCAATCACGTAGTCCAGCAATACCTTCCATTGCCAAAAATGCCCGTAATCATAGGCACTCCGCCACAATTCGTGGACATGGTGTACGAGTTAGATACCTATCTCATTAATGGTATGTTCGCAGGATTTTTGTGTCGCGCATCGCTCGATCCGGTCGTGAACGTAGGCCGTAGCGGCATTATGGTGCCAGTCCTGATTACGCCAGCTTTAGGCCGCGTTCTCGATTCACCTTGCGTAAGGAAAGGATAGTGGTGCGCCGTGTCAGACGTATGGTTAATAGATCGATACGATGAAAGCCGCGAGATGCGCGCATTGCGATTGGCCCTCGGCATACGAGGCGTAACTGCCGAAATCCTAGATTGGAAAGAGATCACTCCTATAGGTGCGCCGCCTGGTTTGCTTCGAAATGGCGTGCCCTGCCATCCCCCAAAGGCAGCATTTTTGGAATCGCGAGTCTTCACGCGTCATAGCGAAGGTGACCTGGCGCTTCTTTACGATTGGCTCGAAATTTTGGAGGAGGCCGGCACTAGGTTGTATAATCCGCTCGCTGCCCTTCGGCGGGGCCGAAATAAAATTCGGCAAGCATATAGTTTAGCCCGAGCCGGTCTGCCAGTGCCCCTCACCCGGGCAATTCGATGCACGGATGACTTGGAGCGCTGCCTTGAAGACTGGGGCGAGGTGGTGATCAAGCCAGTCTTCGGACACGCGTCTTTAGATGTCGTGCATATGCGGGCGGGCGGACCAGGGGCGGAGCGAGGTAGCCGACTAGGAATGCGGGAAGAAATCATTTCTTGGCACCTACTTCGCCGTCATGGACTCCTCGTCGCACAGCAGTATATTGAAAATCCAGGGCGAGACATGCGCATAACTGTTCTGGGCGGAGAAGTCGCCTCATGCGTTTATCACGTAAGTACCGCACCAGACCAGACGGTTAGACACTTCCTTTACCCACTTCGATGGGAGAAGGCGCCATTAACCGCAGAGATTGCAAACATCGCCGGCAAAGCTGTCAGAACGTTGGGACTGGAAATTGCGGTACTTGACATGCTCGAGGGCCCGGAAGGGCCAATCATCATTGAAGTCAACTGTACTGGATCGATTTGGGCTCGCATCGAAGGTACAGATATGGACCTAACTAGTGGTGGTATCACTGCTATTATTGCGGACCGTCTCGTCGAATTAGTTAACGGATCAATGTTCAACGGTGCCGCCCGACTGATGACAGAATCTACGAGCTCGACCTAATCGCCTGGATCGGCATACTGTGGAGGTGGCGAACAGCTGATGACATCGTCCAGCATGCCGCAGTCGCTCCGACAGCGCCGCTCACTGCCATTGCCATTGCCAGACCACTTCGGGTGTCAAATATATTGGACAATAAGCTCGCTACCGCGCCACCGGCAAGAGCACCCACTGGGGATACCCCCCAGTTCACCGAACGTGCTGCGGCGTGAACACGGCCTTGCTTCTTCGATGGGGTAACAATTTGACGCAACGTAGTTACCTGCGCATTCCAAATCGGCAGCCACGGCCCTGTTAGAGCAACTACGGCCCCCAGCGCAAGTGCCGGTTGGGTGGCCACCAGCGCTAATGGCGCAAGCATCCAAGCTAACCCCTCCATGCCGATACTCATAGTCAATGTTGCACCGAGCCCAAGGAGCCTAACTAAAGGTTGAACTCCCAGCGCGCCCACTATCGAGGCCGCAGCTCCCATGCTGAGCAGCAGTCCGAGCACACCTGGCGACAGATGGAGAGCTCGGTAAGCGAACAACAGCAGGACTGTCCTAGCCATGTTGTTGCCGATATTTCTCATTGCGGCTGCAAGGGTAAGAGGTCGAAGTAGCGGGTGCTGGAATACAATTTTCAGACCTTCGCCTATCTCATGCCACGCCCTCCGGTGCCATCCGGCAGGACGGGCGCGCCGAGACTCTATGTACTTCACACGCAAAAGGCCAGCAACCGATGCCAGAAAGCTTGCTGAATTTGCGGCGATGGCACCAGGTGGACCGAGAAGTTGGATGATCAGACCGCTTACGCCAGGCCCAGCAAGACGAGCTGCGGAGTTGGAGATCTCCATTAGTACGTTGCCTTTAACCAAGTCCTCGCCGCTCAATATGTCGGGAAGGTATGATTGGTAACCAACATCAAACACCACGGCGCACGCGCCTGCCAATATGGATACGACGAAAACTTGTACGAGTGACAGGTGACCCATTAGACCAACAAGTGGAATGCTAGCAAATAGAAACAACATGGTTATGTTAGCTGCAACCAGTACTCTGCGGCGCCGCACTCGATCAAGAAGAATTCCGGAACCCAACGCAACAATGGGAGTCGCGGCTTGCGTACACGAGTTCAGTACGCCCACCTGAAAATTGGTAGCATGGAGCATCAGGATTACTAAGGATGGCATTGCAAATAGTGCGACGTAATCCCCGGCCAGGCTGATGGACTGGCCTATCCACAGCATCCGATAGTCAGCGTGCCGAATAAGGAGAGTAGTATTCCTTCGGAACATTGAATACGCTGCCTTATCAGTGCTTCGTCGATTCGAACCGTTCTAAACACAGCCAGCTATTCGTTCGCTCGAAGTTGAACATTGGTGGTTCTAGTGGCGCTTGCAATCGACCTGTGCAAACTAGTGACAACGTCTCTTCTGCATCCGCGCACTTTAAGTCGGGTCTGATGTCGAGCACATACTGGCGCAAAGCGGTCATCTCTCCGGAAGGTAGGGCTCTCCGATTGCCCTCATCGATCAATTTAGCCCAATTTCTTTCTCCATAATACCATAATTTTGCGATTCTTTCGAGGAGTCGTTTGCTTTTGCCCGAAATAATCCCTAATATGTGGGCTTGAATAAGCCCGTGGCGGATATTGACCAGCGCGTCCGAGATGCAACGGTATCCGGATTCTGCGTCGCCGTGTAGAACAGCGACCTCGTCATCATCCTCGCAGATTCCATCGCGATAAGTCTCGTATATATGTCCGTTTCCGTACATTCCATAACAATGTAGCTCCGCGGCGCGCAGCGCCCCCATGCTAGAGGAACCAACAACGGCGATGCCACGACTGATCGCGTAAAGGATCTCCTTATGCCAAACCGCAGGCGTATGCTCAAAATATCCATCTATCAAGATAATGCAGCGTGGATTACGCTGGGCAGCGCGATATATATCACCAACGCTCGCTGGAGGTAAAACCTGAGCCTCAATTAGCTGGGACACTGCCGATGCCGAAATCGTGGGGCCCACGAATACCAATACTTCTGCGCCGAGGCTCATAACAGACCTGAGATGTGCCGGCGCGCTCGCGCACCAGGTTCACATTGCCCGTAAATGCCCTCCATGCCAGGAACTAAAATCTTGATCACAGGAACACCAATCTCTTCGCGAGTGAGGTTAACAGCGATAACTTGATTACAACCAATCCGTGATAGCCGTCTCAATAGAAACTCTACGTCCTCTATAAACGAATGTTGCTCGGATCGAGACTCTTGTCGCATCGACTCTGTGGCCGGAATGCAGGCCATCTCAGCCCTTACCCGCGCGATTAGATCACCATTGCGAGTGTGCGCCAGCTCCACGCGATGAATGTCGTCTCTGCTTCCGGATATGTGCGCAAGGCGGGTCTGTGCTGCTTCAGTTATGGCGCGCACCAAAGCGACAGCGGGAGATAGATGGCAGCCGAATCCATCGTGCACGCCAGTGTTGCGCCACAGGTTTTGGTCGACTTCATCCAAAAGGGTACATGCGTAAGCAGGTATTCCCACATCAGACGTTATATCCCAGATCGCCAACTGTGCGCCGCGTCCTTGTAGTCGCGTCACTAGCGACACCGCAGTTCGGTTCGTAATCGTATTGATATCAACCCGTCGAGGGTCAGTGCTCATTCGCCACAAAAATTCGGCATCCCTTTCAATAACTTCACAAAGTGCGTGTGTAATAGCCTCTAGCATGTGGTTGCCGGAGGCCAGACCGTTCGAACTGCGGTGAAGCCATCTAAAGGTCGCCTCCTGTGTAAAATCCATCGACACCACGTCAAGGGGAACTAAGGTTTTGTAGCCCTCGGTCAAACTGGTTCCGGTAATCCATGAGCCTTGAGCGGCGTTGTCAGCTTGGCTGCCATGAACAACTGGCAAGCCATTAAGGTCGATGACTCGCTTACCCTTGTTGACGAGGTGGAAATATGAGTCGATGCAGGAAATTCTAGACAAATGTTCCGCGTGCCACAATTCAATACTTTCCATGAGAGCAGAAACTCTTGCGGTGGTGAGCGTCAGCCCCTTACCCATACTGACCACTAACGAACGTGATAGCGGGCGAATGGCGGCGAATACGGGAACGCCAAGGGTGTCGAGGCCCGTAAGGTTGGCTACACGAGTGATGCCAAGGTCGCGCATCACTGAACACCACACAGTGAACGTCTCATTGGGTGGGCGGGTACGATGAGTTCCTAATGTGTAATTTTTGCGAGGCTCGCCCTCCGATCTAGCCCGTACGAGTAGGAGTGCACTGTTCGGTGAAGAGTTCTGGGTGGAAGGTTTATAGCGCGTCTCGCGATGTGGCGAATTCACTGTCTCCATATTCGTCACTTTGTCCATACGCCCGATAATGCAGCGTGGTTATGCGTCGTTGTTGTGATGTTGAATGTGATACGCCTTGAATAAACGGAAAATAGCCCAGGAAAAACCTTGCCTAGAAACGACGAATGATAATAGGCGGCGGAGCAGGCTTCGATTCGAAGCCAGCCCCCACCGCGCCACAATCACAGTAATACAGTTGCTGCGCCAGCGCTGTTCACGTCGTGCTTGATGGCTGTTGCTGCGCCAGCGCTGTTCACGTCGTGCTTGATGGCTGTTGCTGCGCCAGCGCTGTTCACGTCGTGCTTGATGGCTGTTGCTGCGCCAGCGCTGTTCACGCTGTGCTTGGTGGCTGTAACATCCATTGTCGACCTCCCTGCAATTATCTGACAAGTGATCCAACGGATAGGCACGTTAACACAATTGAGGTTTAGTCGTCAAAGCGCGAACTTTTGTCCGACTTTGAAGTAGTGAGGCGAAGGAGTCCAGTGAAAGCTCGACACGGCAGGCGGGGCGCTACAACGGCAGTCGGCGGCGGTGAATATCTACCAGGCATGAATGTCGAACAATACCTTGCCAGTATGCAACGGAATCACCGACATGTTTGGGAGAGGTTGGACCTACGAGATGAAAGGGTGTCTGCTGCGTCCAGATGGCTAAATACACCGACAGAGTTTGACGACGAGGGACTAGGTCGGGGCGCCGCATATCGCCGTGCTCAAACCGAGGGAACAGCTCGTCGGGAAGGTATCACGACCTTGCTTCGATACTTAGGTGTCGGTCTAGGAGGAAAGAATACGATGACACTGGATGTCCTCGGGGGCGACGGCTTGATCGCGCGGAATTGGCTAGTGTCGTCAAATATCGCAAATCATACTCGCATTCCAGTCATCACTGGCGACCTTAGCGGTCAAATGGTACATGCCGCGTTAGGCGCTGGGCTTCCGGCGGTGCGCCAACCAGCGCAGCATCTATTCCTAAAGGATTGTTGTCTCGACGGAGTGGTGATCGCCTACGGGACTCACCACATACCTCGCTCCGAGCGTCCCATGGCTTGCCTAGAAGCTCTGCGGGTGCTTCACAGCGGAGGTCGATTGGTTCTTCATGACTACGAGGAAGGATCACCCGTCGCCCAATGGTTCGAAGAAGTTGTGCACAAATACTCGCTCGCTGGACATCCCTATGAGCACTTCACGGCTACTGAAATGACTGGGTACTTAAGGCAATGCGGCTTTGTTGATGTGGGTGTCGAGCGTGTGTACGACCCATTTCGGATATGGCGAACAGATGAACGGTTGGCGATTACAGACCTGCTTCGATATGTCTTCGATATGTATGGACTTTGCCTATTGAGCGATGAGTGCAAGAATGAAGCTGAAACGATGGCTCGCCTCCAGGAATTGCTCGAGAGATGTTTTCGTTACGATAGCTCGGACCGACCGTTCTCTACTGTCTGGCCTCGTTGTCTTGACTTGAGGCGTGACGGAGACGGTTTCGTTGCTGAACTGCCTCGTATCGCGCTTGTGGCGACTGGATCAAAGCTGTGACCTTCGGTGAAGAAGTGCGGCGTGGCGAGAATGTTGCGTGCTTTCGAGTATGAATTTTGCTCACGATTGGGCGATCCTCTGCGTTGTTGGTCGGGCCGGGCACGGCGGTCGTGGCCACCCGCTGGTGTTCAACCGAGGAATATCCTCAGTTGAACACCGCAAATGTATCGCAGCGTTCCATCATCGATGAAAATTCTGGCTACTGTAGCGGATCATCGGTCCTAACACTGTGTGTGGTGTCTACGGATGGTTTGCTCGATACCCGATGACAGGAGCGGTGCAGGTGGCTAGCGGTCCTTGGTCGCTAGGAGATGGCCAGGGCTCCCCTAGGATACGGGTTTTGTGTGGGTAATTCGGTAGACAGCACTGGCTCCAATACCTGCCTGTTTTGGCCGCTGTTCGGGCCGCACCCGTCCGGCGAGTTTTGGCCCCACCACTTATCCGACCGGCGGCCGGGTAGGAAAACCGGCCCTGAGCAGGGCTCTCCGCTCGTCTTGGGCTGGTTTGGCGGTAACCACAGGTTGGGGCCGAATTTGCCCGGACAAGTGGGGCAGGGCTCGTCGGCAAAGACACCTGTTGATGCCGAGATCCCAGCTATCTCGACGATGGAGCCGAGTCTAGGTTGGTTCATGTGGGAGAGCCTGCGGCCGCCGCGATCTGGTACGTTGTTCGTGACCGGGCTCAAAATTGAACTCGGGAGCGTTAATCGGCTGCTCTTGAGCTGATCGGCCTTCTGGCGTACCTTGGCGCCGCTCGACCTGCTGTGCAAGGTAATGCCACGATTCGGCGCATTGACGGGCGACGTCGGCGATCCTGGTGGCGCAGTGCGCAGGAACGTTATCGATGAGATGCAGCCACTTTTCCGAATCGATTGTATTGGTGTCGAGTAATCGAAGCAGTGCCCGCCCTGCCTCTGTGCATCTGAGCGATGGGTCTCTCTTTAGGCTGGTCAAGATCGCCTTGCCTGACTTGCTAAATGAGTGCTGGAGGGTATTGCGCGGCAATTTGTCATTGTTTGATTCGTTGTCGTCATGACGTCTTTGGCATGGAAACGTCGGATTTCCACTGTTGCGCATTTCCGTGCGGATATCTCGTGCAGTTGCCGGTGAGATACCGGCGGCGTTGGCAATTGTCCGTAGCGCAGCGTCGGGATTAGCAGCGATGAATTTGGCGGCGATTCTACGGCCTTCTGCGCTGTTTACCGGCCGGATCCGGCCATCATGGCCGATCCTAATGTTCGACTGCTGATTTACATCAGATGAATAGCGTAGGCGTATTGCCGCTATGGTCTTCGGAGAAAGACCCGAAATCGCAGCGATCCTTCGGTCTGACCACTGTGGGTGGGTGTGGATGATACGGGTGGCGGCAGCGCTTCGGTCAGCTCGGGATAAGGGTAGGCCATGTGAGACGTTTGCTTTGACGGCGAGGATAAATGCGTCCTCGTCGTCGCCCTCGAAGAACAGTACATCAATTTCATCTTGCTTGCGGAGCATAGCAGCCCGTAGGCGATGCATGCCATCTATGACACGGAGGCTAGCGCGGTGCACGATGATCGGCGGTAATGTCGCTCCAGATTCGGCAAGTATGCGCGCGTGTTCGAGGTTCTCGCCAGATAACCGAGGTGAGTCAGCGGCCTGCAGTGAGGCGATCGGCACCCTCGCTAGGTGCGTTTGGTGATCTTGTGCGGGCCGTAGCGGCGAGCGAGTGTTGCTATCGACTGTGTCTTCGGCATGACCTGCGTTGGTTTGGTTCACCACTGAACTGACCCCTCCATGAACCTTGACCTGCTTAGGCTGGGATTTTACGAGCACCCTTCGCGCGCGACCCATTTTCCGCGGATCGGCGGCGCTGGCGGCCGATGCGTCCTTGTGCTGTTGGGAACGAGTGGGTCCTGCGGTCGCGGTGCGCTCGGAGAGCGTAAGCAGCCGGATCGTGTCTGGCGTTTAATTGAAGGCTAAAGTGAGGCTTATTGAGTTGCCGCCATCTAGGCCCTCGATTGCTGCGCCCCTTGATCAGGCAACTTCGCTGGTTGCCTGTGCATACGGTCAAAGAGCGTCATCATCTGATCACGACGTCGTGCGGCGGTACCGAGCGATCTTCATTATCTGATCGGAACTGCTACACTGCGTAGCTAATCGAGGGGAATTACGCGCCGCGCATCTTGACCGCATCGTCGTTGTCCGCCCACGCAGGTCTGTCTATCGAGCTAACGAAGCAATATCGGCGTACAGGGAAGTCAAGACTTCTCAGCGGATGTCATCGAGTCTGCAGCCTAGTCACATCTCGTGGGCCGCCCTTCAGCATTGTGCTCAGGACAGCAGTCAATCACCCTACCATCATAAACTCCTATGAACGGATGTCAACGTGTGTGTCCTGTACGACCATCCAGCTGGCACAGCTTGGTTCCAGCAATGAGCAGGCGGACCATGCGCCTGCGCTCGCGCTGCACGGTGACCGGGTCTGACCACAGCGCGGGGAAGTCGGTGGCCCGCGCCCGGATGCGGGCCTTGTTGTGGTCGGTGGGTGAGCGTCGCGGAGCCGGCGGTGGCGTTGTCGTAGTCGTCCTGGGCAGCTTGCAGGGCGCGCAGCGCCTCGTTCCAGTCTGCTTCCAGGGTTCCGGCGACTAACCGGTTGCTCGGGTCGACGGCCAGAAAGCGGCGGCGGGCGAGCTCGGCGCGAGGGCGGGCGCGTTCGACACCAGCCCGGCGCATCGCGTCGGCCTCGACGGCGCAGGCCTCGATCTCGGCCTGGACGGTAAGGGCGACCTCGAGGCTGAGTGGGTGGGGTGTCGAGCAGCAGCGTGGCGACGTCTGCGTAGACGATGGCGCCGGGGCTGGTTTGGCAGCGTGGCTCGACGTTGTTCATGTACTCGCGCAGGCATTGGTAGTCGGGGACCTCGGTGCCGCCGCGGTGTGGTAGCGCGCGGTCATCCGCTGACTGGAGCTGCCGCAGATCGCCAGGCCTTGCAGCAGCGCGGTACCTTCCCGGGTCGGCCCTGCGGCCCATTGGTGCCGTGCGCGGCCGCGTTGTCCCGCAGCAACTTCTGGTTGGCTTCGAAGGTCTCCCAGGTGATGTATCCGGGATGGGCGCCGGGATCAGCGCGCGGCACTGCTCGCGGGGCAGCGCCTAGCGACCCTTTGGCGACCCTTTGGTAGCGACCCTTTGGTAGCGACCCTTTGGTAGCGACCCTTTGGTAGCGACCCTTTGGTAGCGCGATTCCGACGATCGGCATGAGTTTTTGGCGCGTGGAGATCCTTTGGGGAGTGGGTGGGTTCGGGTCAGGCTGCCGTGCGTAGCCGGGCGTGGGCGAGCCGCTGGTCGATTGCCTGGTCGATGGTTCGGAGCGCGGCACGCAGGTCGGGTGGCGCGTGAGGTTGGTTGCGGGCAGCGAGCAGGGGTGTGAGGACTCGGTCGTGGACTTTGGTGTAGAAGATCGCGAACTGGATGCCCTCAGGGGTCAGGGTGTAGCGGTGGTGGTGGGGGACGCGGATGATGAGGCCGTTGTGGCGTAGCCGGGTGAGGTCGTAACTGGCCTGGTTGAGGCTGTAGGGGATGCCGAGTAGTCCGGTCATCACGGCGCGCAGGCTCTTGTTGGTGATGTCGGCGACGGCGAAGACCATGTTGGCCAGGGCGCCGGCCAGGGCCTGGACCCGAGGGTCGCCGAACCTTAAGGCGGGGGCCCTCCTGCCCTCGTCGGTGACGGTGGACTGTGCGATCCGCGCGAAGGCTGGACTCGCAAGGACCGTGCCCTGGCCGACTCGTTGAGTGTCCAGCAGTCGCTGGTTGATGGCACGGGCCTTGGCTTGAAGCTCGTCGAGGTTGAGCAGCAGTCGCTGGCAGCCGATGTCGTAGGCGTCGTTGATCACGGTTTCGATGCGCAGCGCCCGGCCGTCTTTGAGGTACTGCTTGATGCGAGAGTGTTTGTAGAACACGTTGAGGGTGACGCCGTGGGTGTGCTGGTCGATCGCGGTCTTGAACACCCCGCCGGTCTTGCGGCCCCGGTGGCGCCCGAAGATGATCTCGACGCGTTCGGGGCGGCCGAGGTCGAGGTTGTCGGCCACGAGGGCTTCAAAAAACGACCGAGCATGGCGGGGGGCCTGGAGCACGATGGTGCGGGAGGTTTCGACCTGCCGCATGGTCAGGTCCCACCAAAACCCGGCATCGCGGTCAACGGTGGTCAAGGGCAGCGGCAGCCGTGAGGTCCAGCGTTCGAAGAACACCCTGATCACACCGGGGCCCAGCCGATCGCAGATCGCTTGCAGAGCGGCGGGATCATCGCAGGTGGCGAACCCGTTGGACAGCTCGGTGAAAGCGATCCCGGCCTTGGTGGCTTGGCGCTTTGCCCATTCATGCCCGTTGACCCATACCTTGATCGGGTAGGGGAAGTAGGGGCAGATCTTAATAAACGCCGGGCCGAAGTCCTCATCCCACACATACACATAAAAGACCGTGACTCGTCGCTGCTCCTTGGTGAAGGAGAACTGCGGGGCCTTGGCCGGGTCGGTGTCACGTTTGCGCGCGGTCCACACCACCTGAAACTCCTGGTCCACCCCGATCGCGGCGACCTGCGAACGGCTGCTGCGGGCCGCCTGATCCAGGTGCGGCCGCACCACCTCGACCTTGCGGTCACCACGCCGGAACCGCACTACGGGGATGTGGTTAGCCTGGGCGAATCGCCGCATGCCCTCCCGGAACCGGGTACCGATCTGCTCGAAGATCGCCGGCGACGCGATCGGCATGCCCCGGTGCTCATGCAGGAAATACACCACCCCACCAGAGGTCTGCAGGCGCTGCACGAACCCCGACAAGTACAACCGATCCAGACACGACACATCCAACACCGTGTGCCCGTCCAGCACGTCATTGACAGTCACCACACGCGAACACACCGACCGCGGCACCGTGGTCACCTCCCCGCAACCATGCCTACGGCCCCGAGAATGAACCCACCCGCACCGTCCCTACCAGGCCCATCACCCGCCTAGGCGGTCAGAGGCGGCGCCTCTCTGGGTGGCTGGTGTCCAACGGTTTGGTTTGGGGGTGTGATCGACTCGGCTGGCGGTGCGTGCGGGCTCCTGGATGGGGTGGGAGGGGAGCCCGGTGTGGTTCAGCTGAACCGTC
>Ga0213881_10001040_pt1 | contig 14266 bp, 13 predicted proteins | sample BarmaccoBMER_R08_FD_160104 | JGI IMG/M metagenome (GOLD analysis project Ga0213881, IMG submission 160104) | Barbacenia macrantha exposed rock microbial communities from rupestrian grasslands, the National Park of Serra do Cipo, Brazil - ER_R08 ... | reverse complement strand
CGTGTCGACCTCGATCAACGGTCCGAGCCCCGTGGGAGTGAGGTGGTGCTCGTTCCACAGCTCCTCAGCCGGACGCTCAGAGTCGAAGTAGCCCCTGGCCCGACTGCCGCTTCTGGCGCGGTAGCGGGCCTCGACGACCCGGCGCGGGCAGACGCAGCGGATCTCGATCAGCTGTCCCGGCAGAGCTCGCAAGTGAGGCAGGGTGTACGGGTAGAAGGTGCTGTCGAGCACCGCACCGGGACTGGTCCTGGCCACGGTAAGCATCGCCATGACCGACGCACGCCCTAACTCGCGGCTGTCCTCCACCGTTGCCGGCGCTCCGAGCACCTCGATGAGCGCGTCCTTTATGGCGTCTTTGGCCAGTAGCGGAAGCGACAGCTCGCTCGCCAGCGGCGCAGCCAGGGTGCTCTTGCCGGATCCCGGGGGTCCGGCCACCAGCACGAACACCGAGGTGCTCTCGAGCTGGCGACCGGGCGACGCCGTCACCGCGAGACAGGGTGACCCGCTCGGCGGAGGGGTTGCTCGGGGTTTATGTGGTTCTGCTCGGCGAGGAACCGGTTCGGGTACATCTCAGGTGGCGCGGTATGGGCACCGGCCCGCCGCAACTGATCGGCGCTCAAACTCAAGCTGGCGGCGGCGAGCAGATCGCGCAACTGTTCCAACGTGCGGGGGCCGATGATCGGCGCCGCGACGCCAGGCTGATTCAGTAGCCAGGCGATCGCCACCTGGGGCACGGAGGCGCCGCACTCGTTCGCCACCGCCCGCAGTTCGTCGATGGTCCGGAAGTTGCGCTCGGTCGCTCGCCGCTGCGCCGCCTCCTCGAGGTCGTCGGCAGCCTCGGCGACCCGGCTGCCCGCGGGGGGCACGATGCCGCGCCCGTGGCGTCCGGTGAGAAACCCGCCGCCGAGCGGCCCCCAGGGAGTTAATGGAATGCCAGCCGAGCGGCAGAACGGCAGTAGCTCCATCTCGACGGAGCGCTCGACGAGCGAGTACTGAGCCTGAAGCACGGCGAACGGCGCCCAGCCGTGGCAGTCCTGAGTCCGCGCCGCCCAGGCCAGCAGCCAGGCGGGGTAGTTCGAGGCGCCGAGCGCGCGAACCTTTCCGGCGCGAACAAGGCCGTCGAGCGCCTCGAGGGTGTCCTCGAGCGGAACATCGGGGTCGGGAGCGTGGACCTCGTACAGATCGATCACGTCGATGCCCATCCGGCGCAGGCTGGCGTCGCACGCTTTGCCGATGCGATCGGGCGCCAATCCCTCTCCGCCCGGATCGCTGCCTCGGAACCGCACCTTGGTGGCGACGATCACCTGGTCCCGGTGCCGGGCCAGCCACGGCCTCAAAATCTCCTCGGCCAGTCCGTCACCGTACACGTCCGCGGTATCGATGAAGTTATGCCCGGCCTCGATGAATGCATCGAGCATGGTGTGCGCCTCGCGAACCGGCGTGCTCGTTCCCATGAGCATCGTGCCCAGGCACAGCCGGCTTACCGTGAGCGGCCCAACTTCGAATCCGTCCATTTGGCCATGATGACCAAAACTGCCGGGCCACGCGCCGGTCGGCGAGCATCCTTCGCGCGCCACGCGTAATGTGGGGCGCCATGCCTCAATGGCACTCGACCGGGGTGCCGCGCGTTGACGCGCAGCACGATTTCCTTCGCGCCCGCCGGCGCGCAACTGTGGCCAAACTGGTCGCCCGGCTGCGCGGCGAGCCTGACGACGTGGGAGTGATCCTTCCCTACGAGGAGGTGATCCAAGCGCTCGGCTTTAAGGACATGCGGCAGCTCGGTCTCCGCCCGGTTCCGCTGGACGCGATCGTCGGCACGATCGATCGCGGACGCGACTTCGATCGGCAGTTCCGGCCCATCTCGCGGCGGGTTCGTTCACGCTGGGAGCACATCGCCGCGGCGATGCGCCGCGGCGAGACGATGCCCCCGGTCGACCTCCTAAAGCTCGGCGAGATCTACTTCGTGCAGGACGGCCACCATCGGGTTTCGGTGGCCAGCGCGCTCGGATACGGCGATATCGACGCGTATGTCACCGAAGTCATAACGCGGGTCGACGCGGGCGGCGTGCTCCGGTTCTCCGACCTGCCGGTCAAGAGCCATGAGCGAGTGTTCTTCGAGCGGGTTCCGCTACCCGAGGAGGCCCGCTCGGAGATCGTGGTGTCGAACCCGTGGGACTACGCGGTCCTGGCCGAGGGTGTGGAGGCCTGGGGGTTCCGCGCGATGCAGGAGCATGGCGAGCTGCTCGACCGCGAGCACGCCGCCCGCCTGTGGCTCGAGCAGGAGTACCGACCGGTCGTGTCGACGCTGCGCGAGGCCGACCTGATCGGCGACGCTACCGATGCCGAGGCCTACATGCGGATCGTGACCGAGCGCTACCGGCTGTTGCGGACGCACGCCTGGAACGACGAGGTGCTTCGGCGCGTCGTCCAGCGCGATCGGCGCCGCTGATCTATCCCTTGACCGCGCCGGCGGTGAGACCGGCCACGATGCGCTTCTGGAAGAGCAGCACGAGCAGGATGAGTGGTACCGAGATGACCACCGAAGCGGCCGCGATGCTCCCGTACGGGACCTGATGCTCGGTCGCCCCGGTGAAGAACGAGATCTCGGCCGGCACGGTCCGGGCCGCGGTGGTCGCGGTCAGCGTGACGGCGAGCAGGAACTCGTTCCAAGCTGCGATGAACGTCAGGATCCCCGCGGTGGCCAGGCCGGGGGCCGCGAGCGGCACCACGACCTTGCGGAACGCCTGGAAGCGCGTGGCCCCGTCCACGAGCGCCGCCTCCTCGAGATCCTTGGGGATCTCCCGGAAGAAGGACACCAGGATGAAGATGGCCAGCGGGAGCGCAAATGTGAGGTACGGGATGATCAAGCCGATGTAGGTGTCGAAGATCCCGATGTCCGACCACAGCTTGAACAGCGGCGCCGCGATCGCGATCTGCGGGAAGGTCGTGATCGAGAGCACGATGCCCAGGATGACGAACTTGCCGCGGAGCCTGAGGCGGGCGAGAGCGTAGGCGCAGAACGAGCCGACGACGAGCGCCAGTGCCGTGGTGATGAACGCCACGATGGCGCTGTTGCGCAGCGAGGCGACGAAGTCGGGGTTCTTGAAGATCGCGCTGTAGTTAGTCAGCGTCGGGTTGTGTGGGAAGACGGCCGAGCCATTGAGGTCGCTGCCCGCCTTGAGCGACATGTTGATCAGCCAGTAGAACGGAAACAGGCAGAACAGCACGATCGCCGCCACGGCGACCCACATGTACCACGGGGTGCGGTCCTTCTTCGGCTTCCTGGCCGTCCTGGCGCGAGCGCGCGGTACAGCTTCGGCGGAGCTAACGGCTGATGCTTCCATTTACCTCCTCCTCCCTATTCCGCCGTCATGCCGCGGATATTCCCGCCGATGAACCGGATGTAGGCAAACGACACCATCATCACGATGATGAAGGCGAGGATCGCCTGCGCCGATCCCTCACCGTAGAGCCGGTTGGTGGCGAAGGTCTGCTGGGAGATCGTCGAAAGCGTCGATGTGCCCACCGTGCCCTGAGTGAGCACGTACGGAAGGTCGAAGATCCGCAGCGCGTCAAGCGTGCGGAAGATGAGCGCCACCAGGATGGCCGGCTTGAGCAGCGGCAGGGTGATCCGGACGAACTGCTGCCATGTCGTGGCCCCGTCGACCTTGGCCGCCTCATAGATGTCGTCCGGGATCACCTGCAGGCCCGCCAGCAGCAGCAGCGCGATGAACGGAGAGGTCTTCCAGACGTCGGCCAGGATGACGATGATCAGTGCGTACGGCGTCTGCCCGAGCCACACCGTATGGGTGCCCAGGATGGTGTTGACGAAGCCGTAGGGCGACACGAACATCGTGCGCCACATCACGGCGGTCACGACCGTGAGCACCGCCCACGGCACGAGAACGACCGTACGCAGCAATCCTTGACCGCGGAAGGCCCGGTGCATGGCCAGCGCCATTCCCAGTCCGATCACCACCTCGAACGAAACCGAGACGACGGTGAAGATGAGGGTGTGGTACAGCGCCGAGCGCCAGTCAGGATTCGACAGACCACTCGTCCAGTAGTTGTCCACGCCGACCCAGCGCGACAGGCCCGCCACGCGCACGCTGTACTGGTGCAGCGACAGCCAGATCGCGTAGATGACCGGCCATGCGGCCACGAGCGCGATGAGAATCATCGACGGCGAGACCATGAGCCGCGCGAGCGCCTTTTCGGAAAGGCCCTTGGAGCGCTGGCGCGTGGGCGCCGGCGCTCCAACCTGATTCGCCACCGTGGCCATGATCGTTAGAACGTCGAGAGTGCGGAGTTAATCTGCGAGTCCGCCGCCTTCAGCGCGGCCTGCGGGCTCTCGCGACCGGCAAGTGCATTGTTGACGTTCGTGTAGATCGCCTGCGAGATCTGCGGGTACACCGGCGACACCGGCCGGGCCTTGGCCTGGTCGAGCGCCTGGAGGAGCTGCGGCGCGTACGGGACCGCCTTCAGGACGTCCGGGTCCTTGTAGACCGACGGGATGATGGCCGCGAGCGAGAACTTGAGGATGGCCGCCTTCTGCATCGCCGGGGAGGCGAAGAAGTCGGCAAACTTGAGCGCGAGGCCCGGATCCTGCGAGTACACGCTGATGACGCTGTTGTGACCGCCGAGGATGCTCGCCTTGCCTGCGCCGGCGAAGGTCGGCAGCGGGGCGGCGTGGATCTTGCCCTTCAGCGCACCCGTCGTGTTGTGGACCGCGTATGCGTAGGTCCAGTTGCGCAGATAGCCGTACTTGCCCGTGTCAAACGCCTGGTCGCTCTCCGGCTCCATGTACGTCGTCACGGCCTGCGGGGCCGAGCCCCCCTTGATGCCGCTGACCATGAGCTGGAGCGCGGCGAGGTTCTGCGGCGAGTTGATCGCCGACTTCTTGCCGTCGGCCGAGAGCACCTGACCGCCCGCCGCGAAAGCGAGCTCGAGGAAGTTACACGTGAGTCCCTCGTACGGCGCCCCCTGGTAGACGATCCCGCCGCTGTTCTTCGCAGCGGAGTACACCTGCTGCCAGGTCGACGGCACGGCCTCACCGGTCTTGTAGTAGATGAAGGCCGCATCGCTCGTCTGCGGGATGCCCCAGTACTTGCCGCCGTAGTGAACGGTGTCGAGCGGCGCGGCGATGAACTTCGACGCGTTCGCCGATACGTACGGGGTGAGGTCGTAGAGCCAGTGCTGAGAGGAGAACTCCGCCGTCCAGATCACGTCGGAGGAAAAGACGTCGCAGGAGCTGGATTTCGCCTGCTGGCGCTGGATGAACTGCGCCCGCTGCTGGTCGGCCGAGGCCGGGAACTGCACCAAATTGGCGTGGTAGCCCTGCGCGCCGTACTTGGCGTTGAACTGGGCGACGGTGTATGCGGCGTCGCCCGTGGTGTCCTTCCCGGTGCAGTATGTGATCGTGCCCTTCGGCGGGTTATCCAGCGCGCTCGCCTGCAGGGTCTTCGCACCCGAGACACTCGCCGAGCTGCTGCCACCGCCTCCGCCGCTACCACTGCCGCCGGTCGTCTTGCTGCCGCTGCTGCCGCTGCTGCCGCACGCGGTCACCGCCAGCGCGATCGCGGTTAGGACCGCGATACCAAGTCCACGCCTCATCTGTCCTCCTCCAGCCGTGTCCATCGTAAACCGCGGCGCTTCCGCCGCATGCGGAACGGAACCATACCCATTTATCCGGCCGGCGCAACGCTGAACCGCGATCTGCATAACCCCCTAACCTCCCGGCAATCTAGCGGAGGGTCATCGCCGGTAAGCGCGGTGGGGTCATCGGCGCGGCGCGCTCGCCCTGAGTCGGGTTCGTGAATTGCGGCCGCATCCGTGACCACGTGGTATCTTGGCCATCGCCCGGCACCGAGGGAGGAAGATGGCGAAATGGCTGAGGTCGAGCTGGATCACATCTGGAAGCGCTACCCGGACGGCTTCGAAGCCGTCAAGGACATGGAGCTCGAGATCCGAGATAGCGAGTTCATGATCTTGGTTGGGCCCTCTGGCTGCGGGAAGTCAACCGCCCTGCGGATGATGGCGGGACTCGAGGACATCACCGAAGGGGAGTTGCGAATCGGCGGGGAGCGGGTCAACGACCTGGAGCCGCGCGATCGCGACATCGCCATGGTCTTCCAGAACTATGCGCTTTATCCGCACATGACGGTGCGCGAGAACATGGGCTTCGCGCTCAAGTTGAGCAAGACGCCCAAGGAGGAGATGGACCGCAAGGTCGAGGAGGCCGCCCAGATCCTCGACCTCGAACAACACCTCGACCGCAAGCCGGCGAACCTCTCGGGCGGCCAGCGCCAGCGCGTGGCGATGGGCCGCGCCATCGTCCGCAACCCGAAGCTGTTCCTCATGGACGAGCCGCTGTCGAACCTCGACGCCAAGCTACGCGTGCAGATGCGTACGGAGGTGTCGCGGATCCAGCAGCGCCTGGGCACCACCACGGTGTACGTGACCCACGACCAGACCGAGGCCATGACGCTCGGAGACCGAGTCGCTGTGATGCGTGCGGGGATCGTCCAGCAGGTGGCGTCGCCCAGGCTCCTCTACGAGGACCCGGTCAACCTGTTCGTGGCGGGGTTCATCGGATCTCCGTCGATGAACTTCCTGCCCGGCCACATCGACGGCGAGACCGTCCGGCTCCCGATGGGAGATGTCCCGATTCCGGCACATTTGCGCAGCCGCTTGCAGGCGCGGCACGCAGACGGCGGCTCGCGCGACGTCATCGTCGGCATCCGCCCTGAGCACTTCGAGGACGCGACCGTGGCCGGCGAGGCAATCAAAGGCCTGCACTTCCGCGCGAAGGTGGCTGTGGTCGAGTCGATGGGCTCAGAGTTGTATGCCTATTTTGACCTGGCCACCGACCGGGCCGAGTCTCAGCAGTTGGAGGAGCTCGCTCGAGACGCTCAGTTGGAGGATCTCCCGAAGCACGGCGACAGCGCCACGACCGTGGTCGCACGCCTCGACGCGGCTTCCAAAGCCGAGCAGGGCGCCGAGATCGAGCTTGTGCTCGAGTGTGAGGAGATCAAGCTCTTCGACCCCAAGGACGGCACCAGCCTGACGCACTGAGCGCCGCTGGTTCCGTCTCGCCGAGCGCCGGGCAGAGCCCCGCGGTCCGGCGCGGCGTGGTGCGAGACTTCGGCCATGAATAGATGGCGGATGATGGGCCCGCCCGTCGCCGTGGCAGCAATCATTGCCGGTAATGCCGCCATCGTCGTCGCGCTCTGGCTCCAGAACGGTCTCGCCGACGTGCGGGATTTCCCCTCTGGGCTGGTCAGCGCTGGCCGCCTGACCGGCCTGCTCGGCGCGTACCTCGCGCTCGTGCAGCTCGCGCTGCTGTCGAGGCTGCCGGCGCTCGAGCGGGCCGCCGCGCTCGACCGCCGCGTCGCCTGGCACCGGCCCGCGGCGATCGGCTGCATCGGGTTGTTGTGCGCCCATGCGGTTCTGATCACCGCGGGCTATGCGGTTGGGGACCGGATCGGGCTGCCGGCGGAGATCGGGCGGCTTCTGACCGGCTATCCCGGGGTCATCACCGCGGTGGCTGCGCTCGCGATCCTGGTCGCGGTGACCGCCACCTCCGCCCGACGCCTGCGGCGGCGACTGCGCTACGAGACGTGGCACTTCACGCACCTATACGTGTATCTGGCGGTCGCGTTGGCCTACAGCCATCAAATTGCCACGGGCAGCGATTTCGTGGGCAATCCCGCCGCCCGTGTCTACTGGACGTGCCTGTACCTCGTGACCGCGGCGATCGTGCTGGCGGGACGGGTCGCCATACCCCTCGCGCGGGCCTTCCGGTTCCGGCTCCGTGTCGTGCGCGTCCTCGACGAGGGTCCCACGGCGACCTCGATCGAACTCGGCGGCCGCCGCCTGGACCGGTTGGCTGTCCGCTCGGGACAGTTCTTCAGCTGGCGGTTCTTGACCCGCGCGGACTGGTGGGAGGCACATCCGTTCTCCCTGTCGGCGGCGCCCGACGGGCAGCGCCTAAGGATCACGGTCAAGCGACTGGGCGACTTCAGCGCACGTGTCCGGTCGATCCGGCCCGGAACCCGGGTGATCGCGGAAGGTCCGTTCGGCGCGTTCACATCCGCGAGCCGCCGACGCAGGCGCGCGGCACTGATAGCAGGCGGGGTCGGCATCACGCCGATCCGGGCGCTGCTCGAGGACATGCCCGGTGCGCCCGGAGACATCGCCGTCGTCTACCGCAGCGCCAGCGCAGCGGATGTGATCCTGCGCGACGAACTCAACGAGTTGGCGACCCGACGGGGCGCCGAGATCCACTACCTGATCGGCGAGCCGCGGGCGCCGTCGGGCGATGACCTGCGGACGCTGGTCCCCGACATCGCGGAGCGTGACGTCTATGTCTGCGGCCCGCCGGAGATGACGCAGGCGACGCGAGCGACTCTTCGTGGGTACGGCGTGCCGGCTCGTCAGATCACCACGGAGCGCTTCTCGCTGTGAGGCGGGCGCTGGTCACTCTCGCGATCACGGCCGTGGCGGTCGTGGCACTGGCGCGTTTTCACACTGCGCCACCTCGCACGCTGAACCCGCTCTCGGCGCTGCACGGGCGGCCGACGTCTGGTACGCCCCCCACGCTTCAACCAGGCCCGCGCCAGCCCCCCACTCGTCCGGGCGTGCGCACCGCCACGAGCCCGCCGATGGCGACGCCGTTCTCGCTTGTGCAGGTGCAAGTGACCCTTACTCACGGTCGCCTCACCGGCGTCGTGACGGTTGCCCTGACCGGCGAGGGACCGCACACGCAGGCCCTCAACGCGCGCGCTGAGCCGATCCTACGCCGTGAGGCGCTGCAGGCCCACAGCGCGCGCATCGACGCGGTGAGCGGCGCAACGTACACCAGTCGCGTTTGGACCAAGTCGTTGCGCGAGGCGATCGACCTGGCACGCCGTGGGTGAGCGCTGCACCCAGCACGTGATGGGGACGGCGGTGACCGTGGAGATCCGCGACCGGGTCGCCCCGCGGCGAGCGCTCGAACGCGCGTTCGACTGGCTGCGGTGGGTGGATCGGACCTTCAGCACCTACGACGCGGAGAGCGAGGTCAGCCGGCTCAACGCCGGGGACCTCGCCCTGGCCGACGCGCACCCCCTCGTTCGGAGGGTGCTGGAGCGGTGTGAGGTGCTCAGAGCCGGCACCCATGGGTACTTCGATGCCAGTGCGCCGCTGCGCGGCGGTCTCGATCCCTCGGGCCTGGTCAAGGGTTGGGCGGTGGACGTGGCCTTCGCAGGACTTCGCCGGGCCGGCGCCCGACGGCTGTGCATCGAGGCGGGGGGCGACGTGCGAGTCGCCGGCGGCCCGTGGCGCATCGGCATCCGAAATCCGCGCCGGCGTGAGCACCTCGCGGCGGTGGTGGTGCTGCGCAGCGGCGCCGTGGCCACCTCGGGCGCCTACGAGCGAGGACCACACGTGGTCGACCCCCACACCGGCCGGCCGCCAGCCGGAACGCTGAGCGTGACGATGATCGACCGTACGCTGGCGCAAGCCGACGCGCACGCGACGGCGGCGTTCGCGATGGGACCGCGAGGCCCGGCGTGGTCGGCCCGGCTCACCGCCATGACAATTCTCGCCGACGACGAGGTGCTTCTCACGCCCACCTTCCTCCGCTACCGGGCGTGAGGCGCTCAGCGACGAAACCCGCCCTCGGCGTTGATCACCTGGCCCGTGATCCACGCACTGTCCGCGCCTGCGAGCCAGGTCACGATTGCTGCGATGTCGGCGGGCGTGCCCCACCGGCCGCGGGGAAATGCGGTGCGGAGTCGCTCACGATCCGTCTCGGAGGGCCATCCGGTGTCAACCGGGCCCGGATTGATCGCGTTCACGGTGATCGCTCGGTCGGCGAGCGCGTCGGCGAGCGACTGTGTCATCTGATGCACCGCCCCCTTGCTGATGGCGTAGGGCAGTTCGTCGGCCATCGGCGCCAGATGCTGTCCCGAGGTAAACAGCACGACCCGGCCGTCGCGCCGCGAGTCGTCGTGGCGATCAGCGTAGGCTTGCACGAGCAGCACGACGGCTCGAGCGTTCACGGCCCACGCCAGGTCGAGATCAGCGGCGGTCAGCGAACGCAGGGTCCCGAGGGCGGATCGGGCATGGTTCGCGATCAGGATGTCCAGCGCTCCGAACTGCTCGACGGCGAATTCGACGACGCGGCGCGGTGCTTCGGGATCGGCGAAGTCGGCCTCCACGCTGCGAAGTCGATCGCTCTCGCCTCCGAGAGCTGCGATCACTCCCTGCACACCTGCCGTATCGGCGCCCCAGGACTGCTCGGCATCATGCCGCGACCACGAATGCACGACAACGCTGGCGCCTTCAGCGAGCATCCGCTGAGCAATGCCGAAGCCAATTCCTGCCCGTCTGCTCACGCCGGTGATGAGAGCAATTCGCCCAGTCAGAAGCATGCACCACCGACGCTAGCTGCTCCGAGTCCTTGACCCGTCCGGACACAGAGGCGGTGGGCGCCGCGACTCGTGCCACCTATGTGGCCTTTGTCAGCCTGGGCTTCTGCTTCGCGAGCTGGGCCTCGCGGATTCCGCAGGTCAAGCAACTACTCGGTTTGGATACGTCGCAGCTCGGCTTGGTGCTGCTGGCGACGGCCGCCGGATCAGTGGGCGCGCTGCCGCTCGCGGGCCCCGTGGTCACCCGGTTCGGTTCGCGCGTCACGGTGTCGCGCATGGCTGTGCTCGCCGGCGCTGGCCTGTTTGCGGTCGCGTTCGGATGTCGTATCGGGGTCGCGCCGGTCGTCGCCGGCCTGCTCGCCCTTGGGGTCGGGACCGCAGCCTGGGACGTCGCGATGAACGTGCATGGTGCGATCGTCGAACTGCGGCTTGGGCGCGCCATCATGCCGCGCTTCCACGCCGGGTTCAGCGTCGGAACGGTCGCCGGAGCGCTCGGCGGCGTCGCGATGGTGGCATTGGGCGTGTCGGTGACCCTGCACCTGGCAATCGCGGCGCTGGCCGTGGCGGTCGGCGTGCCGATAGCGGTAAAGCGCTTCTTGGGCGATCATCCCGAGGCTGACAGCCGCCGGTCGACGGCGTCAGACGCACGAACGGCTCGCCGATCACTGGGAGCCTGGCGCGAGCGGCGCACGCTCTTGATCGGCGTGTTCGTGCTCGCCCTGGCCTTTGCCGAAGGATCAGGAAACGACTGGATCAGCCTGGCGATGATCGACGGCCACCGGGCGCGACCCGCGGTCGGGACGCTCGCATTCGCCGTCTTCCTTGGCGCGATGACCGCCGGCCGCTGGTTCGGGCCGCAGATGCTCGACGAACACGGGCGAATACCCGTGCTGCGTACGACCCTCGTGGTGGCGATCGTCGGATTGCTCATGTTCACGCTCGGACCCTCCACCGAGGTTGCCTTCGGCGGCGCCCTGCTATGGGGCGCGGGCATTTCGCTCGGATTTCCAGTCGGCATGAGCGCCGGCGCCGATGACCCGTCACTCGCCGCGGCTCGAGTCGGCGTGATCTCGTCGATCGCCTACTGCGCGTTCCTCGCCGGACCGCCGCTGATTGGATTCATCGCTCAGCGCTATAGCCTGCTGCACGCCCTGACCGTCGTCATCCCGCTGCTCCTGCTCGCCGGCGCGATCGCCGGCGCGCTAAGACGTCCCGCCCAAACAAGTGGGCCAGCCTGAGAATCAGCACCCGATTCGCGAGCGAAAATCGAGCCTGGCGAGGACGCAGGATGCGACGCGTAGCAGCGCTACGCGAGCATCCGAGGACATCAGGATGACCGCGGGCGCGGCCCAAAGAGCGAGGCCGGATGCCGAGCGGGCCGCAAGCCCGCGCAGGCGAAGGTTTGCAGCCGCGAAGGGGGAGCGGATTCGAAGGATGGTTCACTAGTTGACACCGGATCTCTTCCTCACGGCAGGCGGCTGTGGGATAGTCGGTGATGCCAACTCGGCCGAGTTTCCTGTGGACTCCGTATGCCGCCCTACCGACCGCGCGTAGCTGGCCGGGCTCTCCACCCCCACAGCAGCGCCAACGCCGTTGCTTTTCGCGCGTTTGCGCTGATGCTGTTGTCCCTTTTGACGGTCGCCTGCGGCGGGCGGCAGACCAGGCGCGACCCTAATCCGGTAATTCTCGGCCCCGGGCACCTGGTCGCGATCGGAGGCGGGCGGAGTCTTTACCTGCACTGCGAGGGGACGGGCAGCCCGACGGTCATCCTGGAGGCGGGGTTCGGGGGCAACAGCAACGACTGGAGCGAGGTCCAGGGCCCACTGGGCCGCGCGACGCGAACCTGCGCCTACGACCGCGCCGGACTCGGCAACAGCCTGCCCATACCTGGCGTACACGACGCCGCCGACGAGATCGCCGACCTCACCCGGCTGCTGGACGACGCAGACATCCCACCGCCGTACGTGCTGGTCGGGCACTCGTACGGCGGGCTGCTCATGCGGCTGTTCGCCCACGCCGATCCCTTCGACACAGCCGGGATCGTCCTCGTCGACTCGATGGGCCGCAACCAGGACCGGCGGCTGCGAGCGATCTGGCAAGCGCAACCAGCACAGGTACGCCGACAGGTCCCCGACCCCACCGCCTACCCCGTCCAGGACGGGGTCGATCTCCTCGCCGGCGAAGCGCTTGATGCAAAGGTCCGGACCCTGGGGGATACGCCGCTGGTCGTCATCACGCGCGGACGACTGCTCGACACTGCGCCACAGACACTGCCTCCGACCATGCGGGCGCCGGTGGCCCACCTCTGGGAGACCATGCAGAACGAGCTGGCAGCTCTCTCCTCCGACCGGATTCACGCCATCGCGCTGCGCAGTGGACACTTCGTGCAACGCTCGCCGGACGGACAACCCGACGTCGTCATCGACGCTGTGCTAGCGATCATCCACGCAGTCCGCACCCATGCTCACCTGCCCCCCTGTCCGAGCGTGTTCCACGGCGCGGGCGTGCAATGCCGCAGCTGAGTACCCGAGCTAGGCCAAACGCGGCCACCCGGATCGAGCGCCACCTGAAGGCCATTAGGTTGTGGACGGTCGCCACCGCGCATCACAAATAACGCCCCCAGCCGGACGGCGTCACCGAGCCATAGACCGTAGGCTGGTCCGCCCGATGACGTCGCCGTCCAGCTCGAGCTCATCCGATGCCACCTCGCGCCACCGGCGGCCCTACGCGCCGCGCCTGCCGCCCGAGCAGCGGCGCGAGCAGCTGATCGACGCAGCGCTCGAAGTCATCCTCGAGCGGGGGTATGCGCGGATCTCGATCGAAGCGATCGCCCGCGCCGCCGGGATCACCCGACCGGTCGTGTACGACCACTTCGCGGACCTCAATCGGCTCCTGCACGCGGTGGTTGAGCGCGAGGAGCGGATTTCGCTCGACCAGCTGGCCGAGGTCGTGCCCGATGAGCCGGGAGACCAGGCGCCGCGCGAGCTGCTGGCGCGCGGCGTCTCGCGCTTCCTCGACGCCGTCATGAGCCGCCCGGCGACCTGGCGCATCATCCTGCTGCCGCTCGAAGGCACGCCCCCGATCGTGCGCCAGCACGTCGAGGCCGGCCGTACTGAGGTGCTGGCGCGGATCCAGCGACTGCTGCAGTGGGCCCTTGACCGCCGCCAACTCCCGCGCGAGCTCGACGTTGAGCTGACCGCGCGCGCGATTCGGGACTGGAGTGAACAGGCCGGACGGATGGTGCTGACCGATCCCGAGCGCTACCCGCCCGAGCGCTACGAGCGCTACGCGCACCAGTTCCTCGATCTACTGGGGTCGGCTTAGCCAGTTGATCTGGCCTCGCTTCGCTCGGCGTCCGCCGAATGTGGCACGGCAGGCCCAAAAGCGGGAGGCATGTTTGCCGAGCGGGCCGTCACAGCGACCGCCGGGTAGCCCATCCTGACCGGGGTCGCGTACCCCTCGGGCGCACCGGCTATCTACCGGGCCCCCGTCCCGCAGGAGCACGACGGGGACCCCGCAGGGTCCCCGTCGCTGATCCCAACGACGCACCCACGGCCGGGTTGGGTGCGTTCTCCGGAGATCTACTCTGGGTGGTCAAACTCACCGGCGAGCCGAAAGTTGCGCCAATCTTCCGCAAACCTGCATCGCTCTGGACCGAAAGCGCCGCCAGTTCCCGAGCCCGTGCCGACCCGATCCCGCCTGCGATACTGTGAATCCCCCTCCGGGGGCGTAGCTCAGTTGGTTAGAGCGCCGGCCTGTCACGCCGGAGGTCGCGGGTTCGAGTCCCGTCGCTCCCGCTGAAGAAGTGCCTGGAAACGGGGCACTTCTCGTGTCTCAGCGCCGACGGCGCTAAC
>Ga0213881_10001039_pt1 | contig 14291 bp, 14 predicted proteins | sample BarmaccoBMER_R08_FD_160104 | JGI IMG/M metagenome (GOLD analysis project Ga0213881, IMG submission 160104) | Barbacenia macrantha exposed rock microbial communities from rupestrian grasslands, the National Park of Serra do Cipo, Brazil - ER_R08 ... | reverse complement strand
TGCGGGCCGCCGAGATGCTTGCGCAAGCTTCAGCGCGGCTGGGCATCGAGCGGGCTTTTGTGGTGCATGGCGCGGATGGGCTCGATGAAATTACCACCACCGGATACACCACCGTGTTCCAAGTGGAGGAGGGGCGCGTTCAGAAAGGCCGTTGGTCGCCGGGCGATTTCGGAATGGCGCAAGCCTCGTTGGAAGACCTGACGGGCGGCGATCCGGAGATGAATGCCAGCATTATCCATTCGGTTTTGAATGGAGAGCCGGGACCGAGGCGCGATATCGTCATCGTGAATGCGGCGGCAGCGCTGCTAGTCGCGCAGCAGGCTTCTGATCTGAAACACGCCGTCGCGATCGCGACTGAATCGATCGATAGCGGCGCTGCGCGCCGGAAGCTGGAGCACTTAATCGAGTTCACGAGCAAGTTAAAGCATGAAGTCGTTTGAAGTTCGCGAGTTTGGAATTGACAACCTAAGCCGCGTTGAACGCGACGTGCCGCGTCCCGGCGAGCACGAAGTGCTAGTCAGAATGACGGCGGCGTCGTTGAATTATCGCGACTACCTGGTGGTCACCGGAGCATACGACCCGCGGATGAAGCGTCCGATGGTACCGCTGTCGGACGGCTGCGGCGTAATTGAGGAGACCGGAACGGCGGTGACTCGCTTCCAAAAAGGCGACCGGGTTGCGGCCTGCTTTATGCAGAGCTGGATTGAAGGGCCTCCGACACGAGAAAAGGGAGCTTCCGCCCTGGGTGGCGCGATCGACGGTGTGCTTCGCGAGTTTGCGGTGTTCTCGGCAGAAGGGTTGGTTCGCGCGCCCGCTTCCCTCACACATGAGGAGACCGCCGCTCTCCCTTGCGCCGCTGTCACCGCTTGGCACGCACTGTTTGAGGACACATCTGCTGTCCCCGGGGACACGGTTCTCATTCAAGGGACCGGCGGAGTTTCCATTTTCGCGCTGCAATTTGCCAAGCTTGCCGGAATGCGAACGATCGTTACATCGAGCAGCGATGAAAAGCTGAAGCGTGCGAAAGCGCTTGGCGCAGACGAATGCATTAACTACAAAACGACTTCCAAATGGGAGGAAGAGGCTCGAAAGCTGACCAACGGGGTGGGTGTAGATCAGGTCATTGAAGTCGGCGGGAGCGGTACGATGCCTCGGTCGCTGCGCGCGGTGCGCATGGACGGCGTGATCAGCGTGATTGGTGTTCTCGGGGGGGCCGATCCGAGTGTTAGTCCCGTTCCCATCCTGATGAACAGCCTTCGGGCGCGAGGCATTTATGTCGGCTCACGCGCGATGTTCGAGCGCATGAATCGCGCGATCGAGTTGCATCGTCTGAAACCGGTAGTGGACAGAGTTTTTCCTTGGACGGAAATCAAGGACGCTCTGCGCTATATGGAAAGCCAGCAGCATTTCGGAAAGATCTGCCTGAAGTTCTGAGCTGGCCAATGCTACTCCGGTCGCCTCGCTCGCCGCTCTGATGGCGGCTACTCGAATGGCGCGTCGTCTTCGCCCGTATCGGTTGCTAGATTCTCGAATTTCGTGTAGCGATTGAGAAAGGCCAGTTTCATGCGACCGGTGGGACCGTTTCTCTGCTTCGCAAGAATCAGCTCCGCGACACCTTTCAAGCTCTCCTTGTCGGGCCGATAGACTTCTTCGCGGAAGATGAAGGCCACCAGATCGGCATCCTGCTCGATAGAACCCGACTCGCGAAGATCGCTCAACATGGGGCGATGATCGCCGGTCCGCGTTTCGGGGGCGCGGCTGAGCTGGGATAAGACCAGAAAGGGGACGCGTAGCTCCTTCGACATAATCTTCAATCCGCGCGAGAGAGAGCTGATCTCCTGAACGCGATTTTCAAAACGCCCGCGACCCTGCATCAATTGCATGTAGTCGATGACGATCAGGCCGACGTCGTGTTCCGCCTGTAGTCTGCGGATTTTGGAATGGACGTCCATGAGGTTGATACCAGCGGTGTCGTCGATGAAGAGCGGAGACTCGACCATCCGATACATCGCGTCCTGGAGCGAACGACGGTCATCGGCGCTCAAATAACCCGCCCGGAAGCGTTGCTGGTCCACGCGCGCCGAAGCGCACATCATTCGGATCAGCAAAGATTCCTTGGACATCTCCAGCGAAAAAACAGCCACAGCCTTTGGATTCTTGGGATTGGTGGCAACATGCTGGGCGATGTTCAAGGCGAGCGCGGTTTTCCCCATGGCGGGGCGACCCGCCAGGATGAACAGCTCTCCTTCGCGAAGGCCACCTGTGTACTCGTCGAATTTCAGGAAACCTGTGCTAAGGCCTTTGAGGCGCTTACTGGTATCGAGGAACGCATTGATGCCGCCCTCGTACTCGGTAATGATTTGAGCCGGACTCGCGAGCGAGTTCCTGGATGGCATGTCGCCCAGCTTTATGAACGCTTCCTCGACACCGCCTAGAATCTGCTTCGGCTCTTCATCGCCAGCGAGGCACCGGTTGATCGTGTCCTGAGAAACGCGGATAATCCGGCGCAGCAGGGATTTCTCTTTGACGATTTCTACATAACTGTCGAGGTTGTGGAGCTGGGGCAATCCATCGTCGAGCGAAACCAGATAGCTCAAGCCGTCGACAGATTCGAGCTGGCCGTGCTTCATCAGCTCGTTGGCCAGAGTGACGCGATCGATTTTCTCTGCGCGATCCTGGAGCTCGCCCATCCGCAGGAAAATGCGCTTATGCTTCTCGAGACTGAAATCGTCGGCGGAGAGCGTGCCCGCGACCTGGATATACGCCGTGTCGCTGCTCATAATGGCCCCGAGCACGAAACGTTCGGCGTCCAGGTTGTCGGGGAGTGCCTGATCGACACTCAAGTCACGCACAGGCATGAAAGGGGACTTCGTCACGTTAACCTCTTCCGAGCCGCGGCTCAAGGGCGAAAATCAATTTCGTACCCAGTTCCACAACGAAAGGATGCTTTGGCTAGCGAATGAAATTTGGCGTCCACCGCTTTTCCACAAACTTTCCTATAACATTTTCGCCCAAAAATGTTGCGATCGGAAATCATTAGTTTGACGGTTGGCGCCCGGGCCACACTGTTAAGTTGATTGTCAGAGCACTAGATGAGTGAAATTCTCGATTTTGACAAGCAAGGCGGGCTAGTTACGGCTGTCGTTCAGGATGCAAATACGCGACGCGTGCTGATGGTGGGCTACATGAATCGCGAAGCTCTGGACCACACGCTCGAGACTGGACATGTTACGTTCTTCAGCCGCTCGCGCCAAAAGCTTTGGACAAAAGGCGAAAGCTCGGGACACTATTTGATGCTCAAATCAATCGCAACGGATTGCGATGGCGACGCGCTCCTGGTGCAAGCGGACCCGATTGGGCCGGGCGTTTGCCACAACGGATTCGAAAGCTGTTTCTATCGTGCCTTGCGGAACGGCGAGTGGGTAAAGACTGAGGAGAAAGTCTATGATCCGGATGCTGTTTACGGAGCCGGGCGGTGAAGCTAAAGCTCGGGATCCCGAAAGGCAGTCTGGAGACCGCGACTATCGATTTGTTCCGGCGGGCGGGGTTCAACATCACCACCAGCAGCCGCAGTTATTTTCCCTCGATTGATGATCCCGAAATTGACTGCATGCTCATCCGGGCGCAGGAAATGGCGCGCTATGTCGAAGATGGCGTTCTCGACGCCGGGCTTACCGGTCTCGACTGGGTGGCCGAAAACGAAGCGGATGTGGAGACTGTGGCTGATCTCATTTACGCTAAGCAGAGCTTCGGAAAAGTGCGTTGGGTGCTTGCGGCCCCGGAGGCATCTTCATACCACAAGGTGGAAGATTTGCGCGGAAAAGTGATCGCCACCGAATTGGTTTGCACCACGAAGCGATATTTGGCGAGCAAAGGCGTACAAGCGAAAGTGGAGTTTAGCTGGGGCGCAACAGAAGTGAAGCCGCCCGAACTGGCCGACGCCATTGTGGAAGTGACGGAAACGGGGTCCTCGCTCAGGGCGAACAAGCTGCGGATTTTGGAAACGGTGCTCGAATCGAACACGCAACTGATCGCGAACCGGAGTTCCTGGGGCGATGAGTGGAAGCGGCGCAAGCTGGAAGACATTCGGATGCTGCTCGAAGGCGCGATGAATGCGCTCGGCCGGGTCGGGCTGATGCTCAATGTGCGGCGAGATGATCTCAGAGCAGTTCTTTCCGTCCTTCCGGCCTTGAAAAATCCGACGATTTCTCAGCTAAGCGATGAGGCTTGGGTAGCGGTCAACACGATTCTCGAAGAGACGACGGTGCGCAATATTATTCCAAGACTGAAAGAGGCCGGAGCGCAAGGCATCGTGGAGTATCCGCTGAATAAGATCGTCATGTAGCGCGCGATGATCAGGATTCTTGATTCACGCCAAGCGGAAGCTTTGGTTCGGGAGCGCACTCGGGAGCAATCAGACGTAGAAGGAGTGGTCCGGCCAATCATCGAAGCGATTCGCGAGGAGGGAGATGCGGCCCTTTTGCGCTATGCCCGGGAGCTGGATGGAATCGGCGACTCGCCGCTTCACGTAACGGAAGAGGAGCTTGCGATCGCGGCAGCATCGATGCGCCCAGCTATTCGGACAGCCGCCGAGACAGCTATCCGAAACATTCGGCAATTCGCGGAAGCACAGTTGCCGCGCGAAAAATTCGAAGAGTTCGCTCCGGGGCGCAAGCTTGGATGGATCGTGAGGCCACTCGAGAGCGTCGGTTGCTATATACCATCGGGACGATACCCGCTGCCATCCACTCTGCTGATGACGGCAGTGCCCGCGCAGACGGCCGGGGTTCGTCGGATTTGTGTGACCTCTCCGAAACCATCGCGCGAGATTCTAGGCTGCGCGCATATGCTCGGGATTCGGGAAGTTTACCGCGTCGGCGGTGCGCAAGCGATTGCAGCGATGGCCTTCGGAACTGAGACGATTCCTCGCGTCGTTCGAATAGTCGGGCCCGGAAATGCTTACGTAGCGGCGGCGAAGAAGCTGTTGGCCGGTGAAGTCGGCATCGATTTTGTTGCTGGGCCGACGGAAATCCTGATCCTCGCCGCTGGCGGCGATGCGAAGATCATAGCTGCTGACATGCTTGCGCAAGCCGAGCATGACACGACCGCGAGCGCAATTCTCATTACGACATCGGAGCCGCTTGCGGAGGCTGTTTCCACCCAACTGGAAGCGCAGCTTGGCGTATTGCCAACGGCGGATGTGGCTCGAAAAGCGATTGAAGGCAACAGTTTCATTGCCGTGACTGCGAATATGGAAGAAGCCGTCGCGCTTTCGAACATGTACGCACCCGAGCACCTCAGTCTACATGATCCTGCGTTGCTACCCAGCATCCGAAATGCAGGGACGGTGTTCTTGGGTCCCAATTCGCCGGAGTCGGCGGGCGATTACGCAGCAGGGCCGAGCCATGTTCTACCAACCGGCGGCGCGGCGCGCCTGCGTGGTGGACTTTCGGCTGCCGATTTTGTGAAGGTCATCGCTGTTCAGCAGCTCTCGCAAGACGCTTTGCAGGAGCTTGCCCCAACAATTACAACGCTCGCCCGAGCGGAAGGTCTAGAGGCGCATGCACGCGCCGTGGAGGTTCGTTCTGTCAGCTAATTCAGTAGTAGAAATCAAATCGGAATCTGAACAGCAGTTGCTTACACCCCGAGAAGCCGTGTTGCGCATGGATGCTTATCATCCGCCAACCGCAGGGCGGCGGAACAAGTTGCGTCTCGATTTCAATGAAAATACTGTGGGCGCTCCGCCCCACGTCATCGACTTCATTAAGCGATACGTGACAGCGGCCGATCTGAGTATCTACCCGGAATACGATCATGCGTTGGAGGATCTGTCGCGTCATTTCGGGACCGGCATCGACGAACTAACGCTAACGAACGGAACCGATGAAGCGATTCAGCTATTGATGAATACCTACGTCGATTCCAGTGACGAGGTCTTACTCCTTCGGCCTTCCTACGCGATGTACAAGTTCTATAGCCAGCTTGCGGGGGCGCTGATCGAAGAAATCGATTACCGGCCGAAAACACTTGCTTTTCCTTTGGAAGAGTTGCTCGAGCGAATTACGGCGGCGACGCGCGTTGTACTGATCAGCAATCCGAATAATCCAACCGGCACGGGTACACATGCGAGCGCGATTGAGCAGATCGTCGCGAAAGCGTCGAACGCGGCTGTGATGGTGGATGAGGCCTATTACGAATTCAGCGGGGTGACCGTGCTCCCGCTGATCAATGAATATCCCAACCTGTTTGTGAGCCGAACTTTTTCGAAGATCTATGGAATGGCGGCGATGCGGTGCGGATGCCTGTTCTCGCAAGCAGGCAATATGGCGCACGTGCGCAAGGCGCAATCTCCGTACAGCGTAAACTCGCTTGCGGCAATGGCGGCCCGTATTGCCGTTCAGGATCAAAAATTCGTTGAGGAATATGTTCTGGAAGTACTCACGGCTCGCGAACTGCTCTATGTGGGTTTGGATCGGCTGAAAATTCCATACGTGACAAGCCAGGCCAATTTCGTTTTGGTTGAAGCAGGAGAGCGCGCAATCGAGATCCGTGATGAGCTCCGAGCGCGGGGAGTGTTGGTGCGGGATCGCAGCTACGAGTTGCCCGGTTGCGTTCGGGTTACGGTCGGAACCCGCGATCAGATACAACGATTCCTGAACGAACTGGAGCAGATTTGGTAAGAGCTGAAAAGGCTCCCGAGGTTATCGTTTTTGACATGGATGGCGTGCTCGTCGAGGTAGGGCAGTCTTACCGGGAAGCCATCCGGGAAACGGTGAAGCATTTCACGGGTCAAACGGTTTCTCACGACGAGATACAGGATTTCAAAAACGCGGGCGGCTGGAATAACGATTGGCTGCTTTCGCAACGGCTGATTTCCGACCGTGGGAAGAAAGTCGAATATGCCGAAGTAGTCGAGTATTTCAACCAGATTTTCTTGGGTGAAAATCGCGATGGGCTGATTCGGCGTGAAAGGTGGATGCCGCGTAAAGGCCTGCTGGAACGACTGGGCGAGCGTGCAACGCTGGCGATTTTTACCGGGCGCGCGAAATACGAGGCCGACGCAACCCTCGAGCGGTACGCCGATGGCATTCGCTTTCATCCACTCATCACCGACGAAAGCGTGAAGAACCCCAAGCCGGCGCCCGACGGTCTTCAGCTAATCCAACAAGAGCATCCCGAAAAAGAGATCTGGTATCTGGGCGATACCGTGGACGACGCGCAGAGCGCGCAATCGGCGGCGGTGCCGTTTATCGGTGTATCGACACCCCACAATCCGCGACATATGGAAATCGCCCAGATTTTGCGCGAGTTCGGCGCATTCGCAGTTCTCGAAGACATCAATGAACTCGAAGCGCTCATCCAAGAAACAGACCGGGTAGGTTCGTGAGAGAAGCTCGGGTCGAGCGCAACACGAAGGAGACGCAAATCACCGGCTACCTGCACATCGAGGGCACAGGCAACTACAAAATTCTAACCGGCATTCGTTTCTTGGATCACATGCTCGAACTGTTCAGCAAACACGGCGCGTTCGATCTCGAGATAGCGGCCCGCGGCGACCTCGATGTCGATCAACACCATACCGTCGAAGACACGGGCATCGTTTTGGGAGATCTGTTCACAAAGGCTTTAGGTGATCGACGGGGAATCAACCGAGCGGGTTATTTTGTGCAGACCATGGATGAATCGCTGGCGGTTGTGGCGGTCGATCTTGGCGGTCGGCCCGCACTTGTTTACGATCAGCAGGTCGCTGTCGTTCACGTCGGCGATCTTCAGACGGAGCTCCTCGAAGATTTCTTTCTAGGATTCACCAACCACGCAGGAGCAAATCTTCACGCCAAAATTCTTTACGGACGATCCAATCATCACAAAATCGAGGCAATTTTCAAATGCTTCGGGAGAGCCATGAAGTATGCCTGCTCGACGGATGAGCGATTGCAAGATCAGCTTCCCTCGACCAAAGGGCTGTTGTGACCGCGATTGTGAATTATGGCGCGGGTAATCTGCGCTCTGTACAGAACACGCTGGACGAGCTGGGGGCCGTCTACGTGGTTACGAGCGAACCTGAAATCGTCGGGAAAGCGCGAAAGATTATTCTTCCCGGTGTCGGGCATTTTGGACAGATGATGCGAGGCATTGACGATCTCAGTCTGCGCGAGCCGCTGGTTCATCGAATTCGCGCGGGAGTACCGTTTCTCGGCATCTGCATCGGCTTGCAATGCCTGTTTGAAAGCAGCGAAGAATCCATAAACAGTAAAGGGCTCGGTATCTTTCCTGGAATGGTGAGGCGGTTCGTGGGCGATGCGCGGATTCCGCACATGGGCTGGAACTCTCTCACCTCGACCAAGCCTTGCCGTTTGCTCGAAGGTCTCACAGATGGGGCATTCACGTATTTCGCCCACAGCTATTACGCTCCGGTTATGGACGCCACCGCAGCTACTTGCACGTACATTCACCCGTACACGGCGATTCTGGAAGAAGGAAATGTCCACGCGGTACAGTTTCATCCTGAAAAATCGGGGCCTGTCGGGTTGCGCGTCATGCAGAACTTTCTCTCAATTTGATGCTTGCCCGACGCATTATTCCTTGTCTCGACGTGACTGGCGGCCGGGTCGTGAAAGGCATCAACTTTCTAGCGTTGCGGGATGCCGGCGATCCCGTGGAGCTTGCCGAAACCTACAACTCGCAAGGTGCCGACGAACTGGTTTTCCTGGACATCACGGCTTCGAGCGATGCGCGAGAGATCATGGCGGATTTGGTTGAGAGAACGGCCAGAAAAGTTTTTATCCCGCTCACCGTCGGAGGGGGCATCCGCAGCGTCGCCGATGCGCGAAAGATTATTCTTTCCGGCGCCGACAAGGTGAGCGTGAATACTGCGGCAGTGCACCGTCCCGAGCTGATTCGCGAGCTGAGCTTGGAATTTGGCTCCCAAGCAGTAGTTTTGGCGATTGACGCACGACGCACCACCACAGAACAATGGAGCGTGTATACGAAAGGTGGACGGCATGACGAACAGATGGATGCCATCGAGTGGGCTCAGCGTGGAGAATCCTTGGGGGCAGGGGAGATTCTGCTCACGTCGATGGACACTGATGGCGTGCAGACCGGTTTTGATTGCGCTTTGACCAAGGCGGTAGTGCACGCGACCACGATTCCCGTGATCGCCTCCGGAGGCGCAGGCAAGCCGGAAGATTTCGTTTCCGTATTCACGGAGGGCAAGGCCGATGCGGCGCTTGCGGCGTCAATTTTCCACTACGGCAAATACACGGTTGCTGATCTGAAGACGATGCTCGAGCAAGCACATGTGCCCGTGAGGCCTGTGGCATGATCATTCCGTGCATCGATCTGATGGACGGGAAAGTTGTCCAGCTTGTCCAAGGACGCGAAAAAGTTTTGGAAGGGAAACCGCCAGACGAGATGCTGGATACTTTCTCCGGTTTTCCGCAAATCCAGGTAATCGACCTCAACGCGGCTCTGGGTACCGGGTCGAACGACGAAATCATGCGACGACTCGCCAAACGCGCCAGTGTACGAGCTGGCGGAGGGGTACGAACCGTGGAACGCGCTCGACAATTGGCGAACCAGGGAGCCTATCGAGTCATCATCGGAACGGCTGCGTTTTCCTCCAACGGACCTGATACTGCGTTCTTGAGTACTCTCAGAGCAGCGATCGGCGCGGAACGGCTAACCATCGCGCTCGACAGCAAAGGCGGTCGAATCGTAGTCAAAGGATGGCGGGAAGCTATCGATTGGACGGCTCTGGAAGTAATTGCTGCGCTTGAACCGTATTGTTCCGGCTTCCTTTGCACTTACGTCGACAAAGAAGGCATGATGCAGGGAACTGACTTGGCTTGGTTTGAGCGGCTGAGAAACGCTACCGCGCACGAGTTAATTGCCGCAGGCGGAATTACGACAATGGATGATGTGAAGGCATTACTGGCGTTGGACATTCATTGCGCAATCGGCATGTCGATCTATCGCGGTCGGTTACGCCTGGAGGATCTGCTGAGTCTCAATGAAGTACAGGAGGAATGCAAATGAGGCAGATTGGTTGGACAGCATTGCTGGGCCTGGCGGCGTTTTCAACTGTTTGGATGATTCGCGGGGCAGCTCTGGGTCCCGACGATTCCGATGTCAAGGACGTGATTACCGGGACGGCCGCGTTCGATGATTACCGCACGGAAAAGCCCGGTCTGTTCCGAAGGATAACTGTAGCCGACCTGCCGAAGCCGTATGCAACAGAGGGCGTATCGAACGGACCATCTGTTGTTCCCAGACCCGCGGATGCATGGCCGCAAGCGCCGGAGGGCTTCAAAGTCGAATTGTACGCAGACCAACTGGCCAGCCCTCGGGAAATCCGAACCGCGCCGAACGGCGATCTGTTCGTTGCTGAAAGTTATGCGGGTCAAGTCGATGTATTTCGCGGCATGACCAAGGACGGAAAACCGGAACAGAAATCGACGTTTGCAAGGGGGCTGCACAACAATTTCGGCATCGCCTTTTATCCGCTTGGGAAGGATCCACAATGGGTCTACATTGCGAATACGAACTCCGTTGTGAGATTTCCGTATCACAACGGCGATTTGACGGCGACCGGCTCGCCCGAGACGATCGTCGAAAAGCTTCCTTCCGGTGGTGGTCACTGGACACGCGATCTCGCATTTTCTCCCGACGGCAGCAAGCTGTTCGTTTCGGTTGGTTCAGCTTCGAACGTGGACGATCCCGATACGCATCCCAACGAATTTCATAGGGCAGACATCTTGGAATACACCCCCAAAGGCGAATTCGTTCGCGTTTACGCGTGGGGCATTCGCAATCCTGTAGGCATCGCCGTTAATCCGCACACGGGTCAGTTGTGGTGCTCAGTAAATGAGCGGGACATGCTGGGAGACAATCTCGTGCCGGATTACATTACTTCCGTGAAGGAAGGCGGCTTCTATGGCTGGCCGTGGTACTACATGGGCGATCACCAAGACCCGCGGCTCGCCGGAACTCACCCGGAGCTGAAGGGCAAAGTCACGGTTCCCGATGTTCTATTGCAGCCGCATAATGCTTCGCTCGAGATGACCTTTTACGAAGGAAACCAGTTTCCGAAGCAATATAGAGGCGACATTTTCGCAGCCGAGCACGGCTCCTGGAACAAGGCAGTGCGCGCTGGCTATGAAGTTGTTCGCGTCCCGCTGAATGGCGGAAAAGCCAAAGGCGAGTACGAAGATTTTGTAACCGGGTTCGTCACGCCAAACGGAGATGTGTGGGGGCGGCCGGTAGGAGTCGCGGTGGCTCCAGACGGGTCGTTGATGGTTACCGACGACGGCTCTAAATCAATCTGGCGCGTGAGCTATACCGGGAAGTGAGATCCTACGCTCGATGGCCGTAGCCGATGTCGACGCTCCGGTAAAGCTGAACCTCCCCGGCAGGATTCGAGAGAAGATCGGTCCCATAGGACTGTATGCCGCGCTCGCCGCATACACGCTATTCACCCTCGATGGCGGCGATATTGCGCCCCGAATAGTCTCCGCGATACTGCTAGTGCTGACCGCGTGCTATCTCGGCATTCCGTTCCAACAAAGGCTGGTCTTTCGTCTTCCGGTGATTTGTCTGTTTGGAATGGCGTGCTATGGCGTCGCGCAAACTCTATGGTCGAGCCAAAAGATCGTCTATAACGGCTGGACGGGCGTGCTCTTCTGGTTCACCGCCGCCTCTATTGGGCTGCTTGCCACTCAGTTGTTCCAGGATCGTGATACGGCGGCGCGGTTCCGAATCGCTTTTGTCGTATTCGGAAGCGCAGTTTGCCTGCTCGATCTGCTCGAGCAAGGCTCGCATACAAACAAATACTACTGGCTAGTAGCGAGCAGATATCACTCCGTGTATGGCCCGTTTTCGTATTGGAACAATTTTGCGCAGTTTGTCGAGCTTTTCCTTCCGATAACCCTCTGGCTAGGTCTGGGTGGGCGAAAACCGGTCGTGCCTTACATTCTTCTCAGCGCATTGCAAATCGGCGCGGTAGTCGCTTCCGGATCGAGAGCGGGCGCGTTCCTGGCGATCGTGGAACTGATCACCGTGTTGGTACTCGTCTATTTGCAAAACAGAAATAAAGCGCTGTTGTACGGAGCGGCGCTCGCGCTCGGGCTGAGCTTGGTATTCGTTTACGCCGCGGGCTTCGATACCCTGCTTGGGAAACTGCAGCAGAACGATCAATTGAGTGTCCGCCGCGACATAAACAAATCGTCACTGGCAATGATCCGGCAACGCCCTTTGACCGGTTGGGGGCTCGAGACCTATGTGCCCGTTTATCGAATGTTTGCCCGGTACGACGATGGCACTTACGTGAATCGGGCCCACAATGATTGGCTGCAATGGACTGCCGAGGGAGGTATTTTCTTTGCGGGATTGATGCTCGTGGCCTTCGTTTGGAGTATCCGACCCGCGATTCGCTCCGTGTGGGGAGTCGGAGTGATTGCGGTCTGTCTTCACGCGCTGGTAGATTATCCGTTTGCCCGGTTTGGGGTCTGCGGATGGTATTTCGCTTTAATCGGAATGCTTGCGGCGCAAACCGCCGTGAAGCGAACGGTGGAGCAGCAGCTCAAGGCGAGAGGCTCGCGACGTTTCCTCTATCGCAGAACTGCGGCATAGATGGTTCTCCTCTGGCTCCTTGCCGCTCTTCTCCTTGGGAACGTCTCCGCTTTTCAGGCAAGGCCGGCAGATCTGAAGTCGCAATTCGAAACTGCGCGAGAATTGAAGACTATATCTCCGCGAGGCGATCTGAAATCGATTCGACTCGTCACTTGGAATATCGAGCGCGGCGAGCAACTCAGCATCATCAGCTCCGAGCTTCAGCGCAACTCAGCGGATCTCTTCTTGCTACAAGAAGTGGATTGGAACGCAAATCGAAGCGGGCAAATAGACGTGGGCGCTGCCCTCGCCGAGCGGCTGCGGATGAACCTGTCGTATGCCATCGAGTTCGAAGAACTGGGGCAAGAACATGGGAGACCGGCTTTCATCGGACAAGCTACTCTGACGCGCATGCCGATTCAGAATTCGAGAGTGCTGCGTTTTCAAGCACAATCCAACTGGTGGAAACCGCATAGCTGGATTCCTTCTTCCGTGCCAATCCTGCAGCGACGTCTTGGCAGCCGTATTGCCCTGGTGACCGAACTCGAATTCGCCGGGCGCTTGCTGGTGGTGTACAACGCGCACCTGGAGAGCCGCAGTATGGGCCGCGTTCAATCTGAGCAGCTAGACGAGATTCTTGCTGATTTGAAGAAATATCCGCCGAACACACCCGCAATCATTGCGGGCGACATGAACAGCAAATACTTCCCGTCCGTTTTCTTGAAGCAACTGCAACAGGAAGGTTTCCAAAGCGCGACGGGAGATCGCATCGAGCGGACTCACGCCATCGCCATGGCGCTCGATTGGATTTTCGCGAGAGGTCCTGTGAAGCTCGAGGCGGGAAAAGTGCGCCGGGATTTGAAAGGCTCGGACCACTATCCCATCTACGCCGAACTCGTCGCGCAGTAGATAGCCTCCAGTGCACTACACAGTCGCGATTGTTCCATCAAATTTCGTAAACGTCAGGCCTTTGAAATCCTCGTTGTACATAGGCTTCTGATCGCGGAGCAGGCGCATCGCAACTTCCTCACCGAGAAGCAGCGAGTTCTTGTAATCCGAACGCCAGTGGACCGCTGCATGAGCCCGTCCCAGACCGATGTTCGCAGCCAATTTATTCATCTCTCCGGCGATGGTCAACTGCCCTGCATCCGTGCCCGTGTAAGGGAGAAGAGTCAACCCGTCGTCGCTCGGCACTACGGGATCGGGTACAACCCAGGTGTCGCCAAAAAAGGCTTTCACAATAGTCGCGCAAGCGCCTGCAACCGTCCCATGGCCCTGTCCATAGGACGGGTGCTGAGGACAGCCTTCGGGAAATGCGTGCGGAAGAAGATAGCTGTTGTTTCTTGCAAAGACAGCTTGAACTGCAGCCGAGTTCAAAATGTCGCTATGGAGTGGATACTCTTTCGCCCCGCTTAATGCGTTGTGAACGCGTCCTCCGAATTCCTCCGGACGCAGGTGACGATGGACAAACCACTTCTGATACCAGACGCACTTTAAGGCCCGGGTGGCCACTTCGGCGACCAGAGCTTTCAAATGAGGAGTCCCGAAGGTTCCGAATCCCTGCTGGGTTTTGGATTGCACGTAAGGATTGCCGGGATTGAAAGGAGCGCCGGCATCGACCAGATATAGACAGGCATTGAAGTATGCCTCAAAAAGCACGTCTACGTGAACGTATTGAGAGA
>Ga0213881_10001038_pt1 | contig 14296 bp, 18 predicted proteins | sample BarmaccoBMER_R08_FD_160104 | JGI IMG/M metagenome (GOLD analysis project Ga0213881, IMG submission 160104) | Barbacenia macrantha exposed rock microbial communities from rupestrian grasslands, the National Park of Serra do Cipo, Brazil - ER_R08 ... | reverse complement strand
TGGTCGATCGTTCTTCTACCAGGAGCCGCACTCACTTTCACAGCACGACGCGCCGAGTCCTCCCAGTCCCCCGCGTGGCATCCTTGACTGCCCGCCCAATCTCTTAACTACCGGGCATTGCCTCTAGTCCTCGGCCCGCAGCCGCTGGCAGTGCGCCATTACGACAGTGTGGCGCGGGTCGCTGGGTGGCAACAACCTCACCAGCCGCTCGAACACCTCGAGGTCATCGCGCCCGTACTCGGTCTGGCTGAACGACCACAGCGGTCCGACCTCGCCCCGAGTCAAGACCGCGTGCCGCAGCGCCACCAGTAGCTCATCCCACTCGGCGCGCAAAGTCGGCGACTCTGACCGCGGCAGCAACGCGCCCGTGCACAACCGAGTCGCCGTGTCCAGTTGGCCGCAACGCAGCGCGGCCCGCACCGTGTGCAGGTCCACGTCGACTTGCGCGCACAACCGGTACGGCTTGGTCTGCACGACATCGCCCAGCCGGCTGCGCAGCCGGTGGATCTCGGCGCGGATCGTCGTGGGGTTGCCGTCCTCGCCGTAGATGTGCAGGGCCAGTTGCTCCGCGCTCAGTCCGTCTGGGTACAGCGAGAGCAGGGCGAGCAGTTCCGCGCGCCGGGTCGTCAGCGCCAGCGGGTGGCCGTCGAGGCTCGCGATGGGATGGTCGCCCACGAGCAGGCGCAACTTCAGCTTGGGCCGACGGCGGGTGAGTCGCGGCACCCGCAGCAAATACCCCTCGGGCAACGGCTCGACCAACGCCTGGCGGCCGTCGGCCAGCTCGATGCGCTCGACAGCGGCGACGACGTCGAGCCGGTCCGGCCACCGGGAGCCCGCTCGGGATGCCAGCACCCGCCCGGTCGGGGTCAGCAGCGCGGCGGGCTCATCGCGCGACCGGGCCAACCGGGGGATGTACTTCGCGCGTAACCGCTCGTCGGCCGCGCCCAGCCGGGCGCGTAGCTTGCTTTCGGCGAGCTGTGCGGTGACAGTGACCAGCGACAGCAGTGCCGGATGCATCGTGCGCAGCGGGCCGGTGACGTCGATCGCGCCGATAATCGCCCCGGTATCCGGATCGTGCACGGGCGCGGCGGCGCAGGTCCAGTCGTGGTAGGTGTGCACCAGGTGCTCGGCGGAATGCACCTGGACCGGGGCGTCCACCACCAGCGTGGTGCCCATCGCGTTGGTGCCCATCGACGTCTCGCTCCACCGGGTGCCCTCGGACAGCCCGACCGGATCGGCTGCTCGACACACCGCCAGGGAACCCTCCCGCCACAGGATGTTGCCCTGGGCATCGGTCACGATCATTACGTGGACGGCCTCGTCGGCGACGCGGACCAGAGTGGACCGCAGCAGCGGCAGCACCGCCGCCAGCGGATGCCTTTCCCGGATCTCGGCCAGCTCATCCGCGCCGTAGACGGGCACCGGTGGATCCGAGTCGGGGTCGACCTTGGCCACCAGCGACCGGCGCCAGGACTCCGAGATCACCTGGCGTGGTGCCACCGGTGCCGGGCCGCCGGAGAGCACCGCGTCGCGCACCCGTTCGAGCAGCTGCGCCAAGGCCACAGGATCTTCAGTCAGCGCGATGACACGCGGCTCGCCCATCGCCCAGCCTCCCGATCGCATGGGCATCGCTGTGCAACGTTACTGCAACGTGAGTTGGCTTACATTTCGACGAATGTGCCCTTGATATTCCAGGAGGTCAGCCATGGCGAGGTACGCGGCACCGGGTGAGTCCGGCAGCATCGTGTCGTACAAATCGCGTTACGACCACTTCATCGGTGGTGAGTACGTCCCACCCGTGAAGGGGCAGTACTTCGACAACCCCACCCCAGTGACTGGGCAGGCCTTCACCGAGATCGCCCGCGGTACCGCCGACGACGTGGAGCAGGCACTGGACGCGGCCCATGGTGCCGCGCCCGGGTGGGGCAAGACGTCCGCGGCCGCGCGTGCCGACCTCCTGAACAAGATCGCGGACCGGATCGAGGTGAACCTGGAGAAGCTCGCCGTCGCCGACAGCTGGGACAACGGCAAACCGGTCCGCGAGACGCTGGCCGCCGACCTGCCCCTGGTCGTAGATCACTGGCGCTACTTCGCCGGGGCCATCCGCGCGCAGGAGGGCGGCATCTCTGAGATTGACACCGACACCGTGGCCTATCACTTCCACGAGCCCATCGGTGTGGTCGGGCAGATTATCCCGTGGAACTTCCCGCTGCTGATGGCGACCTGGAAGCTGGCGCCGGCGCTAGCGGGCGGCAACGCGGTGGTGCTCAAACCGGCCGAACAGACCCCGGCGTCCATTCACGTGCTGCTCTCGATGATCGCCGACCTGATCCCGCCCGGGGTGCTCAACGTGGTCAACGGGTTCGGGGTCGAGGCGGGCAAGCCGCTGGCCTCCAGCCCGCGGGTGGGCAAGGTGGCCTTCACCGGCGAGACCACCACCGGCCGGCTGATCATGCAGTATGCAAGCGAGAACCTGCACCCGGTCACCTTGGAGCTGGGCGGCAAGAGCCCCAATATCTTCTTCGAGGACGTCGCGGCCGCGCAGGATGACTTCTACGACAAGTGCCTGGAAGGGTTCACCATGTTCGCCCTGAACCAGGGCGAAGTGTGCACCTGCCCGTCCCGGGCGCTGATCCAGGCCAGCATCTACGACGGTTTCCTCGGCGACGCCGTCAAGCGCACCGAGCAGATCGTGCAGGGCCACCCGCTGGACACCGACACCATGCTCGGCGCGCAGGCGTCCAACGACCAGTACGAGAAGATCCTGTCGTACCTGGACATCGGCCGGCAGGAAGGTGCCCGAGTGCTCACCGGTGGCGAGCCCGCCGACCTCGGCGGGGAGCTGTCCGGCGGCTACTACATCAAGCCGACGATCTTCGAGGGCAGCAACCGGATGCGGATCTTCCAGGAGGAGATCTTCGGGCCGGTGGTCTCGGTGACGAAGTTCGACGACTACTCCGACGCCATCAAGATCGCCAACGACACGCTGTACGGGCTGGGTGCCGGGGTGTGGTCACGCAACATCAACCAGGCATACCGTGCGGGTCGCGACATCCAGGCCGGCCGGGTCTGGACGAACTGCTTCCACGTCTACCCCGCGCACGCCGCGTTCGGCGGGTACAAACAGTCCGGCATCGGCCGGGAGAACCACAAGATGATGCTGGAGCACTACCAGCAGACCAAGAACCTGCTGGTCAGCTACTCCACCAAGCCCATGGGCTTCTTCTGATCCACCAAGGTTGGCGGATGGTGGCCGTGCATGCTTGCCGGCCGCCATCCGAATCCATCGAGAGGAGGCCGGCGTGCCGGCCCAACGGGTTGACCTCACCCCTGCAGCGGCGGACATGCTGCGCAAGCTCACCGAGCAGCACGGGCCGCTGATGTTCCACCAGTCCGGTGGCTGCTGCGATGGCAGCTCGCCGATGTGCTACCCCGCCGGGGAGTTCCGCACCGGGGGCGCCGACGTCCGGCTCGGTGAGTTGCCCGTCGAAGGCGTCGAGCAGCCGGTCGAGGTATGGATGTCGAGATCCCAGTTCGAATACTGGCGGCACACCCATCTCACCATCGATGTGGTGAAAGGTCGGGGTAGCGGGTTCTCCCTGGAAGCACCGGAAGGAGTCCGATTCCTGATCCGCTCCCGTCTGCTGACCACCGAGGAACTAGCCGAACTGCCGTGAGATGTGCAGACCGAGATTCGAACATCCTTATCTGGGTGGGCCTAACGTAGCAACCCGAACACTCCCCTGCTAGCCGAAGGACCTGAGATTAGGATCGATCCGGTCGGTGTCCGTCGTGTTTCTGCAGGCGAAGTGGGGTGAACCGGATATTTGATCGCTTTGCCGTCTTCGTCGCCGACACGGTGATAGGCCCCACTCGGCGGTTACTCGGTCGCGCTGAGCCGCGACGAGTTGATCGACCTGGACACCGGCAGAGCGGCCTCACCGGCTGCGCGGCCACGTCACCAGCCACGCGGGCCGCAGGATCAACCATGACCCGAGCTGAGACAGCGCGGCCGGTGACAACTCCGGTAATCATGGGTCAGCGCAGGCAGCGATGGTGGTGCTTCGGACCTGCGACCAGCGAGAGCTACACTGGGTGACCAGTCGTACACCGAGCACACACAGGGGAGGCAGTGCAATGCCGAGGGTATACCCAGTGCGTACCCGGTGCTGGTGCAGCGTATCCGAGAACGCCGACTTAGCTATGAAGAATTCTGCGAGCAGTTGGAAGTTTTCGCCCGCGAGAATAACGAAGTCGGTACGGTCAGCATTCGACACATGCAAAGACTTGCCGCCGGCAGGGTGACATCGGAGCAGTTGCGACCCGCCACCGCACGCCTCTTGGAAAAGTTTTTTGAATCGTCGATCGACGAGTTGTTAGCGCCACCGGAAAATACTCCACACAAGCAGGCAAAATCATCGACACAAATTAGCGAATTTTCTACACAGGAGTCTGATCTACTGATCCAACTCGACCAGACGCGTCACATGATGGATCGGGCTGTTGCAGAACACTCAGTCACCCCAGCACAGGTCGACAACATTGAGCAGATGGTGAGGCTGCACGCGCAAGCTTGTGTGACGATGCCGCCATTGGTCATGCTTCGTCGGTTGGTCGCAGATTTCGACGAACTTCGAGGGCTGGTCTCACGAGTGCAATCCCCGACAACTCTGGTTCGCCTCTATGCGTGTAGTGCGCGGATCGGCGCCCTTGTTGCCGATGAACTGATGGTACTTGGCGAGACGCACCGCGCTTGGTCATGGCACCATTCCGCGAGCGCCGCTGAGGAGACCGGACTATCCGAGCTTGGCCTACAGGTTCGTTCGCTGGGGATCTTGATACCCCTGTACTCTGGCGATCCTCGTGAGGCGTTGAGCATGGCTATCCAAGCGTGTGACCTGAGCAATTCAATTGCTAAGAGAAGTTCGCCGTCTTACGCGCTGGCCGTTACCTTGAAAGCGCTTATTCTGGCTCAGCTCGGTTCCATCGACGAGTGCAGAGTGGCTTTGGGTGAGTCCGGAGAATCATTGGCCCAGCTCGACCACGTAGGCGAGATTGATTCTGTTTTTGGTTTCTCGGAACGCCACTGGCAATTTTATCGAGCAAGGACTTTTGTCGAGCTTGGCGAGTTTGACCAAGCCTGGAAAGCACAGGACTGCGCGTTGGAGCTGTATCCGGCCGATGTGATGGGAGATCCCACCATAATCCGACTGGATCGCGCTGTTTGCCTGGTACGAAGAAAGGAGATCGACGCGGGATGCGAGTTGGCCGCCGACACCTTGTCAAGCCTGCCACTGGAACACCGCGCTTCGATATTTCTCGAGTACGGCAAAAAGATCCTCACTGCCGTGCCCGAGAAATATTCCAACCGTCGATCAGTCAGTCAGTATCAGGCAGCAATGGCCGAGTCCCACCACGTCATTGACACGATGTGACGCGTCTAGCGTTGCGCTAGATACCTCTCAAGGCCCTCCACCTTCACAGTGAGGCCATTGGTGACCCCTGTCCTGATATCGGCTTTGAGTACGACACTAACTCGATTAGCCTTCTGCGTCACGATTTGCACCGCCTCTTTGACAACGGCCATTACTTCGTCCCATTCACCTTCAATGCTGGTGAACATTGCGTCGGTGCGGTTGGGCAGGCCGCTTGCCCGCACAACTCGCACCGCATCGGCTACCAGTTCTCCGACATCTTCACCAACGCCAAGTGGGGTAACGGAGAAAGCAACAATCATGACCGGCGCCTTCCTGTCATAGTAACTCGCCTAACTGTCGCCGAAGTATTTTATCCGTAAGTCGAATTGTAGCAACGTACCAGCAGAAGATCCATTGGAAGTACAACTCGGTATCATAGTCTACCTGCTGGTTTGCCTTACGATGGCGTAGGTTAAACTTGTTGGCGATCTCGAACAGTACCGCTTCGTCTTTGGACAACAGACTTGCTTTGACCAAATCGCGCCATTCTTCCAACACTCCAGCAAGCGCCACAATTGCCAATCGCTTTTCTATTTCAGATGTACCTCGGCGACGGAATTGCTCAATAGCATGCCGTAGTTCGTTATGCTGACTTCCGCCTGACAATGAGTCAGACCGCGCACCTGCAATAAATGGTTCAAGCGCATCAGCGGCAACCTCCTCGAACCGACCATGCTCGTTGAGCATTAGATCAAGCGAACTCTCAGCAAAAATGGCGTTTACACGGACGTGGTATAGCTTCTGGGCGACCTCGCGGCGAAACACCGAGTAGTGCATACCGCAATTACTGAACGAATGATAGTACCGCCTCATTGGACGCGCCACATGGTCGTGAACAAACTCGACTACATCACAAAGGTCATTGAGTGTATAACTCTCCCAGTATTCAGCAATCGGCCACAAATCGTTACGACCGAGCTGCTTATACATCTCGCCGACTGGGGCTGATCCGAGTGTGCCGATTTCCTGCCCGCTATCAACACAGTGTTGCCCGAACGCTTGTGCTAGATAGCCATTATCTTCAAGCTCCACTATTAGGTCGCACACATGTCGTACTGTTTCACGAAAGGTCAATTTCGCGCATTCCGGTGTTTGCATTCTTCTTTGGGACCAGTAAGGACGACAAACCTGTGACGACGGAAGATAATCCGTATAATGCTTAAGCGAAACCAACCAGTCGAGCTGACCCGGCCCACATTCTTCGTCGGAAGAAAATGCAGTTGAAAAGAGAGTGCATCTACCAAATTCTTGCTTTGGCTCCCCGTATCGAAAAGCTTCCTCCAGCAGCAGTTCGCACTCATCATGCCAATCACTCCTGCTAGCACTCGTGGAGGATAATGATCGCTCCTGCGATTCATCCAACAGTCGATCAAGCTCTTCACGAAACACGCTCACGGGCCACTTCAATTCAAAGTGAGACTGGCTAAAGTGGTCCCTGTCGAGCGGCAACGCTATGAATCCCTCCTACATCTCCACTGCGTCCAGCGCCATGGGCTCACGGTAGCTGAGCCGACGTCATCTCCCAGTCCTGGGTCTCATCTAGCTGGACAGAGCGGCTACCTCGTACCCGGCTCGACCCTTGCGGACCTGCACCTGATCGTCAGCCAGTGGAACACCACCACCAACTGGCCATACCAGGCCATGCAATTCCACGCGAACCTCACCACCTGAACCGCTTCGGTCACGTGTCGCGAGGCCTTCACCGACTCGACATCTGGGCCCAGTGTGCTTCGGCGACGTCCAACGCCTGCCGGATTCGTTGGTCCTCATCGCTGCCCGTAGTCGCCAACCGCAGCAGAGGCATCTGGTAGGCCCGGAGGATCTCGTCCTTGATCGCGTCCCGTTCTAGCTGGGTCGGGTTGTTCTCGTGAAAGGCGAAGCCGTCCACCTCGATGGCCAGCAGCGGATGGTTGGTCACCCGGTTGTAGACAACGAAGTCAACCGATGCGCGATGCTGCACGAAGGCCGTCTGGCGTGGCGTCAGCCTGCTGAGGTCAACGAGCAGGTTGCGCACCAGGACCTGGTGGCCCACGGTCAGGTGCGCGTACCGGTCCTCGGCGATGATGTCGTGGAGCGCGGTCCAGATGATGTCCTCGGACTGGTAGGTCATCTCGTTCCTCAGCCGCGCGGCCAGCGGCCGCAGCCGGTCGTTGTAGTCGCGGTAGAGCAGGTCGAACATCGACACCACGGCGCTGTCGACGACCTCCTCGTCGGGGTTGTGGTAGCGGATGTAGCCGATGAGGTCGCGGAGGTAGCGGCTGGTGGGCAGCATGGCGTGTTGGTCACGAGAATGAGCCGCCTGACCGCTCGCGACACGGCCACGTTGATCTTTTGGGGATCGTCGACGAACGTCAGTCCGGTCCGCCCGCGCCAGCTCTCGTTCAAGACGGTCGTCAGGATGACCACCTGCCACTGCCGACCCTGGAATTTGTGGATGGTGTTGGTCTCGATCGGTTCGATCAGTGCGTCCGCCACCTTGCCGACCTGGCGTCGGTAGGGCGTTGTGATGCCGATGTCGGTGCGGGGGACGTCCGTGCAGTACGCTGAGATGACCTCCTTGACGATGACGTCCACCTCGCGCTGGTTCGAGCGGCCCCCTCCTCGGTGCTGGCGCATGTGGTTGCCCTCGACCGTGCGCACCGCGATCATCGGCCGCTCAGCGCCACTGGTGGTGAAGGGTATGAGCTCGCCGTCGTAGAACGCCTTGTTGCAGAACCCGATGATGGCCGGGTCGCACCGATAGTGCTCACGAAGCAGCGTGCGCGGGAGATCGTCGCGGTACAGGTCGGTCAGCGACGAGAGGATGCTGTGCTCGCGATAGTCGTAGGCGGGCTTCGGTGCGACGAGCCCATCCGCCGCATCGGCCGTGGTGGGTGGCAGCTGTCGCAGATCACCCACCACGACGACGTTGCGGCAGCAGGAGAGCGCCAGCCCGGCCGCCAGCAGGTCGACCTGGGACGCCTCGTCGATGATGAGGTAGTCAAGGAGATACCCATCGGCGATGCTGGCCCGCAACGAGTGGCAGGTGCTCAGCAGCACCGGGTAGTCCCGGGTGAAGGCCGTGAACGTCGTTCACCGCCGGTAGCCCTCGGCTGTGCGTCATTCGCCTCAGGGGCTTGTATCGAGCACCGAGTGCCGCGCTGAGTGCCTGGGTCGACAGCTTTTGGTGTTTCCGCCACCAACTGGTCGAAGTCGGCTCGCCGCATCTCGTTCTCGACCTGCTTGAGCTGAGCTTCCAGCTCGGCGATTCGCTTGTCGTAGTACGCCCGTTGCAGTCGGAGCACGACGTTGGTGTCATCAGGGTCGAGCCCGCGCAGGGATCCGTACCTGAAGTACTTTCGGATCCGCCGGAGAAGCCCGGGTCGGACGCCGTTGTGCTCCACCTCGCTCTCGGCCAGGTAGTCGAGGATGCGGTCAGAGGAGCGGCGGAGCAACGGAAGTCCCTCCAGCTCGGGTGCCTCATGCCGCTGGAGGTGCTGCTCGAAGTGCTGCAGCTCCAGCCGGTAAGCATCGACCAGTTGCCGCCGCTCGGCGCGAGTGCGTTCATCCTCCTGCAACCGGCGGAGGCGACGGTCCAGCTCGTCCATCCGCTCGGGCGGCAGTGGCTCGGGCGGAGCGCCGTCTGCGACAGACGTGACCCGCGCGTTCCGTGTTGCCTGCCCCGCGAAGAACTCCTCTCGCTTCTCCTTTCGTCCGAGGCTCGCGATCACGTGCCCGAATCCGAGCTTGTCGAGCTTCTCGCGAACGTTCTCGACTGCGGCGTTGGTGAACGAGACCACGCCGACAGTTTCCGCCTCAGCGGCGATGATGTTGGCGATCAGGTTCAAGATGGTCTCGGTCTTGCCGGTGCCCGGGGCCCTTGATGACCGAGATGGAGCGGGTGAGGCCCAGGTCGACTGCTTTGCGCTGGCTGATGTTGCAGCGGAACGGAAAGATCGGTGCGTTGGCCGGTTCCCGGGACGCGATCGGTGCACCGGCCAGGTAGCAACTCAGCACGCTCTCGGGGTGGACGAAGTTCAGGCCGCTGTACGGACGCTGCAGCGGATCGTCGTCGGGAAGGCGCGACACGATGTCCCGCCAGTAACGCAGCACCTCGGCCACAGCCGGAGCCTGCGCGGCGCTGATGACAATGCGAACCTGCGCCGCGGGATAGGTGTAGTACGCCTGCTCCCCTTCCTGCCTACAGGAGAAGATCCGCCGCCAGGCGCCGGCTGGGCCGGTGAAGGCCCAGACTTCCGCGGCGTGCTCCCAGATGGCGCCCCGCACCTCCACCTTTGCCCCGGGGGCAGCAGGACCCGCGCGGGGTTACGCAGGATACGCACGCCCTGCGGTCCGTACAGGTACACCCGACCATTGCGGTAGACGATGTCAATCTTTCCGCTAGACTGGGTTTCGTAGCGAATGACATCGTGCGTCTGATCAGCGAACTGTCCCGTCTTCCGATCAGCGATCAGAACGGCTTCACAACGGGGATCGATCACAATTCGTCTCCCGGAACGGGCCTGCCCAGTAAACAGTGACACCCGGGGGCCGAAAGTCACGGATATGGAGATCGAACGACATATTGGTGACCTTCGACGCCAGGACCGACCCAACAACGAAAGACCAGATCAGCGACCTGGGCCATCATCTGTGGACCTAACGTGTCAGCATAAGAACCAGACCCTCCTGGTCGAGGGGCCTGAGATCAAGATCCGTCCAGTCGGTACTCGCCTGCAGAGTATGCGTGGTCGCTTCTCCACTGACGAGCTACAAACCATGATCGATCTTTACAATTCTGGTGCCACAGCCGAGCAGATAGCCCAGACCTACGGCTTCAGTAAACGCAGCATCAAACGACTACTACAGCAACACGGCGTACGCCGCAACAAAGCATGATCACCTTTTGTATTGTGGATAGCGGCGTCTCAGCTACACTGCGCTTCGATAAGCCACGCTGCTGAGTCGTATAACACGCCTCGGTCGGTTTGGTGGTCGGTCATATTGGCCCGCAAGTTGTCTAGCGCACGGGCCTTAGTGTCGATGTCAAGGTCGTCCATCATCCAGGAGAATTGATCGGTGATAAACTGGTGGGAATCCTCGAAATCGCAACCGAAGTACATAGGCTCACTCAAGCCGTGTAGCCGGATGTTGGTGAATCCAGTCGACGTTAACAGGTCGTGCACATATTCGCGGTCGCTTAGGGAAAATGGGCCAGGAGTACCAGGCGACGGCATCGGCAGCTCACGACCAACAGCCAAAGCCGCACGGAATGCGCTAATCCATTCGTTACGCTCAAACGGCTGCCACGACAACATGACTAGCCGTCCACCACGACGCAGGGCACGCCCAATATTGATAAATGCGGCTGCCGCGTCACCAAAAAACATCACCCCATGCCTACTAATGGCAACGTCGAAGTACTGCTCAGAAAATGGATAACCCTGGGCGTCGGCCTGCCGAAATATCGCGTTCGTTATATGTTCTTTCTCCGTTAGCTGGCGCGCGAGCGCGATCATGCGCGACGACAGGTCCACCCCTAATGCCGATCCTGTAGCAGCGCACCGCGCGGCATCTCGAGTTGTCTGCCCACTACCACACCCAACATCGAGCACTTTCGCTGTCGTCTCGATCGCTGCCGCAGCAAGAAACCGGCCATGGTAACCGGCGACCCCCTCGTCAAAACGCTCGGCGCGCTTCGCCCAATACACGCCCTGATCACCATCCCAGGCACGCAACTGCTCCACATTGGACGGATCAACCCACATTGCGCTGCTCTCGCTCATCGGATAACCACCCTAGCCCCAGCGCCACTCATTGAAGATCACGGTTTCTAGCAACTCAAGCCTGAATAGACGATCATAGCCAACCATGATCAGGTTATCAGGTTCGCGCACTGACACATGTTGCCACGACAACTTCGCAGGTCACGAACGGTGGTGGACCTAACATGTCAGCATAAGAACCAGACCCTCCTAGTTGAGGGACCAGAGATCATGATCCGTCCGATCGGTACCCGCCCGCAGAGTATGCGTGGTCGCCTCTCCACTGACCAGCTACAAACCATGATCGACCTGTACCAGTCCGGTGTCACAGCCGAGCAGGTAGCCCAGACCTACGGCTTCAGTAAACGCAGCGTCAAACGGCTACTCCAGCAACACGGCGTACGCCGCGAACGCCGCACCAACGCATGATCAGCTTTTGCGCTGCGGGTAGCAGTATCTCAGCTGCGGCGGAGGTTGATCATCCCGAGGATGAGACCGGTGTGCCTGAGTCTCAGTCGGTTCTGCGCTGACGTTGAACCCGCATGTGCCCTCGGTACGAAACTGAGTCACCTGACGACATCCTGCCTATCAGCTGCTCGCATTATGGCGGGGCTCATCGGCATGGCGACGCTGCCGTCTACCGATGGCCGGACCCGCGCGTGTTGCAGCCGACTCGCCCGATCGACTCGGCGGACGGGGGCCGACACCAACGCTGAAGGCTCGATCACGGTCGGCGAGCACCCGTGTGTGCGCCGACCGTCGTCGCGATGGCCCGGCATCGGTGACCGGGGTGACTCCACGCTGAGGGGTGCGCACAACCGGTTGTGCGCTCACCGTCAACTCCGGCGGGTCGTCTCGGCTGAATACTTGGTAGGTCTGGATGGTGTCTTGAAGCGGTAGGGGAAACGGTCATGGATGTGCTGTATGACACCAGAACAGTTCATCCGTTGGACCGATATGACTGCTTTCGGGCGGGAGCTGGCACCGAGCTGGCCCCCCTGGCGGTCCAGGGGCATGCACCAGGTCGCTTGCTCGCGGTGATGTCCGTCGCCCAGATCGGCGATTTCGAGATCGAGGTACTCGCCTGGTCTGCGGACTCCGAGGTCGCGACGCGGCGAACCGAACGCCTCATCCGGGCCTGCGATCCTGAATGCTATCGGATATTCCTGAGCGTCAGCGGCGAAATACGGTTGGAACAGGCAGGAAACCAGGTGGACGTTCGCGCTCGGGACATCGCCCTACACGACCTGTCTCGTCTTTCCCAGTACACACCTTCACCAGGATCGATGCGGCTGGTCATGCTGACGTTCCCCCGAGCGTTGGTCCCGATCGCCAGCGCCAGCATCCGGCCCCTGATCGGTACCCTCCTCCCCCGGAGCATGCCCGGACGCAGCCTGATCGCACAGTTCCTCATCGGGCTCACCGACACCGCCGAGCTGACAGCTGACCCGGATCTAGCCCAGGTCCTCTACGAGTGCACAGTCGGGCTGCTTCGCCAGCGACTCGGCCAACCCAACGGAATCACCCCACACACCCGTCAACTGCTGCATAGAGCACGCATTCGCGACATTATCCGTCGACACCTCGGCAACCCCCTGCTGGACCCGAACCGCATCGCCGACGCCGCCAACATCTCGCCCCGCTACCTGCACCAGCTCTTCCAGGGCGCCGACCTCACCCCGATGCAACTGCTCAAACGGCTACGCCTACAGGAATGCCACCGTCATCTGCAAGATCCGGCGCTAGCCACGGTGCCCATCAAGGACGTCATCGCCGCGCACGGCTACCTCCGCCCGGACCAGTTCACCCGAGACTTCAAACACCACTTCGGCGTCTCGCCAACACAGATCCGCAGACTCGCCAGCCAACAGCCAACCGAGCGTAAAGGATGAACCATGGACTCGCCCAGCCCGCAGTCCACGGGAGCGGATCAGGCTCGATCCAGCCGCGCAGGACAGCAGCATGTGCCCGATTGAAGGCGGGATTTCTCGTCTCTCGACATTCGGCAGCATCATGGCCCTCGTTACCGCAGCAGCCCTAATCGCCTGGATCATCGGACTGTTGATCGTCCTGCGGGAAAGTAAACCCAACGAGCGTTCAGAAATCATCCACGCGTATGCCCACTGTCATCCGCTTGGGTATCTCCGACGAAACACCGCACCCAGAAACGAGGGCTCAGCACTTGCGCATACCAAGGGCGATACAACAGACAGTAGTGGCGAGACAGATCACGAGGGGTCGGCGTGAGATCGTCGTCCGCTCATCAGCATTAGAGCACATCTCCGTCGCCCGGTGTAGGCCAGACAGTGGCCAGCGGGGACGTTTAAACAGATACCGTAGCTATGGTGAGTTAGATTGTGCGTCTGGCCATCTCTGCATCGAGTGCGTTCATGTGCGCAGTCATCGATGACTGTGGATTCCACCACAAGAATGCCAACGCCTCATCATTGATCATTAGCTGTGGAGCCACCTGTAGATCGGTTCGGTAAAGTGCCATGTACTCCCGGCGGTTCGGCTGCCGTAGATCACATTCTGCGACAGCGACGAAATCCATATCCACCGCCTCAATACCGGTCTCTTCTTCCAACTCACGCATAGCAGCTTGTCGAGCGGTTTCACCAGGCTCGCGCTTACCGCCAGGTAGTTCCCACTGTCGGCGCCAGCTATCAAATATCATCAGCATTGAGTCTTCAAAGCGAACAACGACCAGTGAGGCCGGCATAGGCAACTGACGTTCTAGTAATCCAAGGTCTGACTCGGCAGCAAAACAAATATCCACCAAAACATTGCCGTCAGCGTCACGCACCACAGCCACAACAACCATTCAACCAGCTCAGACTCGCCCCGGCTGGCATCCCGGCCACGCACGACTACATAGAGACTCTCATCACCATCTACGAGCCCCTCCCCATAGACAGCCCCCAATCGCTGTTGATCAGATCTGCGGTTCGTACACTGACACACTCGTCACGACAACCCGCAGGTCACGGATGGTGGTGGACCTAACGTGTCAGCATAAGAACCAGGCCCTCTTGGTTGAAGGGCCGGAGGTCATGATCCGTCCGGTCGGTAATC
>Ga0213881_10001037_pt1 | contig 14298 bp, 14 predicted proteins | sample BarmaccoBMER_R08_FD_160104 | JGI IMG/M metagenome (GOLD analysis project Ga0213881, IMG submission 160104) | Barbacenia macrantha exposed rock microbial communities from rupestrian grasslands, the National Park of Serra do Cipo, Brazil - ER_R08 ... | reverse complement strand
AACCCGCCGAGCCGAGCTTACGCAGCGTCCCCCCAATTTCGATGGCGTCGTAATGTGTGGCGACGCCGCAGACTCCGGAGAAGGATTTATTGTGCGAGAGCGGTTCCAGAGCAGTAGAAAAGAGGCTGCCTGGTTTGTCGTGTTTATCTCGGGAGACGATTTCAACCAGCTGGGTTGGTTTGGGAACCGGCAGGGGACGAAGAAGCAGAGCGTCGATGGTGCTGAACGCGGCGACGTTAGCTCCGATAGCGACACTCAGAATCAGTACCGCGATGAGAGCAAAGACTGGATTTTTCGCCAGAGATCGGAAGCCTTGGCCGGCATTACGCAAAACCGCCTCCAATAATCGCCAGCGGTTCACTTGACGGCAACTCTCGCGGGCTTCTTCCATCGCGCCGAAGGCGATGCGGGCACGGCGATATGCCTGCTGTGCGTCCAAGCCTTCGGAGATATATTTTCGGGTCTGCAGTTCGATATGCGAAGACAGCTCTTCGGTGAGATCAGCTTCAAACCTGCGACGCCGGAAGAGGGCACGCAGACGAGAATGCAGACTTTGCCAACGCATAAGAAATCCTCAAGCCATTTCCAGAACACGGCCAATGGCTCGCGTCAGGCGCGACCACTGCTCGGCTTCGATCTCCAGTTGCTTGCGGCCGGTTTTGGTGAGGTCGTAAAATCGCGCGCGCCGTCCCAGTTCTGAGATACCCCACTCAGCTTCGATCCAGCCTTGATGTTCGAGACGATGAAGCGCGGGGTACAAAGAACCTTGATTGACCTGGAGAACGTCTTTCGAAATCTGTTGGATGCGTTCCGAAATGGACCAGCCGTGCTTTGGGCCGTTGGCAAGGGTGCGCAATATCAACAAGTCCAGAGTGCCTTGCAGGAGGTCGAGTTTAGGAGCTGCCATGATGTCGAATGTCTACAGTATGGAGGTGTTTGGTGTCGGATGTCAACAACAGAGTCGCTGCGGGACGGGTACTGTTTGCACGGGCAATGTACGAGCAAAAGATGTCAGTTTTTCAAAACTCATGCGGTCACGGCCGCAGCGGCGTCCACTGATGTCATGACGGGAACGACCTCGAACTCGATGAGATCTTCCCAGTTCGCCATCCATTCATCGAGTAGTCGGTGATCGGAACATTCCATGACTTGGAAGCAGCGGCGCAGGTCATTGCTCACCCAGCTGTCCAGATACTTGACGCCATCTGGCATCAGGCGTCCCTGATCTCGGAAACGCCGGTATACTGGCGTCGGATCTCCGTTCCGAAAGGTTTCGATGACCATGTAGAGCATGTCTGGATAATCGTAACTGGTGCGAAGTGTCGCACGTTGCAGAAGTGCGAGGACGGAAATAGATTTGAGTGGGCACGCCAGCCATGTCGAAATGCGCTCTGCTGGGTCGTCATTGTGATGAGCGAGGGCAAATCGCTCGGAAAAAGGAGCACGCAATGCAATACACACTGATGTTCTATTTGAGTCCAGAAGAGTTTTCCGCCCGCACTGATCCCGCAAAGCGGGAGGCATACTGGGCAGCGTTCATGCCATATATGAAAGCGGTCCGGGATGCGGGGATATTCAGGGCCGGCGCGGGTCTCGAACCGCCCGACACCGCGACGACGCTGAGACTGCGAGAAGGCAAGCGCCTAGTCCAGGACGGTCCTTATGCAGATACCAAGGAACAACTCGGCGGCCTTTTTGTGATTGAGGTACCCGATCTCGACACGGCACTGGATTGGGCAGCACGTTACCCAGCAGGACCGGAGGGAGTGGTCGAAGTGCGCCCGAATCTCTCGGCGTCTGCGGCGGCATGAAGGAGCGGAACTCTAGAACCTAGGTTGTGCTGGTTCGAATGCCGTGATGAGCGAGAACCATGAAGGAGAACGCGCGGCGCGAGTGCACCGAACAATCGAGCAGGTGGCCCGGGATTCTTATGGCCGCCTGCTTGCGTTTTTGGCGGTGCGTTGTCGTGACGTGAGCGCGGCCGAGGATGCACTCGCCGACGCCTTTCAGACGGCGCTCGAGACTTGGCCGCGGAACGGCATTCCGGAAAAGCCAGAAGCGTGGCTTCTCGTCGCTGGTAGACGAAAGCTGATTGATGGGATGCGGCGATCTCGGATACGCGGAGAGGCAATCCCGGACTTGCTCGCTGGCACAGAGAACGCGTATGAGATGGCAGGAGAGAGCCTTCTTTTTCCCGATGAGCGTTTGAAGCTGATGTTCGTGTGCGCGCACCCGGCTATCGAGGCGCAGGCGCGCACGCCATTGATGCTGCAAACAGTCCTCGGGTTGGATGCGGCTAGAATCGCATCGGCATTCCTGGTCCGCCCTTCAGCGATGGGCCAGCGTCTCACACGGGCTAAGTCAAAGATTCGTGTTGCGGGAATCCGTTTTGAAGTGCCCGAAGCGGCGCAGCTACCGGAAAGACTCGAGTTCGTACTCGAAGCGATCTATGCGGCGTACGGGAGTGGGTGGGACGACATCACGGGGGCAGATGCTCGGCGGAAAGGGCTTGCGGCAGAAGCCGTGGAATTGGCGAGAGTGTTAGTGCAACTTATGCCCGACGAGCCGGAACCGAAGGGTCTGTTGGCGATGATGTTGCACTGCGAGGCGCGCCGCGAGGCCAGACGCACGCAGTCGGGAAGCTACGTTCCGCTTCTGGAACAGGATGTGACCTGCTGGTCGAAAGAGATGATGGGTGAAGCCGAACGTCTACTCTGCGAAGCGTCTCGGCGTGGGCGGATCGGACGGTTTCAATTGGAAGCGGCCATTCAATCCGCGCATGCGCAGCGTGCTAGAACGGGCGTCACGGACTGGAACGCGATTGCTCTGTTGTATGAAGGATTGGTCCGACTCTCCCCGACGGTCGGTGCGCTTGTGGGCCGCGCTGCTGTGATCGCCGAGGCCCAAGGCCCCGCGGCAGGCCTGAGTGCTCTCGAACTGTTGCCTGATGCTGTCGTCCAGACGTATCAGCCATATTGGGCTTTGGCAGGGCACCTTTTCAAGCGGCTTGGGCGAATTAGTGAAGCGCAATGTGCATATAGCCGCGCGATTGGATTGAGCGAGGAACCAGCTCTGCGCAGGTTTTTAGAAGCGGAGATTTCGAAGTCAGACGAGAGAGACAGTGACACTCACCTGATAGGATCAAGCGATGCCGAAGGATCTGTTCACCATCGATGAGGCGATCCGAGCATTAGGAATCTCGCGTTCGACGATTTGGCGGCGACTCCAGCGCGGGGAACTCCCGAGCGTCAGGCGCGGGGCACGCCGTCTTGTGCGCTTGACGAGAGTGGGGAAGGCTGTTCGCGCCAAAGCTGCCGACGATATTTCACCTTTCACGGAGAGTCACCCCATCTTTCGTCTAGTAGGGGCGGGGCGCAGCGGGGGCCAATCACCGGGCGCTCGCGACAAACACGCGATTCTGGATGAGTCGCTCGCCAATGAAGAAGGGTGTTCCCAAGTCGGTTGAGGAGTACATCGCTGCGCAGCCGGAGGGGGTGCGGTCAAAGCTCGAACAGGTGCGCGTTGCGATCAGGCGCGCCGTTCCCGAGGCAGTTGAGGGCATCGGGTACGGTATGCCTGGATATAAGCTGCACGGAAAGGCGATGCTGTATTTTGCCGGCTTTAAGGAACATTATTCGCTGTTTGCCGCGTCGGGAAGTTTTTTGGCGGCGCTCGAAGATGAGCTCAAGGGCTATGAGCTGAGAAAGGGGACTATCCATTTCCCAATCACCAAACCGGTTCCGGTGAAACTCATCAGCCGGATTGCAAAGTTGCGTGCTGCTGGTATCGCCGCCGCGACAAAACAAGCGGAGCCGGGCCGAGAAAAAGGAAGACGCGGGCAGCGCCGCCGTATTGCGCAAAATTGAAGCAATACCTATGCGGCAAAGTTTATGTTGTTAGGTTGCGCGAGTAGCATCAGCCACTCGCGCAATCATGCTATCGAGTTGCCGATGAAACTACTGGCGTGGCGATAGCGACCTGGTTCGCAGGAGCAGAAGGAGCCTGGACTCGTTTAGGACGCAAGGGCACCGGCCAGGGGCGAGCTGGTTTGGCTGCCAGCTTGGAGATGTTAGTCTTCATCGCCGTCACCATGGCGGTCTGGTCTTCCAGGCGCGCGTTTTCGTATCCACGTCGAAGAGCCACGATGCGATAGGCAAACGCCACGTTCGATTGGCCCCCGCCGAGTTCATGCACCTCGAATCCGCTTGCCGACTTGTTGCTGACGTACAGACCGCGGCATTCTCCTTCGGGTGTGAGAAACACGTGGTAGTCCGAGCCTGTGTTCACCGTCTCAGCGAAAGTGGGTTCCAAGGCGATCCTGCCAACGCCGCTCTCGAGGCGCCCGCTGCCAAAATCCTCGAACCAGTTTTGCGGTGATTCGACAGCATGGAGGGCTACCTGATGTTGACTGTTGCCGACGGGGACCACGGTCGACTGCCCTCCGGAGCAAAACTCAACCCCGTCGGTGTTGAAGTTGCAGAATTGCCCGAATGCAACACCATTAACGCTTAAGATTGCGACGCCGTGCTGGTTTACCGTGTCGTTAATGACTGCCGTTGTACTGGTGCTATTGTTCTGAAGAAACATGGCGCGAGCGGTGTCAGCCGTGCCCATCAATGCCGCCGAGTCGGGGTTCGTTGAGCCAGTGTCGCCCCACACGCCGAAAGCGCAGCAGCCCCGGAAAAACGCGGCGGTATTACTGGGTGAGGTCCCGAAGCCGATCACTCCGACGCCGATTTGGCTTTCGCTCTGACCGGTCACACCGAAGGTCAGGTTCTGGTCGCCATCGGCGAGACCAGAAACGGCGGCGGCGAAATCGGAGTTGCTAAAGTTGACTCCCTCCACTCCAAAGGTGGCGCCGCTGCTGCCCTGAGCAAGTCCGAGCACGGCGGCGGAACCGGCGGTAGTCGTGTTCAGCACACCCTCGTTAGCAGTGGCAGAGCCGCTGGTTGTAGATGAAAACGCGAAAACACCGGTGGCGCCCACTCCTCTAACACCCGTGCCAAACGTGCCGCCCTCGCCGAGAACACCCGTGCCATTGTTCAGAGCGAGTCCCTCGACGCCTGTGACGCCACTGCCTTCGACGCCTACTCCGCTGGTCCCCTCAGCGACGCCCGTAACGCCAAAACCGCTCGAGCTGTTGGTTGAAGTTCCCTGAAGAATGGAACCTGCGTTGCTGCTTCGAAAGAATCCTGTCTGTCCCAAAACCTGGCTTTCGGATGCATTCAGATTTCCCCCCGTGAGGAAAAGGCTGCCAGTTAGGGTAACGTTGGAGCCGGACTGAGACAGAGCCGAGTTGCCGATTGTCGTGGCGCCCGTCCACAACGGCAGGAACGGCGCTTTGCCGCCGGTGGTTTGCACATTCTTTAGCGTTTGCGGGCTATTTAGATTTTGCGGGTTCGCGGAAGCGGTTTCGGGAAGCGCCTTGTCGATAGATTGAGCACCCGCGGTCGAAGCGCCGCTTTGCGGATTCGCCCTCACGAATGCCGAGGGCGGCAATCCTCCGATGGTTGCGGCATCCGCCGCTTTCAGAGCATACGGCACTGCCATGAGCAGCACGCGCGGCTGTTCGGTTCCCCCGGAGCTTGTGATTCCCAGCCAGCGCGCCTCCCCGGATGCGAAAACATCTATCGGCAGACCGTCGGGGTTGGTCGCGCCTAGCTGTACGGCGTAATTTCCTCGCAGGTCGAGCTCTACATTCTGGGTTTCCGTCCAAAGAGGATCGCCGCCCTGTTCATCCTTGTAGAGCGAGAAGGTAATCGGGACCGTTCCAGGCCGGGACGGGCCCTGGTCATTGCCTACGGCGCCGGTAAACTTCACGAGCCGTGGAACGGACAAATTTGAAGAAGACTCGCTACTCACGGACTGGGCATTCATCACCCGGGTGGCAAGTAGAAGGCAAAAGACAATGCCGACGTTTTTAACGATACGTAGTTTCAAGATGTTTCTTTCTCCCTTGTGTGTGTTTTTGTTGAGGCGAAATTTTGTTTAAACTTCGGTCGTTTTCCACTTTGTCCGAGCTTCGAACCGGAGTCATTAGGGAAATGCTGGAAGATTCCAAGAATTTTCCAAAGGAATTACAATAGCTGGCAAAATTGCTGGTATGAGCATGAACAGCGGGCAGCTTTATGAATTCGGCCCGTTCCGCCTTGAACCTGACGAACATCTTCTGCTTCGGGAAGGCAAGGCGGCTCTGGTGACACCGAAAGCGTTCGATCTTCTGGTGTTACTGGTACGGAATCAGGGGCGCCTGGTTTCCAAGGAACAGATCATGCAAGCGCTTTGGCCGGGCAGCTTTGTCGAGGAAGCCAACATTACAGTGTTGATCTCCTCACTCAGAAAGGTTCTAGGCGAAACAGAAGCGCACGATTCCTATATCAAGACGGTGCCTAAGAAAGGTTATCGGTTTACCGCGTCGGTGAAGGTCGCGGAGGAGCCGGCCGCAGGCCCCATAGCCGCTTCAGCATCCCTGGACGAGTTAGCGAAGGGTGATTCACAGACAATTGAGACTGACGTCAGTAACGGCGATTACAATTTCGCAGCGGCGCCCGTCTCGCGCGCTGAGGCGAGCCGTGCCATTTCGCGAAACCGAATTCTGATAGTGGCACTCGGATTCCTGGTCTGTTTGTTGGCAGCGGCAGGTTACCGCGCATACCGAAAGTCGGTCGCGCAGCGCACGCTTGCCGTGCTCCCGTTACGGAATCTCAGGCAGGACCCGGACAGCGATTTTCTCGGCTTCTCGCTTGCTGACGCGGTCATCAGCAAGGTCGGCGTCCTGAGCTCGGTTACGGTCCGGCCTTCTTCCGCCATAGAAAAATATAAAGGCCGAGACATTGATATTAAAAAGGTCGCCGCGGAGTTGAACGTGGACACTCTACTCACCGGGAATTTCATTCGCGATGGCGACCATCTACGGATCACGTATCAATTGATCGACGTAAGTGCGTACAAGATTCTTTGCAAGGACGTGGTCGATCTGAAGTATGACGAGCTTCTGGCAGTACATGACAATGTCGCTAAGCAGATCATTAAAGGCTTGCAGTTGAACCTGTCGCCAGCGGACGCCCAACGAATCCAGCCCGACCAGTCTGTAAAGCCGGCGGCGTATGAATATTATTTGCGCGGCGTTGACCTTGTGGCGAGCCATAATTTCCCGTTGGCGGTGAAGATGCTCGAGAAGTCGGCCGAAATTGATCCGAAGTATCCCCTAACCTGGGCGTATCTCGGTCAAGCTTATACGTCCGATGGGACCTTCGAGCTGGGTGGACGCGAACAGTACCGCAGGGCACAAGCTGCCTATGAGCGCGCCCTTGCACTTCAGCCGAAGCAACCGGAAGCAGAGACGTTTCTCGCCAATTTGATGGTAGATACCGGCAAAGTTGAACAAGCGGTACGGTTGCTGCGGGACGCGATCGCGAGTAATTCCAACGATGCGGCCGGTCATTGGGAATTAGGATATGCATACCGGTTTGCGGGGATGTTGAAGGAGTCGCTCGCAGAGTGCAAACGCGCGCGCGAAATCGATCCTTCGGTCCAATCCAATGGTTCAGTTCTGAACGCTTACCTCTATCTCGGGCAGTATGACAACTTCCTTCAAAGCCTTCCCGATGCAAATGAGTCGGCTTTTTTCCGCTTTTATCGCGGTTTTGCAGAGTACCACCAGGGAAAGACGGAACAGGCAGCGGAGGATTTCGTTCGCGCCTATGAAGAGAATCACACGTTATTTACCGGCATTGGAAAGGCTTTTGCCGATTCGATTGCACAGAAGACGCCGGATGGGTTACAGATCTTAGGGGAATTGGAAAGCAAGATGCAGCAGCGTGGTGTTGGCGATCCGGAAGCGGCCTACAAGATGGCCGAAGCCTATGCTGTTCTGGGCGATAAAACTTCCGCGCTGCGCATGTTGCGCTCCAGTATTGAGGGCGGATTTTTTTCCTATCCTTACTTTATTAGAGATCCGCTCCTTAACAATCTGCGCAGCTTACCAGAATTTGGGCCCCTCCTGCACGTTGCACGCCAGCGTCATGAAGCGTTTAAGAAAGAGTTCTTTTGACGCGCGAAGTGAACAGTTGAGTACGCGAGCGGTGGGACGTGGGCTACTCTCACGCAGGCGGATGTCCGACCCGTTGCGGCCCAATTGACGCCACAATCGTCAGGTGCGCACGGGAGTCAAGCCAAAATAGGCACATGTCCGCGAGTGAAGAGTATTTGCACAGGTGCACGATCGGGGAGCTTACGCCATTGGCTGGACCAATTGTTCTGGTTGAGTACGACACTAAATGGCCGGGTCGATTTCGATACGAAGCTGAGCGAGTCCGTGCAACTGTTGGCGGGCGCGCGTTACGCGTTGAGCACGTTGGATCGACATCCGTTCCTGGCCTGATGGCCAAACCGATAATCGACATGATTCTTGTCGTGTCCGATTCTGCCGAAGAGGCAGCATACGTTCCGATGCTGGAAAAAGCTGGTTATCAGCTTCGTGTGCGCGAGCCCGCGTGGTTCGAACACAGGATGTTTAAAGGCGGTCATGGTGATGTGAATCTACATGTGTTCTCGCTGAGCTGCCCCGAGATCGACCGCATGGTGATGTTTCGCGATTGGTTGCGGACGAACGAAGCAGACCGCCAATTGTATGCCCGCACGAAGCGGAGTCTCGCGCAACAGGTTTGGAAACATACTCAGAACTACGCCGATGCAAAAACCACGGTAATTAATCAGATTCTGTCGAGGGCTGCAAGGATGGGTTGAAATGGGAATACACTTGAACCTATGAAGAAGGTTTTGCTTGCGCTGGTGTTGACGGGCATCGCGGTTTACGCGCAGAAGTCCGATCCACTGGAGGGGCTCTGGCAGGGATATGACGGTGAATGGATGCATTGCTCGCGACAACTGATCGAGTTGGCCCAAGCTATACCGAAAGAGAAGTATTCGTGGCGACCGGGACCTGGCGTGCGCTCGACGAGCGAGGTGTTCATGCATATAGTGATTGCGAATTATGGGCTGATGGCAAGAACGGGCAAGCCGTTTCCGACGGCTTTGGTTAAAAGCAGCGAAACGTCGGTGACCAGTAAGGCCCAGGTGATCGACTGGCTGAAGCGATCGTTGGATGCGGTGAAAACCGCGCATTTGCAGGCCACTCCGGCAGAGCTCGAGAAGCACGTTACGGTTGCGAACAGGGACGCAACCGTGGCCGGGATCTACTTACGGATTCTGATCCACGCGAATGAGCATATGGGCCAACTGGTGGCGTATGCGCGGGTGAACGGTATTGTGCCGCCGTGGTCGGAGACAGCGCCAAAATAGAAACCAGTGGTACACCAGCAGCGGACGTCCAGATTGACGAACATCTGGTTCGCGCGCTGATTCAGGCCCAGTATCCCGAATTTGGCGAGCTTGGTATCTCACCCATTGACTCGGGGTGGGACAACGCTATTTTTCGGCTTGGAACGGAATTTGCGGTGCGGCTGCCGCGTCGTGCTCTGGCGGCTGAGCTGATTCGTCACGAGCAGAGATGGTTGCCGAGCGTTGCTCATCGAGCTTCGATTCCGGTTCCGTCTCCGCTCTATGTAGGTGTGCCCGGCTGCGGATATCCGTGGTTCTGGAGCATTGTGCCCTGGATTCGAGGAGAGCCGGCCGATGTAACTCCGCTCAGGGCAGACCAAGCGGATCGGCTTGCGCGGTTTCTTCGGGCGTTGCATGTGAAGGCGCCAGCGGAGGCTCCTTTCAACCCTTGGCGAGGCGTGCCTCTTCGTGATCGAGCGGACTCGCTGGAGGAACGCATGCAGCGACTTGCCAGCCGGAACATTCCGATCAGCTCTCAGATTGTGAACACATGGCGATCCGCATTGCGAGTAAGAGAGGATGATTTCGCAACGTGGATACATGGCGATCTTCATCCTCGAAATGTGCTGGCGCAGGAAGGCAAAATCACCGGGATTATCGATTGGGGAGACATTTGCTCGGGTGACCGGGCTACGGATCTTGCGTCGGTCTGGATGCTGTTTTCCGAACGCGCCGCACGCGAGCGAGCCTTGTCCGAATACGGCGCCGATGACGACACCGTACTGCGAGCAAAAGGCTGGGCCGTGCTGTTCGCGGTGCTGTTGTTAGACACCGGACTGCAGGATCATCCACGGCATGCGGCACTCGGTTATACCGCCCTTCGGAAATTGCAGGAGGATCATGGCTGAGCACGTTCAGCGATAGTAGTAGATCTCCGACCCCATTTGTGATATAAACAGCGCTAGATGGGAAAGCGGCGAGCAGAGGACCGCGTGGAACTGATTTACGGCGCGCTGGACATGCTGATCTTGCGCACGCTGCTCTGGGGACCGACGCACGGACACGGCATCGCAAAATCGATTGAACGTATGTCCGAAGATGCGTTGAAGGTGGAGCATGGCTCGCTGTATCCTGCGCTGCAGCGGTTGCTCCAGGAAGGCTGGATCACAGCGGCCTGGGGTATCTCGGAAAACAATCAACGCGCCAAGTACTATCGGCTCACGGCCTCCGGGCGCCGAAAGCTGGTGACCGAAACATCGCGTTGGGAGCGTTTCGTGCAGGCGGTCACCGGTGTGTTGCGTCCGGCGAAAACCGAGGAGAACGGATGAGCTGGCGGCGCGCTCTCTCAAAAGTGCGATTTCTGCTTCGACCTAGGCCGGACGAGGTCGAAGGGGACGATTTGGCAGAAGAGATCCGCGCGCATCTCGCCATGGAAGAAGCAGAAAATATCGCAGCGGGCATGGATCGAGAGGAGGCGCGGCATCAGGCAAGGCGGCGCTTCGGAAATGTGACGTTGGCGAAGGAGAGGAGCAGGGACATGTGGAAGTGGACGACACTCGAGGCGCTGTGGATGGACATTGGCTATGCGTTACGGCAACTACGGCGCAATCCAGGTTTTGCTGCGATCGCTGTGCTGACTTTGGCGCTTGGAGTTGGAGCGAATACCGCGATTTTTTCCGCAGTGAACGCGGTACTGCTGCGGCCGCTTCCCTTCGCAGATCCCGAGCGGCTGGTGGATGCGCAAGAAACCGAGGAAGCGCCGGGAACATATCCGGTGAACCCCGCCGATTACCTGGATTGGCAAGCGCAGAACCGGACGCTCGAGGCCACCAGCGTCTATTCCTGGACAAACTTTGCAAGTCTGGCCGGACCGGGCGAACCGGCATCCGCGGCGGTGACGCAAGTGCAGGCCAATTTTTTTAGAACGTTGGGCATTGCTCCGGCGGTGGGCCGCTCTTTTGCAAAAGGCGAAGACGTTGCGGGCCGCAATCACGTAGCGCTGCTGAGCTATGCCTTTTGTAGCCGCAATTTTGGCGCTGCCACAGGAACAGTTGGCAAAACAGTGGAACTGAATGCGGAACGCTACACCATCGTCGGCATCATGCCGCCCACCGTCCACTTTCCCGACACAACGGACGTATGGGTTCCCATCGACATGACGGGGAAGCAATTCAGCCAGCGCGGCAATCACGGTTTGAATGTGATTGGCAGGATCAAACGCGGTGTTACGCTGGCGCAAGCCAGACAGGATCTGCTTAATATTTCACTGAGGCTTGAAAAACAGTTTCCGAATGATAATGCGAAGCAGCACGCCGTACTCTTTCCGCTGAAAGAACGGCTGGTGGGCGGAGCAGAAGAGCGGCTGCTTGTGCTGCTTGGGACGGTTGCACTGGTTCTGCTGATTGCCTGTGTAAATGTGGCAAATCTGCTGTTGGCTCGAGCGACGGCGCGGCAGCGAGAGATTGCGCTACGCGCGAGTTTGGGCGCGGGACGACAGCGAATGATCCGGCAGCTGCTGACCGAGAGTTTGGTCCTGTCATTGGGGGGCGCCGTGCTAGGCGGATTGGGCGCGTGGTGGGGTGTTCGGCTGCTCAATCGCGCAACAACGCCCTTGGTGCCAGGCTTAAATCCAGTGAGCATCGACATCACGGTGCTTCTATTCACGCTCGGTATCAGCGTTTTTGCGGCGCTGTTATTCGGGCTGGCGCCTGCGCTCCAGCTCTCGCGAAGCCAAGTCAGCGACTCGCTCAAAGCGGCTGGTCAAGCTATGGTGGGTCCGAGCTTGGTCCGGCAGCGATTGCGCGACGCGCTGATTGTCAGTGAAATCGCGATCACGCTAGCGCTGCTGGTGGGAGCGGGTTTGCTGCTGCGCAGTTTCATCAAACTGCAAAACGCCGGCATCGGCGTCGATCCGCACAATCTTCTGACGGCAAGCCTGAATCTTCCTGACGCGGTCTACCCCGGATTGGCCGCGCGCCGCCAGTTCTTGGATCAGTTGCTCGAGCGGACGCGGCGCATACCCGGCGTGGAGGCGGCTGCGCTCTCCACCGAAATTCCGCTCGAAGGCCATAGCAACGGCTACATCCAAGTCGAAGGCGTTTCCGATCCGGCTATTTCGAGCACGCTCATCGGATTCAACTACGTAACTCCCGATTACTTTAAAACATTCGGCATCGCGTTGGCGCGAGGGCGTGCATTCGACGCCGAAGACCTGGACCACGACGCCGCGGTTTGCCAAAAAATGTATGAGGCGTTCCTCGCGGCTGGACATGGCCCGCCGCAGATTCCGACGGGCCTTACGCTGCATGCCATTATCAGCAAGACCGCGGCGCGCACGTTTTGGAAAAGCCGAGATCCCTTAGGTGGCGCGTTCGTTATGGGCCCGGTAAAAGTGATCGTGATCGGCATTGTCGATGACGTGAAGGAGTATGGCATCCGCGCCAAGACAATGGCGCAGGCTTACTTCCCCCTTACGCAGGCGCTGCCTTACGATGAGTACGCCAATTTAACGCTGAAAACCGCCATAACGCCGGCCGCGGTGCTGGGCGATCTGCGCAGGAATCTATATGCGCTCGATCGCGGGCTGGCGCTGCTACGCCCGCGCACGATGGAGGAACTCATTGGCAGCGATACACAGGATGCTCGCTCGGAGACGCTACTGCTGGGAGCGTTCGCCGCCCTGGCGCTGGTGCTGGCCGCAGTGGGGCTCTATGGAGTGATGTCGTACACGGTGACACAGCGTACTCGCGAGATCGGGATCCGCATGGCTGTGGGCGCAAAACGGACCGATGTTCTGAGCATGATCCTTCGACAGGGATTGTGGCTTACTCTTGCTGGCGTGCTTGCAGGACTACTCTTGGCGGGAGCGCTCAGCCGCTCGATGGCAGGCCTGCTGTTTGGTGTCAGCCCATTCGATTCGTTTACCTTCGGGTGCATGGCGTTTTTGCTCGCGCTGGTTGCGACGGTCGCCTATACGGTTCCAGCGCGGCGCGCTACGACCATAGATCCGATGGTTGCCTTGAGGTATGAGTAATGGCGTGATGTAAAGCGGTCGTTGTTGAGCTAGGAGCGTGCATTAAGGCTGCTGTAAAAAGCGCCGCAATCGGTCGCCCATTTGTTGGTGGGTCAAAAACTCCCCGCGCTGTAACGCCGCCTCGCCATTGAGAACGGCTTCAATGAAATGAGCATCGTTTTCAAGCAAGCGCAACGCAGCCTTTTTGACCAGCGCCTCGGGGTCTGTCCCTGCCGTGCTGGCAATCTTCGCAAGCTGCGTTTCCTGCTCGGGCGTGAAATGGACTTCCATAGCTTTTAAGTTACGGGAAAACCCGGCATCAGGCAACGCTAAAAAAAAATTTGATCCAGCCGGGCGGCCCTCTGTGCGGGAATGGCGCTTGATAGTAGCCGCGCATCAAATTAGAAAGTTTCCATTTGAATGCTCGTGGCGTTCCTTGAGCACTGACGCGCATTCTATTAATTCTGCATACTGAGAACCATGCGAAATCGTGCTCTCCCGCTGTGCATTTGTTCGTAGCCAGCTACCGCCTCAGTCAGCGCATATTTCTCGATCATCGGGTGTACGCCGGGCAGTGCGCTGAACGTCAGCGATTCGAATCAAACGACCAACGCTAGAAGACCGGTTAATACCAATGCGGCAGCCCATATCAGGTCCAAATTGAACCACGAGCGGCGAAGCATTGCCAGCCCGAATTTCTGGTAAACGAGCAAGGCCACCGCTGCGGTCACGATCAAGTATCCCAGCGTGTGGATTAGCGTGGCGGCAGCGCCGCTGGCGGCACCTTGCGATCCGGCGTGATGGTGCGCGTGAGGTCCCGCCAACACCACCGGCAGCACCATCAGGCCAGCGCCATGCGCGGAAGCCATGAGAAACGACCAGATCGTGAGTTCTCGAAAGCCTACTTGCATGCCGCCCCAGCGGAAGTGCCGGCTGCGAATCAGTTTGTACACGCCCAGCCCGACCAGGGCCACTGCCACGCCAATTCGGATGTACAACTGGGG
>Ga0213881_10001036_pt1 | contig 14309 bp, 15 predicted proteins | sample BarmaccoBMER_R08_FD_160104 | JGI IMG/M metagenome (GOLD analysis project Ga0213881, IMG submission 160104) | Barbacenia macrantha exposed rock microbial communities from rupestrian grasslands, the National Park of Serra do Cipo, Brazil - ER_R08 ... | reverse complement strand
GCCGCGTAGCGGCGGTTGGGGTAGTGCGCCGCGTAGCGGCGGTTGGGGTAGTGCGCCGCGTAGCGGCGGTTGGGGTGGTGGCCGGTGGGCATACTCGTGATGCACTCAGCTTTTGCAAAGCCTTCTCACAGGCATTGGACGAACCATGGAGGCCGATACCTCGGGACGTTCTGAAAGGTGGCCGATGTTCACACGAAAGCCGTGGTGGTCCGCGCTTGCGGCGGTGGCCGTCATCGGGCTGGTGCCGGCGATCACGCATGCGCACAAGCAGGTCGAGCTCAGCGGCTACCCGAACGACATGGGCCGCGGACCCGTCCCGGCGGTCAACACCGCCGATGTGGCAGCCCAGGTGGACCAGGGGCTCGTGCTGGTCAACACGGACATGAGTTACCAGGGTGCGGTCGGGGCCGGAACCGGCATCGTGGTCAGCCCGGACGGCGTGGTGCTGACCAACAACCACGTGGTCGAAGGGGCCACGCAAATCTCGGCGACCAGCGTCGCCGACGGGGATGCCTATCCCGCGACGGTGATCGGTTATGACCGCAAGCACGACATCGCCGTCTTGCAGCTACAGGGGGCCGGCGGGCTACCCACCGCGCCGCTGGACACCTCCTCGCAGGTGGCGATCGGCGACCCGGTAACGGCGATCGGCAACGCCCGGGGCCAGGGGCTGCGCCGGTCGCAGGGCGCCGTCACCGCGCTGAACCAGACGATCACCGCCGCTGACGACCTGGCCTCGCCGGAGCAGCTCAACGGCTTGATCCAGGTGTCGGCCAACGTGATCCCCGGCGACTCGGGCGGACCGCTGGTGAGCAGCGACGGGCAGGTGATCGGCATCGACACCGCCGCATCCGGGAACTACCGGCTTTCGGAACGCGGGGATTCGGAGGGCTTCGCGATCCCGATCGGCACCGCGATGTCGATCGCGGCACAGATCCGCTCCGGCGCCTCGTCGGGATCCGTCCACGTCGGCAACACGGCGATGCTGGGCATCGGCGTCAAGTCGCTCGATCAGGGCGGGGTTGCGGTCGCCCAGGTGCTGCGGGGCTCGCCCGCCGATCACGCCGGCATCGCACCCGGCGATGTGATCACCGGCTTCGCCGGCAACACGGTGACCTCAGACACGGCACTGACCGACCTGCTCGACCAGCAGTATCCCGGCAACACCGTGCCCGTGACCTGGCTCGATCGGTCCGGTCAGCAACACAGCGGGAACGTGGCGCTGGCTGCCGGTCCCGTCGGGTGAGTGGTGCTGTCGGGCGTTTCAGGTCGCGCCGGTGATTTTGGAGAGCATGAGCTGCGTGACGGCGGCGGCCTGGTCGGGCGAAACGGCGTCGCCCGCACGCCATCCCGAATCGGAGAAATCCACATCGGCGATGCAGTTCATCGCGACGCCGACCGCGCGCTGTACCGGCGAGGGCGTGGCATGCGCGGGCGGCTGGGACATCAGCACGACCGCCGTCAGCATGGTGTCGGAGGCGCGCACGTCGGTGATCTGATGTCGCTCATCCGACGAACCTGCGGCGGCGTGATAGACGGTCATCGTCTTGCCTCTGCACTGCTGCCATTGCTGGACGAATGCGCCGAAGAGGGCCTGTGCGTCGGCCGGTGAGGCAAGCGCGAGCGCGCCGGCCCGCACCGAATACCAGTGGCCCAGATGCTTGTTCGTGTCGTCGAAGTCGTCCCAACTTCTGGTGGCGGCGGCCCGCACCATACTGTTCTCGTACACCTTCCGCATGTAGGGGTGGACGACGCCGAGGCACTGGATCTCCGAGGCCTCATTGGTGTTGCGCACGCCGTCGGGCAGCGCGTCGATGCCGCCAACCGTCGGGGAGATGCCGTGGCTGCTCATGTCGTCGCGCAGCGCGGCCGACAATTCGGCGTCCGTGGGCAGCACCTTGACAATCGAGGGACCGACTCCCACGACGCCGGACGGGTCTCTGGTGGCCAGCGGCGCGCCGACCACCGTGTCCACGCAGCCGGCGGTCAGCACCAGTGCCGATGCGAAAACCACTGTGGTGCCCAGGTTCCCACACGGCCGAAACCGGGATCGGGGATAGGAAGCCGGCAGCGCCACGCGAAAAGCCTACGGCGCGTCAGCAACATCTCCGAGGGGCAAGCGTTCGAGGCCACATGGCGGCTGGGAACGATGTTCGGTTGGGGAGGTCTCGGCTCGTGGCAATGTGCGTTGACCGGCTTCCGCAAGCGCTCGGATGCGGCTGGGCGCAGGGCTGAAACCCTTGAAGTATGAGGCGCGGCTGAGCCGAAGGCGTCGGCTGGGCCGGTTTCACAGTTCGCCAGTGAACATTCCTACTGGTCGTCAGCTAACATCATCGGGAACCGGTTCGGTGCCGAAGTCCAGCGTGGATGTGCCGCGGTTCACCGTCCCGATACGCACTGTGCAGCTAATGTTCATGCGCCGTCGATCACGGCGATCGCGATAGGCGGCGGCGAAATAGGATCGCGGCGACCAGCACGACGATGAGCGCCTCGGCGAGCACGCTCAGCGCGGCATAGGGCGACGGGTTCCAGCCACGTTCGGTGAACCCGAACAGCCCCACCGTGCGCGACAACCCGAAGGCGATCAGCGCGCCCGCGGACAGCGCCATACCCGCCCAGCTGAACCATGCCGGCGCCCCAAGCACGATGAGCACCGCCAGTGTGCAGAAGATGCTTGCCTGCCAGAGGAACCCGGGCCCGATGGTGGGGATGTCACGATAGCCGCCGTCGATGTACAGATAGGCGTGGATGACGCCGCTGACCGCCAGTAGGGCACCGACGACGGTGCGCAGGGCCACCCGGGCGGGCAGGCCTGCCGTGGGCTTGGCGAGGGTGGAAGTCATTGCAATGCCTGCTCTTTCAGGGCGAGGGCTTGTTGACCCCTGGTGTAGCTGACCTCGCGGATGCCCAAGGCGTCCTTGAGCTTTCCGGCGGGCAGGTTGACCGGCTTCGGTGCCGGACCGTCCCCGGGATGGGGCAGCGGGTAGGCCGTGGTGGTGCCGCTGAAGAAGGTGACGTTGCCTTCGGTTTTCGAGAACAGCTGGTGGACATGGCCGTTGAGGCAGGTCACCGACGAGAACCGGCGCAGGTAGCTCAGCGCCTGGGCCGCGTCATCGGTGCCCCATCCCCAGTCGGGGTACATCGCGAACAACGGGATGTGGCTGAACACGATGATCGGCGTGTCGCTGGACAGCGGTGCGACGTCTTTTTCGATGAACTCGAGCTGATCGGCGCCGAGGCGGCCGAGTTTCTGCAGGTGCAGCGTGTTGACCAGCGCGATGACGTGCACACCCCCGACGTCGAGGCTGTACCAGCCCTCGCCGCGGGTGCCGGCGCCGAAGACCTCGCGGTATTTCTGGCCGGCGTCGTCGGTCGAGTCGTGCTCGCCCGGCACGGTGAACACGTGCGGGGTATTGAGGCCGGTGAGCATCTGTTTGACCTGATCGAACTGCGCGGGCGTACCCAGGTGGGTCAGATCGCCGGTGTGGATGACGAAATCCGGTGTGTAACCCAGGCTGTTGACCTGACGGATGGCCTGGCCGAAAGTGTCGGCGACGTTGGGGTTGGCCGACCCTTTGAAACCGATGTGGCTGTCGCTGATCTGCGCGAAGCGCAGCGCCGGGCGCGCGGCCGCCAATCCGGGTGCCGGCGAGCCGGCGATGTGGGAGATCACCTCGCCGCCGACAACGCTGAGCGCGACCGCCGAGCCGAACCACGCGCTGTGGCGCAGGAGTTGGCGCCGCGTCATCGGGCGCGGCCCACCGCCGGCCGTCATCTGGTCACCACCACGGTGCCGGTCATGAACGGGTGGATGGAGCAGATGTAGTCGTAGCTGCCCGGCGTGGCGAAGGTGTAACTGTAGGTGCCCTTGGTGTCGAGGCCAGGTGAGTGAAACGAACCGTCCTTGGCCGCGATGGTGTGCGGCTCCTCGTCCTGGTTGGTCCACGTGACCGTGGTGCCGGCCGGCACGGTCAGCGTCTGCGGATTGAACTTGAAGTTGGTGATGGTGACCGCGTTGGCGGGCTGCGGCGCCGGCGCTTGGGGCCCGGGTGCCGCCGCGGCCTGCGACGGTGCGGGCGCCGCGGCGGTCCCCGAGCCCACCATCCCCGGGGTTGCGCTGACGGACCCGAAGTTGACCGACGGACTGGATTGGGACTGCCGGCCGGATCCCGAGCAGCCGGCGAGCAGCACGGCGGCCGCCGCGCCGACGGCGGCCACCGTGACCGCGACGGATTGGTGACGATGTCGGAGCATGTCGGTGCAATACCTTCCAGGTCAATGACTGCACGAGGCGGCGGGGCGCTGCGCTCGACAAGCAATAGGGGCGCGGGTTACACCGCAGGCAGCTACGCCTGCTGTTGAACCAAACTCGATCCGGCTGCGTGGATATGGTGTCGTCCACTTGCGTGGTGATGCGCTGGTGCGGTTGCGTGACTCGGCGCGTGACTTTCCTACGGCGAAGTTATGTCGATCGAGTGTGTCGCCTTGCGGCACAGGGAAACTGAATAGTCGTCGAACGCAAATCACCGGCTGGCCAGCTGTAACCCGCTCAGCTATCTACCGCTGAAATCACCCCTCACACAACAAACATAGGAATTCGATCATGAAGCGCATCGCCATCGGCACCGGCATCGCCGGCATCCTCACCGCTGGCTCGCTGGCATTGGCCGGCACCGCAACGGCCGCCGCACTGGGTGGGTCGTCGGCCGAGAACGCCGTCGACCAGTTGCGGGCAGAAGGCTACAACGTGCAACTGAACCTCAACGGCACACGAGATGTCCCGCTGTCGGAGTGCACGGTCACCGGTGTCCACGGGCTGCCCAATTCGGCTGGAGTCGACGGATCGGCCGGCGCCGCACAGTTCACCACCGTCTACGTTGACGTCGACTGCCCGTCCGACAACTGACAGGGGCCAGCGTCCGGGCGAGCGGCGGGCCGACGCAGGGAAGCCAAAATGGACTGGCAGACTGTCCGGCAGTGGCGACGAATCAGCAGGACAGGTATGACGCCCACGACCGCGAGCGGATGGTCGTCGAGGCACCAAAAGCTGCCGCGCTGCCCGGCGCCGCCACCGAGCACCGCACCGACTTCTCCCGCGACCGCGCCCGCGTGCTGCACAGCGCGGCGCTGCGCCGGCTCGCCGACAAGACCCAGGTCGTGCGGCCGCGGGAAAGCGAGACGCCCCGCACCCGGTTAACCCACTCGCTGGAGGTCGCCCAGATCGGCCGCGGCATGGCGGTCGGGCTCGGCTGCGACCCCGACCTGGTCGACATGGCGGGGCTGGCCCACGACATCGGGCACCCGCCCTACGGGCACAACGGCGAACGGGCTCTGGACGAACTGGCCGCCGAGTACGGCGGATTCGAGGGCAACGCCCAGAACCTGCGCACCCTGACCCGGCTGGAGCCCAAAGTGCTCGATGCGGGCGTCAGCTTCGGGTTGAACCTCACCCGCGCGGCACTGGACGCGGTCACGAAATACCCCTGGTTGCGCGAGGCCGGGCGGAGCAAGTACGGGGCCTACGCCGACGACGCCGCGGTGCTGGACTGGGTGCGCGACCGCGCCCCGGCGGGTCGGCCGTGCCTGGAGGCCCAAGTCATGAACTGGGCCGACGACGTCGCGTACTCGGTGCACGACGTCGAGGACGGCGTCATCTCGGGCCGCATCGACCTGCGGGTACTCGCCGACGACGACGCCGCCGCGACGCTGGGCCGGCTTGGGCAGCGCGCATTCGGATATGTGAGCGACGACCTCGTCGCCGCTGCCGGGCGACTGTCGCGGCTGCCGGTCGTCGCGGCCGTCGGCAAGTACGACGCGACCCTGGCCTCCTCGGCGGCGCTGAAGCGGCTGACGAGTGAGCTGGTCGGGCGGTTCGCGTCGGCCGCGATCGCCCAGACACACGAGGTCGCGGGCCAGGGACCGTTGGCCCGCTTCGACGCCGACCTGCGGGTGCCAGGCCTGGTCCGTGCCGAGGTCGCGCTGCTGAAGATCCTCGCGTTGCAGTTCATCATGTCCGACCCTCGGCACCTGCGGTTGCAGGCCGAGCAGCGGGACCGGGTCAAGGCCGTCGCGCAGTGGCTGCTGGCCGGCGCACCGGCGACACTGGACCCGCCGTTCGCGCCGGCGTTTTACGCCGCGAGCGACGACGGGCAGCGGCTGCGGGTGGTCGTCGACCAGATCGCGTCCTTCACCGAGGGGCGCTTGGAGCGGCTGGAACCGGCTTTGACATGACCCGCGCGCGGCAACGGGCACCTAAACTAAGGCGGTGCCCGGCCGCATTCCCGATCGCGACATCGCGGCCATCCGCGAACGCATCCGCATCGAGGAAGTCGTCGGCGACTACGTCCAGTTGCGCCGCGCCGGCGCCGATTCGCTCAAAGGGCTCTGCCCGTTCCACGACGAGAAGTCGCCGTCGTTTCACGTCCGGCCCAACCACGGCCACTTCCACTGCTTCGGCTGCGGCGAGGGCGGCGACGTTTACGCGTTCGTGCAGAAGATCGAGCACGTCAGCTTCGTGGAGGCCGTCGAGCGGCTGGCCGACCGGATCGGCTACCCGATCACCTACAGCGGCGGCACCGCCGTCCAGCGGGACCGCGGCAGCCGCAGCCGGCTGATCGCCGCCAACTCGGCCGCACAGCAGTACTACGCGGCCGCGCTGCAAACCGACGAGGCCGCGCCCGCGCGCCGGTACCTGAGCGAGCGCAACTTCGACGGCGACGCGGCCCGGCACTTCGGGTGCGGGTTTGCGCCCTCGGGCTGGGACACGCTGACAAAGCATCTGCAGCGCAAGGGGTTCGAATACAAGGAGCTGGAAGCGGCGGGGCTGTCACGGGAGGGCCGCCGCGGCCCGATGGACCGCTTCCACCGCCGGCTGCTCTGGCCGATCAGGGTCAGCAGCGGCGAGGTGATCGGCTTCGGGGCGCGCCGGATCTTCGACGACGACCCGATGGAAGCCAAGTACATCAACACGCCCGAGACGGTGCTGTACAAAAAGTCGTCGGTGCTGTTCGGCATCGACCTGGCCAAGCGCGACATCGCCAAGGGGCATCAGGCCGTCGTCGTCGAGGGCTACACCGACGTGATGGCCATGCACCTGGCCGGCGTCACCACCGCGGTGGCGTCGTGTGGCACGGCGTTCGGCGACGAGCACCTGGCGATGCTGCGCCGGCTCATGATGGACGACAGCTTCTTTCGCGGTGAACTGATCTATGTGTTCGACGGTGACGAGGCCGGCCGTGCGGCCGCGCTGAAGGCGTTCGACGGCGAGCAGAACCTGGCCGGGCAGTCGTTCGTCGCGGTGGCCGCCGACGGGATGGATCCCTGCGATCTTCGCCTCACAGCGGGCGACGGCGCCCTGCGCGACCTGGTCGCGCGCCGCACCCCGCTGTTCGAGTTCGCGATCCGCACCACGCTCGCAGGGATGGACCTCGACACCGCCGAGGGGCGGGTGAGCGCGCTGCAGCGCTGCGTGCCGATGGTGGCCCGGATCAAGGACCCGACGTTGCGCGACGAGTACGCCCGCCAGCTTTCCGGCTGGGTCGGATGGGACGACGTGGCCCAGGTGATCGGCCGGGCACGCGAGGAGGCTTCGCGCCGCGGCGGCGCGAGCAGGCGCGAGGCGCGGCGCGCGGCCGCCGCTGCGCGCCGCCCCAAGTTTGCCGAGCCCGCGACGCCGGCCCGGCCCGATCCGCGGGACCCGACGCTGTGGCCGCAGCGTGAGGCGCTCAAATCAGCGCTGCAATACCCGGGTCTGGCCGGCCCGGTGTTCGACGCTCTCGCCGTCGAGAGCTTCACCCACGCAGGTTATGCCGCGGTGCGGGCGGCGATCGCGGCCGCCGGCGGGACCGCACAAGCTGTCACCGGCGCCGAGTGGATCGAGGCGGTGCGCTCGCGGGCGCCCGCGGCCGCAGGACTGGTCAATGAGCTGGGGGTGGAAGGGATCCGGGTCGACGACGACAAGCTGCCCCGCTACATCGGTGGGGTGCTGGCCCGGCTGCAGGAGGTCTGGGTGGGTCGCCAGATCGCCGAGGTGAAGTCCAAGCTGCAGCGCATGTCCCCGATCGAGCAGGGCGACGAGTACCACTCGCTGTTCGGCGACCTGGTCGCGATGGAGGCCTACCGCCGCAGCCTGCTGGAACAGGCAAGCGGAGACGGAAACGACCTGACCGCGTAAGGTTCGTCCGGTGACCAAACCCGTACAGCGGCCGGTGATCATCTGCGCGCTGGGGCTCGCCGCGGCGGTCGTGCCGGCGTTCCTCGGAGCCACGTTGGCCGGCGGGGCCGAGCGCCCCGAGGCGAACTGCCTGTCGGCGTTCGGCTCGCTCAACGGCGGCGTCTGCCTCGATCAACCGAGCGGTGGCAACGCGTCCGGCGCAGGTGCCCCGGCCGTCGGGATCGGGCCGACCGACAACGGCGGCCCGGGCATCAGCACCAGCCCGCTGTTGGGAGGTCAGACCATCAACGTCCCGCTGGGCCCGTAGCTGCGCTACGAATGCGCCTGGGGCGCCTGCGGCTGCAGCACCGTCGTGCGGCCATCGATCTCGGTCAGCGTCACCATCGGCGGATCCGGGGAGACCCGGTCGGCGATCTTGCGTCGCCCGGCATCAATGACCGACTTGGCGGCGGGACTGCCGGTCATGGCCTTGTAGGTGCCCACGATCTGCTCATACCGACGTCGGCCGGCCTTCGTGCCCAACACGTAGCCCAGGGCAAGCACGACGACATACCGGATCACAGCGGTACCTCCACACGATTTGAAGTGGTCTCTCCATCCTGCCTGACGCTGGTGGCGGTGTCCCCGGGAGAACGCCGGTCTTAGCGTTGAGCGGGTCCCGTACGCTAGAGTCTGGCGTCGTCGCGCAGTCCCCTGTAGCTCAATTGGCAGAGCGTTCGGCTGTTAACCGAAGGGTTGCTGGTTCGAGTCCAGCCGGGGGAGCACCGCGGACGCAATACCTGCCGGCTTCACGCCGCCGGCCGGCAGCACCGGCCCGATGCCGACCGAGGTGGCTACGTCGCCGCGGTCGCGCGCTTCGGAAAACCATCGAACGGGTTCCTGAACAGATTCCCGAACAGAATTGACACGGACGCGCCGCCGGTCACGATCGGCCACCTCTATTCGGCCAAGACCGCCGGACGGCAGCGACAACGGCGCCCACGGTCTGTATGCGGTGAACTGCATGGCCGCTTAGGCAGCCACGAACAGGGCTCGGTTCGCCGGGCCTGCGCGCATCGACGAAACCGCTGCAGCGCACCGTTATTCAAAATCGGGTGACCCAATCGGGAAGGTCACCGGCAACAACTATGTACCCGCACTACGCTTGAGCGATGCCCGAGGTGACGGTTCGGCTGAGCTCGTGGTGGTACGCCCTGCGCACCACCAACCCGCCGCCGGACGGGCCGATCGACAGCGTCACCCGCTGGATCGTGGTCAGCCGGGCGGCGGTGCTGCCGATGACCCTGGTCTCGGGGCTGGTGGCGGGGCTGCTGGCGATCGGCAAGCGTGGCCTCGACTGGCGCTGGCTGGTGCTGGCGGTGGTGGGCATCGTCCTGGCGCACGTCGCCAACAACCTGATGAACGACCTGTTCGACACGCAGACCGGTACCGACAGCGCCAGCTATCCGCGGGCGCTGTACGCCCCGCACCCGGTGCTGGGCGGCCTGGTGAGTCGCCGGACCCTGGTGGTGGCCATCCTGGCGGTCAACGTGGCCGACCTGGCGATCCTGGTCGTGCTCACCCTGGCCCGCGGCTGGCCGGTGCCGGCGTTCGCGCTCGCCGGCTTCGCCCTGAGCGTCGCCTACACGGCGCCCCCGCTGCGGCTGAAAAAACGTGGCCTCGGTGAGCCGGACGTGTTCGTGGTGTGGGGTCCGCTGATGGTGTGCGGAACCTACTACTCCGCGCTCGGCACGGTCGGGTGGGATGTGGTGCTCGCGTCGCTGCCCTACGGGCTGCTGTGCACAACGGTGCTGATGGGCAAGCACATCGACAAGATCCCCTACGATGCGCCGCTGGGTATCCGGACGCTGCCGGTGATTCTCGGCGACGCCCGCGCCCGCGCCGTGACGCTGGCCATGATGGTGGGGTTCTACGTTCTAGTCGCCGCGGCGGTGCTGGCGGGCGCGATGCCGTGGCCGGCGCTGATCGTCATCGCGGCGGTGCCGCGACTGGTGAAGGTGTGGCCCTATTTCCGCCGGCCGTCGCCGCAGGAGCCGCCGCCGCGATATCCGGTGTGGCCGTTGTGGTATGCCGCGCTGGCCTGGGTGCATGTCCGGCAGGGCGGCGCGCTGCTGGTCGTCGGGCTGGCGATCGGGGCCGCGCTGCGCGCCTCGGGTGCGCTTCGGTGACACGGCTGGTGGCCCTGGTGCTGCTCGGGCTGCTCGCCGCCGGATGCGGCTGGAAGCCGCCCGGGTCCCCGCCGGCCACGCCGGACACCTGCTCAGCGTCCGACGGACCGGCGCCGGGCACCGTGTCCGAGGCGGTCGGGTCGCTGCCGCTGCCGAGTAACGGCGCCTCGTGGCACGAGGTCGGTCGCGGCCACACCAGCGAGTGCCGGCTGTACTGGGTGCAGGTCGGCGCGGGCAACGCATCCGACGCGCCGCAGCACCTGCTGTTCTTCGACCACAACACCTTCATCAGCACCGCAGCGCCCAACCCGCGGCCGTACACCACGGTGGTGCGGTCCGGCAAGGACACCGTCACCGTCCAGTACCAGTGGCAACAGGCCAACGACAAGCCGGGCCTGCCGACCGGCATCGGCACGGTGCGCTACCAGCTCGGCGCGGACGGCAAGATGAAGGCGCTCGACGCGATCCCGGGCTGAGACCCCTCAGTCGTCCTCGCCGATCAGCTCGGGGTGCAGCATCGGCACGTCCCGCAACTGCTCCGGGATCCCGAAACCGTCGACGAGGGCCTGCGCGTACGGCCGCAACGTGCGGCACCGCTCATTGATGGCGCGGGTCACCGCCTTCGCGCGGTCCGTCGACAGATAACGATGCTCGAGGTACCAGGCCTTATCGTCGTCGATCACCGACAGCGCATACAGGTCGCACACCATGTCGAGGACCTGCTTGGTCTGGTTGTCCTTACACGAGTCGATCCCGGCCACGAAGGCCTCCATGACGACGCGGTCGATGTGCGCGATCGCGGCGTGCAGCACGTGGTCCTGCACCTCGTTGAACGCGTCGAACGCGTCCATCTCCTTGGACCGGCCCTGCAGCCGGCGGGCCACGGTCGACAGCAGATAGTTCTCGCGATCCTCCAACATCTTGACCTGGGTGCCGCGGTTGAACAGGCTGCCCTCCTCCTCGCTGTCCTGGCGGGTGTCGACAAGCGTCTGCATGATCGCCTGCGCCGCGGTGCGTTTCATCACCCGGTCGCCGACCATGTTCGCGGCGAACCGCACCCACTCGGCCGGGCTCATCCCCTTGACGTCGTCGGCGTAGGCGGTCAGCAGCTCCTTGGCCACCAGCTGGGTCAGCACGTGGTTGTCGCCCTCGAACGTGGTGAACACGTCGGTGTCGCCGCGCAGCGCGATCAGCCGGTTCTCGGCCAGATAGCCCGCGCCGCCGCACGCCTCCCGCGCCTCCTGGATCGCGCGGGTGGCATGCCAGGTGTTGGCCGCCTTGAGCCCGGCCGCGCGCGACTCCAGCTCGCGCTGCTCCTCGGGGTCGGGGACCTCGGGTGTCTGGACCTCGTGCAGCTTGGCCACCAGCTCGTTTTGGGCGAACTGCAGCGCATACGACCTCGCGATCAACGGCAGCAGCCGGCGCTGATGCACCAGATAATCCATCAGCAGCACCTCCCGCTCGTCACCGGGCGCCTTGAACTGCCTGCGCTGCAGGGCATAACGGGTCGCGATGTCCAGCGCCACGCGAGCCGCCGCCGCCGCGCTGCCCCCCACCGTCACCCGGCCGCGGATCAGCGTGCCCAGCATCGTGAAAAACCGCCGGTTGGGGTTTTCGATCGGGGAGCTGTAGGTGCCGTCCGCGGCCACGTCGCCGTACTTGTTGAGCAGGTTGTCCCGCGGGATCCGGACATGGTCGAACATGATGCGGCCGTTGTCCACGCCCGGCAGGCCGCCCTTGTAGTCGCAGTCCGACGTCGTCACACCGGGCAGGTCTTTGTCCTCGTCGTCGCGGATCGGCACCAGGAAGCAGTGCACACCGTGGCTTTGCGGCTCCTGGCCCGGTCCCGCCGTGATCAGCTGCGCGAAAACCGCGCCCATCGAGGCGCTTTCCGCGGCACCGCCGATGTAGTCCTTGCGCGAGGTCCGGGTGGGCGAGTGGATGACGAACTCCTCGGTCTCCCGGTCGTAGGTGGCCGTGGTTTCCAGCGACTGCACGTCGCTGCCGTGGCCGGTCTCGGTCATCGCGAAGCACCCGAGCAGGTCCAGGTCGATGATCCTGCGGACATATGCCTCGTGGTGGCGCTCGGTGCCCAGGTTCTCCACCGCCCCGCCGAACAAACCCCACTGCACGCCGGCCTTCACCATCAACGACAGGTCCGACATCGCCAGCATCTCGATCGTGGTGATCGCGGCGCCGACGTCACCGGTGCCGCCGTGCTTCTGGCGGAAATTGGCCTCGGCGGCCTTCTCGCCGGCGATGATCCTGAGCTGCTCGAGCGCACGTGCCCGCCCGATGACGGTGTTGGGCAGGTAGACCGGCCGGAAGATCTCCTTGGACATCTGTTCGCGAGCCTGGTCTTTCACCTTGCGCCAGCGGCCGTCCAAGGTGGTGCGCAAATGCTCGACAATTTCGGGCGAAATCTCCACCGTGTTCGACGTCATAACCCGAAGGTAACCCGTCGAAGCCCGGCTTAAGCATGACTGGAGAGCATGACTCGTGGACGACGGCAGGCCAGCGGTGGCAAGGCAGGCAAGCCTGACTAACCGCCGGTCGGCGGGTAGGCGTTCAATAGCCGCCATGACCGAGTCCGATCGCGGCGCCGCGGCCCCGGAGGTGCCCACCGGGCTGCCCCACGACATCGATCACACCCACAGCGACGTCTCCGGCGGCTGGCTGCGGGCCGCCAGCTTCGGCGCGATGGACGGCCTGGTGAGCAACACCGCGCTGATCGCCGGTGTCGCGGCCAGCGCCAACGCGCACACCGTCGTCCTGTCCGGCGTCGCCGGCCTGCTCGCCGGCTCCTTTTCCATGGCACTGGGCGAGTACACCTCGGTCACCACCGCCAACGAACAAATCGACTCCGAGGTCCGCATCGAGCGCCGCGCGCTGCGCACCCACCCGCAGGGGGAGAAGGACGAACTCGTGCAGATGCTGGTCGGAATGGGCATGAGCGAGAAGACCGCTCGGGCGGCCACCGAGGAGATCCACGAGGACGAAAACCAGGCCGTGCACTTCCACATGGTCCAAGAGCTCGGCATCGACCCGCGGGAGAAGCCGTCGGCCCGGCTGGCCGCCGTCTCGTCGTTCGCCATGTTCGCGATCGGCGCCATCATCCCGCTGATCCCGTACCTGCTCGGGTTGCATTCGCTGGCGGCGGGATTGATCTGCGGCGGGCTCGGTCTGATCGTCGCCGGCGGGGCCGCGGCCAGATTCACCGGAAAGCCGGTCTGGTGGGCCTCGCTGCGGCAGCTGGGCTTCGGCGCGGTCGCGATCGCGGCGACGTACCTGGTCGGGTTGCTCGTCGGCGCGGTTGCCTAAGACCGGGTGGCGTCGGTCAGCAGCCGGCGCATCACACGCACCGCGGCCGCCAGGGCCTGCCGGTCCTCGGGATCGAGCCGCGCTATCGCGGGGTCGACGACGGCGGCGCGGTCGGCGCGCGCCCGGGCCAAGGTTTCGGTGCCCTTGGGGGTGATGCGAATGAGGACCGCCCGGGCGTCGTGGGGATGACGGGTGCGGTCCACCAGTCCGGCATCCTCCAGCCGGCGCACCTGCATGGTCATCGTCGGCTGGGAGCAGTGGTCCAGGATCGCGAGATCGGAGATCCGCGCGGCGCCCTGATCCTGGATCGTCGAGAGCAGCCGCGCCTGCGCCCACGGCAGTGGCAGCCGGGTGCGCTGCGTCACCAGGCGGTTGAGCCGGGCCACAACCGCCAGCAGCTCGACGCCCAGCGAAGCCTGGGTCGATGCGGAAGATGCCATACCCCCAATTTAGATAGCTTTTCTATGCACATCAACGTGTTGCTGCCAACGGCTGCCCAGCGTCGGCTGGCATTATCGAGAAATGACCAAGGCAGGCGCAGCGACCCGAGGGTCGCTGCGCCCCGGTGAGCTGGCCCAGGCCTCGGTCATGGCCGCACTGTCGGCCGCCACCGCCATAATTGCCGTGGTCGTCCCGTTCGCGGCCGG
>Ga0213881_10001035_pt1 | contig 14319 bp, 13 predicted proteins | sample BarmaccoBMER_R08_FD_160104 | JGI IMG/M metagenome (GOLD analysis project Ga0213881, IMG submission 160104) | Barbacenia macrantha exposed rock microbial communities from rupestrian grasslands, the National Park of Serra do Cipo, Brazil - ER_R08 ... | reverse complement strand
CGGGCTCGACAATGGTCTTGCTTGGCGCTTCGCTCTTCGGTCTTATCTTTGTTCGCCATTTTTTCTTCAGCAAACGTCCCCGGTCTTCAAGCCATCAAATCCCATGAAAACCAATCGTCCAACATCCACAACGCCAATCCGCCTTCTGGGCCTTTGCGTCGCAGCCGCTGGCTTGCTCATGCTCGGCTCCACTGCACGAGCGGACTACATCGTCACACTGCAGCAAGTCGGGCCAAACGTCGTTGCTACCGGCAGCGGAGCGATCGACCTGACACCCCTAACCTTTGTAGGATCTGAGACGGCCAAAGCGCTCTTAGTACCAATTGATGGTGTCATTAACACGGGACCAGCAACCGACCAGCCGATCGATGCATACTCAGGCCTTTTGGGACCGGCGGCGTTCGGCACCGGAAATGGTGGCGTTGCTAATATTGGGAGCGGTGACATTGTCGGCGTTCACAACTTCTTGTTTAAACTCTTCTTATTCGTCCCGCAGGGGTATGTCTCAGGTACTCCGCTGTCGGACAGCTCCACGTATGATAATGCGACCTTCGCCAGTCTTGGCGTGACACCTGGCACTTACGAATGGACGTGGGGAACGGGGGCGAACCAGAACTTCACGCTCCAGATCGGAACCAGTCGCGTGCCTGACTCGGGCTCGACTCTAGTCTTGCTTGGCGCTTCGCTCCTCGGTCTTTTCCTTGTTCGCGATTTCTTCAGCAACCGTCTCACCAGCTAAGCCATCAAATCCCATGAAAACCAATCGTCCAACATCCAAAACGCCAATCCGCCTTCTGAGCCTTTGCGTCGCAGCCGCTGGCTTGCTCATCTTCGGCTCGACAGCGCAGGCGAACTACATCGTCACACTTCAGCAGGTCGGGCCCAACGTCGCTGCTACCGGTAGCGGAGCGATCGACCTGACAGGCCTTAGCCTTTCTCAAAGCAGCGCTACCAAAGCCGGTCTTGATCCGCATTCTGGCACTATCACGACTGGTCCAGCGACCTTCACTCCATTCGATTTATACCAAGGACCGATCACCGGGCCAGGCAGCTTCGGCTCGGGCTTGGGCATTCTGGCAAGCAGCGGTAGCGGCGACATTGCCGGACTCACTCTTGCATCCCGAATAACCGTGCCACAGGGGTATGTTTCCGGCACTGTTTTGTCAGATAGCTCCATTTATAACAACGCCACTTTCGCCAGCCTTGGCCTTACGCCCGGCACCTACGAATGGTCATGGGGCACTGGAGCAAACCAGAACTTCACGCTCCAGATCGGAACCAGTCGCGTGCCTGACTCGGGCTCGACTCTAGTCTTGCTTGGCGCTTCGCTCCTCGGTCTTTTCCTCCTTCGACATTTCCGTCGGCAACCGTTCCACTCTTGACCCACTAAGGTCCAAGAACACCGAACCTCGCGTACGCTGCTGCGGAAATTGCGGAAACCATCTTTGCGCGAATAGATTCGCGCAAGTGGCAGATTATCGCGAACTGTTTATGTCGAGCCGTTTGAGTCGTTCCCGCATTTCCGCAAGCCGTTCTGGTGTGATTACAGGTGCATTCGCACTTGCTTGCGCTGAAACTTCGATTTTCGCGCCGCTGCCACGGTAATCAGCCGGGAAGGTCAAGCGCAGCCATTCGGCACAAGCGCGCCAGTCCTTCTCCCCTGCTGCTTTGATCGCTGCTAACGCCTTTTGCCGGGCGTGCTCGCGCGAGTCGGCGAGCTTTTCCTCCAAGTCGTCATACCGTTCGCGCCAGTCATTCAACGTGCTCTGGCCGATGCCAGCAACAATGCACGCCCCCTTGATAGGCATACCGTCTCCAATGGCCGCACAAAGCCGCTCAACGGTCTCCTCGCAGTACTTTGTTGGCCGTCCTAGTTGCCGATCATCGCTCATGCCGCTTTGAGTAACTTAGCAGCACGTTGAATCTCCCGCACCTGACCGCACAGGAACGCTTCGCCGATGCGCGCCGCTGTGCTGATATTCCCGGCAAAACAAAACGGAGCGTAGCGCCTTTGCCACGCGGCAAGCGTGCCGATGATAGCATTGTTGTGAATGCCCGAAGGTGCGTCCAGAAGCTCGCACAGCGTGCCTTCCACGATCACGAGGAACCGGCCAACGTAGCGGCTGCGTTTCAGTTCGCGCTCGAACCGCTCCCGCTCGCGTCCGATGCACGCCAGCAAGTCACGAATGGTTTTGCGCTCAATGACCGCGGCATCCGGCAATGCGGCTAATGCAATATCGCCGGTTTCAAGCGTGCCACGCGCCAGAGTCAACCCATCGGGAAGGTACGCCGCCCAGGGATGCGGCCACGGCTCGCGCGAATCGACGATCAAGATGGCGGAGCTAAGCTCGTTTCTCATTTCACGGGTATAGGCGTGAAACGTGAAACGACACCGCTCCGGCTGAAACGAGCCTGAAGCGAAGATGAAACGAACCGCTCCGCTTCGCTCGTGAAACAGCGAAATGCTACCGCAACCGTAGTGAAACGAGCCGCCCGGGATGTGAAACGAAGCAGCGTCATTTTCATTTCATCGTTTATCGGCTTGTTCGACGACAGCGTACTCGCGCCCATTTTTTGTGAGCCAACCGGCATCGAACCCCTTTTTTGCCAGGCGGCTAATCGTTGCTTCCGAAACCTTCATTTCCGCCGCGAGTTGACCGCACTGTGTGACGCCTTCCTCGATCAACTTGCGGAAAACATCGAGTGACTGCGCCGCCTTACACGCGATTGAAACCATGCCTGATACGGCATCGGTAACCACATGCCATTCATAAGCGGGAATCTCATTCTGCGTGTTGCGGCTCGGCTTAGTGAACCGTGAAATGAAGCGCGCGCCGCGCTTGTCATCCGCCTGCTTCTTCGCGTCATCGAGTGTGATAACCCAAAAGGTATTATCTTCGCGTTTGCTCGTGCCACGCGCTTCGCCGTTGCGTCCGGCATGATGAACCACGATCACGGCGATCTTATGCCGCCGGAATTCGAGCAACCAGTTGTTTACTTGCTCCCAATCGAAGGAATCGTTTTCCTTCATCCCGCTCGCGAGCGTGGAGAGGTTATCGAGAATCACGACTTTGATTCCCGCATTCAGGCAGTAGGTCGTGATCGCCCTTTGCACTTCCGCGTGGGTGATGTTCAGAACCTTCTGCGTGCGATCAAAGAGAATCTCGTGGTTGAGAAACTCCACCGCGCCCGCGTTTCGTTGTAAACCTTTGTCCCGCGCACGCATCAAGTCCGCGGGCATTTCTCCATCAACGTAGAGCACCTTCACTCGCTCGTGCGCCTGCCATTCGCCCAGCTTTGCACCTTCGCTTAATGCCTTCGCAAGCAGAAGTGCAAACCACGTTTTGCCGACGCCGCGAAACGCAAACAAGAACCCCAGGTCGCCTTCTTTGAACCAATCGCCCAGTAGGGGCTTTCGAGGGCGCAAATCGAGCGAGCCTAATTCATGGGACGTGACTACGCTCTGGGTTAACGCGTGATTCCACGAAATCGCCGCGCCGGTAGCGGATTCGCCAAGCTCAGCAAGCCTGTTTGTCAGCTCGCCAAGCGCTAGCTGTTTCTTTTCGTACTTAGTTACGAGCCGCTGCGCGCGTCGGTCCCGCGAAGCTTCTCGTACCTGCTCAACAACGTAATCCAGGATGCTGTCGGTGAGAGTTGAGCCGGAAATTTCCGTGACTGCGGCAGCTCCGCCGACGCGTTCAAGTTGATGATGATCGGTCAGCCAGTGAGTGACGCTCACCAGATTAACGTTTGTTCCGGTGCGACGCAGCTCCTCGCACGCGGAAAAGATTGTGCGGTGCGCTGGAATGGAGAAATGCTCCGCCGTGATGTCCGGCGGCAGCTCGCGACCGTTTATTAGCGCGGCGAGTAGCGTTGCCTCGTGGCCGGACAGCATGGGATGATCTGTCGCGGGGCTCATAGGTTTGCCGCCTTCGCGTGCAATCGCCCGCCCATCGCAGCGCGATGAACGTGGAATGCGGTTAAGTGTTTGCGGTCGCCCGTGCGCTGATACTCAGACCAGAGCCGCGCTGCTTCCTTCTGCCATTGCGCGCGCGTGTGATTGACGCTGTAGCCGGTTGACGATAGGATGCCGCTTGGAGATTCTGAGCGGGTGGCGCGAGCTATAGCGCCCCCGCTTTTCTTCTTTGGAGATTCCATCGTACATCTACTTAGTTAGTTAACGCGGTACTTGCTTAGTGCTTCAAGTACGTCCGACCAGCGGAACAGAATGCTTTTGCCGACCTTCATGTACGGCAGACGGCCTTTCTTCATCCAGTAGTCGATCGTGCGGGACGATTTCCGAAGTCTTGCCGCAAGTTCGCGCTTCGTGTCCAATCCATCGCTTGCGCGTTGGATGGCTGACTGGGAGTATGAGTTGCTCATTTGTGCGGCAACTCTGCGGGCAATTGCGAGTCTCGCGGTGACAGCTACCAAACAAGATTCGTCACAATTTGCGACCAGCCGATGCAGTTAGTTTGAGTCTTGCTTTTCGCTGCCTAACGGTGCCTTCTTCGACTTCATGTCCGAGCTTCTCCAGCTCAGCAGTTAACTTTCGCGTGCTCATCTCCGGGTTCTTCACGTACAGCTTTGCTATGTCCTCATCGAGTTTGTCGTGAAGCTCCGCACTCGCCTTGCCGTCCAAGATGCGGCCGAGATCAATGAAGAAATGTTTGTCGTCATTGTTTGCTGCTTGAACTATCTGCCAGCGCCACCCTTTGAGATTCTTCGCTGCGAGCTTCGCTACCACTTTCGATTCGCGATGTCGCTGTCCAGTTTTCTTGAAGTGTTCGGAATCCTTCTCCAGCTCAGGAACGACCTTCGCGCGAAACAGAATGTCTTCTGTGGTGTGCCCATTGTGCAACGTCGCTTGAGCTTCATTGAAAGCTGTGTTGATGCGCCACGAAACTCCGAGCGTGCTCATCCACTTGTCTAGCAATCTCCTACTCACGCGAGCCTTGCCCGCTGCTTTCCCCACGTCGCCGAGATGCCTGATGTTGTTAAGCAATCTCGTGAAAAGAGCGCGTTCATTCTTCGACATGGATTGCATTTGCTTTTCCATCTGCCGCTCTGCGTCAGCGCGAATGTCCGCGTCGATTTGCTTAGCTAGAGCGAGGCTCCGTTGATCGACTTTCGGTCTGTCGCCAAACCAAGTTTGGTTCACGCTCGCGCAGTGATCGGCACAACGTTTTCCGCGGCTTGCGGCGCGATGCTGAACCAGCTTTTCGCCTGCTCCGGCGTTGTTAGCTCCCGGTAGTGCTCATCAATCATCTTCGGCGAGGTGCCGCATTCCATCGCGACGAAGTTCTTGTCGCGCACTTCCGCCAGCCGGTAGCTGATGTAACTATGTCGCGGCGCGTTGTGCGCCCACTGGACTTTTGCCGCGTCTGCCGCTTCGCGTAACGCTTCGAAGAACCAGGCTTTCGAGTGCGGCCAGATGCGTTCGCCATTCCGCGGCGCAACGGCCAGCCATTTCGCCAGGTTGTCCGAGATCGGCACAGTGCGCCGCGATGCTGTCTTAGCTTTGTGCGCCGCCACTTCAACAAAGCCGGGCAGCCGCTCGACGTCGCGCCATTCCAGCCGCAGGATTTCTTCCGCGCGCACTCCGGCAAACGCGGCCAGCGCGATGCACGGTTGAAGCTGAGCCGGTGAATGCCTTACCAGCGCGGCCAGTTGTTTAGGCGTGAAGATTTCAACCGGCGCTTTTTTCTCCGTGCGCTTCTCCACTCGTTCCAAAAGGTCGATTTCCTTCGAGAGGCAATCGTGCCGTTTCGCGTAGGTAAAGAACGCTCGCAGAGCGCGCAGGAAATTGTTGTGACTGCGCGGCGACAATTTCAGCGCGTCCAGGAATCGGGCGACATCGCTTTTCGTAAGCGAATTCACGTCGCAGTGAAACGCGTCGGCGAATTTGCCGAGCCGGTAACGCAGATCGGCCAGGTAAAGCTCACTCACGCCTTTGCGCTTCTTCGCCGCGATCATCTCATCCACCGCAGCGGAAATTGGTTTGCGCTCGATTCCCACGCCGTGATGCCGGGCATAGAAGCGCGCTGCATCCATCAGTGAAACGCCCTTGAGAACGTCGCGCGCTTGCTTGTACTCGATGGCGACAGCATCAAGCGGCACACCAAACGGCTTCACAGCGTCACACGCGCGGCCATAAACGAGCCGGTCGCGTCCGGTTAACTGCGCCGCGTCAACATCACCGCGGGAAAGCTGCGCGGCTTTCGCTTCAGCTTCGCTGATCGCAGCGTCTAACGTCTTAAAGTTTAACCGCTGGCGTTTACCGCCGAGCTGATAGACCACGCGGAAATACGTGCCTTGCGGCTTATCGTCGCGGTAGATTTTCACGGTTGAAGAACCGCGTTTGATCACCTTCGGGAATCGGTTGCGCTTCATGTTTTTTGTTCTTAAGTGCGCAAATTATGTCCGAAAAGTGTCCGAAAATGCAAGCGGAAAGTTGTGAATAGCGCTACATTCAGGAGTGAAAATGCGGTTGCGACCCTAACGGGATTCGAACCCGTGTTACCGCCGTGAAAGGGCGGTGTCCTAGGCCACTGGACGATAGGGTCGACGGGAGCGGGGAATATCGGGAGCGCGAATGGGCGTTGCAAGCTGCTTGTTTATGACAGCGCGCGGATCAGCTCCGCCGTTCGCACGGTAGCGCCGCGGTGCGGAGCTAGGACTTCGCGGGCGCGACTGACCATTGTTTCCCGTTCTCGGGCGTCACGCAGCAAACGGGCGGCTTGGCCAACGAACTCCGCGCGATTGCGCACGCAAGTCGCGCCGTCGCTCTCGATCAACGCGCGAGCAATCGCCGCGAAGTTTTCCATGTGCGGACCGAACATCACCGGTTTGCCGGCCGCGATCGCTTCGACCGGATTTTGTCCGCCGTGCGCGGCCATGCTTTTGCCGATGAAGACAACGGTCGCGACATTGTACCAATTCGCCAGCTCGCCGGTGCTATCGATGAGGAGAACGTCGGACGCGGTCTGCCGCGGGGCGCTGCGGCGGCAGACGCGGAGATCGCGCCCGCGAAGGAGCGACTCGATCTCGGCCGCGCGCTCGACGTGACGTGGCGCGATGACAAGAAACAAGTCCGCGAACTCACGACGCAGCTCGAGGAAGGCGCCGGCGAGAATCTGTTCCTCTCCGCGATGCGTGCTGCCGCCGAGTAAAATGGGTCGGGCGGAAGTGATTCCGATCTCATTGAGTACCTGGCGCGGCTCAGCGGAAAACGCCGGTGCTTGTTCCGCATCGAACTTGATGTTGCCAGTGACGTGAATGCATTCGGCGCGGGCGCCAATCTTCTGCGACCTCGCGGTATCGACCGCGTCCGTGACGCAAACCAGACTGAGCTTGCGGAACATGGGCGCGAGCGCGAAACGGAAGCGCAGGAACCGTTTTTCCGAGCGGTGCGACAATCGTGCGTTTGCCAGTACTACTGGCACATCTCGCCGGTCCGCTTCGTGCAGCATGTTTGGCCAGACTTCGGCTTCGATGAGCACGATCTTGCTGGGGGCGATGGTGGCAAACGCGCGCCGCATGACCGGCCAGAAATCGAGTGGGCTGTAGAGTACAGTCACCGGCGCTGGTGCGGTTTTCTCCGCGAGAGCGTAACCAGTCGTGGTCGTGGTCGTGAGTACCAATGGCAATTCTGGAGATCGCGTCTGTAATTCCCGCGCGAGCCTGAGCGCGATCAGCACTTCACCCACGCTCACCGCATGTATCCAGAGCGGCCGTTTTGCCCGCAATCGCCCGCGCACCTCGCGCGTGTAAAATCCAAGCCGCTGGCCGAAATTCCGCCGGTAGGCACCGCGGCGGAACATTTTGAGGAGATAGCCGGGAAGGAAAAGCGCCAGTCCTACTGGCCACAGTACGTTGTAGAGCAGCCTGATCATACCGGCGCGAGAAGCAGTACTTCCGTGGCGCCGTAGTTTCGAGCCCGGAGCAATTTCCAATTCCTGTACTCCGGCGTGCGTTCATCGGGGCGTTTCTCGAGTACGAGTGCGCCATCGGGCGCCAGCAGTTGGCCGAGCGCGTTATTTTTCAGTAGCAATTCCGTGAAGCTTTCGCCCGTCGCCGCAGCTTCATACGGCGGATCGGCAAAGATGATGTCGAATGCTCCGCTCGCGTGCCGAAGAAACGTAAATACGTCTGCGACACGCACACGCGCCTCCAAGCTCGCCGTCGCGAGATTGCGCTCGATCGCATTTGCCGCCTGGCGATTCGATTCCACAAACAAGGCCGACGCCGCACCGCGACTGAGTGCTTCAATTCCGAGGCTGCCCGAGCCGGCAAATAAGTCTAGTACGCGCGCGCCAATGACGCTTTCGCCGAGCATGGAAAAAATCGCCGCTTTCACGCGGTCCATCGTCGGCCTGACGCCGCGCCGCGGAACCTGAAGTCGCAGGCCACCGGCGCTTCCCGCGATCACTCTCACGGGCTCGGCACCGGCGAGGCAGCCGGAGCGGCCGATCCAACGGAAGGTGACGGCTGAGGCATTGATTCCCCCTCTTTTTTCTTTCTGCCTTTGCCGCGCCCAAAGAGCGCATCGATCACGCCGCCGATATTTTTCAGGTCAACGCCCACGGCGCGTTCCATTAAATCCGTCTTCGGCTTTTCGAGCGTGCCACCAATGTGAAATGGAAGGCTGTACTCACCCGGCACATCGGTGGCAACGAAGTTCTCGCGCATCCCGCGAAAGAGCTGGCCGCGTACTTTGTCGTTGATGGTGAGAGTGGAATTCAGCGCGACCCGGCCGTCAAAACCGATCGTCCCGGTAGCGCTGAGCGCGAGATTCTGCGAGCGCAAATTCAGCCCGTCGATCATCACTGACGTACCGGCGAGATGGTAGCGCGCTTCGGCCTGCTGAAGGTCGAGCTGCGAAAGCTCGTCGATCTGCAACAACTGACCAAGCATTGCCAGCACCGTGAATTGCTGTACGTGCCCGCCGTGCAATGAAATTGTGCCCGAGCCCGTCAAGGCGCTGGGATCAGCGATTTTGCCAGAAGCATCCAGGGTACCTTCAACCAAACCATGCGCCACGCCTTTGCCGCCGCCGGCTCGCTCGATGATTTCGTTCACATCCACGCCGCGGAAGGTCGCGTGCAGGGTGAACGGCGAATCGGGCGTCTGCGGCTCAACGCCGAAAGTACCGGCTAACTCACCTTTCGCGACGCGCGCCTGGATTTGCGAAAGCTCCAATTGGCCCGGGTCATAGCGCAGAGCGGCGCGAACGTTTGTGAGGAAAAAGCGGTCGCGCAGCGCGATTTTGCCGATGCGCGTCTCACCTCGCAGCGAGTTGCCTTCGCGCAGCGCGGAGGAGAATTGCACGCCATCGAAAAGCGCGACCGTGCTCTGCGTGCGGTCGAGAAATCGGAAGCTGGCATCCTGTACTTTCACTCGTTGTACTTCCGGCTCCGGAAACGGCGGCTCGCGCATTGGTCGCGACGGAGTTGGGACAGGTTCAGCGCCGCCCGGCGGTGTGGCCCCACCTTGTGTAACGCTGCGCTCACGTTGACGCGCAGGTATTCGCCATTTCCCCGAATCATTTTGCGGCCAGGTGACCTGCGGTTTTACCAGGGTGATCTGCTTGATGACGAGTGGCTGGCGAAAAACCGAGGCGAGCCGTACTCGCAACCGCACGCTGCTGGCGTCGAGAAAGGGTGTTGCCGCACCCGGGTCGCGTTGTGGAATGGTGATGCCGCTGAGCCGCAGACCGCTCCATGGTGTGATGCTGATGCGCGCGATGCGCAACGGCATGCCGAGGCGCTGGCTGAGTTCCTGCTGAATCCGAGATTGTGTCGCCGCCGATTGCACGTAGAGATTCAGCGCCAGCAGAGCCGCCGCGCAGCACGCGCCGACGATTGCGAGACACCAGCCGATCATTCGCCGTGCGCGAAGCATTCGCGGAACTCTAGCCAGCCACTCCACCCAGAAAAGCGCTCTTGCAAAGTACGTTCGTCATTCTCAATCCCGCCGCGCGCAGCGAACGCGTCCACCGCTGGCGCAAGCACGTGGAAATGTTAGCCCGCGACGCCGTGCTCTGCGCGACTTCGCGCGTAGGAGAAGCTGAAGCGCTGGCGCGACGGGCGGCGTCGGAAGGGTACGAGATCGTCGTCGCCGCGGGAGGCGACGGTACCGTCAACGAAGTGGTGAATGGGATTGCCGGAAGTGACGCCGTACTCGGTCTTCTTCCCATGGGCACGGTGAACGTGTTTGCCAACGAGCTGCGCCTCCCCACCAGCCGTCTGGATGAATGCTGGAAGATCATTTGCCGTGGGCGCAGCCGGCCGATTGATTTGCCCCGAGCTAACGAGAAGTATTTTGTGCAACTCGCCGGCATAGGGCTCGATGCCCAGGCGGTGAAAGAAACGAGCGCGACATTGAAGCGAAATTTCGGGCCGCTCAGCTATCTTATCTCCGCCGCGCAGATCGCTTCACGGCCGCCCCCGCGGTTGTGCATCGAATCCGAGGATGCAGTCACTGACGAAGGTTCGTTTGTCCTTGTCGGCAACGGCCGCTTTTATGGCGGACCATTCCCATTTTTCAAACGCGCTCTGCTCGATGACGGACTGCTCGACGTACTCGTCTTCAAGCGGCTCGGTTATCTGGAAATCATCCGCTACCTTCAAGAGGTGATCTTCAGCGATTCCATCACCCGGCCAGAGATCGAGTACTTCGAGACGCGGCGCCTGCGCGTCAGCGCCGAAGCCAGCGTGCCGGTCGAAGCGGACGGCGAACTCATTGGCACGTGTCCGGTGGAATTTCAGATGAACGAGCGGCCGCTGCGAGTGCTCGCCGCAGCGTAAGCGCGGGCGTGACGCAGCGCCTTGCTTTCCCAGATCCGCGACAATTTTCCAGCCGCCAAGAACGAGAAACATCGACACCCGCGAGCGCGTGCGATACTCTCGTGGCATGCGTCTGTCCGGGCGAAAGACCTCACGTTTTACCCGTTCGTGGTCTCCCGCGCAACGCGTCGTTCTGCTCGGACTGCTCGGCCTGAACGTCGCCGGGTTTCTCGCCCAGCTCGTGCTTAGCGCATGGGACGCCTCATTCGCCCACGAGTACCTCGGATTAAGCCATCGCGGTGTTTCGCAGGCTTATGCGTGGCAATTTTTCACCGCACTGCTGCTGCACAACAACGTCTGGCATTTCGCCGCGGACATGCTGGTACTTTACTTTATCGGGCGCGACGTGGAGGTAATTCTCGGTCGGCGCGAATTCATTTTCCTTTATCTCTTTGGCGCTTTCGCGGGTGAGCTGGGCCACCTCTTCCTCATGCCGGCTGATTGCGTGCTCTTCGCCGCCAGTGGCGGAGTGGCCGCCCTTTTCATGGCTTACGCCACGATCCTGCCCGAACTGGAAGTGACGACTCTCCTGCTTTTCATGGTCCCGCTGCGGCTGAAAATGCGGCGGCTGGCTCAGCTTTCGATCCTTGTCGCAGGCGTGTTGGTCATTTTCGATCGCTCCGGCACCGTGGGGCACAGCGCGTTCCTTGGCGGCGCCGCCGCCGGCTGGCTCTACGCGCATGTACTCGGGTTTGGACGCACATCGTTTCTGCAACGCACACTCTGGCGCCGCCGGTCGGAAGCAGAACGGCTGCGCAATCTGCCCGCGGAGCAATTTTTGGCTGAGCAGATCGATCCTGTACTCGAAAAAATTTCGGACCGCGGCCTGCGGAGTCTCACTCGCCGCGAGCGCCGCCTGCTTCAGCAAGCGCGCGAGAAAATGCTGGGCGCAAGCTAGCTGCGCAGCTCGGTTCAATTCCTGGGCGCAGACGCTGGCAACCACGAATAGTACGTTACGCCCGCAGCTTCGCGGCTCGCGTCGTCACTCCGCTCAATCCATCTTGCCGCCGTGAGTACACAAGGCTTGTGGCTCAAGGCGAAAATCGCGGCGTCGCTCGATCCCGAACGCGTCGGCGCGACACTCGATGCCATCGCCGCACAGTGGCCGGGTTCACTCGAGAAATTCCTGCGCGGCTTCCCGATCGGCGTCGAACCGCTGATTCATTTGATCGCGGTCTCAACGATTTGCGCGGAACGCTTGCAGCAGGACGCGGAACTTCTCCATTGGCTAGCACAGCCGGAAATCTCGGCCGCTGATCGTGGACCGCGCCGGATGGTCGCTGAACTGGACCGTTTCACCGATTCACCTGCGCAAAACAACTTCGCTGCGCTCCGGCAATGGAAAGCGCGCGAAATGACGCGCATCGCCTTGCGCGAGGTCGCGGAGATCGCATCGCTCGAGCAAACCACGGCCGAGCTTTCCTGGCTGGCCGAAGTTTGCCTGGCCACAGTTTACCAACACCTCACCACAGCAATGCGCGCCCGGTTCGGCGATCCTCAAACTGATTTCGCTGCGCTCGGCCTTGGCAAACTTGGCGGCCACGAACTGAACCACAGCTCAGACATCGACCTCATCTTCCTCTATGGCGAAGAAGGGGAGGTTTCGCCCCGACTCACTCGCCACGAGTGGCATAACCGCCTGGCCGAGGAAATCGTGAAGGTTTTTGCGAAACCCGGTTTGTGGCGAGTCGATCTTCGCTTGCGCCCAGAGGGCAGCGCCGGGCCGCTCACGCGCTCAATCGAGAGCATGGAAAACTATTATGCCGGGTTTGGGGAAACGTGGGAGCGCCTTGCCCTGATTAAAGGCCGCCGGGTCTGCGGCAGCGATGAGCTGGCCTACGAATTCCTGCGGCAACATCAGCCGTTCATTTTTCCGCGCAGCGCCACTCCCGAATTGCTCAGCGAGATTTCCGCGATCAAACGCCGGATCGAGCGCGAAGTTCCGCACGAGACGCTGAACGTGAAACTCGGCGCCGGCGGCATTCGCGAGATCGAGTTCATCGTGCAGACACTCCAATTCATCCATGGCGCGCGACATCCGTTTTTGCAGGAGACTTCCACGCTAAAAACGTTGGCCGCGCTCTACCAGCTCGAGCTCCTGCCGCTGAGTGAAGTACGCGCGCTCGACCATGCTTACCGCCTGCTCCGGCGCATCGAGCACCGACTGCAAATCGAAGCCGAACGGCAGACGCACTCCATTCCAGTTGAGCCGGAGAGACGCGATCGCCTCGCCCGCAGCCTCGGTTCCGATTCCGCGAGCGATTTTTTGGCTGAAGTACGCAGCGCCACTGATCGCGTCCGAGAAATTTTCGATCATCTTATCGCATCGGGAACGGCGGCGCCGGCCGTGGATCTCGGACTGTTCGCTGACGAGCAGCGCGCCTCGCGTGCGCTGAGCGAGCTGGCGCGCGGCTCGTCCTCGTTTCACGTCGCGCCGCGCACCCGCCACATTTTCGGCAAGCTGCGCCCGCTACTGCTCGAGCAACTGAGCCGCTGCGCTGACCCGGACGCTACCTTGACCGCTCTGGTGCGTTTTGTTGAAGCGTTCGGTTTGCGCAGCCTCTTATTCGAGCTGCTGGCCACAAATCCGAAGCTGCTCGAGTTGCTCGTGCAAACGTTCGATGCCAGCGAATTCGCCGCACAAATCCTCATCCGGCGTCCGCAATTGCTCGAGGAAACGACCCGCGGCACTGGTTTGGGCGAAGCGCTCACCGTTTCTCAACACCGCAGCGTACTTCAAAAACGGGACCTGCGCGCAATCCGCAGTTATCGCCAGGCGCAATTACTCAGAATCATCATGCGTGACGTACTCAGCCTCGCCGGCGATGTGAACGAGGAGCTTAGCGCGCTGGCCGAAGGATGCCTGCTTGCCACCTGCGACGCGCTAGGGCTGCACGACCTCACCATTGTGGCTATGGGCAAATTCGGCGGCAACGAAATCACCTACGGCGCCGATCTCGACCTGATGTTTGTCGGTGAAAATTATCGAGCTGCCCAGGATCTCCTTAGTACGCTCACATGGGCAACCCCGGAAGGAATGATCGCGCCCGTGGATGTCCGCTTGCGGCCGGAAGGCGAAAAAGGCCCGCTGGTCAGCTCACTCGCGGCATTCGAAAGCTACTACCGCCAGCGCGCGCAGCTGTGGGAAATCCAGGCGCTTTCCCGCGCCCGGCCTGTTGCTGGAAAGCAAGCCGCCGAATTTCTCCGCATCGCGCAGGAAGCCTGGGCAAACGCCGGCCGCGACCGCCGGCTCTTCGCGGAGATTACTGCGATGCTGGAACGCATTCGCCGCGAGCGCGGCAGCGGGAACGATTTTGCCGATTTTAAAACCGGAACCGGCGGGATCATTGAAGCGGAGTTTCTCGTTCAGCTACTCCAGATGCACGCGAATGTGCCAGGGCAAAACTGGATCCGAGCCACAGACCGTCTTGTCGAAGCCCGTGTACTCACCAGCGACAATGCCGCTGCCCTG
>Ga0213881_10001034_pt1 | contig 14323 bp, 16 predicted proteins | sample BarmaccoBMER_R08_FD_160104 | JGI IMG/M metagenome (GOLD analysis project Ga0213881, IMG submission 160104) | Barbacenia macrantha exposed rock microbial communities from rupestrian grasslands, the National Park of Serra do Cipo, Brazil - ER_R08 ... | reverse complement strand
CTGTTAACGCCATCTGCACAGAGATTGAGCTCGGAGATATGGATTCTGCCATGTTAGCAGTAGCCGATATCTTCCGTCAAGGTTACTGCCCGAAAATGCCTGACCAAGCACTAGCGAAGCTTTGGGTCACGGTTCGTTTGGCAGTGCCGCGGTTGGTGGTGAGGGCGCTTGATGGTGATGAGGAAGCCGTCACGATTTTAGTCGCCACCCGCCAATACCTCGACCCGTCCATCGAGGTCCCCTGGCGCTCCTTGCCCTCCGTAACGCAGGAACAGCTCAATGAGCCTCCTGACGGTGCGGACGGTTACGCTTTTATAGCGAGGTTGCGACGGCTGTGGGATGAGGCGATGGCGCGAGCCAAGGCAATGTAATCCGCACTGCTGCCCAGACCCACTCGGACCCAGAATCGACATACAGGTTCTGGGTTTTTTTCTTTGAGTGGCACTCGCGGTTGTTATCCCTCCGCGCAAATTCCATTATTGGGCGTTCCTGTAGGTCGATACTCTCTGAGGCTTAAGCCTGCAACGCCTCGGCCAGCATCCGCCGGGCGCCCTCGCGGAGGGTCTCATCGATCAGCGACTCGGAGCTGGCGATCGCAGCCACCCCACCCGAGCAGTCGCGACCATCCGAATCATCGGAACTACCGGGTACTACGGTGAGCATGGGTCGTACCTTCCCGACCGGCGTTGGCGCGCCGGCCTTTGCTTGAGGAACCTGTTTCAGGATGATCGGGAGGGTACGACCCTCCTTGATCTTGCTCATCCACAGGTTTCAAGCATTGCTCTCGTTCCTTTGCCCAGGCACGGAGGGCTGCCGGGCATACCCAGGAGAGTCTGGCGGAACACCTGGGCGTTGACCGGACGACCGTAGCCCGCTGGGAGTCTGGGGAGTACTCCCCACAGCCCTGGTTGCGTCCCCGGATCGCTGGGGCGTTCGGAGTCTCGCTGGGTGTATTAAGTGAGCTGGTAGACGGGGTTGAAGCGACGGAGCGTGTTAGTGAGGTATCCGCACCGCTATCGCCGGTTGAAACGCTGACACTGCCTGATGCTGTCCGTACACGGGTTAATGAGCTGGCGGTAATGGCCAGTGTGCCGGATGTGACATGGGAGGAGTTAATGCGCTGGCTGAGCCGCCGGGTAGTCCTCAAGCAGGGGCTTGCCGCCACGCTTCTGCCGGTGCTTGGTCTGGATACGGTGATTCGCTATCCGGTTGAGGAGCCGTTACTCCTTGCCGCTCCCTCATGCGTATCGTGGGCTCGTCCAATTTTTGAGGCGGTACTCAGTCCGACTGATGCCGCACGCCGTGCTTCGTCGGAATTGGAGGCGATCGCAGGAGGTCATCTTGACAGCTTGGCGAACCTTCGTCGGGCAGTCGCCACTGTAATGCAGGCAGAGCTTTCGTCTGACTATGCGCGGCTCGCCCATTCACTACCGAGCCTTATTGGGCGGATCGAACTCGCGAACCTCCATGCCAGTGACGATGACCGGCTGCCTATACAGCGGCTCCTCTCCGACATCTACGCCATCGCGGCCTGGACCCTGATTAAAGCGGACAGTCCGGCTGCCGCTTGGATTGCCGCCCAGCGTGCAATCCAGTTTGCCGAACAAATCGATGATGCCCTCCGCAGAGCCGCCGCAACGCGGTGCCTTGCCGAGGTACATATGCGGGCGAAGAGCCTGCAAGAAGCAGGCCGGATGGCGTTTTTCGCGGCGACCTGCCTGGATACGGCACACACGCCGATTAGAGATGCTGTCCGCTGCCTGCGCGGCGCGGCGTTACTCAGCGCTGCGGCGGCCTCGGCCCGGCGAGGTGATCGCGGTGAGGCGCATACCGCGCTCAAAGCAGCAGCGGTCTGTGCCGCCGAACTAAAGGACGAGCGGTGCGACTTCGGCGCCGTGTTTGGCCCGACTAACCTGGCAATTCATCAGGTCGCCGTTGCGGTTGAATTAGGCGATGCGTCCGAAGCAGTAGCGTATATTCCGCACGTGAACCTTGATCGGCTGCCGAGCCATCTTGCTGAACGCCGCGCCCGTTTCCTGATTGATGTCGCCCGGAGTTACATGCAGCTTCAAGACGATACAGCGGCCTTAGATGCATTGCTGCACGCAGAGGCTATCGCTCCCGACGAACTCCGCAACCACCGGCTCACGCATGATGTAGTACGTGAGCTTTTGTCACGTGAACAGCGCTCGTCTGGGCTTCGCTCGCTCGCTGCTCGCTGCGAACTGGTGCATTAGGACAACCAGGGGAACGCTGACACGTGTTTAGCGCTGAGCGAGACCACCAACAGGATGACCAGCTGAGAATGCTGCACTGGAATATTCACTCCTGGCGTGATCCATCCGGTGTCGCGAACCTGAATACCATTGCTGATTTAGTGCGTGAGACTGACCCGCATGTGGTATCATTCGTTGAGATTGATGAACCGTGGGGGATGCCCGATAGACTCCGGGAATTAGCTATCCAAATAGGATATACATGGATCTTTGCTCCAAGCTTCGAGTTCGGCGATCAGTCGCCAACGGGCGGCTTTGGCAACGGGCTGTTGACAAAGCCGCCCATCCTGGCAGTCCAGCAGTGGCAGCTGCGCTGGCCTCCCACGCTGTACGACGGCACCGAGCCGTCCGAGGCCCGATCAGTCGTGTTCGCAAAGCTTAAATTTGCGCAATTATCTATTTGGTGTGGTAGCGCCCACTTGCCGCGCAGTGACGCGCAGGCCAGGATCAATGCCTTGCACCGGCTCACGGCGCTGACGCAGAAGCTCGATAGCCATTGGCTCCTCTGCGGTGATTTCAATACGCCAGCTTCGTCGTGGCTCGGCAGTGACCGTCCCGTCGTGGTGTGCCCCGAGCCGGCGCAGCCGACCTACCCGGCACACGAGCCGGTTGAGCCGATCGATTACTGCATGGCGTCACCTGGTCTACATGTGGAGGGCGAGGTACTGGAGGTTGGGGGATCGGATCATTTGCCAGTGATGGTTTGTGTGCGGGTGGCAGGATAGAAAGTAGTATAGCTTGAGTGTATACGGTTAGAGCAATACTTGAAATCTGTGGATCGGCCGGGAGGGGCGTACCTTCCCGATGATTGAGTATGAGGTCTCAAGCAGGGCCGACGTTGGCGCGTCGGTCGGGAAGGCACACCTATGCTTACCGAGTCCCTGGTGGTGGCTCCAACGAGGACAGTGCGACCTTGATGGGGTCGTCGTTGATTGATGAGATGGTGCGGGAGGGTGCCCGGCGGATGCTGGTGCAGGCGTTGCAGGCCGAGGTGGATGCCTATATTGCCCAGTTCGCTGATGAGCGTGATGAGCATGGTCACCGGCTGGTGGTGCGGAATGGCTATCACGAGTCGCGGAAGGTGCTCACCGATCTGTCGTCGCGCTCGTTCGCGCCGGCGCCACTTTCATCAACGGCGCACTCGTCGAACGACCCGGCGAACACGCTCTACCATCAGCAGCCTAAAAGATCTTGATCCGCAGGTCTTGACAATTGCTCCAGGGTTGGTCTGGCGTGAGTGTGCTCCCACTTTGTGAGAGCCAGCTGTTCGGTGTCATCCTGCCCATCGGCAGCTCTCCTTTCTTATCGGGTGTTGTGCCTGCTCAGCGTTGGCCATGGGGACTAGGGCTTGGGCGATCGGCAACCGTTACCATTTGATCATTAGGGCGGTTCGGTGTGCGGCGGCAAGATGGTAGGCCAGCAGCAGGACCACCAGGACCACCATGATCACGATGCTGAGGGGCAGCGTGACGATGCGGGTCGCTGCGGCGGCGGCCAGCACCAGTACGGCGGTGAGCAGGATGGGTCCGCTGGCGGTTGGCTGATCGCTCATGCGGGTGTTAAGCAGCCCGAGCACGATGAGAAAGATCGCGACCGGGATGGCGACGGTGAAGGCGGCGAACACGGAGCCGACGTGGTCGGCGTGGGTGAGGGTGTCCACCACGACCTGCAGTCCGGCGCCGACGGCGGCGACGGCGGAAAAGACCAGGTAGTGCCCGAGTGCCCACACGAATGTCCAGGGCAGCGACTGCCGGATCTGGCTGGTGGCGGAGTGTTTGAAGTACGACCACCACAGCGCGAACACCAGCAGGAGCCCACCCGCAGCGGCGGTGAGTAGCCCGGGTCCGGCCGCGCCGCCGGCTGCGAGCGCTGACTGAACTGCAATGGCGATCGCGGATATGACCTCGCCGAGCACGATGATGGTGAACAGCCCGTAGCGTTCAGTGATGTGCCCGGGGTGCCAGGAGGTGGACCGACCGGCGAATTCGGCCCACGCGGGTACCCCGAGCTCGGCAGCCACCAGCACCGCGAATCCGATCCACCCGGCCAGGCCGGGAAGCCACAACCGCCCGATCCAGGCCAGTTGCACCGCGGTGACACCGGCGGCGTAGCGCAGCGTGCCGGAGCGGCCTTCGGGGTGCTCGCGGGCCGCGCGCAGCCACTGCGCCACCAGCGCCAACCGCATGATTACGTACCCGATCACCATGGTGGTGAAGTCGAACCGGTCGAATGCGGCCGGGATGCCGGCGGCGAAGACCAGCACCCCGCCCATCTGTGCCAGCGTCAAGATCCGGTAGGGCACGTCGTCGGTGTCGTAGGCCGAGGCGAACCAGGTGAAGTTCACCCACGCCCACCAGATCCCGAAGAACACCGCCGCGTAACCCGCCACCGCGTGGGCCGCGTTGCCCTCGGCAAGTGCGTGGTGCAACTCCGCCGCGGCCAGCGCCACCGCGACCACGAACGTCAGGTCGAACAGCAACTCCAGCGGCGTCGATGCCCGGCCGCCTTCCTCGGGGTCACGGCCGGCCATCCGCCGCCGCCACTGCTGCGGCAGCGGCGAGGTCTCACTCACTGACGTCTCCACCCCCAAGAAATCCCGAACCTGCGGTTCCCGTACGGGGAGATTCTCATTGACCAGGAGCCATGCGTACGCTGCCGCTGCCGATCGTGGTTGGTGGCAGTGATCGGCTACGCCTGTTGGAGGTGCCGGTGCAGGGTCGCCCGGCCCGCCGCGGATGGTGCGGGCGATCTCAGCTGTGGTGTGGGCCGTCCTCGACCATACGGCGGCCCCACCTCGAGTTTCGCTGGGGTAACCACGGTGAGCCGACCACCGACCCCGGCGCCGGGCGGCGGCGAGGCCTGTCACCCTCAGCGCTAAGCGGCATACCGGCGGCGCTGGAGGCAGCGTAGGCGGCGATGCGGGGATGAGCGGCCCGGCGGAGGCACCCCCGCAACCGCGGATACGAGAAGCGCCTAGCCAGTGCTTCGCACGCGCTACTTCATGTGGCTGTCGAACCACTCCAGCATCAGCTCAGGGCGCTCCCCGAAGTAGTTGTAGCCCCGGAATCGCTGGTCGGTGCCTTCGATCCAGAACAGCTTCTTGTCGGTGGCGGGGATGTTGTCATAGATCGTCTGCACGTCAGAGGGCCTGGTGAGCACGTCGTCGTGCACCTGCGCGATGAGCGTCGGCAGCTGAACCGACTTGGCGTGTTCGATCGGTGATTGCTCGTCGACGTGGAAGCCGGTGCGTCGGTGGAGCGCGTCATCGAAGAGTTCGACGCCGCCCTTGATGCCTTTGTCCTCGACGGCGCGCTCGATGAACGCGCGCGCCGATATCGGTTGCAAACCCAGCAGCGCCTTGATGTCGGCGAACTCCTCGGGGTGCTTGTCGATGGCCACGATCGTCGAGTTGCAACCGAGGCACACGCTCAGCAGGGCGGGAATCATGTCGGCAGTGTCGGGTCGGGACTTGGCGTAGCGGATCGAGCCGATCACGTCACGGTATTCCAGCAGGCCGATCCCGACCGTGCCGCCGTTGCCGGTGCCGCTGAGCCCGTGGTTCCGCAGGTCGTAGCACAGCACGTTGTAGCCCGCGTCGTGCAGCGCCCGGTAGGCCGGCAGGAAGCTCACTTCGAACCCGCCGAAGTCGGTGAACCCCTCCATGTGCCCGGGATAGCCGTATCGGTTGCCGGGCATGAAGTGGTTGTGGATGATCAATCGGTCTGACTCGGCGGGGATGAACCAGCCGTCCAAGGCCACGCCGTCCATCGAGGGGAAGAACACATCCTCATATTCCAGGCCGACCTCATCGGGGCGCCGAAAGACTGGGGAGCGCTTCGAGTGTGCCCAGAAGTCGGCGAGCCCGTCGATGAATTCGTTGGATGTCGCTGTCGCCATGGTGCACCTCCGTGGTGCGGACGGTAAGTCTCCTCTCGAGGGTGTAGTACCCCCGGCGGGCTCGCACAATCGCCCGGGCTGGGTGGCAACAGGCACGCGAACGCCCACCTCGCCCGCGCTCCAATCGATGGGCCGCAGGCCTTTCGGCCGAAGTTGATCACTTTCACGTCGACCACCGGGTGTGGGCGCAGCCCCTGAGCGGCGAGACTCTCGACCTGTCGGATGCTATTGCCCTCCAGGGGCCAGCTGACAGGCCACTGCCGCCGCCAGTGATCGCGGCCATGACCAACCTTGCCCGTGGCCGCGCACCAGCTAACCCGAACTGGGCGACGTTCCACCGGCTTGGCGTGACAACCGTGTCATTGCGTGAACCGCGGACCATGATCAGGGCTTGGCTACGGGCCTGTTCAACGTTGTTCAACGTGACCGCGATCAAGGGCAGCGGTGATGCAGTGCTGTCAGCGTCAAGCCGCATCGGACAGCTCTTGACTGACCCACCACTCTGGTCGCGGACAGCGGGTCCCGACACCTGCGACCGAGACGCGCTCTCATGCTGATGAGCGTGTGAGGTGCCAGCCGTGGTCCGGGGACGCCGGCCATTCCGCCGTAGAACACGACAGCCACTGGCTTGGCTCGCCATGGCTCGCGTAGCGTCTTGATGGGCTGTCTTCAGCGGTCTCGGGTAGTTGTGGTTGTACTCCAGGATGATGATGGCGTCGACGCGGCTGACCGTAGCCAAGATCTCACCGGAGGAACCGCGATGAGCGACCGCGCATCCCCGTTCGTTCTCGCTCCCGCAGAGCCGGGCGGCAGGGAGGCCTCCACCTCCTTCAAGGTCCGGGCCGACGACACGGCTGGCTTGCTCAGTGTATTTGAGTTCACGCTCGCGGCCTGGGAGTCCGGACCCGTTCTGCACCTGCACAAGGTATCTGACAGTCCTTCTATGTGCTTTCCGGCGAGCTGGAGCTGCAGATCGGTGACGAGCGATCAATTGTGTCACCGGGTGGCTTCGCATGGGTGCCCCGAGGGACCCCACACACGTTCGCCAACGCCGGTGAAGTCGCCGCTCGTGGAATCACGATCGCCACACCGGGCGGTATCGAGCGCATGTTCGAGGAGCTGGCCGAATACATAGCCTCCACGAACAACCGACCCCAGCAGGGAGAACTGGACGCCATCCGGCACCGCCACGATGGAGCCACTCTGGGACCGCCGATCCGGTCAAGCCGAGCGCCGAAGCTCGGGTAACTCGACGATCCACGGCTAGATGCTTGGGCACAAGTCCAGTTGCGAGTGCGGAGCTGTTTGTCTATTGTTGCTGGCGGACCGGTCCCCAGCGCTCACTTGACCATCACCTCAGCGCGTAGATGTGAATTCCGTGGCGCGTGCATTTCGTGGCAGTGATCGTCATGGGCGTCCTATATTCCGGGCGGGTGCCGTTCGAGTAGTTGCTGTGCTGCGTCCGTGATGGCTTGCGCGTCGATACCGGCGGCATGCAGTAGTTCGGCGGGTTTGCCAGAGACTGGCATGCCACGGACGGCGAGCTTGTAGATCGGGGGACGCTGAGGGTGGGTGGCGAGAGCGCTGAGGACGGCGTCGCCGAGGCCGCCTTCGGGCCAGTGGTCTTCGACGGTGATGATGCCCTTGGTTTGTTCGGCAGCAGCGGTGAGAGTGGTGGTATCAATGGGTTTGATCGAGTAACAGTCGATCACCCGTGCTGGCATCCCTTCGGTTTCCAGGGCGTCAGCGGCTTTTTCTGCTTCGTTGAGGGTGATCCCGCAGGCGACAATGGTTAACTCGTCGCGGTCGCTGGCACGCACCACCCGGCTGCCGCCGATGCGCACGTCTTCCTCGGCTGGGGTGCGTACCGGGGTCTTGCCGCGCAAGGTGCGCAGGTAGCAGATCCCTGGGTGATCAGCCATCTCGGCGACTAGCCGTGCGGTCTGGTTGGCATCGGATGGGTGCAGCACGGTGCTGTCGTGCACGGCCCGCAGCGCCGCGATGTCTTCCAACGCCATCTGGGAGGGGCCGTCCTGACCGATGGACACGCCGGCGTGCGAGCCGCACAGCCGCAGGTTGGCTCGGGACACCGCGGCCATCCGGACAAAGTCATAGGCGCGGGAGAGGAACGCACCGAAGGTGGAGGCGAACGCGATCCAGCCGCGAGCCTGCATGCCTACTGCTGCGGCGATCATCTGTTGCTCGGCAATGAACATCTCGAAGTACCGTTCGGGATGTTCCTGGGCGAAGAGTTCGGTGGCCGTGGAGTTGGACACTTCACCGTCGAGCGCGACCACCTCCCCGCGCCGTGCACCGAGCGCAGCCAGTGCCTGCCCGTAGGCCTGGCGAGTGGCGACCTGCTCGCCCAGCGGCCAAGTAGGCGGTTGGGCACCGGTGGTCGAGAAACGGTGCGGTTCGCCGGAACCCTGCGGGCTGGCCACCCGCACCCGCAGATCGCGTTCACCGCCGAGCTCGCTGATCGCGGCCTCGGGATCCTCCAGGGGCTTGCCGTGCTTGCCGGTCTGGTCCTCGACAGCCGTAACACCACGGCCCTTCTTCGTACGGGCAAACAAAACGGTAGGACATCCCGCGGTTACCATGGCCTCAGTGAAGGCGGCATCGATCGCCCCCAGATCGTGACCGTCAAGGGTGATCGGGTGCCAGCCAAAGGCGCGGGCCCGCGCCGCGTAGCCCTCAACGTCCCAGCCCAGCATGGTTTCCCGGGTCTGCCCGAGCCGGTTGACGTCGACGATCGCCGTGAGGTTGTCCAGTCCTGCCCATGCCGCGTATTGGAAGGCCTCCCACATCGAGCCCTCTGCTAGCTCAGAGTCGCCGCACAGCACCCATACCCGGTAGGGCAACTGGTCCAGTTTCTTTCCGGTCAGAGCCAACCCCACCGCCACCGGCAAGCCCTGCCCCAACGAGCCGGTGGCCACCTCAGTCGGAGGGATCCGCGGGGTCGGGTGACCCTCCAGGCGGCTACTGAGCTTGCGGTAAGACAGTAATTCCTCATCGGTGATCGCCCCGACGGTCTTCAGCATGGCGTAATACAACGGTGAGGCATGGCCCTTGGAGAACACCAGATGATCGTTACGAGGGTCCTCTGGCTTCTCGAAGTCCAAGGTCAGATACCCGTCCAGCAGCACGGCCATCAGATCAGCGGCCGACATCGAGGATGTGGGATGCCCTGAACCGCCCGCCGCACTAGCCCGTACCGAGTCCACCCGCAGCTGCTGCGCCAACTCCCAACGGAAATCGCTGTCCGACATCTCCACTCCTGCCCTCACACGGTGCAGTCCGCCGTGGCACTGCGGGCGAATCTTCTGCCCTTCGGGTACCCCGGACAACCCCACGGAAACCGACACCACCAACCGAGATTCCCACGTTTGGCACCTCTGCCCACAGCCACACGCCCTGACGTTCTTCGACGCCACCACCGGGGTAATCTTCCAGAGTGGCCGAGCCACTGTTGTGCATCGTGGAGATCCCTAAGGGGTCACGGAACAAGTATGAATACGACTCTCAGCTCGGTCTGATGGTCTTTGACCGCTTCCTGTCCGCTTCGGTGGTATTCCCGACTGACTACGGCTTTATCCGCGGTGCCTACTCCGCTGACGGAGACCCGATGGACGTGCTCATCACCGTGTCGGAACCAACGTTTCCCGGCTGCGCCGTCCACACCAAGCCGGTGGCCGTGTTGTGGCTAGGCGACCAGGGCGAACGCGAACCCAAGGTGGTCTGCGTACCCTGCGAGGATCCAAACTGGCAAAGCATGGAGGACCTTGACGATCTCCCCGAGCAGCTCGTTGAGGAGATCGCGCACTTCTTCCTGGCCTACAAACGGCGGGAGGGCCATGAGGTGACCGTCGAAGGGTGGGGCGGTGCCCAGGAAGCACGACAGGTTATCGAGGAGGGACTCGCCCGCGGGTCGAAGGGGAAGCGGAAGCCACCAACGTGAGGACATGGCCCCGTAAAGTGGGTGACCTTGACGTCAGAGTGGGGTGACCTCGACTTCGGCGCCCGCCGCCGGATGGTCGAGCAGCGCGGCGGCGCTGGCGCCGCGGGCGAACAACTCATACCAGCTGAGGTCCCCGTGGCGGGTGTGCCACCCGGAGCTTCCGGGCGCAAACGATATCTCCCCGGTCGGCACCTCGAAGGTGCCGTCGGTGACGGTCGCCTCGACGCTGCGGTCGCCGATGTGGACGCGTACCCGAGTGCCGGACGACGCCGGTGGTTGCGACCAGGTGGTCTTCAGGTTGCCGTAGCCGTCGATGTACGCCACGGCCCGCTCTGGTGGCGGCGGCACTGCCTCGTCGGTGAGCTCAGGGCCAAGCGCGGTGTCCTCGCCACGTACGAGTGCAGCGACCAGCTGCGGGAAGACATCACGGGAGCGAAACTGGGAGCCCGACTCCGGCACCTGCACCTCGTACAGGGGGGTGCCGGCCGAATGCAGAAAGGAGAACGTGTACCTGGAGTTCGGCGCGACCACCAGCACGCCCTCCGCAGTGCGGCCGGCCACGAGCCGTTCACCCTCATTGGCTGACCGTGGGTCGTTCTCGTCCTCCCGTGGCGCGACGTTGCAGTAGACGACACGGTCGGTGGGACCGTCGGTGAGCGCAAGCTGGGCGAGGCAGAAGCCGGCGCTGAGCGTGTCGAAGGCGGGCACCGGCGTCAGCATGAGTTGCGCATCGGGCAGATGCTGCGTGAGCCGCTGCGCCACCTCAGCGAAGGCAAGATCACCTAGACCGTAATCGGCCACCACGTGAACCAACACGGGCATCCTCCCTCTCAAGTCCCCACGTTGCTCCCCCGATGCGGGCGGTAGGACCGCCCCGGATCGGGGACATGCCCAACCGTCCTCTCCTTACAGGTTGAGACCAGCCAATTCGCCAACCGAACGCCAAGCAGGGCGTGGATGCCGAGCGGGCTGAACTGCCGAGCGATCCTCAGCGGCTCGTCCACTGTAAAGACCATCATCAGGTAGGGCGACGGCAGACCGAGGTGGCGTGCGGACGGCACGTGACGCTGGCGGTAAGCATGATGCATGGCGATGAGGCAGCACAGCGATCCCTCGGCACGGACGGACACCGCCGAACACATGACTGACAATGCTGACTTCGGCACATTCGGCCGGTTCATCGAGACCCCGGTCGGCCAATGCCCGAGGCGATGAAACAGGCCTATGACCTGACGATGACGCTACGCGGACTCGTGCCCGGCCCACATAAGATCTGGTCGACCAACCCCACACTGTCACAGACCATCGTGCCCACCGGCGCCTACTTCCAGACCAAATCGACGCTGACGAAGGTCGAAATCGAGATCGCAACCAATGTGATCAACGGTCACTGGCGCGCGGCGTACGGGAACGACGAGCACGAAAAGATCGGTATCGAGAGGGGTGGCCTGGCGCCTGAGAAAGTCGCGGCGCTGATCGCGGGCCTGCCGACATCGTTCGACGATCCCCGCCAGCAGGTCGTGTACGAGCTCGCGTCCACCCTGGCCACAGCGCATGTCGTGCCCTTGGGCCTCTACCGCCGCGCGCGGGATCTGCTGGGGGACGCGGGCATCGTCGACGTGACCACCCTCATGGGGTGGTTCACCACCGTCTCGCTGACGCTGATGGCCTACGAGGTCCCGTCCAATGCCGTCGGACTCGACTACTAGACACAGTTCAATCAACAGAATGCGGAAGGACGGCCCAGGAACGGAGCGATTTCTCCACGGCCGTCCTTCCTCACCACAACTACCACCCGTGAACGTGAGGACGACTCATGCCGATCACGCCTCTTCCCGCAGTCACCCTGACTCCGGTCGCGTACTTCCCGGAAAAGTACTTCCTGGAAAACCTCGCCGTCCGTGGCGACGGTTCGGTCCTGATCACCGCAGTACTCCAGAAAGAACTCTGGTGCGTTCCCGGCCCCCAGCCGCACGCGTCGGTCAGCCCGGTGCTGGTGCACACCTTCGAGCACCTCGTTACGGGCATCGTCGAGGTCGAACTCGACGTGTTCATCGTCAGTCTCAGCGACGCCTACACCACCCACGAGTCCCATCTGGCGCGGGTGGACCTCAACGGCTGGACCCCGGGAGGCCCGGCGTCACCCGACATCATTTTCACCTTCGACGAACGGGTCTGCGGACTCAACGGCAGCTGCCTGCTCGATCCCGGAGTGATGCTCGCCGCCGATTGCTTCGCCGGGTTGATCTGGCGAATCGATCTGGCCGAGGGCGCCCGCAGTGCGACAGCCCGGATCTGGCTGGCCCACGACACGATGGCGATGGACCCCGACAGCGACGTCGCACCGCCACCACAACCGGGCGTCAACGGCGTGCGCTACGGCGCGCGCACCGGCTACCTGTGGTACACCTCGACCGCCCAGCAAGTCTTCATGCGCGTCCCGGTCGACCCGACCACTCTCGACCCCGCCGGTGCCGCGGAGTTCGTCGCCGCCATCGACAACGCCGACGACTTCTGCCTGGACGACAACGCCGGATTCGCCTACGTCACCCGCCACCGCGCCAACACGATCGACCGGGTTCCGCTCACACCCCGACACGGCAGCGAGGTACGCCACATCGCTGGCGATCCGTTCGACAAGGTCCTGGTCGGGCCATCCAGCGCCGCCTGGGGACGCGGCCCCAGCGACCACGGCCGGGTGGCATACGTGACCACCGACGGCGGGACGACCGCGCCACCAGACGGGATCGTCCGGAAAGCCACGCTCCTGCGCGTCGAACTGCAACCGCACACCGCGAGAAGTGGTCGAAGCGTCCATGCGGTGCAGGAATGAAAGCGGCGCTGCCCCGATCAGAACCCGCAGCCGCCAGGAGCTCATCCGCGGCAGCTCTCCTTGAGCGAACTGCTCAAAGACCTCGTCTTCTGCTAGACATCGATTTTTGGCTGGCCTGTTGGACTCCTGTGGAGCAACTCACTGAGCTTGGCAGCGTTGCGCTGAGCATAGTCTTTATAGCAGTTGTTCATCAGAACATGAGTTGTCTTTGCTGCCGACGCAAGCGTCATGATCTTCGGTGCCCATCCCTTTAGCTCGTCGTCTGAGTACAAGTAGGCAAACCGCCGTTGTACTGACTTGGTATCCCATTCGGCGTCGTTGTGCCCATGGAAGCGCACGACGGCTAGGTCGCTGGTTGCAGCCAACACCGGTGGCAGCGATGAGGAGAAGCCCTGGGGCATGTCGACACATACGTAAGGCAAGTCGTGACCATTGAGAAAATTAAGGGTTTCTGCCTGATTGTCGTCTCTCATCCAGCTGTAGTGGCGGAACTCGATGCAGGTCTTGGCGGGTGCTACCCGCTGGGCGCATTCGAGCACGTACTGCTTATTCTTCTTGGAGATAACGAACCACGGTGGATACTGGAAGAGAATAACCCCTAGTTTCCCGGCATCGAACAAAGGGGCCAACGCGTTAATGAACTCGTCCCACGCGCGCTCTATTGCGCTTGCCGGGAGATCTCTCAAGTAGAGCATTCTCTTGTTCGTCTCGATTGAAAGATCTCTCGGTAGGGCATTTGGTTTGGTCGGATGTTGAGTAAAAAGTGAAAATGCCTTGATGTTGAACGTGAACGATGCCGGAGTTCGCTCGACCCACCGCTGAGCATTCTCATGCGTGGGCAGGAAGTAGTAGGTGGAGTCAACCTCGACAAGGGGAAAGTGATCGGCATAGTACCTAAGTCGATCCGCTGGCGTCGACACGCCACTCGGATACCATCCGGACTGCACCAACGATTTATCGGTCCAGGACGCCGTTCCCACCAGAATCTTACTCATCGCACTACCATACGCCCACACCGACATCGGCACCCGTCCGCTGGAGCATCCTCGGACTGCGCGATCTACTCACCGTGCACACCGCACGCCCTGCTGCAGCACCCTGCCCGGAAAGAAATCAAACGGTCCACCGGCCCAGCACCATCCCATTCCGCCTGCAAAAGTACTATCCTCCGCACGATCTCCCCGGTATGGGGGCCTTCCTGTTCCCAGTGGCAGTTCTGGGCGCCGAGGTGTAGCAGTCGCTCGTCGAGCATGGCCCGTAGGGGCACTAAGGACACGAAGGGAGGGCAGACGATGACATGCGGCAGTGGCTGCCCTCGTGAGGCCCGTTCGTGCAGGCCTTGTTGTATCGCCTGGAGCA
>Ga0213881_10001033_pt1 | contig 14328 bp, 15 predicted proteins | sample BarmaccoBMER_R08_FD_160104 | JGI IMG/M metagenome (GOLD analysis project Ga0213881, IMG submission 160104) | Barbacenia macrantha exposed rock microbial communities from rupestrian grasslands, the National Park of Serra do Cipo, Brazil - ER_R08 ... | reverse complement strand
TGGGGACTGGGCATCGACAACATCGAGTATTTCCGTCCCAGCGGCGAACCCGACGCCGATTACGACACCTACAAGCACCACCTGTGAAGGGCTCCAGACGCATGACTGAACGCGACATCGCGGTCGTGGGCTTCGCGCACGCCCCCCACGTACGCCACACCGATGGGACCACCAACGGCGTCGAGATGCTGATGCCGTGCTTCGCCCAGCTGTACGAAGAGCTGGGCATCACCAAGGCCGACATCGGGTTCTGGTGCTCTGGTTCATCGGATTACCTTGCCGGGAGGGCGTTTTCGTTCATCTCGGCGATCGACTCGATTGGCGCGGTGCCGCCGATCAACGAGTCACACGTCGAGATGGATGCGGCATGGGCGGCCTATGAGGCCTACGTCAAGCTGCTTACCGGCGAGGTCGACACCGCTCTGGTGTACGGCTTCGGCAAGTCGTCTGCCGGCGTGCTGCGCCGGATCCTGGCCCTGCAGACCGACCCGTACACCGTCGCGCCGCTGTGGCCGGATTCGGTGTCGATGGCCGGCCTGCAGGCCCGCTTCGGACTCGACTCCGGCAAGTGGACCGCCGAGCAGATGGCGCAGGTGGCGTTGGACTCGTTCGCCAACGCGGAGCGCACCGACTCGGAAACGCCCGCCAAGAGCATCGACGACCTACTGGGCCGCCCCTTTTTCGCCGATCCTCTGCGTCGCCACGACATCGCGCCGATCACCGACGGAGCGGCGGCGGTGGTGCTGGCCGCCGGAGACCGGGCCCGTGAACTGCGCGAGAACCCAGCCTGGATCACCGGTTTCGAGCATCGCATCGAGTCCCCGGTGTTGGGTGCGCGCGATCTGACCCTGTCGCCCTCGACGGCGGCCTCGGCCAGCGTTGCGACGGGTGGCGACCCCAGCTCCATCGACCTCGCCGAACTGCACGCACCTTTCACCCACCAGCATCTGATTCTCGCCGAGGCCATCTCACTGCCGTCCAGAACCACCGTGAATGCTTCGGGCGGTGCCCTGGCGGCCAACCCGATGTTCGTCGCGGGCCTGGAGCGGATCGGCTTCGCCGCACAGCACATTTGGGACCGCTCAGCGCAGCGGGTGCTCGCCCACGCGACCAGCGGGCCCGCGCTGCAACAGAATTTGGTGGCCGTCATGGAAGGAAAGGACCGCTAGCATGGCCGGTCAACTCGCCGCGGTCTTGGGGACCGGGCAGACAAAGTACGTCGCCAAGCGCCAGGACGTGTCGATGCTCGGGCTGGTACGCGAGGCGATCGACAAGGCGCTGGCCGATTCCGGGTCGACTTTTGACGACATCGACGCGGTCGTGGTCGGCAAGGCACCGGACTTCTTTGAAGGCGTCATGATGCCGGAGCTGTTCATGGCTGACGCGCTCGGCGCGACCGGCAAGCCGCTGATCCGAGTGCACACCGCCGGGTCGGTGGGCGGCTCGACCGGCGTGGTGGCGGCCAGCTTGGTGCAGTCGGGCAGGTACCGCCGCGTGCTGGCGATGGCATGGGAGAAACAGTCTGAGTCCAACGCGATGTGGGCGCTGTCGATTCCCGTGCCGTTCACCAAACCCGTCGGCGCCGGTGCGGGCGGCTACTTCGCACCGCACGTGCGCGCATACATTCGCCGCGCCAATGCGCCGACCCACATCGGCGCGATGGTCGCGGTTAAGGACCGGCTCAACGGCGCCAAGAATCCGCTGGCACATGTCCAACAGCCCGACATCACCCTGGAGAAGGTGTTGTCGTCGCAGATGCTGTGGGATCCGATTCGTTTCGACGAAACCTGCCCCTCGTCGGACGGCGCCTGCGCGGTGGTGATCGGTGACGAGGAAACCGCCGACAGCCGGGTTGCCCAAGGCCATCCGGTGGCGTGGATCCACGCGACCGCGCTGCGCACCGAGCCGCTGGCGTTCTCCGGGCGCGACCAGGTCAACCCGCAGGCCGGCCGCGACGCGGCCGCGGCGCTGTGGAAGGCTGCCGGCATCAAGAGCCCGATCGACGAGATCGACACCGCGGAGATCTATGTGCCGTTCAGCTGGTTCGAGCCGATGTGGTTGGAAAACCTTGGGTTTGCACCGGAAGGCGAAGGGTGGAAGCTCACCGAGGCGGGCGAGACCGCGATCGGCGGCCGGCTTCCGGTGAACGCGTCTGGTGGCGTGATGTCGTCGAATCCGATCGGCGCGTCCGGGCTGATCCGGTTCGCGGAGGCCGCGATTCAGGTGATGGGTAAGGCCGGCGCGCATCAGGTTGACGGCGCGCGCAAGGCGCTCGGCCACGCCTACGGCGGCGGCTCACAGTACTACTCGATGTGGGTGGTGGGAGCCGACAAGCCGTGAAATACACAGCCAGCATCGCGATGGGGCCGATCGACGAGCTGATCGACATCGCCAGGACCGCAGAGGAAGTCGGATTCAACTCGATCGCGCTGCCAGACTCCCTGTTCTACATGGAAAAGGCCGCCGCCGACTACCCGTACACCCCCGACGGCTCCCGGATGTGGAATGAGAACACCCCGTGGGTGGATCCACTGATCGCCGCCGCGTCGATGGGCGCCGTCACGTCGACGCTGCGCTTCTACACCAACGTGATGAAACTCGGCTCACGCAACCCGCTGCTGCTGGCCCGGCAGGTCGGCTCGGTGGCCAACCTGACCAACAACCGCTTCGGTTTCGGCGTCGGGATTGGCTGGGCTCCAGAGGAATTCGAGTGGTGCGGCGTGCCGTACCAGCGTCGGGGCGCGCGGGTCGACGAAATGATCGAGGTGATCAAGCTGGTGCTGGGCGGGGGCATGGTCGAGTTCCACGGCGAGTTCTATGACTTCGACCGACTGCAGATGAGTCCGGCACCCAACGCGCCGGTGCCGTTTTACGTCGGCGGCCACACCGACGTCGCGCTGAAACGCGCGGCCCGCGTCGGTGACGGCTGGACCAGCGCGATGATGACGCGCGATCAACTGGCCGAGACTATTTCCACCCTGAACCGCTATCGCACCGAGTTCGGCCGGGACACCGTGCCGTTTGAGTTTCAGGCGGTGTGTCTGGACCGGTTCGGTGTTGACGGTCACCGTGATCTCGTGGAGATTGGCGTAACGGACTATATAACGATTCCGTGGTTGCTCGACGGCCTTGACTACGCTGCGCCGCTGTCGGCCAAGAAAGATTCGATGAAGCGTTTCGCCGAGACCTACATCCACTCCGGTTGGCAGGCAAAATGACTCAACCCCATACCACCACCGAACATCCTGCGCATGCCGCCGGTCGGCGCTCCCGCGCGGCGGTGATCGCCCGCGACAAGCAGGCGTGGTTGGACGTGTTCGCCGACGACGCGATCGTCGCGGACCCGATCGGGCCCTCCCCCTTCGACCCGGAGGGTAAGGGCCATCGCGGCAAGGAGGCCATCGCGGCATTCTGGGACAAGGCGATCGCGCCGACGGAGCGAATAGAGTTTCACTTCGTTGACACCTTTCAGTGCGGCGACGAGGAAGCCAACGTCGGCTCCATCGTCATCACCATGGGTGGACACCAAATCACCACCGAGGGCGTGTTCACGTACAAAGCCGACGGCGGGGGCAAACTCGTTGCCTTGCGCGCGTACTGGGAGGTGGACCGCGCCGCGGCCACCGCACGACCGGTTTAGCCGGGCGGTTCCAAACCCGTCAGGTAGCGGCGCGCCAGTGCCTGGTATTCGCCGGGGTTGACGTTTACCCACATCTGCGCACTGCTGCCGGCGATCGGCCCCTTGACCTTCGCCGGCGCGCCGGTCACCAGCACCTCGTCCGGGATCGTCGTGCCGCCGACCACCAGGGAATGCGCCGCGATCAGGCTCCGCGTCCCGATCACCGCGCCGTCCAGCACCGTGCAGTGATTGGCGATCAGCGCCTCCGCGCCGACGTGCACACCGTGAATGCAGCACATGTGCGCCACCGTAGCGCCCGACCCGATGTCGACCGGGATGCCCGGCGGGGCATGCAGCACCGAGCCGTCCTGCACGTTGGCGCCCTCGCGTACGACGATCGGTGAGTAGTCGGCCCGCAGCACCGCGTTGAACCACACCGACGCGCCGGCCTCGATGGTCACGTCCCCCACCAGCACCGCAGTTGGTGCCACGAAGGCCTCCGGGTGCACTCTGGGCCAGGCGCCTTCGAATGCAAAAAGGGGCATAGGTCACATATACACCGACATCCGGCTGCATTTGTTTGCATACCTGTCCGGCAAAACTGTAACGTGTTCTAGTTAGAGGGGCACACCGACTGGAGGCGCAAAGTGACTACGGACACCGCCGGCAGCGGCATTCGCGAAATCGACACCGGCACCCTGCCGGACCGGTACGCGCGGGGCTGGCACTGCCTCGGCCCGGTGGCCGAATTCCTCGACGGACAACCCCACGCGATCGATGCTTTCGGTACCAAACTCGTGGTGTTCGCCGACTCGCACGGTGACCTGAAGGTGTTGGACGGCTACTGCCGGCACATGGGCGGCGACCTGACGCAGGGCACCATCAAGGGCGACGAGATCGCCTGCCCCTTCCATGACTGGCGGTGGGGCGGTGACGGCAAGTGCAAGCTGGTGCCCTACGCCAAGCGCACGCCTCGGCTGGCCCGTACTCGGGCCTGGCTCACCGACGTGCGCAGCGGCCTGCTGTTCTTGTGGCACGACGTCGAGGGCAACCCGCCCGCACCTGAGCTGCGCATCCCGGAAATCCCGGAGTGGGTCAGCGAGGAATGGACCGACTGGCGGTGGAACCGGGAGTTGATCCCCTCGAACTGCCGGGACATCATCGACAATGTCGTCGACATGGCACATTTCTTCTACATCCATTTCGGTTTTCCGACCCACTTCAAAAACGTCTTCGAGGACCACATCGCGTCGCAATATCTGCGCACGGTCGGTCGCCCGGACGTCGACCTCGGCGGCTCCGCCTACACCGGTGAACAGACCCTGCATTCGGAGGCGTCGTATTTCGGGCCGTCGTTCATGATCAACTGGCTGCACAACAACTACGGCGGATACAAGGCCGAGTCGATCCTGATCAACTGCCACTACCCGGTCACCCAGGACTCCTTCATGCTGCAGTGGGGCGTGATCGTCCAGAAGCCCGACGGCATGGACGAAGAGATGACCGACAAGCTCGCCGACGCCTTCACCGCCGGGGTCAGCAAGGGATTCCTGCAGGACGTCGAGATCTGGAAGAACAAAGCCCGGATCGACAATCCGTTGCTGGTGGAGGAGGACGGCGCTGTCTACCAGTTGCGTCGCTGGTATCAGCAGTTCTACGTCGATGCCGCCGACGTCACCCCCGAGATGACGGACCGGTTCGAGATCGAGGTTGACACGACCAAGGCCAACGAGTACTGGCACGCCGAGGTCGAGGAAAACCTTCGGCACAGGTCGGAGCGGGCCTCGACATGAGTCCGGCCGCCGAGCCGCCGAAGCTGCCCGACGTCGACCGGCTGGCGCGCTCGATGCTGTCGCTGCACGGCGCCCATCACGACGACGAATCGGCGCCCCAGCAGGACGCGGCCGGCCCCTCGAGACGCGCTCCGTTCAGCGACCCGCGTTGCGCCGCTGCGCTCCGCGAAGCAACGCAGCGTGACCGCGAGCGCTACCTCAGTGCTGGGTTGCAGCCGGTGGATTGTCGCTTCTGCCATGTTTCGGTGCTGGTCAAAAAGCTCGGTCCGGGCCATACCTCCGTGCAGTGGAATTCCGATGCGACCCGGCGATGCGCGTACTTCACCGAGATACGCGACAGTGGCGGTGACACGGCGCGAAGCCGCACGTGCCCCAAGATGGCCGACAGCATCGAGCACGCCATCGCCGAAGGCATCCTGGAGCGGGCCTCCACCGCACCGCCGCCCGGCGACGGCTGAGCTCTACAGCCCTTCGAAGCGCGCCTTCACCTGTTCCACGGTGAGACCGTAATCGGCCAGCGAATAGCGGTGCTTCGGCGCACGGGGCCCCTTCTGGCTTTCGGCGTGCATGTCCTGCATCGCTAGCAGCGCCGAAGCACCCAGCGGCAAGCCGAAGTACCGGTAGATGCCTTCGACCGTGCCGATCGGGTCGGCGACGAAGTCGAAATAGTCGACGTCGTAGAACTGCTGCGGATTGTGCTTTGTACGTTCGGCGTTGAACCGCTCCAGGCCCCTCGACCAGGTCTCCAGCGAGTCCGCTCCGATGGTCCTGCCGCGAAACGTGTTCGACCAGCCTTCGGTGGCGTGTTCGGCCAGCGAGCACATGGATCCCATGATCGTCTCGGCCGGCCGGTGGCATTGCACGATCAGCGCGTCGGGGAATGTTGCCATCAACGCGTCCAGTGCGTGCAGGTGGCTGGGGTTTTTCAGCACCCATCGCTTGCCGACATCGTTGAGTCCGATCAACTGCAGGTTCTTACGATAGCGGCGGTACGCCGGCGTCCAGTCCTCTTTCGCCAGCCACTGGGCGTAACTCGGTATGTGCGCCAATGTTTCGTAGGCGACCGCATGCAGCGATTGGCGCAGCAGCTGCCAACACTCCTCGACCTCGTCGGCGCTCATGAAGTGCAGGCCCATGAACTCGGGGTTTTCGACGTGGTGTTGCTCGAACTGGGCATTCAACCGCGCGAAGACCGGGTTGGCCTCCCAGGTGTCGCGCGGGGGGCGCGGCTGCGGATACTCGGCCAGCCACAGCTGAATGCCCTGATGCGCGGGGTCGGCGCCCAGCAGGCGGTGCAGGGCGGTGGTGCCGGTGCGCGGCAGCCCGGTTACGAAGATCGGTCGCTCGACCGGCACGTCGGCGTAGTGCGGATAGCGCTTCCACCCGGCTTGGGCCAGCAGCCGGGCCGCCAGCGCACCACGCAGGTACACCCGAGAGATCTTGCTGCCCAGCGGTGTCAGACCGGCTTCGCGCTGATAGGACTCCAGGATCACCGCCAGACCCTCGAGATAGTTGTCGTCGTCCTCACCGAAGTCGTCCAGGCCGACCAGCCGCGACGCTGACTCCAGCAGGTCGTCGACGGCGCCGACATCGGTGCGGTCCGCCATCAGGCCTTGTACTCCCCGCAGTTCACGTCCAGCGCCTGGCCGGTGATCCCACTGGCCAGGTCACTGGCCAGGAAGATGATCGCCGACGCGACCTCGTCTTCGGTGGGCAGCCGCTTGAGGTCGGAGTTCGCCGCGGTTGCCGCGTAGATCTGCTCGACCGTCGTGCCGTACTTGCCGGCCTGGTGACTGAAATAACCATGCAGCGTGTCGCCCCAAATATACCCGGGCACAACCGAATTAACCCTTATACCTTGCTCACCGAGCTCGGTGGCCAGCGATTGCGACATCGCCAGCAGCGCGGATTTGGCCATCTTGTAGGCACCGTATTTTGCCTGCGAGTGCCGCACCACCATCGAGTTGACATTGACCACCGCACCGTTGGCTTCTGCGAGCGTTGGGGTGAATCCCTGGATGAGCCGCAATGCGCCCAGCACCGTGAGCTCGATCGCGTCTCGGATGTGCTGAAACGAGGTGCTCGCCAACGGTTTCATCGACGGCACCCGAAACGCGTTGTTGATCAGCACGTCCACTTTGCCGTAGGCGGCCAGTGCTGCCTCGACCAGGTTTTTCACCTGGGCCTCGTCGGTGATGTCCGTCGGCACTGCCACCGCACGCCGGCCGGTGTCGGTGATCTGTTTGGCGACGTCGTCGAGCCGCTCCGCGGTGCGGGCGGCCAACACCAGGTCCGCGCCCGCCTCCGCGCACCGTCGCGCCAGCGTCGTGCCCAGTGCCGGACCGGCGCCGCTGATGCATACCACCTTGCCATCCAGCATGTTCACCCCAGCATCCTGCTGGCGATCGCGTGTTGTCGTTCGGCAATCCGTGCCCGCCAGTCTTGTTCGCTGATTTTGTTTCGTTCGTGGAAGGGCAGGGCCGCGGTGACCTTGTCGAAGTCGACCAGCTCGGCGGTCGGCCCGTCGGCCTCGGTCAGCGGGCGCGATACCCGCTGCCACCGGAACTGCATGATGCCTTTTCGGTGGCCGAGTGTCTCGACCCAATTGGTGACGCCGGGATTCGCCTCGGCCACCACGATCCGGATCTTGCCGTCGGGATCGGCCTGTGCCTGAGCGGCATTTAGCGAGGTCTGGTGGTTGATGTAGTCCAGCGAGATGTACCACATGCTGCCAAGCTGGAAGCCGAGGTAGGGCGCATCGGACTGCGGAAGCGTGATCACCAGCGCCTGGTCCGGTGTCAGTTGATAGTGACCGACCGACGAGTACTGTGTGGCCAACCCGCCCGGGGTCAGCCGCGGCGCCACGAGGGTGTTGGCGGGGATGTTCAGGTAAAACCACTGTGGGAACTGCAACCAGGTCTTGATCCGGGTGATCAGCTGCTTACCGGCGGTGGCATAACGCCTTTCGATGGTTTCTTTGCTCAGCGGCGGTGGCGCGGTGCCGACGGTGTCCTCGCGCCGGATGGCGATGCTGCCTCGGCGCTGCGACCAGTCGCCGTACACTTCGCGGACCACCAGCTGCGCCGGCGTCTCCGGCCGGAACCGCCACTCGAAAGTGCCGTCGTCCGCGATGTCGAGCTCGCGGTCGTCGAACGCCGCCTCGCTTCTCGGCACGCCCTCGTCGGTGTATTCCCCGCCCAGCAGTTGGAAGCTGAGATCCGTAGTGGTTCCGCGGATTCCGGCGACGACGTATTCGTGGCCCGGTCGTACTCGGGCGCCGAAATAGAGGGTGTCGGGATTGTCGAGGCCCATTTTGGTGAACGGCCCGGTACCGCTGAGAAAAAACGGGTGATCGCGGTCGTGGTGAAAAGCGACGTGCATGCACGCGGCGATGCCTTCGGCCAGGTATTGCATGCCCTCGAGCAGGTCGGCCTCGGACTCGATGTGTCCAGCGGCGGCCACCAGTTTCTCGGCTTCGGCGATCGCCTCGGTCAGCGGGTCGGTGTACATCGCGTTTCATCAGCCTCTCAATCGGTCCAATATTGGACCGCTACGGTAGAGTATCTAAAGATTAGAACGTGTTCTAACTTTGCGTCAACCGCCGGGCGGTTCACATCTGGACCGCGCCGTACCATTGCTGCGGTGTCCTCTGCTGAATCGTCTGGCCGCGCCTCGCCCCCGACCGCGCGGGTGGTCCGGGTTCTGGACTACCTGTCCCGCCATCCGCACCAGCGATTCGGCGTCTCCGAGCTGGCCCGCCAGACCGATCTCAGCAAGCCCACCTGCCTGGGCATCGTCACAACCTTGGCCGAGGCGGCCTACCTCGTCCGCGACGAGCGGGACAAGACCTACCGGCTGGGTCCGTCACTGATCACGCTCGGTCACACGGCCCAGGAAGCCATGCGGGTCAGCCCGGCCGCACGCCATGAACTGCGCTGGTTGTCCTCGCGGTTCTCGGCCGTCGCCGCCTTGTCGGCGGTCGTGGACGACCGGATCACGCTGCTCGAGTTGGTCGCACCCGCTGGCACGAGACCGCCGGTGCAGGTCGGTGAGAGTTATCCGTTCGCCCCGCCGGTGGGTCTGATGTTCGTGCTGTGGGACGACGATGCGGTGCGCAGTTGGCTGGCGAAGCAGCCGACGATCCCGCTGCGCACCGACGGTGAGCGGCTGCACCGGGTGATCGCCGAGTGCCGGGCCGACGGTTACCTCGTCGAACGCCTCACCCCCGGCGGCCGCCGGCTGTATGCGCTGATGGCGGGCATGTCCAGCCACCTGCCCGACGAGCTGCGGGCGCTGCTCGGCGAGATGGTGTCCGACATCGGAGAGCGGGTCTACCTGCGAAGCGAAAACCAAGGCGCTGCCGGCAGCCGGCGCCACGACATCAGCGTCATCTCGGCACCGGTCTATGACCATCACCACCGTCAGGCCATGGTGGCCTCGCTACAGGTCGGGCGGCCGCTCACCGACGCCGAGATCACCGAGCGGGCCCGGCGACTGGTGTCGTCGGCGGACGTGCTCACCGCGCAACTGGGCGGCGTCAAGCCGGCCTTTTAGCTAATAGGCGTACGTGTTGGCGGGGCGGTCGATCTTCGTGATGCTGCTGACGGTCATCGTCGGCACAAACGACGTTTGCGCCGTCGAGCTTCCCGGTACGACCCTGCCCTCGACGCGCAGCCAGGTGTCGTCGGGATAGCCCGTCAGGCCGGGACCGGTGAGCCGCATCCGCGCCAGTTGCGCGTCGGCTGCGCAGCAGATGATCACCACCCGGCCGAGGTCCACGGCCCCGCCGTCGTTGATGGTAAATCCGATGACGGTGATCAACCGGTTGTCGAGAGTGCCGGCCGAGTCCGTCGCGGCGCGCATCATCACGTCGGGAACCGACACCACCGGTGCCCGCTCGTCCGGCAACGGCGGGAACGGCCGCCGGTGCGGCGCGGCAGCGGCAGCCACCTCGGGTGTCGCGCCCCGCGCGCCCAGCGGCGGCGGCACCACGAACGCGAGCACGGCGATCGGCACCAGCAGCAGCCAGACCATCCAGAGACGATGACGATGGCCGTCCTCCTGCTCGTCACCGTCGGCCGTGCCGAAGCGGCGCAGGTCACGCACGATCGCCACGGTTGCCAGCGCGATCAACACCACCGATGCGACGATCAGCCAGGGCAGCAACAGGGGCCGGACGTAGTACAGGTAGGTGCCCTTCAGTGCGATCAGGCCGGTGGCCAGACCCAGCAACAGCAGCAGCGCGTTGGAAGTGACGCGGCTCAATGCCCACCGCCGAGCACCAACAACCCGATTCCCGTCGCCGCCAGCGTCGCCACCACGAACGTCGCCGGGGCGAACCGCAGCGCGAATCGGCGACCGAACAGCCCGGTCTGCATCGCGAACAGCTTGACGTCGACGGCCGGACCGACAACCAAAAACACCAGCCGGGGCAGCAGCGGCATCATCGTCAAGCTGGCCGCCACGAACGCGTCCGCCTCGGAGCACAGCGCCAACACGACGGCCAGCAGCGCCATCACCACGATGCCGGCCCCGACCTGCCCGGCCAGATGCGCGAAGATCCACGGCGGTACCAGCACCCGCAGTGCGGCCGCAGCGGCGGCGCCGACCACTAGATACGACGCGGCCTGCAGGAAGTCGTGCCGGGCGGCCTCCAGGAACACCACCGACCGCGGCGCGTCGTTGTGCGTCTTCGGCAATGAGCGAGTCACCCATTCGCCGCGTCCCAGGCGCGACCACAGCACACCCATCACCAGGGCGGTCGCCAAGGACGCCAGGCAGCGGCCGAGCACCATCTTGGGCTGGCCGGGAAACGCCACGGCGGTGGCTACCAGGACCACCGGGTTGATCGCCGGGGCGGCCAACATGAACGTCAGGGCCGCGGCCCCGGCCGCGCCGGTCGCGTACAGCCGCCGTGCCACCGGCACGGAGCCGCACTCGCATCCCGGCAGCGCCGCTCCGCCGACTCCGGCCGCGACGATCGCCAACCCGGTGCGCCGCGGCAGCCACCTGGCCAGCCGCTCGGGTGAGACGAAAGCCGCGACCAGGCCGCTGACCAGGACGCCGACGACCAGGAACGGCAGCGCCTGGACGAAGACACCGCAGAACACGGTGGCCGCGACGCTCCAATTCGGCCGTTGCGCCACCAGCCGGCTGAGGATGCCACCGCACAGCGCGAGCGCGATCAGCGCGGCGAGCAGAAACTCCATCGAGCCGACGCGTCGCCGGCTCGATGGCGGGGCGGCGATCACCGCCCCATCTTGCCCGCCCTACCTGAACCCGGAGGTCTCAGCTGTTGGTCGGCGCAGCAACCCCGCCCTGCGACTGCTCTCGCTTGATCTCCAGCGCGATGTCGATCAGCTGGTCCTCCTGTCCGCCGATCAGCTTGCGCTTGCCGGCGCGGAACAGCAGCTGCGACGCCGGCACGTCGTAGCGCTCGGACTGGCGGATCGCGTGCTTGAGGAAGCTGGAGTACACCCCGGCGTAGCCCATGATCAGCGCGTTGCGGTCCAGCAGGCACTCGCCAGGCATCGCCGGGCGGACCACATCTTCGGCGGCGTCGGCGATGTCGAAGAAGTCGATCCCGGTTTTGACGCCGATCTTGTCGAACACCCCGATCAGCGCCTCCACCGGAGCGTTGCCCGCGCCCGCACCGAAACGCCGGCAGCTGCCGTCGATCTGCTTGGCGCCCGCGCGAACGGCCTCCACGGAGTTGGCCACCCCCAGCCCGAGGTTCTCGTGACCATGGAAGCCGACCTGCGCGTCCTCGCCGAGTTCGGCGACCAGCGCGGCGACCCGGTCCCGTACGCCCTCCAACACCAGGGCGCCGGCGGAGTCGACGACATAGACGCATTGGCAGCCCGCGTCGGCCATGATCCGGGCCTGCTTGGCCAGCGCCTCCGGCGGGATGGTGTGCGCCATCATCAAGAACCCGACGGTTTCCAGGCCGCGTTCCCGGGCCAGCCCGAAGTGCTGGATGGACACGTCGGCCTCGGTGCAGTGCGTGGCGATGCGGCAGATCTCGCCGCCGTTGTCCTGGGCTTCGATGATGTCGTCTGTGATGCCCACCCCGGGCAGCATCAAAAACGCGATCCTCGCTTCGGTGGCCGTCTGGGCGGCCAGCTTGATCAATTCCTGCTCGGGTGTCTTCGAGAAGCCGTAGTTAAACGACGACCCACCCAGCCCGTCGCCGTGGGTCACCTCGATCACCGGCACACCCGCGGCGTCTAGCGCCGCGACGATGGAGCCCACCTCCTCCTTGGTGAACTGGTGGCGTTTGTGGTGCGAACCGTCCCGCAGCGACGTGTCGGTGATTCGCACATCCCAGATGCTGTTGGTCATCGGGCACCTCCTGCAGTGGTTTTGTGCGCGGCGCGCCCGCAGTCGTCGGCGCGCAGCCTCTCCTTGGCGATCTCCTCGCCGACCTTGGTAGCGGCAGCGGTCATGATGTCCAGGTTGCCCGCATACGGCGGCAGGTAGTCCCCCGCGCCCTCGACCTCGATGAACGTGGTGACCAACGCCTGCCCGCCGGAATTGGTCGAAGGTGGGTCGAACTGGGGCTCGTTGAGCAGGTGATAGCCAGGCACGTAGGTCTGCACCTCAGCCACCACGTCGCGAATTGAGCGCGCGATCGCGTCGGTGTCGGCGTCCTCGGGGATCGCGCAAAAAATCGTGTCACGCATGATCATCGGCGGCTCGGCCGGGTTGAGGATGATGATCGCCTTCCCGCGCCGCGCCCCCCCGATCGTCTCGACGCCGCGGCTGGTGGTCTTGGTGAACTCGTCGATGTTGGCCCGGGTGCCCGGACCCGCCGACACCGACGCCACCGACGCGACGATCTCGGCGTACACCACCTCGACCACCCGCGAAACCGCATACACGATCGGGATCGTCGCCTGCCCGCCGCAGGTGATCATGTTCACGTTCGGCGCGTCGAGGTGCTCGCGCAGGTTCGCCGGCGGGATCACCGCCGGCCCCACCGCCGCCGGGGTGAGGTCAACGGCTCGGATCCCGGCCTCGGCATACCCGCGCGCAGCGGCCTTGTGCACATAAGCCGAGGTGGCCTCAAACAACAAATCCGGCTTCTCGTCGCGGGCCAGCAACCACTCCACACCCTCGTGGGTGGTCTCCAGCCCGAGGTCTCCGGCCCGCTTGAGACCTTCGCTATCCGCGTCGATGCCAACCATCCAGCGCGGCTCCAGCCACTCCGAACGCAGCAACTTATACATCAGGTCCGTGCCGATGTTGCCCGAGCCCACGATCGCGACGCTTGCTTTGGACCCCATATTCGCTCCTATTTGAAAGTCAACCGCACGGACCCGAGTCCGTCGAACTCGGCGACGAAATTGTCGCCCGCACGCGCGTCGATCGCACGCGTACACGAACCCGGCAACACCACGTCCCCGGCGCGTAGGCGAACCCCGAAGTCGTCCACCTTGCGCGCCAGCCACGCGACGGCCGTTACCGGGTTGCCCAACACCGCGTCGCTGCGACCCTTGGCGACCACTTCCCCATTGCGGGTGAGCACCGCGTCGATCGCCTTGATGTCGATGTCTTTGGGCGACACCCGGTCGGTGCCCACCACGTAGCCCGCCGACGACGCGTTGTCGGCGATCGTGTCGCACAGCTTGATCTTCCAGTCGGTGATCCGGGTGTCGATCAGTTCGATTGCCGGTGCGAAGGCCGCCGTCGCAGCCAGCACGTCATCCTCGGTGCAGCCGGCGCCGGGAAGGTCGTCGGCCAGCAGGAAGGCGACCTCCACTTCGACCCGGGGATACAGGTACCGCCCGGCTTTCACCGGCGTGTCCTCGAAGAGCTGCATCTCGTCGAGCAGGTGCCCGTAGTCGGGCTCGTCGACGCCCATCATCTGCTGCATTGCCTTGCTCGACAGGCCAACCTTGTGCCCCACCACCCGGG
>Ga0213881_10001032_pt1 | contig 14333 bp, 13 predicted proteins | sample BarmaccoBMER_R08_FD_160104 | JGI IMG/M metagenome (GOLD analysis project Ga0213881, IMG submission 160104) | Barbacenia macrantha exposed rock microbial communities from rupestrian grasslands, the National Park of Serra do Cipo, Brazil - ER_R08 ... | reverse complement strand
TAGCAACTATAGGGACATGGGTATTTGAAACCACCTGACCGTTTTGATAAGCTGTATCACCGCGATAAACGGGATTAGTTAACCAGCGTCGCCCGGTCGAAACAGAGATTTTTTTACCATATTTCTGTGCCAAGTAGCGAACAGCCCCGCGCAGGGAACCATAAAGCAGGAACTGTTCAAAAAAATCTTTAACGACTGGGGCAGCACTGCGGTCAAGTATATATTTGTCTTTGCCTCGACGGTAGCCATAAGGGGCTTTGCCAGGTGGCGGTAGAGCTTTGAGGCGATTGCGGGCATGTCCTTTAAGGATGCAGTTGCGGCGCTGGTTTTGCTGAATTTCTTGCAGCAGTTTGAGCAAGTCTGCTCGGAACTGCCTTGTTTCCGAGACATCTTGCCCCGGCGCTTTGGAAGTGTAAGATTGCTCGGTAGCAATCAATTGAACTCCTAGAGCTTCGAGTTCGGCAACGCGATCGCTAACTTCCTGGAGTGAGTCGCCCAGTTCTTCTAGCCGTCGGATCAATAAATAATCTACTGGTTCTGCTTGAGTATCGTGGATTAACTGCTCTAGCTCCAACCGCTTGCCTAAATCTTGATAAACTCGGTCCACCTCCTGGTCCCACACATCACTAGGTGCCGATTCTATTAGTGGATCGGTGTAAGAATAGGCAATGATTTTCATGACGGAATACAGAGGCAAGAGAGGAGACAGAGGCTACATTACAGTTGACTCAGTTCAACAATTATAGTGCGATTAACCGGATTGGACATCACGATTCACGTCTGCCTCTGTCTATCTTTAGAAATGAACCACTTCTTGTACTTCTGACAGAGGATGGTGTAGTCTACTATTCCTATAGTTATTCCTAATAGTTATTTTTAAAGTATTGCCCGGGCGTGCGAAGCAATTCTCCTTACCTACCTATGGGAGGATGGAGATTTTGAGAAGTAAAGAATAAAAACGGACAAAATGACTGAAACAACGTTTCGTGTAGGCGATTGGCAGACATCCAACGAGGCTCAGAATTCCTGGTTGAAGGAGTTAACCCAAGAGGTTGCAGAAAAAAAAGTACCACTCCATTCAGTATTAGAAGAATTCAAGGCGCTGATAGAACATGACCCTGAAGTGTATTTGTACATTAACGAAATGATTTCTCAGGTTCCAGAGAGGTATAAGGAAAACCCTGAAGGAGGATACCAAATCGAAAACTACGACCAGATGTTGCGCCTGATCAATGCTGTCTTGACTAAGGCACCTGAGTTTGACGAAACAATTCTGGTCCCTCTTCCAATCAACGTCATTCTGGACTGGTCTATAGGAACATCCGCCGGATTTGCGGCATTTTTGAATTCTAAAATCAATGCTATTTTTGAGAAAATTCTCAACGCCTGGTGTGAGTTCCTCGATAGCGAAAATTCGCTGTATGTGCTCAACGACAGCAACAAAGGCTGGATGTGTAAGGCGGCTCAAGAAAAAATCCGCATCAATCAGTATCAATACTCAAAAGAAAAACCATTTTGGGGATTTAAGTCCTGGAATGCTTTCTTTACAAGGGAATTTAAAGAGGGCGAACGTCCCGTGGCGGAACCAGAGAACGACAAGGTGATTGTGAGTGCTTGCGAAGCAACGCCTTACAAGATTAGTACTGGTGTGCAAAAATATAGCAATTTCTGGATCAAGTCTCAGCCCTATTCCCTGCAATTCATGTTGGCTAGCGACGAATCCGTAGACCAGTTTGTCGGGGGAACAGTCTATCAAGCGTTTCTCAGCCCCTTCAATTATCACCGTTGGAGGAGTCCGGTAACAGGGACAATCCAGAAAGCGTTTGTACAAAAAGGCACCTACTATGCTGAAGCACCAACAGTAGGTCTTAATCCAGAAGAAATGAATCTTTCGCAGAGTTACATTACGCAGGTCGCGACCAGAGCCATTATCTTGATCGAAAGTGATGATCCGGTCATTGGCTTAATGTGTGTCGTAGCCGTTGGGATGTCAGAGGTGTCTTCCTGCCAAATCACGGTTAAACAGGGGCAGCGCGTTAGAAAGGGCGATCTGTTAGGCTACTTCCAGTATGGAGGTTCGACCTATTGTCTTGTCTTCCGACCCGGTGTCATTGCCGAATTCACGCTGAATGCAATACCACAACCGAGTTCTCAAGTGGTATTGGTTAATTCAAAGATTGCTACTGCAAATTAGGCAAATCATCATGTTGTTAACCAAGTGCTACTGCCGCAAGAACTACAGCAGCAACTGATTGCGTTTGAGTCAAGCCAGTTGACTCAGCTCAATAATATTGCCATCTGGATCTTGAGTGAACAGGGCGGTTCGACCAGAGGCGCTCATTTGTATAGGACATTGGTTGGCTAGTAATTGTTCTTTAGCAGCGTCTAAGTTGACAACTGCCAGGGCTACATGCGGATTACGCCCCCATTTTTCTGGGTTTTGTAGTTTACTTAGCACGTAGTCTGGGGCAACTATTAGGTGAAGTTGAAACTCGCCGACTTGATACCAAGCACCAGCATATTTCAGAGATCGCTCTACTTTAGATAATCCCAGTACTTTGCTATAAAAGTCTTCGGCTTGTTCTAAGTTAGAAACGAGAATAGCTGTATGGAGAAATTGAGTAATCTGCATTGCTGGTTTTATGAGAAAGTCAAGAGATTACAGTCTTATTCAACCGTTACCGATTTAGCTAGGTTACGAGGCTGATCGACATCTAAGCCACGGCGGGCAGCAATATGATAAGCAAGTAACTGTAGGGGAATTGTTGTCAGGATGGGTGAAAGCAACTCTTCCACTGGTGGGACAGGAATAAGGTCATCAAACGTCTCACTCGCATCTGCGTTGTTCATTGGGGTCACGCCAATCAGACGAGCATCGCGGGCTTTGGCTTCTTGTGCGTTGGAAAGAACCTTTTCGTAAACTAAACCAGGCATAGCGATCGCCACTACTGGTACTTTGGCATCCAATAGGGCAATTGGTCCATGCTTCATTTCTCCTGCTGGATAGCCTTCAGCGTGAATGTAACTAATTTCCTTCAGCTTCAGTGCCCCCTCTAGGGCAATAGGATAGTTGATACCGCGTCCAATAAAAATGAAATCCCTAGTATCAACAAATTGCTGGGTTAGCTCCTGGATATAGCGCTCTTGACTCTCTAAAATCAGTTCAATTTGAGCGGGCAAGTAGCGTAATCCATTGAGAATTTCTAAAAGCCTCTCTAGAGAAATAGTCTGGCGACGATAGCCCAAATCTAAAGCTAAACAGTAGAAAGCTAACAACTGAGCAATAAAGGTTTTGGTAGCGGCAACCCCTATTTCGATTCCGGCATGGGTTTCAATGATGTGCGGCACTAGAGATGCCAGCGAACTATCATGTCGATTGGTAATACCCAATAGTCGAAATTGGTATTGGGGTTTTAAAGTCTTTCGGCGCTCTTTTTCCATTGTCAAAGCTGCCAACGTATCAGCTGTCTCCCCAGACTGAGTCACACCAATCATGAGCGTGTTGGGACCGAGCGGCGGTGGTGCATAGCGAAACTCAGAGGCATAATGCACAGCCGTGGGGATTCCAGCCAATTGCTCTAGCAGATATTTTCCGACCAAGCTAGCATGCCAGCTTGTACCGCAAGCTACAATGTGAATCTGTGCTAAATCTTTAAATAGTTCAGCCGCAAGCCCTAATCGAATTGGCATCATAGACGAATCAGATGGGTCCCACTGATCGTCCAAATAAGCTTCTAAAAAAGCCCTGACCACTCCTGGTTGCTCGTAGATTTCCTTGAGCATGAAGTGCCTGAAACCCTGTTTTTCTACCAAAATAGGATTCCAGCTCAAAGTCCGAGGATGTTTTTTGAGGCGATCTCCGGCGAAACTATAAACCTCAACTCCCAGTGGTGTCAGCCTTGCTAATTCACTATTTTCTAAAGTCAGTACAGTACTCGTATGGGCTGCTATGGCTGGAGTATCGGAGGCACAAAAAAATTCTCCTTGACCAAAACCAATCGCTATCGGGGCTTGTTGCCGCGCTACCACTAGCTCTTCGGGGTAGTCAGCACAGATGACAGCGATCGCAAATGCCCCTTTTAGTTTGTTTGCTGCCTGCCGCACTGCCTCTAATAGGGTCAATGGTTGTTCTGCTAAAAACTGGGCGATCAAGTTGGGGATGACTTCGGCATCGGTATCAGATCGAAACTCATGTCCCAGTTGCTTGAGTTCCTCGCGCAAGTCGCGGTAATTTTCAATAATGCCGTTTAAAACCACTGCTATTCGCTTGGCTGTATCTAGATGGGGATGAGCGTTGTACTCCTCCGGTTTACCATGGGTTGCCCAGCGAGTATGTCCAATTCCAATCCGAGCCTGGTTATCTATCCTATCTATTTTTTCCCGCAAATAGTGGAGTTTACCCTTGGCGCGAATACATTGGATGTCACCTTCCAATACCGTGGCGATTCCAGCAGAATCGTAACCCCGGTACTCCATTCTCTCTAGCCCAGCCAGTAAAATCTCTATTGCCGTTTGATTGCCGATATAGCCAACGATACCGCACATTTAGCCGTTCACTCCTCAACACACAGTATCCTCAAACCTACCGGGCAGGAGGTAAAGCGTCAATAGTATCAATAGCAAAAAGGGAGCAAATTGCTCCCCGTAGCACCTAAGCGTCCTTTGAGTTGCTTGAAACGCCGATGGTGATGATTTAGTATGCCAGACCCATACTGCGAGTGGTTTCAGCTCCCAGGTAAACCCGAATGCTTAGAAAGTCAGTAGGACAGGCAGTTTCACAACGCTTACAACCCACGCAGTCTTCTGTACGTGGAGATGAAGCTATCTGACCTGCTTTACAGCCATCCCAAGGCACCATCTCCAGTACATCTGTTGGGCAAGCCCGAACGCATTGGGTGCAGCCAATGCAAGTGTCATAAATTTTGACGGTATGAGACATTGAATAAAGACTCCAAACGCGTGTTCTTTTTTTGCGAAAGACTCTCCTAATCAAGCCATAGTTTACCGCAGTGCCTGAGCCCCTTTGCGACAAAGGCTATATAACTTCAAACAATGTAATACATAGGGCGACTCATGACTAATGTGTCGCAACGTCTCAGGGTATGCTGGTAAATACACCTGCCTTGATCCGGTTTACCTCACCGTCAAAGCTTTATGGATTCGGCATTATAAAAGAGTGTGAATCAAATGCTGATAAACGAAAGAACCAAGGAGACAGGTTACATATGGTACTAGTTCGTTGGCAACCCTACCAAGAAATGGCAACCCTACGGCGTCAGTTGGACAGCATGTTTGACGAGATGGCAAACATAAATCGTATGTCTCAAACCACTTGGAAGCCTGCAGTTGAGTTGAAAGAGACAGAAGACAACGTGGTTGTAAGGGCGGAAATTCCTGGTGTTGAGGGTAAGGACCTAGACGTTCAAGTGTCGAAGAAAGCAGTATCGATTTCTGGCGAACATCGTTACGAGAAGCAAGCTGAAGTGAAAGGTCACTTCCACACTGAGTTCCGCTACGGTAAGTTCCAGCGTGTGCTCGCTCTACCAGTAGCAGTTCAAAATGACCAAGTGAAAGCTGAATTCAAAGACGGCATTTTGACGCTGACACTGCCCAAAGTAGCTGAAGCACGGCACAAAGTGGTCAAAGTTAACCTGACTGATACCACCAATCCAGCGATTGCTGAATCTGAGGCAACGCCAGCCCCTGAAGCTACACCAGCTGCTGAAGCCACCGTTTAGTCCTAGTTGGATACGGATTGGGTTGAACGTAAAACTTCTGTAGTTTAACTATCTAGCCGCTCTTGCTATCTAGAATTCAGATAGCAAGAGCGGTATTTTTTTGTAACTATTGGCAGCGATGCCAGTAATATTGTCAGGCGAGGAAGTACTTCCAGGGTTTGAGTTGTCGTATTGAACATGAACATAGTAAAAGCTTGTGAATACCGCTGTCTTGCTGATCTGAACCTTTATGATTCTCCCTGCTGCACCCGTTTGGCAACTCAGGCAGCTGTTGGGCGGCACTTACGGTTTAATAGTTTAAAGCAGGTTGCTGCTGAGGTTTGTCTATGTGAAGATGAATATTCTGGCTGGCTGTCGCTGCAAGATTTGAGTAGGTTACAGCCAGCAGAGGTACCTTATCAAGCGATCGCTCTTAGTGAAGCTGAAATTAGGACTCGCCTAGCTACTGTCATTACCTTTGCCAAAGCAGCGATGCAACAGCAAAATCACTACCTCTGGGGCGGTACAGTGGGACCAAATTACGACTGTTCTGGGTTGATGCAGGCAGCTTTTGCTTCAGTAGGTATCTGGTTGCCTAGAGATGCCTATCAGCAGGAGGCGTTTACGCAGCCAGTGGCAATTGAGGCAATGTTGCCGGGGGATCTGGTTTTCTTTGGGCTAGCTGAAAAAGCAACACATGTGGGACTCTATTTGGGGGCGGGATATTATATCCATAGTTCTGGGCAAGAGGTGGGTCGCAATGGTATTGGGATCGATCGGCTTTCGGCACAGGGAGATAAGGTAAGTCGGTTGTATTATCAGCAGTTGCGACGGGCGGGGAGAGTGGTGAGGAGTTATGAACCGCCTCAGCGTAGCGTTAGCGACTTAGCGTTGCCGAAGGCGTTAGGCGAAGCCGTTATCCGCAGGCATTAGACGCCAAGAGCGAAGCGAAGTGCGAAGCGCGTTAGAGCGCCAAGAGAAGAGGGAGGGTTAAATGAGAAGTGGGTTGGTTGTTTCGGGAACTGCTGGGTACGCTAATGCGGCAGTTGAGGGGGTACTGGCTGTTTCGGTGGTGGTGCCTGTGATGAATGAGGTGGAAAGTTTACCTCATTTGATTGAGGCGATCGCCAGTACTATGAGTGCTAGCCAGTTGAGCTATGAAATTATTGTTGTGGATGATGGCTCGACGGATGGTTCGGTTGAGTTTCTAAGGCGGGAAGCTAGGATTCGTCAAGATTTAAAGGCTGTGCTGCTTCGCCGTAACTACGGACAGACGGCGGCTATGGCGGCTGGGTTTAACTATGCCCGTGGTAAGGCTATTGTGACTTTGGATGGTGATTTGCAAAATGACCCGGCTGATATTCCACGACTGCTCGCTACGTTGGCAGAGGGATATGACTTAGTCAGTGGCTGGCGTCAACATCGTCAGGATGCAACTTTAACTCGGTTACTGCCTTCTAAGGTTGCGAATTGGCTGATTGGACGAATTACTGGGGTGAAGTTGCATGACTATGGCTGTTCGCTTAAAGCCTATCGTTCAGAACTCGTGGCAGATATGAATCTCTATGGACAGTTACACCGATTTCTACCAGTTTTGGCTTATATCGAAGGGGCAAGAATTACTGAGCTGCCAGTGCGTCATCATGCCCGTCGCTATGGTCGTAGCAAGTATGGGTTGTGGCGGACATTCCGGGTGTTGATGGATTTGTTAACGATTAAGTTTATGCAAACCTTCCTAACCCGTCCTATGCACGTGTTTGGGCTATTTGGTTTGCTATCAATGATTTCGGGGACATTGTTAGGACTCTATTTAACTTTCTTAAAGCTTGTAGAGGGTCAGAGCATCGGCAATCGTCCTCTGCTAATTTTAGCAGTCCTGCTGTTGGTGACTGGAGTGCAGTTATTTTGTTTCGGGCTGTTAGCCGAGTTGCTAATGCGAACTTACCACGAATCCCAAGGGCGTCCGATCTACCGAGTGCGGGAGGTGGTTGGAGAAGAAGGGGGGAAAGATTAGAAAACAGGGGGATGCATTTCCCCTGTCTTTAAACGGGCTAGGAGGGATTCGAACCCCCGACACCGTGGTCCGTAGCCACGTGCTCTAGTCCACTGAGCTACAAGCCCTCAATAGATAACTATATTATCATATCTCTCATGTAGATACAGATATGGGCGAGAGGAAATGGCACAGAATTTTCAACAGCCATCATTGAATTTGTCTCATATAGACGATCAGGGGCAAGCCCAGATGGTCGATGTATCTGCCAAACAGCCAACTATCCGCCAAGCAGTCGCAGCTGCCAGAGTACGAATGCTGCCAGAGACTTTCGCCGTGATTCAAGCAGGAAATGCCCCCAAAGGCGATGTATTGGGAACCGCAAGGCTCGCTGGAATTATGGCAGCTAAGCAAACTGCTCAGTTGATTCCCCTTTGTCATCCCTTACCTATCCATAAAGTAGAGATTCAGCTAATTCCCGATCCCCAGCTACCCGGTTATCAGATACGAGGAGAGGTCGTCACCAAAGCTGAGACAGGTGTTGAAATGGAGGCGCTGACAGCTGTTTCTGTAGCAGCACTTACTCTCTACGACATGGCAAAAGCCTTGGAAAAATCGATCCAGATTGAGTCGATTCACTTGTTGAGTAAGACGGGTGGCAAGTCAGGAGACTATAGAAAATCAGAATAAGTTACTAATTTTGCGCTGATGAGATGAGTCAATTCCAGCTAATTGACGGTACTTCATGACAGTGCGACGGGCGATCGCTAATCTATATCTCAAGTTCAACAACTGAGCCAGTTGGTCATCACTGTAGGGGTTGGTCGGAGATTCTTCAGCCACTAGTTGGACGATCAAGTGTTGAACTTCTTGAGGAGTATGACCTCCGACACTGGCTGGGGAGCAGAGCGCTTGTAGAGGGATCGTTTGAGTTGGATTTTCCGCAATTAGTAGGTAGCGCTCCCGCACGATGCGGCTAATGGTGGCATTGGATAGTCCAACCATTTGAGCGATTAACTGTTGTGGGGAGGGAACTAAATCAACGGGATTGCGACTAGCAAGAAATGCCTGTTGGCGATCGACTAAAAACTCTCCCACTTTAATTAAATTTTCCTGCCATTGGTTGAGAGCAGTTAGTAAGTTCTGTGCTTTTTGAAGGAGCGCCTCCAATCGTTGTCGTTCTCTAGAATTACGTTTTGACTGGCTAAGAAGTGAAACGGTTTCCTCATTCAAACAAAAATCCTGGCTGACTTCATAGGCAAGAGAAACCTGCCACTGGTTTGAGTCCAAATGGGTTCTCAAATCAGGTGTAACAATCGCCGCCGGATGATGACTGAAGTGCCGTCCAGGTCGAGGTTCTAAAGCTTGGATCTGCTGAATCGCTGTTTCTAGGGTCGGCAGATCAACAGTGTGAGGCAACTGCTTCAATAACGCCTCTTGATGCTGTCGTGCATCTGGTGTAGTGCCAATACAATCAGCAATGTCTTCCAGATAATTTTCAATTAACAAGCGGACTAGACTATCCGGAGGAGCTTGGAGTTGAAGCAGCAAACATTCCTGCAGCGATCGTGCCCCAATTCCTGGTGGATCGAGACGTTGCAGATAGGGAATCATTGCTTCTAAGTCTGCTGCGCTCCAGATGCTTGCTTGTGCCCATACTTCGGGTGTTTCTTCTAGATAACCAGATGGGGAAAGCCAGCGAGTCAGGTCTATCAATGCCTCTCGTTGTCGGCGCGGTAAATCTAAGACGCCAATTTGTCCCCGTAAATGCTCCTGTAAGTTAGGTTCGGCGGAAATGGGATTGTACCAATCTGGCAAAACGTCTTCCAGCAGGGCTTCTCGCTTTTGACCACGACGGATTAAAAATGGATTATTATCAGCTTCCTGCTGCAACTGCTCTCGAATCTGACGATGATTCAATGGCAGCAATTCTACAAGATGACGCAAAGTCGGATAAAGAACCGCTTGCGTTGCCAAATGCGTTTCGATCGCAGGGGTTGATGTCAGGGAAGGGCTGTTCATGCTTCACTCTTTTGGCTTAAGATCAAATGCTCTGGCAGAATGGTTCGTCCACCAGAGAGGACAGCGGCACGTTCTAGGGTGTTCTGCAACTCCCGCACATTGCCAGGAAAGGAATAATGTTGCAGTTTCTCCATAGCAGTGCGAGTGAGTGCCAGTTGCTTTAGCCCTCGTCGTGCCGCGATCGTACTCAAAAAGTGCTGCGTGAGTTGTTCTAAGTCCTCGGGACGATCGCGTAGAGGTGGCAGTTCAATTCGCACGACGTTCAAACGGTAAAATAAATCTTCGCGAAATTGATGGTGTTGCACCAGCTGCTCCAGATTGCGATTCGTTGCGGCAATCATGCGGACATCAACGGTTCGCGTTTGATTGCTGCCCAACCGTTCAAACGAGCGATCTTGCAACACTCGTAATAGCTTTCCTTGAATCACTGGACTCAGTTCACCGATTTCATCCAAAAACATCGTGCCGCCATTTGCCTGTTCAAACCGTCCAATTCGGAGATGATTGGCACCCGTAAACGCGCCCTTTTCATGCCCAAATAACTCTGCCTCCAGCAAATGTTCGGGTAGTGCTGCACAGTTGACTTTAATTAAGGGTGCTTTACCGCGAGGACTGGCAGCATGAAGTGTGGCAGCCACCAATTCCTTACCCGTTCCCGATTCGCCCGTAATCAGGACAGTGGTATCCGCAGGCGCAACCCGACCAATCAGTTTGAACACAGATTGCATTGCGGGAGAGCGTCCCAATAATTCTTCCTGTCCTGCTGCAATCGTCGCTCCTACCTGGTAAGCTGCCTCCTGATGGTGAGCTAATGCTTTTTCCGTCAACTGGACCAGTTCTTCTAAATCAAATGGCTTAGTGAGATAGTCGTAAGCTCCCAACTGCATCGCTTCGATCGCTGTACGACTGGTTCCATACGCCGTCATCACAATCACTGGTAATTCAAATAGTTTCTGATTGAGTTGCTTTAGAACCGTCATACCTTGAGTTTTGGGCATTTTTAGATCTAAGAAAGCAAGATCAAGACGGGTTGCATCATCTTGCAGCACCTTCAATCCCTGTTCCCCATCAATCGCCTCCACCACATCATGCCCTTCACTGCGTAGAATCTGGGTGATCGCCTGTCGCAGTGGTTTTTCATCGTCAATGATTAATATCTTTGCCATATTTAGGAGTTTTGAATTATGAGTTTTGAGTATCAGGATGTTGCTTGAAGTGATTTAATTCGATTGGAAGATGAATGCTGAAACGGGTATTTCCCGGTTGGGAATACACATCAATATGACCTCCATTACGAGTGACAATTTCATGGCTAATTGCCAATCCTAAGCCAGTTCCATCGGTTTTGGTGGAATAGAATGGGTCAAAGATATGTTTGCGATCGTGATTAGACAATCCTGGTCCCCGATCGTCTACCCAGGCAATGAACCAGTTCTGGTTTTCAGTATCTTTGGTCTGTTCCACACCTACTCTTACTGGTGTTCCACTTGGACTTGCCTGAATCGCATTCAAGATCAAATTGACCATCACCTGCCCTAACTCCCGTCGCCGCAGCGGTACTTCTAGCAGCGAGGTAGCAGGCGTTACATAGACCAGTTGCACATCCTGTTCTTCTGCTTTCAGCCGCAAGAGCGCCACAGATTCTTGAACAATCGCCTCGAATGAAGTAATGGAGAGCGCTTCCTGTTGCTGGTTCTGGTCAAAGTACAACAAACGTTGGACTAAATGTTCGAGCCGATCAACTTGCTCAATCAAGCTGGCGCTCGGCAGATCGGTAATTCCCTGCTTTTGGAGTTGGCGATCGGTGTATTGCAAATTCAGGCGGATGCTGGCAAGCGGATTACGGATTTCGTGAGCCACTCCAGCCACCAGTTGTCCCAATCCCGCTAACCGTTCCACACGATGGAGCCGTTGCTCTAACTTCTGTCGGCGTGATTGCATCGTATTAATCGCCGCTCCCAAAACCCCCATCTCCGCAGGCAGCAAGGGGATTTGTGCGGCTGGGTTTGCCTCCATTGCCTGAATGCTTTGCCGAAGTTGCTGAACGCCCCGTTGTAGTTGTAGCGCGATCGCGAAGGTCCACACTCCCACAACCAAAATGCCAACTACCACCAATCCACTCAGGATCTTCTGCGGTCCATCTTTCGTTTGGGGCATCCGCTTCATAGTCCAAACCGCGCCCCATAAGGGTAACGGCTCTGCCCGTAGCACTAAAATATCTAACCGCGGGTGTAGCACCAATTCTTGAGGGGTTCCCTGGCTAGTTGCTCGTCGAGACAGTTGCAAGATTTCATCTCGCTCAGCCGGAGGAATATCAGTTTTGGGAATGGGTCCGCCATGCGTGGGAAAGGCATATCCCAGCAGGCGATCCTGTTGGAGTAGGTAAAAGCCACCCTCCACGCGAGGAAAATTGCCTAACGCTTCAGTCGATAGTTCTCGCAGGCGGACATCCAGTTGGGCTGATATGCCGCTTTGATTCAAGTGCGACTCCCAATATAGTTTGATCAAGCGGGTGTTGGCACTGGCAAGTTCCCGTTGATTTCGGGCAACTACCGATCCCTCCAGACTCTCGATCAGTTGAAACACAAGCCAGACAGCCAATCCTCCCAAACAGAGGAACAGCACTGCCAGAATCGTGAGTTGTCGTTGCAGGCTCCAGCGTTTCCGCATGATGTATTGGGATGCAGTCAATTGATATTGATGGTGCAAATGTCATGCCAACGTTAGTATTCACGATTCATCTGCAATCCACCTGTATCTTTGGCATGATTTTTGCACTCTTACTATCCAGTTCACGCAGGTCTTGAATTTAGTCGTTGTCCAGAGGTTAACGATGCAGCCAACAAATGATTTCATTTCTGCCCAAGTTGCTCAGGAACTCCTAGCATTAGCATCCCATCTGGAGACCCAAAAACATCAAACCTATGTTCCGCTTGAGTTAATGCAGGCAGCAACTGAGGCAGGAATCTCTGTTGATACTCTGCAAGAGGCACTTCACCAGATGCAAGTTCGACAGGCTCAACAACAAGCCCGTCATCACCAATTGCGCTTGGTTCTGAGCAGTGGTTTGGCTGGAGTGGCAATCTCACTGTTAGGAGTTGGGGTATATGCAAAGCTGAATCAGCAACCCAGTCCAATTCCTCAATTTGCAGCAGATGCTGCCCCCAATCCGAATGAACTGATCGCCAATTCTCCAACTTCTGATGGTTATACGGCAACCTATACAGGCATTGTCCAACAATATCTCCTGAATCCTGAAGGTCAGGTGGATGGGTTACTGCTCAAAAATGGACTTCAGGCAAAAGTTCCACCCCATCTCAGCCAGGTATTAACGAATCTGGTGCACCCTGGAACTGAAATTAGCTTCAGCGGAACGCCTGGAACACCATCTCGCTTTGGACAGGAAATTCGCACCCTCCAGATTGTTAACCGTCAAACCCAGCAATCGCTCTCCGTTCAGCCCCCGATCGCTCCTCCGCTCCCACCGCTAGGTTCCAGCAACTATACTAACCTGTCTGCTGAAGGAACCGTTCAACACTGGCTAGTTGGACATCGAGGAGAACTCAATGGAGCAGTACTAGCATCGGGTGTACAAATCAAATTCGCTCCTCCAGTTGGTGAACAATTGCTCCCACTGATTCTGGGAAACGACACCATTCAAGTTCAAGGGTTTGGCGAGCGCAGTTCTTATGGCGAAGTGATTGAGGCAACCATGTTAAGCATCAATAGACAAACTGTACCAGTATCGCCTCCTAAAAAGCTCTCTAAGGAGAACTGAAACCTGGCTTTAGCTTGGCATTTAGATGAAACAGAAATTAGTCCGATTAATCGACAAAATTCTCTTACGGAAAGGTTCTTTGATTGAAACCGTCTATGACCAGTTAAAGAACATGGTTGTGTTGCAAAAAGTTGTTGAGGACAGAAAATTCCTAGCCAAACATTTGTATCAACAAAAGATGCACCGCTCATTCTAAACAGTGACTGTAAATTTTCTCACGACTAAGCACACCATCTACCTGAATGGGATTTTCTGTTAATTTATCAATTATATCTTTTTGGGGAGGTGCTTTTTTCTAAATCAAAACAATTACGTGGATATCATCTCCTTCTCTAAATTCTTGTTTGTACTCATCAGGGAGCCGAATTAAACCGTTTTGAATTCTTGCCTTAAACTCTAAAGCCTCTAGCATTTTAATCTCTCTTATATAGGAAGATAATTCAATCTTAGTCCTATCTCCTGCCTGACTATAAACATAAAGCGGGACAGTTAGACTAAGCTCTAAACCAGCACAGTAACTAGTATTCCAAGTCAGGGTTGACATCACCTACCACTGCGTCTTTTCCTATCTGGTTGCCCTCTCAAGGGCAAAACGTTACTTTCTGCCACGGCTGTGTCGAACTCCACTGCACCTAGAGCTTTTAGCGTAGCTTTCTGAGCTGCGGTTAAACCTGTAACACCAGTGATGTTCATCCCCTCATAAGGTCTGGGGGGTTGCAACGTTAGTAGACACTTGCCACTCTCCACATCCCACTGCTTAATCGTCCCATCTAGGCTGCTACTAAAGAGAGTCCCCCCTTGAGGATGAAAAACCACTGACGAA
>Ga0213881_10001031_pt1 | contig 14335 bp, 12 predicted proteins | sample BarmaccoBMER_R08_FD_160104 | JGI IMG/M metagenome (GOLD analysis project Ga0213881, IMG submission 160104) | Barbacenia macrantha exposed rock microbial communities from rupestrian grasslands, the National Park of Serra do Cipo, Brazil - ER_R08 ... | reverse complement strand
AGATCTGGGGCCTTTCGCTGTCTGAGCTCTGAGCGTGGCTGCCCGGGGCTTCCAGTCCGTGTCGACCGACGGTCCGGGGACATCTTTACCTCCAATGGAGTAGCCGCCGATCTCAAGTCGTCAGCCGGTCATCTGTGCATCACCGGTGCGTCACTCGTTAGTGATCAATGGTGTATCCGCTTGTCTCGGCATCGCCCCCAGTGAGCGCTGTCGTCCTGTTGTGATGCAAAACTGTCCGCCCGATGTGTTTCCCTTCTCTGCACTGGATAAGTTCGAGTCGCTGCCGTCGGACCAGCGGGACCGGAGCTGGCGACCAGCGGCAAACGGAGGGCCGGCGGATGTCTTGGTGGAACAGTTCTCGAGCCGTCTATGGCGCGGAGCTGCGAGCCGGTGCGCTTTGTCTGGTTGACCACGGTTGGCCGGTAGTGCCCGGCACCTGGTGGCACGGGGGTGGCTGGCGCGGGCTGCCGCCTGAGATGGTCAGCGGTCTGGCCAAGGCGCCTGGCTGGGACTCGGTACCAGCCGTCTTCGGTGGGGTGGCTGCGGCTACCTGTGATGCGGCGCGCGTTGCCCGCTGGTGGTCGCGGTCGCCGTTCTCAGTGCTGGTGGCCACTGGTGAGAAGCTCGACGTGGTCGAGATTCCGGCCTGGCTGGGCCGACGGGTAACCAGCACGTTGCGCAGGGTCGGCGTTATGGCCGCGCTTGCGGCCACGCCGTCTGGTCGGTGGTGGTTTCCGGTCACTCCCGGATCGTCGATTCATTCCGACCTAGCTGGACGTACCGACGTGGTGCTGCATGGTCTCGGCTCGTGGGTCATGGCACCGCCCTCGGAGCGCGAGGATGGCCTGGTGCATTGGCGGGTCACACCGTCGGCGTGCGGCTGGCGGCTCCCTGAATCTCAGCTTGTCCAGAGCGCGGCGGCCGAAGCCATTCGATGGTGCGCTACAGAGAGTGACGACTGGTTGGTGTCCCAGCGGCCAGCTGGCGTTGCCTCTGGCGTGCGGTCCTAGCCAGCTACCCAGCGTTGGTCTAGGTACCGCGAGCCAATACGCACGGGTTTAGTGTTCCGTTGCCCGCGACCGTCAGGGCGCGCCGGAGCAACCCGGGCGACAACGGCCGGGGTTGGTGGACCGCCCGCCGCCGACCCCGGCCCTGGCTCTGCCTCACGCTCCTTTACATGCCGCGGGCTGCGGCACTGACAGGCAAGATGGACGCGTGCAGACAGTTATGGCTAGCACCACTCGCTCTGCCCGAAACGGGGCGGTTCCGCCACCAGGGTCCCAATTGACCCCGGTTGACCTCAGCGTGTGGGACAACGATCAGAAGCGGCGTGACCTGTGGCGGATGAAGTTGCTCGCCACCGGTTTCCTGCTTGTGGCGACGGTTGTTTTCCTGGCCTGCGGCCTGTGGATTTCCCACCAAGGCCCTGGCTCGGTAGGGGTGGCCTATCTGAAGGCCGCGGCCGAGGCCAGCATGGTGGGGGCCTTAGCTGACTGGTTCGCGGTGACCGCGTTGTTCCGCCACCCACTCGGGCTCCCTATCCCGCATACCGCGATCATCCCGAACAAGAAAGACTCGATCGGCGACAGCCTCGGCGACTTCATCGGCGAGAACTTTCTCACCGAAGGTGTGGTCAGGGACAAGCTGCGTCGCACCGAGCTGGCCCGTCGCACTGGTGTGTGGTTGAGCGAGCCAGACAACGCCGAGCGCATCACCGCCGAGCTGGCCGCTGTCGCCAGGGGTGTCATGACCGTTTTGCGTGATGACGATGTCCAAGAGGTGCTGGAGCATGTCTTGGTCCGCCGGTTTTTGAGCCAACCGTGGGGACCTCCGCTTGGCCGAATCCTGGCCGGTGTGCTGCTGGATGGTGCCCACCACCGAATGGTGGACCTGATCAGCGACCGGGTATACGACTGGGTGCGCGACAATCACGATCTTGTGCTGCGGGTGGTGGTCGACCACGCGCCGAATTGGTCCCCGAAGTTCGTTGACGAGCTGATCGCGGACAAGCTCTTCCACGAAGTGCTGGCGTTCGCGTGGGCGGTCAAAGTCGACTCTGAGCATCCGATGCGCAGGGCCGTGGACAAGTTCTTCATCGAGTTCGCCCATGACCTGCAGTACGACGAGGCGACGATCGAACAAGCCGAGCAGGTGAAGTACCAGCTCATCGAGCACCCCGACGTCCAGCTGTTCATCGGCAAAGCGTGGGAAACAGCCAAAAAAATGATCTTGGAAGCAGCCGCTGACCCGTCCAGCGCGCTGCGCTGCCGAGTCACCGAAGGCTTGATCTTGATTGGTCGCCGGTTAGCCGAGGACGTGGAGTTCGGGGCTAAGGTCGATCACTGGCTTGAGGACACCGCCGGGTACGTGGTACGCCACTACCGAAATGAGATCGCCACTTTGATCACCGATACGGTCGCCCGGTGGGATACCCAGGAAACCTCGCGCAAGGTGGAACTACAGGTTGGGCGTGACCTTCAGTTCATCCGAATCAACGGCACAGTCGTCGGGGGGCTGGCCGGACTGATCATCTACTCGGTATCCCAGCTGCTCTTCTCCTGATTGGGACAGCGTGTCGCGGACCCGTCACAATTGCAAGCAGATTGCTTGCAATAGCTAGCGAAGCGGCGTACCGTCGGTTGCGTTGGACGAATGGTGACGGCGGAACCAACCGAGGAGGTGGCCCTGATGAGCAAGATCGAGTCAAATCCGGTCGAGCAGGTAGGCCATGCCGTCGGTCAGGCCGTCGAGGACATCGGCGGCTACATCCGTCAACAGCGCGAGATCGCGCAGGTTTCCTTGCGTCAGCTCGCCAAGCTGGCCGGGGTCAGCAACCCCTACCTCAGTCAGGTGGAGCGGGGCTTGCGCCGGCCATCGGCGGAGATTCTGCAGCAGATCGCCAAGGGGCTGCGGATTTCGGCGGAGGTGCTCTATGTCCGGGCTGGAATTCTCGAGGAGCGTTCGGCCAGCGCGGTGACCGATGCTGTGCTCGCCGACGTGGAGCTCACGGAACGGCAAAAACAGGCGCTGCTCGAGATCTACCACTCGTTCCGGCGGGAGAACGAGCGCAGCGACGCGCCCGACTAGTTCGGCCCTCCACGGCCCATCACACGAAAGACCAACGTGACTCATCGGGGCGTTGCGTGCCACTTCCCAAACCCCAGAGCACAACTCAGATCGGAGAGATGATTATCATGGCTACTTCGCTGCCAACATCCGCGGATGTGCGCAAGGTGCGTTCCCAGGCAGGTAAGGCCGTCAACAGCCAGTTCGAGATCGTACGCACCCCGCTGCTGGCGTGGCTCGGCGCGGGCGACCTCGCGGTGTCCAAGGTGAACGAAGCCGTCGAGCGGGTTCGCGCCCGCGCCGCCAAACGGCGCGAACTCGCCGTCAAGCGGGCCGAGAAGCTGCAGACCCGGTTCGGGGAGCTGCCGGGCGAGCTGCGTGAGGCGCTGAAGACCGAAAAACTACGTAAGCGCTACGACGACATGGCTGAGCAGGCTCGCAAGACCTACGCCGAGCTGGCCGACCGCGGCGAGGCGACTGTCGAGAAGATCCGCCAGCAACCGAGGGTCAAGCGCGTGTTGCAGACTGTCGCCGACGCCAATGACCAGTTCGAGAAGCAGGTTGACAAGGCGGTTGACAGCCTGCACGACATGGGCGAGGAGGCCCTCAGCCGGGTGAGCTCGGAGACCCGTACGGCTGGGGAGAAGGCCGCGCGGGCCACCCAGCGGTTCACTGGCGATGCGGCTGAGAGGGTAACCGATGCCGCTAGCGACGTCGCCGAGACGGTTGCGGAATCCGGCGAGGATGCGGCGGAAAGCACACGCGGCGCGACCCGCACGGCAGCTGACCGGATCGCTCCGAAGAAGCCGGCCGTCGGAAGCATCAACGGTGACACGGAGCTGTAGTCCAGGTGTATCTGTTACACGGACCTGAACCCCGAAGCCCACTGTGCTTCGGGGTTCGCTCATGGGTAAACAACGTCTTCGGGGTGGGGAGTATGCATCGGGGGACTTGACACGTAGTCTTGCCGAGTGCAACTGCTCTACCGCCTGGATCAGTACGTCCTGTGGGCCTGCTGGATCGCGGCTCTTCCATTTGGCACGTTCGCGCTCGTGGACGTCGTCCGGTCGCGCCCAGATGCCTTCACCGCCGCCGAGAAGCTGACGAAGCCGGCCTGGTTGGCCATCACCGGTGGTGGGCTAGCCGTGCTGGTTCTCACTGGTGATCCGTTCAACCCCCTCGGCCCGCTGACCGGCGGCTCCTTCTGGGGCGGCCCATGGTCTCTGGTCTGGCTGGTCGGGTTGATCGCGGTGTTGGTGTATCTGGTTGATGTGCGACCGAGCCTGATCGAAGTGCAGGGCGGGCGCCGTTGAGTTAGCGTTGAGCCCGCGCTGAGCCGGGTAGTGGTGGAATTCCTGCAACGGTGTAAGCGTTCTGCTAAGCATGACAGAAACGCTGAAGCTGCCGGTGCTTCCGCTGCCAGACTCGGTGGTCTTGCCCGGCATGGTGGTACCGTTCCGGCTTGACGACCCGGAGATTCAGTCCGCGGTTGACGCAGCGGACAGCGCGCAGCGCAAGGTGCTGCTCGTTCCCCGGCCAGATGGCCGTTACGCGACGATAGGCGTCGTCGCGGTGATCGAGCATATCGGTCGGCTGCCTAGCGGAGAGAAAGCCGCTGTGGTGCGGGCCAGTACTCGGGCCCGGATCGGCTCCGGGGTCACCGGCCCAGGTGCCGCTCTCTGGGTGGAGGCCACCCCGCTGCCGGATGGCCCGTCCACCGGCCGCACGGAGGAACTGGCCCGTGAATACAAAGCGCTGGTCGTGTCGTTGTTGCAGCAGCGCAACGCCTGGCAAGTGATCGACTCAGTGTACCAGATCACCGACCCTGGGCAGCTCGCCGATACCGCGGGCTGGGCCGGCTACCTCGACCTGAACCAGAGACGCCAGCTGCTCGCCGAGGTCGACGCGACCCGGCGCCTGGAGTTGCTGGTCGGCTGGACTAAGGAGCACCTGGCCGAGCAGGAAGTCTCCGCGAAGATCTCCCAGGACGTTCGCGAAGGCATGGAGAAGACCCAGCGGGAGTTCCTGCTGCGCCAACAGCTGGCCGCCATCCGCAAAGAACTGGGAGAGTCCGAGTCCGACGGCGGGGCCGACTACCGCACCCGGGTCGAAGCCGCTGACCTGCCCGAGCATGTGCGCAAGGCGGCGCTGACCGAGGTCGGCAAGCTGGAGCGGGCATCCGAGCAGTCGCCGGAGAGTGGTTGGATCCGCACCTGGTTGGACATCGTGCTGGACATCCCATGGAACCAGCGAACCACGGATAATACCGATCTGGCCGCGGCTAGGGCCATCCTGGACGCCGACCACGCCGGTCTGGAGGACGTCAAGCAGCGGCTCATCGAGTTCCTTGCCGTGCGGGCCCGGCGAAGCCGCCAGGGGATGGAACTCGTCGGTGGACGTGGCTCGGGCGCGGTGTTGGCGTTGGTCGGTCCGCCTGGTGTCGGCAAGACGTCGATGGGCGAGTCGGTGGCCCGCGCTCTGGGCCGTAAGTTCGTCCGGGTGGCCCTGGGCGGGGTGCGCGACGAAGCGGAGATACGAGGTCACCGGCGTACCTACGTGGGCGCGCTGCCAGGGCGCATCGTCCGAGCTATCCGAGAGGCCGGCTCGATGAACCCGGTGGTGCTGCTGGACGAGGTGGACAAGCTCGGTTCGGACTATCGGGGCGATCCGTCCTCGGCGCTGCTGGAGGTGCTGGACCCGGCGCAGAACCACACCTTCCGGGACCACTACCTGGAGGTCGAGCTCGACCTGTCCGACGTGTTGTTCCTGGCGACCGCGAACATCGGCGAAAACATCCCGGGCCCGCTGGCCGACCGGATGGAGACGGTGACCCTGGACGGCTACACCGAGGCCGATAAGGTCGCTATCGCGCGTGGGCATCTGTTGCCTCGACAGATTGCGTGTGCCGGTTTGGAGCCCTCCGATGTGGAGTTCAGCGAGGTGGCACTCAGCATGATCGCCGCTGAGTACACCCGGGAGGCAGGCGTACGGCAGCTGGAGCGCAGCCTAGCCACGGTACTGCGCAAGGTCGCCGTCGCGCTCGACAGCGGCGCGCAGGTCCCGGTGCACGTTGACGCTGACGCGCTGGTTACTTATCTGGGGCGGCCGAAGTACACGCCGGAGTCGGCTGAGCGTACTTCCGTGCCCGGGGTGGCGACCGGTCTCGCGGTCACCGGCGCCGGCGGCGATGTGTTATTCATTGAGGCCACCGCGATGCCAGGCGAGCCGGGCTTGACAGTGACTGGGCAGCTCGGCGACGTGATGAAGGAATCGGTCTCGATCGCGCTGTCCTACCTGCGCTCGCGCGGCCTGGCCGGCGATCTCGCCTCGCGGAAGGTGCACGTGCATGTCCCGGCGGGCGCGGTGCCCAAGGACGGACCATCGGCTGGGATCACCATGACCACCGCGCTCGCGTCGCTGGCATCGGGCCGGCCGGTGCTGTCCAGCGTGGGGATGACCGGCGAGGTCACCCTGCAAGGCCGGGTGCTGCCCATCGGCGGGGTCAAGCAGAAACTGCTCGCCGCGCACCGGGCCGGGCTGACCGACGTCATCATCCCGAAACGCAACGAGCCGGATTTGGACGATCTGCCGTCCTCGGTCCGCGACGAGCTGCGGATTCACCCGGTGGCCGACGTCGCCGAGGTACTGGCGCTGGCTCTGGAGCCGGCCGCCGTGACGGCCTCGGCCGCCTAGCCGCACGGCCCCGCTCCGGGCTCCTGGGTTCCCGGGCTCCCGGGTCGAAAAGGGTCGAAAAGGGGCTAGCGGAAAACCATGGTTTTGTTGCCGTGGACGAGCACCCGGTCTTCCAGGTGCCAGCGCAGCCCCCGGGCAAGCACGAGCTTCTCGGCGTCACGCCCGAGGCGCATCATGTCGGACACGGTATGACCGTGGTCGATCCGGATCACGTCCTGCTCGATGATCGGACCGGCGTCCAGTTCGGGGGTGATGTAGTGACAGGTGGCGCCGATGAGCTTGACCCCCCGAGCGTGCGCCTGGTGGTAAGGGCGGGCGCCGGCGAACGACGGCAGGAAGCTATGGTGGATGTTGATCGCGCGGCCGGCCCACCTCTGGCACAGCTTGGCTGGGATGACCTGCATGAACCGGGCGAGCACCACGGCGTGAGGGTCGTGCGCGTCGACTTGGCCGGCGAGCTCGTCGAACGCGGCCGCCTTCCGCGCCGCCCGCGCGGCCGTCGCCGCCGCTGATTCGCGGGCTGAGCCGTGGGTGGGCGGTGGGAACGGGATATAGGAGAACGGCAGCCCGTGCGCGGTGACGATGCCGCGTAGAGCCTCATTGTTGCCGATCACAGCGCTGATCGTGGCCGGCAGCTCGCCGCTGGTCGCTCGTCCCAGCAGGTCATGCAGGCAGTGACCTTCCCTGGTCACCAGCACCACCACGCGTTTTGTCTCAGCGGTGTCGGTGACCCGCCAATCGGCCTGGTCGGAGAGCTCGTCGGCAACCTCGGCGAACCGGGCGCGCAACTCGGTGACCTCGAACGGCAGCGAATCCGCGCGCACCACCTGCCGGGTGAAGAACCAACCGGTGTCGGTGTCGGTGTGATAGCCCGCCTCGGTGATCCAGCCGCCCGCCTCGGCGAGAAATCCGGAGATGCGCGCCACAATTCCGGTCCGGTCCGGGCAGCTGAACGTGATGATGTACTTGCGACCCGCCTGTAGCTGCCTCGGGTGTGCCGAGTAAGACCGGTCGCTGATCGAGCGGGACATGCCGGGAGGCTACCGTTGCTGGTTGTGACGAGTAGCGCCACCACCTCGGCCCGGTACGCCGTTCCGCTAGCGGAGTACACCACACTGCGTCTCGGCGGCCCAGCCACCCGACTGGTGCTGGCCGACTCGACAGAGGCCGTCGTGGCCGCTGTGCGCGTGGCGGACGCCGACGTGGAGCTAGGCACGGGGGCCGAGGTACGCCGACCGCTGGTGCTCGGGGGTGGGTCGAACGTGGTGATCGCCGACGCCGGGGTGCCGGGCACCACCGTGCTGGTCGCCTCAACCGGACGCGAGGTGCGGTCCGCGCCCGACGGCGGCATCTGGCTGAGTGCGGCCGCCGGTGAGGACTGGGATATCGTGGTGGCCGCCAGCGTGGCCGAGGGCTTCAGTGGGTTGGAGTGTCTGTCTGGTATCCCCGGCCGAGTCGGCGCGGTGCCGGTGCAGAACGTCGGCGCTTACGGCGTGGAGATTGCCGATCTGTTGGTTGACATCGACCTGTACGACCGCCGGGCATCGGTGGTACGCAACCACGTGCCGGCCGCGGCGCTTGAGCTCGGCTATCGCACCAGTGTGCTCAAGGGCCGGGTGGACGCGGTGGTGTTGCGGATCCGGTTGGCGCTCGCGCGGGGCGGCCTCAGCGGCCCGATCCGATACCCGGAGTTGGCCGGCGCGCTGGATGTCCCGCTGGGCGGGCGGGCACCGGTGACCGAGGTGCGCGAGGCGGTGCTCGCGCTTCGCCGGTCCAAGGGCATGGTGCTCGACCCGCTCGATCACGACACCTGGAGCGTCGGGTCGTTCTTTACCAACCCGGTGGTAGCGCAGGGGGAAGCCGATCGAGTCGCCATGGCGGCCGGCGCTCCGGGCTCTTCGATGCCGCGCTACCCCGCGCCGAGCGGCCAGGCGAAGTTGTCCGCCGCTTGGTTGATCTCGCAGGCTGGATTTGCGCGCGGGTATCCGGGGCCGGGTGGACGGGTCAGCCTGTCGCGGCGGCATACGCTGGCGCTGACCAACCGAGGCACGGGCACAACTGAGGATCTGCTGAAGCTGGCCAGGGAGGTTCGGGACGGGGTCTATGCACGCTTCCGGGTGCGGCTGGTGCCGGAGCCTGTGCTGGTCGGCTGCGAGCTGTAGGCCGAGAAGCTAATCCGGCGCCTGTCCGAGGTGGGCCAGCGCACGGGGCGATTCGTCCGATGACTTCAGAAAGAACGGGCCTGATTAGGACGGTGTGGAGAGGGAATGTGTCGCTGCGACGTGGTATCTAACTCACTAGGGGTGAGGCGGAGCGGTGGTTGATAGCACGGCAGTTCATAGCCCAGCAGCTGACGACGCGGTCGTTGATGTTCCGCGGGTCGACGGCGAGGGCGAGAAGGCTGACGGCACGACGGTTGACGGAACAACTGGTGACGGGACGCCCGGTGGCGCGGTAGCCGACGATGCTGAGGGTCGTACTGGGGACATCCGCCGGATTTTGCTTGCGGTGGCGACGGTGCTGGTCGGGCTCGGCGGGGTGATTACCGGATTGACCATAAACGGCGGCGGCGTGTTATCGACACCCAGGATCTTCGCCCCGAGCCCGCCGAAGGTCTCGCTGACTTACCAGCCCTCGGCCGGTCCGCCAATCAGCCCGATCGCGCCGGTCAGCGTGAGCGCCATCAACGGCCAGCTGCGCGATGTCAGCTTGGTCGCGCGCGGCGCCCCGCCGGTCAAGGGGACGTTGTCGGCCGACCGGCGCACCTGGACCGCCGCCGAGCCACTGACGTATGGCAAGACCTACACCTGGAGCGGCACCGCCGCTGACGTCGACGGTAAGACGCTCCCGCTTACCGGCACCGTCACCACGGTCTCGCCGGCCAGACTGCTGCGCGGCACGATCAACATCGCAGATGGACAAACGGTGGGTATCGCGGCTCCCATCGAGATCCAGTTCACCGGAAAGATCATCAATCGGGCCGAGGTTGAGCGCGCGCTGGAGGTGCAGACCTCCGTGCCAACCGAAGGGGCCTGGGGTTGGTTGCCCGATGAGGGTGGTGGCTCTCGGGTGCACTGGCGGCCCAAGGAGTACTGGACGCCCGGCACCAAGGTCAGCGTGTCAGCCCCGTTGTTTGGGATCGACTACGGCGGAGGGGCATGGGGTCCGGTCGACATTAGCTCGACGTTCACGATCGGGCGGGCGCAAATCGTGAAAGCCGACGTGAACAGTCATCAGATGGTGGTGATCCGCGATGGTGTGCCGGTAGCGAGTTATCCAGCGAGTTATGGGCTCGGTTCCGACCCGGACCGCAACACCCGCTCGGGGATCCATGTGGTGACTGAGAAGTTCACCGACAAGCGCATGGTGAACCAAAAGTATGGCTACGACGTGGTGGAGAAGTACGCGGTGCGGATGAGCAACAACGGCGAGTTCATCCACGCCAATCCGGCCACCGTCGGAGTGCAGGGCTCCAGCAACGTCACCCATGGCTGCGTCAACCTCTCGCTGGAGAACGCCAAGGAGTACTACGACTCGGCGATCTACGGCGATCCGGTGGAGGTCACCAACTCCGGTGTGCAGCTGTCGGCCGCGGACGGCGATGTCTGGGACTGGACGTTGAGCTGGGATCGTTGGCGGCAGCTGTCCGCATCGAGCTGAGTCTGCTTGGGCAGCCACATTCTGGTCCCAGGGTACGGCGACGGCATGCTAGGAAGAGGCGGTGAGGCCTCAGCGCATCGTGCGCGCCGCTAGACCGCCGAAGCGAGTCTGCGTGCTTTCTGTGCACACTTCGCCGCTCGTGCAGCCCGGCACCGGCGATGCCGGTGGCATGAACGTCTACATCGCGCAAACCGCCCAGCGAATGGCCCAGCGTGGTGTCGCCGTGGAGATCTTTACCCGGTCCACCTCGTCGGATGCCCCGCCGAGCGTCGAGCTGGCGCCCGGTGTGCAGGTGCGACACGTGGCCGCCGGGCCGTTCGAGGGAGTGAGTAAAGACGACCTGCCCAGCCAGCTGTGTGCGTTTGCCGCTGGCGTGCTGCGGGCCGAAGCTCGTCACGAGCCGGGCTTCTACGATGTCGTGCACTCGCACTACTGGTTGTCTGGCCAAGTTGGCTGGCTGGTCAGGGACCGCTGGGGCGTGCCATTGGTGCACAGTGCGCACACCCTGGCCAAGGTCAAGAATGCCACGTTGGCCGATGGGGACATACCCGAGCCGAGGGTCCGGGTGATCGGTGAGGAACAGGTAGTGGCCAAGGCTGATCGGCTGGTCGGTAACACGGTCGCCGAGACGGAGCAGCTGGTCGATCTCTACGGCGCTGACCCTCGGCGCACGGTGATCATTCCGCCTGGCGTCGACCTACGCCGATTCACCCCGGGGGGGCCGAGGGCCAGGGCGGGCGCCCGTGCTGGGCTGGGGTTGGCCGCCGACGCGGTGGTGCTCGCCTTCGTTGGCCGGATTCAGCCGCTCAAAGCCCCCGAGGTGCTGTTGCGCGCGGTCGCTGAGTTGCTCCGCCGGGCGCGGGACTTGCGGAAACGGCTTGTGGTGCTAGTGGTGGGCGGCCCCTCTGGCTCCGGGTTGGCCCAACCGACCGCGCTGGTCGGGCTGGCGCGTACGTTGGGGATCGACGATGTGGTGCGATTCCTGCCGCCGCAGCCGCCAGAGATGCTTGCCGGGGTGTACCGTGCCGCTGACGTGGTCGCGGTACCCAGCCGCAGCGAATCGTTCGGGCTCGTCGCGCTGGAGTCACAGGCGTGCGGCACGCCGGTGGTCGCGGCCGCGGTCGGTGGGCTGCCCGTTGCGGTTTCGGACGGAGTCTCTGGGGTGCTGGTACCTGGACACGGCGCGCGGCAGTGGGCTGACGCATTGGCGTCGGTGGCGCTGCGCCCACGTCATCGGGCTCGGCTGTCTGGCGGTGCGGTGCGTCATGCGCGGGCATTCTCCTGGGACCGGACCACCGACGCGTTGCTGGCCAGCTACAGCGACGTGATCATCGAGTCTCGTGACATGAGCGAAGACGAGCTCGCGGTATGACGATCAGTGCGACCACCGAGGGACTGCTGGCGCTCATCCAAGCCACCCTTGATGAGCGTGAGCTGACCTATCAGCGATACGGTGATGGCGGCTTCCTGGTCACGCTACCCGGCACCGCTCGGCTGCAGACCCCGACCTGGCTGATCCTCGGTACGCACTCGCTGCGGATCGGCGCGTTTGTGTGCCGGCGCCCCGACCAAGGCCACCAGGACGTCTACCGATACCTGCTGACCCGTAACGCCCGCCTCTACGGGGTGCACTACGCCCTGGACAAGGTCGGTGATATTCACCTGGTCGGGCGCGTAGCGCGGGCATCGGTTACCGCCGAGGAGCTGGACCGGCTACTCGGCCAGGTGCTGGAGGCCGCTGACGGTGATTTCAACCCGCTGCTGCGGCTGGGCTTCGCAGACTCCATCCGGCGGGAATGGGCCTGGCGGGTCGATCGAGGTGAATCATTAGCGAACCTGCGGGCCTTTGCCGACTTAGTGTCCGACGTGTCCGACTCTTCTGAGAGCCGGGCGTAATGCCCGCAATGCGGCGGGGACGAAGTGGCCCAAGCTGTGCGGGGGGAGTCATCTACTTGGGCCACTTCGCTTCTGGCGCCACCAGAGCACCTCGTAAAAGGGGGGGTGCGAGGTACCCCAGCGGATCGTTAGCGACCCACAAAGACGGGCCGCAAACGCTCCCGATGGCGGTATGGGGGCGCCGCTCTCTTCACCGGGAGGCCACCACTCTGACAGTGTCATTGACATCTTGACAAGTGACCGGCTATCACTGATTCGGGTGAATTTGACTTGGTACGTCTGATCTGGATCGATGTGGCGGCGGTCGTGAGGTGGCGGGCGGCGCGAAATGAATGCGGACCAGTTCCTTAGCGAGGAGACACCTAACGACTTCAGAAGTTATAATTTTACGATATTTTATCGGTGGTAAAGGGACGTGTCTCGTAGCTTGGTGAAGAAATCTTCGGAAATCTTGCCTTCTACCCGATGGGGCCCATCTCCTAAAGTCGCCAGGTGGTTACCGTCAGTGACTTTGGCGGTCCAATCACTACGTGCGGCCCGCGCCTTCGACTCTCGTATGCCAGGGTTGTCATTGCTCGTCGGCCTGCCCACCGGGGGTCGCGAGCAAGCCGACGAGCTGAGATGGCTGCGCTGAGTAGCGGTAAGTGCGGGGGAACACTCCGAACCCGGCGGAACCGCTTCCAAGTATGGATATACAGGCGCTCGGTGGCAACGGCCTTTCGGCGTAATCTCTCGGCTTTCCGTAGTCAGGTAACCCACAAAAGGTGTAAGGAAAAACATGTAGCATCCGCGATATAGGTGCCTGACGTCGATCGACCGCTGTACGGTTCAACTCGGTGTCGGCTCGCCCGACGGCGCCGGTATGGAGTACGCCCGGGCGGCGTTGTGGAACGCCATCGCGGCGCTGAGGCGCTCGGCATCGGCCGCGGTGAGAGCGTCCTCGGCGATCCACTCGTCGAGTAGTTGGGCCAGCGCGCGCCGCCATAATAGGGCCCCCAAAAAATGGAGTTCGGCCAGCCCATATCCGTCGGAGGAAAAGCACACCGAGCGGAACGGCGCCAGCTCGAGCAGTTCCGCGAGGACCTCACGAGCGCGCACTCCGACATACGGCACGGCCAGCCCGACGTCGACGAAGACATGGGAAAACACGTGCGCGAGGTAACCCGCGTCACGCTGGTAGGGCCAACAGTGCAGCAACATGAACCGGGCGCCGGTGCGCTCCGTGGTGGCTAGCAGGTCCGAAAGTAGCGCCGGGTTTGCCCTGGGCAGCCGCACATCGGGGTCGCCGAACCCGGTGTGCACCTGCAGCGGCAGCCCAAGCTCGGCGGACAGCCGAACCCCGAGGTGAACCAGCCAGCCGCCGAGCACCGGGTCGTCGATGCGGCGGCCGCGTCGACGCAGCCACTGACCGGCGGCGCGTACCACGTCGGCCGTGGTCGGAGGAGCTTCGGGCAGCGCAAGGCCGGTGCGATAGGCGACCACCGTCTTGAGCCCCACCGCGCCCTCGGCCTCGGCGCGCAGGGCCCGCTCGACCCCGTCGGACCAGCCCGCCGCCGTAAGGCTGGGGCCGGCCAGCTCAGCGACCGTTTCCACTCGGCATACCCGCGCGGCGCGGCCTCCGCCGAGCTCGGCCAACTCCGCCGGATCGGTCAACGAGCCGGCGGCGTACCCGGTGTCCACCAACCATTCGCGCACCCCGCTGGCGCGCAACAGCCTGCGGGAGGCCTGCGCCCAGCCCAGCTCGGCGCGCCGGGCCAGGTAAGCGTCGGGTTCAGCGTGCGGCTCAAGATCCAGCACCGGGGCACACCAACGGCGCACCGCCAGCCCGAGCAGCGAGCCGAACCGGTTACGGCCGGGCGAAGCCGGTGCCTCACTCAGCAATGACTCGAACGTCGGACGGTCCAGATCGGCGTCGACCACCCCATGGCAATGGTGGTCCAGCAGCGGAATCCCATCCAGTACCACGCGTTCAGTACCTCCATCGGCTCAGCGCGGCCAGCTCGTAGGACGAGGTGTCGGC
>Ga0213881_10001030_pt1 | contig 14337 bp, 22 predicted proteins | sample BarmaccoBMER_R08_FD_160104 | JGI IMG/M metagenome (GOLD analysis project Ga0213881, IMG submission 160104) | Barbacenia macrantha exposed rock microbial communities from rupestrian grasslands, the National Park of Serra do Cipo, Brazil - ER_R08 ... | reverse complement strand
ATCGTTGCCCTGCTCGCCGAGGCGAAGCTCCTTCCTCAAGTATACGCGGTGCGGGAGGTATCCCCCGAGCTGGCGCGTGAAGGCGTGCGCCTCGGGATGGCGGCCAAGCGAAGGAAGCCGACGCTTCCCAAGCTCGACCCGGAAAAGGGAGGCCTCTTCGCTGCGGAGCACGTGCGACCGTGCGACCCGCATCCTGGCGACGTGGAGCTGGAGAAGCTCGCGGCCAGGTACACGGTGGTCAAGCGAGAGGCCACGCCCGATCCGATGCAGGCTGCGGACGCTTCGTTGCGCGGCGGTAGCTCAAAGTGAGCTGGGTCCGACTCGACGACGGCTTCTCGGAGCACCCCAAGATCCTCGCCGCGGGGCCGCAGGCTGGATGGCTTTGGGTGTGCGGCCTGGCGTATTGCAACCGCCAGAAGAAGAAGGATGGGTTCATTCCCGAGCGGATGATCCGCCTCCTCGCCGACCTGAGGTCGGTAGCGAAGCTCGCGATGAAGCTCGTCGCTGTCGGTCTCTGGGAGATCGTCCAGGGCGGCTTCCGGGTGCACGACTATCACGAGTACCAGCCGTCGACCGAGCGGTCTGATGCCGAGCGTCGAGAGGTCTCTGCGACGCGAGCCGCGCTCGGCCGGATTGGTGGAGAGCGATCTGGCGAGGCCCGTCGCGTCGCGATGGCGCGCAGGGTCGATGAGGCGACCGCGAAGCGAATCGACGCGAATGAGATGCCCTTCGTGCAGGGCGAAAAGCACGTCGAGTCGGCGCAATCTGTTGAAAACACTGAATTCCAGTACTTGCAAGAAGCCGTGCCAACGAAGCAAAAACGAAGCAAAACCCTCGAAGCAAAACGAAGCCCCGATCCCGTACCCGATCCAGAAAAGAAAGAACCCCCCAAAGCCCCCCACGGGGGGCGCGGGGATGGGCGAGAGCCGGAGGGGCTTCCCGAGGACCGCCCCTCGCAGGTCCGATCGTCGTCGCGTCCGCCCCCTCCGCCGAGCACCCCGAGGCAGCCCGGGATGTTCGGAATGGAGCTCGGGGCATTCCGCGATGGGGTCATTGCCGGGCTTGGCCGCCCCGTGGCGGCGCCCGCAGGGTTCTCCCTGAGGGACTTGGCCCGTGGCATCGCTGCGCACGCTCCAGGGGGCGCCAGCGCGGAGCAAACGCTGGCCTGGTTGAAGGCCGACGCGGAGCGCTGGGCGAGGATGCATGCGGCTCCCCACCTGGCCAAGTACCAGGGGGGGTTCAGCCCCTCGGCGTGGGTGAAGTGGCGCGACGCCGGATGCCCGGATCCGAACGCGGAGCGTCCGCGGGCCAAGTCGCATCTCCAGCCGACCGACATGGATGCGCCGTGGATGGTGGCCGTCATGCGCGAGTACTCGGGCGAGGCCGACGCGGAGCGCGCGCGCCTGCGGGCCGAAGCCAACGGTGAAGCGGCCGGCGAAGCAAAAGCGGGGGGTGCGGCATGGTGAGGCCCGAAAAGATCGAGTTCATCGACTTCGAGCTCGAAGCGATCGTTACCGCCGGGGAGGCGTACGTGGTGCCGGCGACGCACGACGTCCCTCCCCCGGAGGAGGATGAGAAGGATCGGATCGCCGACGCAAAACGGGAGGTCGAGCGTTCGATCCCTCGTTCATATGCGAGCGCCAAGTTCCCCTCCCCCTTCGACGAGCAGCGCCCGCGGGAGATGATCGAGAAGGCGCGGGCAGCGATTCATGCGCCACGCGTGCTCCTCATTGGCCCTCCGGGGGCAGGCAAGACGCGGCTCGCCGTGGCGATGCTCCGTCTCCGCGCCGACGTAGATTGCTCCATGTCGGGCGGGAGAAAGATCCCGCGCTTCGCGCACGCGCACCGGCTCGGCGTGGCGCGCATCCAGGCGCCAGCCGGAGACGGCGAGGCGGCCTACGTCGAGCAGGCCATGAAGGCCTCGCTGCTTCTCCTCGACGATCTCGGGAACGAGAGGCAAACGGCGAACAACGCGTGCCCCGACGTAATCCTCGAGCGGCACGCCGAGGGGCTTCCCACGTGGGTGACCACGGGCCTTGAGCCGAACATGCTCTCGGAGCGGTACGGGGGAGGGGTTACGCGGCGGCTCTTCGAGGATGCCGTGGTGATCCGCTGCGCAAAGCGGGTGCCGTCGTGATCGTCTTGGGGATCGACCCGGGGTCGAAGAAGTTTGGTTGGGCGCTTTTATCCGTCCGTCGCGAGGTGGTCGGCTCGGCCCCGCGGATTCGCGTGAGCCATCTCAATCGCGGCTGGTCCCTCAATGAGGTGGGGATGGCGGAGGCGCTTATCGAGGCCGCGGATCTTGTCGTGGTGGAGAAGCTGCAAGGGGGCCTCTTCAATCGCGGGAATAGGTCGCTGGCACCTGCGCGCGACATCGTGGGAACGGCCTTCTTTGAAGGAGGCGTCATCAAGTACGCGCAGTCGCGAGGTGTCTCCGTCGAGACGATCGCGCAATGCGGGTGGCGCTCGGCGATAGGCGTGGGTCAGCAGCCAGAGGGTTTTGCCGATCGTGCCGTGGCGAGGGCCATAAGGGCGCAGATCGAGGACTGGCCAAGAAGGAGGAGTAACGTGCATGAGCGCGACGCGGCGGGCGCGGCCCTGGGGAGGATTCGCCAGCTCGCGGCGACGATCCCCGGATGGCCCGACACGTCCGCTTACGAGCGGAGAGTCCGGCCAGCCCAATTCACGGCTAAAGCCATGAGCGAGGCTGAGTGGGAAGAGCATGGGCGCCGATGGCTGGACTACAGCGAGGCGCTCTTGAATAGCGGGAAGCCGCGGTCGTGATGCGGCCGAGTGGCGAAAGAAAGGTGGGGGCGTGATGGATCTATTCGTGTTTCTGGCAATCGGGTTTCTCATTGGCTCGCTGGCGGTTCGCGCTCATGAGAGGCGCCAGAATCAAAGGTTGGTGGAGCGCATCATGGCCGCCGAGGCGTGGCCATCGACGCACGACGCCTGCGTGGATTCGTACGATCGGGAGCCTGAGGAGATCACGCAGACGATCCCAAAACTCAATCTCGAGGCGTTGCGAGCACGGAGCTCGATGCCTCCGCCATCGGGCGGAGATGGGTGAATGGGTGGTTAGCATGCAAGATGCATGCATGGTTTTTGAACGAAAGGAATCCAGATGGATGGGCGACCTTCATTGCTAACTGATGAGCGGGCATTGGCGCTCATTGCCAGCGCCCGTCGAGGGCTATCCAGGCGAGCAGCGGCTGGCCTCGCAGGCATCGGAAAGGAAACCCTCCACAACTGGCTAAGGAGGGGCTTTTTCTCGCACGAGCAGCCATACTGGGAGTTCGCAAAGTCGTATCTGCGGGCGGAGTCGGAAGCGGAGGCCGCGATGACGGACGTGCTCTTCGCCGACGCTTTGAAGGGGAATGCGAAGAGCGCGCTGGAGTGGCTGATTCGGCGCAGAAAGGGCGTGTGGAGCGACAAGCTGCCGGCGCCCAGGGATCGCGACGACGCGATCGCGAAGATGAGCGATGCGGAAGTGAAAGAAGCGATTCGGCGAGAGCTCGAGGCGCTGACGAGGGAGGATGAGTGATGCTCAACCGGTTGGGCCGCCGATCGCAAGCGGCGATCGATAAGAAGGCCAGGAGGCTGCTGGTGCAAAACATGAATCTATGGGTGAGCTTTGAGGGAGTCAGGTCTCCCTCGGAGGAGACTGCGAGGCTCGCCGCGCTCATCTTGGCGGCCTTTGATGAGCGGGCTGACAGACACGGGCCGCCGCGAACTTTCGGTACGCCGGACATCAGTCGGCACGTCTATCGCCGCCTACAGCCGGAGATGAGGCAATGGCTGGACGGCAAAGCGCAGTTGCTATCAGGGCGGCGAATCAACCGCAACGATCTGCCGGATCTCTCATGCGCCTGTAGACTGGCGCCTGATGCCGATCGTGAGACTGGCGCCTGATGTCGATCGTAATCCGGCCCGGCGAGCCAGAGGACGTAAACCTGATCATCGACTCATGGGTGAAGAGCTTTGCCGAGTCGGCGATCGTGCGAGCGATTGGCGCTTCGACAGGCGCGTACCGAATCGGGCAGCGACGGCTCATTGCGGCGCTTCTGCGCAAGCCGGAGGTCGAGGTCCGCGTGGCGTGCGACGCGTCCGATCCGACCATCGTGTTTGGGTGGGCGTGCCTCGAGCCTGCGGAAGGCACGCTCCATTACGTGTACGTGAAGCGAGGGGGTGATGGCGAGCTGCGCCGGAATGGCGTGGCGAAGGCACTATTGGGCGGCGTGGAGATCGTTCGGTACACGCACCGCACGAACCTATGCGCCCATCTGCCAATACCAAGATGGTGGCAATTCGATCCATATGCGGGGTGGCTATGAGCACGGAAGCGCCGACTGGTGAGGATCTGGTTCAATTAATAATGAAGGATATTGAGTGGCTTAGAGAACGGAATATTTCCGTCAAGCAGGTTGCCCTTGGTGCCACGGATTATGAAAACCTTTATGTGCACGCGATGCGCATAGCCGACTGCAAGCACGATCTATCGGGCGGTTTTGAGGTCACACTTGCCGGCAATCCAATTGCGGTGATCGGTGGTCCTGGCTATGGATCGATATACGTCGACTGCGATGACGGGTCGACATATTTTCGTGATATGCGCAGCGCGCCATGGATGCCATTGAAGAGGGTTGATCGGGAGCCGTATTGGCTAAAATTTTCTGCCTATTTGAAGGCATAGGCGGCGATAGAGGTGATTGTGATGCTGAGCGACGTAAAGGGATTCAAGCTGGCGGCGATTGTCTGCGCCAAGCCTATTCGGCCAGGCGTGAGCGCGCATATCCTTAGCGCGAAGGAGTACGACTTCAGCGAATGCGCGTCGGGGATGGGGATTCTGGCGGTGCCGAAAGAGGCTGGAAAGCTGAAGGCGGTCACCGTGTCACCGTCGAACATCGTGGCTCTCGAGTGGGAGCCGTCCTCATTGACGGAGATGGCGAAGGAGCTGGGCGACGCGGGCAGGGCGCTTGGCGAGATCATAAAAAGGGACCTCGATACGTTCTGCAATGCGGCCATCGCCAATGAATTCCCTTCGCAGGCAATGTCGGCGGTAGTCAGTCCGCGAAAGGGGAAGCGATGAATCCGATCGTGAAGGTCCGCAGACTGCATCCCGATGCCATCATTCCGCGGTACCATTCGGATGGCGCGAGCGGGGTTGATCTGCACGCGAGAGCGCACGTTGCAAGGGCAGGCGTCCCCGGAGTTCGTCATCGGCGCGCGCGCCCTGGCCCCGAGAACGACCTCGTGGATCGCTTTCTGACCGACCTGCGGTTGTCGGCCCCGAGCGGCGTCCGCGTCACGGTGTTCCGCGAGCCCGCACTTCTATCGGGCTTTCCGGATCTCGTCGCGGTCAAGTGGCACGAGGCCACCGCGAGCGGATGGGCTACCGCGCGCTCTACGCTCCGCGACGACGACATCCGCCTGCTCCACTTCCTTTTCACTCGAGGGCCGGTCGATGAAGCGCAGCTGCGGGCGCACTGCTTTCGGCGCATCCAACGAACTTTGGAGCAGCTGATCGAGCTGCGCCTCGTGCTGCACGCACGCGGTAAGTGGCGCGCGGCTCCGCTGCGCGAAGCGTTCGCAGTCCGCAGCATCATCGCGTTCGAGGCGAAGATTTCTGATTGGGCGAGTGCTGTTGAGCAGGCAGCGTTGAACCGCTGGTTCGCGTCGGAGTCGTACGTGCTCACCCCACGCGGTGGCCCGCGAACTTCCCTGATTGAAGCTGCGCGAGTGCGCGGCGTGGGGGTGTGGGTGGAAGGAACGTCCCGCCCAGCTCTGCGCGCGGCTCGCGACAGCTCACGTCAGCCCGTGTCTTACGCATCATGGCTCTTCAACGAATGGGCCTGGCGATGTTCGCTGATCAACGAGCGAAGGGGGACTCCTGGATGATCACCGTTCAATGGCTGGCGCAGCAGTTCCCGGCCCTTTCCGCCTTCACGCCGTTGGCCGACGGCGGTCAGAAGCGGGTGTACACGGCCCAGCATCAGAGCGACGGGGACGTCGTGCTGAAACTGATCAAGCCAACGGCTGATGGTGGCGAGCGAGTTCGCCGCGAGATCCTGGCAGTGCAGCAGGTTCAGTCTGCACGCGTGCCCGAGATCATGGAGGCTGGTCTGCTGCAAACACAGCCCGCATGCTCATGGCACGAGGAATCCAAGCAGAGGATTGTGCGATGAGCGCGGACGATGAAGAGCGGCGCGTGGACTCGGAAGGGCGGATCTTGGTGGGGTTCTATCCGGCGAAAAAGCCATCGCCAGATGGCGAAGCCAAGGCTCCTGAGAAAAAGTGATCGCCATGTCGATAGAGCTGGAGCGGTGAGTCAGCGCGCGCAACTTCGTCGCCTCCGCCGCCTTCGCGAGGAGCAAGCGCGTCGCAACCCATCGCCACGCGCTCACTGCCCTCACACGCCGCATCCAAAGCAGGCCGAGTTCCTTGCGCTTACATGCCGTGAGGCGCTTTATGGCGGCGCGGCGGGTGGAGGGAAGAGTGACGCCTTGCTGATGGGCGCGTTGCAATACGTTCACGTGCCAGGATATGCGGCGATCTGCTTCCGGCGCACGTACTCCGACCTGGCGCTCCCTGGAGCGATCATGGATCGCGCGCATGATTGGCTGCGTGGCACCGACGCGCACTGGGATGGCACGAAGAAGACTTTCACCTTCCCCAGCGGTGCCACGCTCTCGTTTGGGTACATGCAGCATGCAAACGATCGCTTCCGGTATCAAGGCGCGGAGTTCCAGTATGCCGCCTTCGACGAGCTGACGCAGTTCCCTGAATCGGCTTACCGCTACATTCTCTCCCGGCTTCGCAGGCCCACCGGGATGCCGGTGCCCATTCGCGCCCGTGGGGCCAGCAACCCTGGAGGTGTGGGGCACGCGTGGGTGAAACGGCGGTTCGTGGATCCGGAGGCCGCTGACGAAGGGCGCGCGTTCATCCCCGCGAGGCTCGCCGACAACCCATCGCTCGACCAAGAAGAGTACCTGCTCACGCTCGACCAGCTCGACGTGCAGACGCGCCGCCAGTTGCGAGATGGGGAATGGGTGCAGGATGGTTCCGGGCTTGTGTACCAGCGGCCCCGTACGCTCCAGGAGCTCCCGCACGCGGACTCGTGGTCGCGGATGTTGGCCATGGACTTCGGCGTGTCGAACGCGACGAGCTTTTCGGATCTGCGGTGGCGACCACACGACCCGACGCTGTACGTCGTGCAGTCGTGGAAGGAAGTCGGCCTATCCCCCGCTGACGCCGCCGAGCGCGTGCGTGCGATGGGCGCCTTCGATCTGATCGTCGGCGACCTAGGCGGACTCGGAAAGGCCTTCGCCCAGGAGATGCTCACTCGCTACCAGATCCCCATCGAGGCGGCCGAAAAGACGAATAAGCTTGGATACATTCGCCTGTTCAACGGCGCCGTCGAGCGCGGGCACGTGGCCGTGATTGAGCCGACGTGCGCCGAGCTCCTTCAGGAATACGAAGATCTCGCGTGGGCCGACGATCAGCAGCTCAAGGAAGCCGCGGGACTCCCCAATCACTGCGCCGACGGCGTGCTTTACGGCTGGCGAGCAGCCTGGGCCTTTCTGGCCAAGGAGCTGCCTCCGCCGAGGACGAGCGAGCAACGAATGCGCGACGAGGAAGCCGCTCTCGAGCGCGAGCAGGAGGAGGCGTACGCGGCATCAGCGAGTCGCGCCGGCCGGCGGGCTTTCACGCGTCGTCGATAGCCACTGCCCGCGCCATATGGCACAACTTGGCACTCTCTACCAAAGAGGTACCCCATGTCCGACGTCGACCCCGTTGCCCCGACCGTCCCCGCCGTTCCCGCTGCGCTCCCAGCGCTGCCAGTTCCGCCCGCGCCCATTGTGCAACCCGATCCCTTCCCCACTCCGACGCCGGAGAACGTCGTCATCGACGACGTAGCTGCGATGAATAAGGCTTTCGCGGAATGGCGCGAAGCGGCTGCCATTCACCAAAAGAATCACGATGATCTGGAGGCAATGAAGGCCAACCTGGCCGCCCACCAGGCGATCTACGATCAGAGCGCCGCCGATCTGGCGGACAAGATTGCGGAACTTCAAACGGCCTCCGCGAAGGTCGACGTCGACGCGCAAAAGGTGGCCGTTTGACGCCCGTGCAGGCCGCAGCGAGGACGCGATGCGAGCGCGGATCCGTGAGCTAGAGCGGGCCGCAGGCGCGCCACGCAATACTGTTTGCTGAGCGCCGCTTGCACGTTGACCCATTGTGTGCCGAATGGCACAACGTGGCTCAATGGCGCAACGACATCGCCTCGCAGACATCGCGGAGCTCCAGGAGACGATCGCTTGGATGCGCGAGAATGGCGTCCAGGCGATCGAATATGAGGGCGTCGCGCTGACGCTCGACCCTGAGTGGAGGCCGCCGGCGGACGCGGCGCTCCCCGTGGCGCCCACGAAGCGATCCGTAGACCCGGCGGCCATGCGTCGCGCGCGCGACCGGATCATGTACGGTCCCAAGGGGGTTGCCTCGCAGGCAAGCCGGATCCCGCCGGCGGTCGCTGAAGAAGGCGACGAGCCGTGATTCTATCGTCGACCACGATCTCGAACCCGTGGTGGGCGGAGTCGAGTTCGCCAGATCGTGCCAATGCGGTGATGTCGATGATTCGGCGGATCCGCGACGATCAGCCGCTTCGGCGGCAGATGGATCTTCACCACCTGCGCATGTACACGGCGCGCGACTCGGCCTCCCTTTCGGCCGCCGAGTATGAACGCGGAATCGGCATCTACGATCCGTCGACGCTTGCGTTCAACGTCACCGCGCAGTGCGTGGACACGCTGGTCGCGAAGATCGCGAAGAATCGTCCACTGCCCATGTTCCTCACGGGAGGCGGCAAATACTTTCAGAGGAAGCGCGCGAAGCAGCTCGGAAAGTTCATTGAGGGGATCTTCTACCAAACGAACCAGTGGACGATCGCCCCGCGTATCGTGCGCGACGCCGCGGTCTTCGGATCCGGGGTGCTCAAGATCTATCGTGAGGACGATCGGATCGTCCACGAGAGGTGGTTTCCGTGGGAGCTCGTGGTGGATGCCGTCGAGGCGCAGTACGGCGAGCCGCCCAATCTCTACACGCGAAAGTGGGTCGACCGTCGACGCCTCATGGCGCTATACCCGAAGCTTCGCGGGCAGATCGCGACGGCGCCACGCATCTCGATCGATCAGCAGGAGATCGGCTACAACGCGCTCGCTGACCAGTTGCTCGTCGTCGAGGCCTGGCACCTTCGGAGCAGCAAGCGCGAGAAGGATGGGCGACACGTCGTAGCGATCGACGGGTGCACGCTGCTCGATGAGCAGTACGACCGCGATAAGTTCCCATTCGCTCTACTCCATGCCAAGGAACCCGTGATCGGTTACTTGGGCACCGGAAAGGCCGAGGAGCTCACGGGGCTACAGTTCGAGATCAACGCGATCGCGTCAAAGATTCAGGAGTCGTACTTCCGCACGGGCTCGTATTGGCTACTCAACGCAGGTTCCAAGATCGTCGAGTCGCACATCGACAACGCGCTCGGGACCATCCTCTCGTTCTCCGGCCAGGCGCCGCAGAAGTACGACCCGCAAGGCGTGTCGGCCGACACTATGGAGTATCTCCAGTATCTAACACCGAAGGCGAACGAGCTCACCGGCGTGAGCCAACTCGCCGCGCAGTCGCTCAAGCCGGCGGGGCTCAATTCGGGTAAGGCGATCGACTCGTTCAACGATATCGAGACCGAGCGTTTCGTGCTCTTCGGGAAGGCGTACGAAGAGTTTCATCTCGAGATCGCGCGCCACGACATCGCGCTCGCGCGCGAGATCGCCGAGGAATTCCCGGACTACTCCGTGCGCGTGCCCGGGAAGAGAAACTTCGGGAGGATCGCGTGGAGCGAAGTCGTGCTCGATGACGACGACTTCGTGATGCAGGCGTTCCCGACGGCGATGCTCTCGAAAACTCCGAGCGAGCGCTTTCAGCAGGTCGATGACCTTCGCGCCAATGGGTACATCACCGCGGAGCAAGCCAAGCTCCTCATCGACTTTCCCGATATCGAGGCGTGGACCGACCTCGACCAGGCCCCCCAAAGGCTCATCGAAAAGTGGCTGGAGGAGATGGTGGAGAAGGGGATTGCCCGCTCTCCCGAGCCATTCTTCGACCTGCAATTCGCGCTCATCACGAGCCAAAAGTTCTACTGCCAATGCCTCGAAGATGACGATGTCGACGAGGATAACCTCCAGCTCATTCGAGATTGGATGCTCAAGATTCAAGACCTGATGTCCATGCCGGCTCCCTCGCCGGCCGCGCCGGGCCCGGCCGTGCCGCCGCAGATGCCCGCGCCACAAGGAGTTCCTGGATGATTACGTCGCAAGAGGATGTGGCCAAGGCGATCTCGCTGATGGGAGACGTTGTCGCCGCGAACGGCGCGGCCGCGGGCGGCGGCGACGGCGATGGCGCCGTGGAGGTCGAGCAGACGGCGGAGAGCAGACCAGCGCCTGCGCGTCGGCCCGATGGGAAGTTTGCGGCGAAGGCGCCCCCGTCAGAGGCCGAGCCCGAAGGCGACGATCCGGGCGAAGGAGTGGCGGTCGAATCGGGTCCGGCGAAAGAAGAGGCCGCCAAGAAGGAATCGAGCTCGGAGGCTTTCGCCCGAGCGATGGCGAGAGAGCGCGCCGCGCGCGAGCGTGAGCGGGCCGCAGCGGCCTCGAAGGCCGAATACGAGCGGATGGCCGCCGAATCGAAGAAGTCGCTCGAGTCGAAAGAGGCCCTTCGGGCTCGCCTGAAAGAAGACCCGATCGCCGCGGTGCGAGAGCTCGGGCTCACGTTCGAGGAGCTCGTCGAAGTCGCCGCGCGTGGATCCGTGGACCCAAACAACGCCGTGGCCAGGGAGCTTGCCGCGCTCAAGGCCAAGGTGGAGCAGAGGGAGCGTGAGGAGGCGGAGGCCCGTGATCGCGCGCAAAAGCAGCGCATAGAGGCCACGCAGCAACAACAATTCGAGGCCGCCCTCAACGTATTCGCCGACGACATGCTTTCCAGCCCGAAGTCTTTTCCGTACGCGTCTTTCGTTTACGACAAGGACCAGCTCAAAAGGGCAATCCAGGGGACTGCGCGCCTTCTCATCTCGAAAGGTGAGGACTCCTCCGACGAATCGATTCAAAAGGCAATTGAAAGTGGCGCGAAGAAGTATTATGAGGGTCTGACAGAGCGGCAGAAGGCAAAGGCCGCGGCAGAGAGTGCAGGGGTCAAACCCGTTAGCGAAGTCAGCAGGGATTCCGTCTCCCGAGCAGCGAAGACGATCCGAAACCGCGATGCGTCCGTTTCCACGTCGGAGTCCGATGTCGAGATGACTCGGGACGAGCGTGCGAGACGCGCAGCCGCACTGCTGATCAACCGCTGACGACCCTGCGCGCGCCACAACCAAGATCCGGGGTCTAACGGGTCGGCGCAACGCGGGGATGCGAGGCCTCCATGGCCACCCCGGCGACTGCGAATCTGACGTCCTTGGATCCGGTCATCAAGACCCTCTATCCGCAAAAGACGATCACCAAGTTTTTCTATGAGAACGCGCCACTTTTGGCGCTGATGCCGAAGAAAACCAACTTCGGCGGCAAGAACGCTCAGGTCGCGATGCGGATTGCGACCACGACCGGCGGCGGCGCCGACTTTGCCACCGCGATGGCGAATCGCGGAGCGGCGACGTACTCGAAGCTGCTACTCACGCGCTCGCGCGATTACTCGATCTTCACGATCGACGCCGAGACGATCGACGCGACGATGGGCGACCCGAACGCCATCGTCGAGGGCCTCCAAAACGAGATCGATGCGGCGATGGATCAACTGCGCCGCGCGATGCAGATCGACGTGTACCGAAACGGTGGCGGCGTCCGCGGCAAAGGCGACGGCGCGTACTCGGTTGCGGGCGCGACGATACAGCTCGCCACGCCGCAGGACATCGTGAACTTCGAGGTGAACCAGTGGCTCGTGTTTGCGAGCACGGACGGCACGACCGGGGCTCCGAGATCCGGGCATGTGCAGGTCGCATCGATCGACCGCGACCTCGGTAAGATCACGTGCACTGGCAACGTCACCGCGGGGATCGCGGCTGCCGTGAACACGGACTACATCTTCCGCGAGGGCGACTTTCTCAACGGGTCGACCACGATGAAGGTGGTCGGCCTGGATGGCTGGCTCCCCCTCGCAGCGCCCACGTCCACCGCGTTCTTTGGCCTCGACCGCTCGATCGAGCCGTACCGTCTCGGCGGCGTTCGCTTCGCGAATGCGGTCGCCTCCGGGCAGATCGAGGAGACGATCCAGAAGCTCTGCGCGCGTATCGCGCGTGAGGGCGGAAAGCCTGACGCGGCGGTGCTGAACTCAGACGACTGGCTCACGCTCGCTCTCTCGATGGAGAGCCGATTCTCGTCAGGCGCCTCGATCACCGAGACGCAGACCGACGTCGGTCTCGGGTTCACGGCGATCAAGATCGTGACGCCGACGGGCACCGTGAAGGTGTACAGCGACCCGAATTGCCCGGCTGGCCGCGTTTACGTGCTCCAGATGGATACGTGGCAGTTTTGGACTCTTGGCGAGGCGCCGCGGTTCCTTGGCCAGGGCAAGGATAACCTCCGCCTCCTTCGCGAGGCGAACGCCGACTCGTACACGGGCCGGATCGGATACTACGGCCAGATCTGGTGCTCGGCGCCCGGATACAACGGCGTCGCGCTGGTTTGAGGAGGGCGTCATGGCCGTCGCAGCTCTCTTCAAAAACGACTCGAAGAACGCAACGCAGGGGCTCGTTTACTACGACGGCTCCTTCCAGATCGGTGCCGCCGGCGCGGTCGTGGCTGGCTCGATCAAGGGCGGCCGCATCGCCTCGGCGGCGCGCACCGGGACGGGCACGTACCTCGTTACGCTCCGGGATGGCGGATTCCCGGAATGCATCAACAAGTTCGCCTCAATCGAAACCGCCGGAACGGGCGCCTGGGCGGGCGAAGGCGCGGTCACGCTGGGCAGCGGAACTGCCGGCGCAACGTTCACGATCTATACATACAACGCTGCCGGAACGGCGACCGATCTCACGACCGGAATCGTGTCGTTTGAGATCGGTATGCACCTGAGTTTGGTGAAGTGATGGCCGCAAAGAAAGCAGGTCTCGCAATCTTGATCGGGGGACCAAAGGGCGACCCGAAAGACGACGCTCCGCCGGACTCGGAGCAATATGACGATGATGTCGACGAGGGCTACGACGCTGGGTGTGACGAAGTCTGGGACGCCATCCAGTCAGGCGACAAGGATGGCTTCAAGGTCGCACTCAAGTCGCTTTTGAGAATGGGTTGATCCATGTCCCTGTCGGTCACGCTCAACGATCTGCGAACGGCAACACTCGTCGCTGCGAACATGGAGAATTCCACGTTCATCGCGACCACGCCGGTCGGAAGCAGCGAGCTTGACCGGTACATCAACCAAAGCTGGTTCGAACTGTATGAGCTTCTCCTCGGGAAAGGGCAGGACCTTTTCCTCTCGAGCTACTCGCTGACACTGGTCAACGGGCAGGACACGTACGCCCTGCCCGCTGACTTCTACAAGCTTCGCGGCGTCGACATTACGAGTGGAGGCGACACGCGCGACGTGACCCCATTCTCGTTCGCGGCGAGGAACGACTTCAAGAATGCGCGCGGCTGGACGCAGTTCGGGCCCGTGCAGTACCGGCTCTACGGGGCGAACATCGTGTTCATCCCCGTGCCGGGGAGCTCGGACCAGGCCAAGCTTTGGTACTACCCTGCTCCGACGGCATTCACTTCCGGCGCGCAGTCGCAGGACTTCGTGGCGGGGTGGGATGAGTACGTGATCGTCGACGCGGCGATCAAGTGCCTCCGAAAGGAGGAGAGCGACGTAAGCGTACTCTTGGCGCAAAAGGCCGCGCTCAAGACGCGCATCGAGGAGAACATTGCGGTACGCGACGCGGGGCATCCGTCGCGCGTGACCATCGTTCGAGGGGGCCGAAGGGCCTTCGGGTATTGAAGCTCCCGCCCATCGCCAGGCAGCATACGGGCGACCCCGTCGCGGACCGAACACAGGACTCGATCGCGCGCGTGATCGCGTCGCTTCGCTCTCTGCCGTTCGCGGACGGCGTGAAGGCTGGCCCGTTCACGTTCGGTGGAGCGGGCGTGCAGCTCCGCGTGGTGCATGGACTCGGGCGCGCACCAGTCGGCTTCTTGGTGATCGACGCCACGGGCACGTCGCACGCTCTCCCGTTCGTCGTTTCACGCGACGCGAACGCCATGGTGTTGAAGTCGACCGCGGCCGGAACCGTGACTCTCTGGGTGTACTGATGCCGACACAAGACGA
>Ga0213881_10001029_pt1 | contig 14342 bp, 8 predicted proteins | sample BarmaccoBMER_R08_FD_160104 | JGI IMG/M metagenome (GOLD analysis project Ga0213881, IMG submission 160104) | Barbacenia macrantha exposed rock microbial communities from rupestrian grasslands, the National Park of Serra do Cipo, Brazil - ER_R08 ... | reverse complement strand
TATTTTCAGGGGAGGAATTCAACGTTGATACTGAAGCAGGACTGACTGGAGTCTGTGATTATCTATTCAGTTGCTCTCCAGAACAACTATTCATCAAAGCTCCAGTTGCCGTAATAATAGAGGCAAAGAATGAAGACCTCAAAGGAGGACTGGGACAGTGCATTGCAGCAATGTTCGCTGCCTGGAAGTTTAACGATCAATCAGGAAATTCCATCTCTACCATCTACGGAGCAGTCACGACGGGTACCCTTTGGCGCTTCCTCAAACTAGAAGAGAAGACCGTTACGATTGACCTAAGTGAATATCTGCTACCGCCCTATGAGCCCATTCTGGGCAGATTGGTACAAATGGTCACAGTGCAGGGAGCAAAGACTTCTGCAGCCTTTGCCTAATCATCAAAAAATCTAAATTTCCCCTATGGCTCTAGAGACTGCTAGTGAAGCGGCTATCAAGCAAGATTTGGAGCATTTTCTGCTAGTGCTTTCCGTTTCTTTGAGTGTCGCTACGCTCTCCCGCGTTTTTACTTGGTTTCGCCAAATTCCCTATACCTTGCTACTGGTGATTGCCGGGTTAGGTCTAGCCTCTGTACATATCCGACTGGTTAGCCTCTCACCCGGATTGATTCTAGAGATTTTTTTACCTCCTCTGCTGTTTGAAGCTGCTTGGAACTTAAGGTGGCGAGATTTGAAGCGAGAGCGAGTGCCAGTTGGGCTCTATGCAGTCATCGGCGTTGTGATTTCTGTGGTTGGAATTGGGTTCATCCTTCACCAGATAGCTGGGCTTGCTCTCCCCACTGCACTATTGGTTGGGGCTAGTCTCTCGGCAACCGATCCAGTTTCTGTGATTGCGCTGTTCCGGGAACTGGGGGCGGGGAAACGGCTAACTATCTTGATGGAGGGAGAAAGTTTGTTGAATGATGGAGTGGCTGTTGTCGCCTTTGGGTTACTGGTGGGAACGCCGCTAGGAATTCATCACTTAACTGTTGCCACTACAGTCACAGAGTTCTTGGTTGTTGTCGGTATTGGTCTAGGTGTAGGTAGCTTAATTGGTTTTGGAATTTCCTACCTCACCCAACGCTTTGATCTTCCATTGGTCGAGCAATCGCTGACTCTAGTCTCGGCTTATGGCACGTATATCTTGACAGAAAATTTGGGAGGCTCAGGGGTGATTGGGGTTGTCACCGTGGGTCTAATCTTGGGGAACTTTGGCTCTCGCATTGGTATGAGTCCACACACGCGGCTTGTGGTGACAGAGTTCTGGGAATTTTTAGCTTTTTTTGTCAATTCAATTGTCTTTCTCCTAATTGGCGATCAAATCAACTTTGCCAATTTAGGAAAAAATTTAGACGTAATTATCGTCACGATTGGGGCTTTACTCTTGACGCGGGCTGTTGCCATCTATGGACTAGGAGGTTTAAGCAATTGGTTGGCAAACTCCCGAATTGGTTGGCAAACTCAAATGGTGCTTTTGTGGGGAGGCTTACGCGGTTCTGTCTCGCTGGCACTAGCCTTAAGTCTGCCAGAGCTTCTGCCAGGAAGGGAAATGGTTATTGATATTGTCTTTGGGACGGTGCTGTTTACCTTGCTAGTCCAGGGGTTAACTATCCAACTGTTGCTCCAAAAGCTGGGACTTCTGGGTAAGCAGCCGTTGCGGCAGCAATATTCAAAGGCTATTGCCCGACGAATTGCTCTACGGCGGGTACTCGATTTTTTATCTCAAGTAGAAATCGCCCAAGAGATTGAGCCAGAGTTTTACCGCAACCAACTAGAACTTGTGCAACAGCAACTCAAAAGCCTACAGGCAGAAATCACCAAGTTGCAAACTCAACATCCCTTCTTACGTACCTTGAGCGTAGAGCAACTTCAAGACAAGCTGTTAAATATTGAAGCTGATACTTATGCCGAATTGACCCGTAACGGGCTGCTCGATCAGCAACTCTCACCGCTATTAGAGCAAATTATTGCCGCTAGAGAAGAGAACCCCCCTGAATAGCAATGGCACTGTACTTGTTAACTTCTAAAGAGTCATGATGGAGCAGTATCTATTTCATCTCAGTATGAGGCAAAAATGGCCTCAATTCTGCATAGAGCTTCAACCAGTCCGTCATAGCTTGGAAATCAGAAGCAGTTGCTCTTTGCAAGAGAACAACACCATCTTGCACATTAAGAATTCCATACTTACCTTGAACAATAAGTTTATTGATGAAAGGAGCAAGAGTTTGTAGACTTTTTCGATCATGGAACATGACTGCTTGGTATCGTTGTAGGTGCCATAAATCAGCTAATATATATTCGACTTCTACTATCTCTCTTCTGTCATTTTGTAGCATTAAAGATGGCGGATACTCATTCCTCATCTCTATAATTGCTCGCCGACCAGAAAGCGGCGGAATCAAAAAAGCAGTTGCTGAAACACTAGCCTGTGGTGGAATTAAGTTCATTAACGCCCGTATACATCTGGCATGTTCCCACTGGCGACTAAGAGAAACACGCAGCACAGGGTGACCAAAATCAGGAATCAAAAAGTAGAAATTTCCTTGACCACTAGTGAGAACTGCCAAAATAACTGAGAGGGTAGTACATCCAACCCAAAAATGACGCACCCAGGGCTTAAATCTATACTTATGTTGCGACCACCACAAAATTGCTCCATAGAATAAACCTGGGACTATAGTTAAAGCATAACGAATATTGATAGCAAGAGCTTTACTGCTGTCTTGCAGTAACAATTCTAACAATGGAAAGCTTATAAGTATCCAAGTTGAGGGGGAGATAGCAGGAAAGAATGCTAAAGGTAGCCATTGAAGGAAGAAATATTCAACGCGTCTTGGAAAGGGAGTAAATAAACTTATTATAATTTCTTTAGGATGGCTGGCAATGTCCCAAAGAAGCTGAAGAGTGCTAGGATCGTTTTCCCGAACATATTGACTAAAATAAGACTTCAAATATAACCGAGAATTATCATTAGAGAAGAATGGCATAATTACATTTGTTACTAATATAACGTAGCTGAAACTTAACAAGCATAAAGCTAACCCCAAGCGTAACGAGCGACGGCTTACAATCAAATAAATACCAATACTAAAAATAATTAAACCTGTGTCTTCTCGGATTCCCAGAGTTAAAGCTACAAAAAGCCAAAAGAGTTGCCATCTACACTTTTCTAAAGCTAGTAGCAGACTGAAAACGAATAGAGGTATTTGGCAGTGTTCATAGAAATTACCGAATGTTGGTCCCATTACTGCCATAGCACCATAAAAACTAGTAGTGATTAAAACAGCAATTGGGAAGGAAAGATAATGGCGAGCTAGAGCATACAAAACAATTCCAGCTAAAGTAATTAAGATAATTCGTAAAATGACTAAGGTAGCATCGTAAGGGAATAATGCATATATAGGTATCCAAAGTAAGAAGTCTAAGACAAAATGCTGACCTAAATGATAATAAGATGACTTTGCGATTTGACCGTTGTCAATGACAGCACTTGACTGATCTGAGGAAAGAGAACTTTGAAAGAAGTTTCCATGTAAATTATTCCAAAAAAGTTGGTTAAAAAGTCCTTGATCGTAAGTGGCATAAAAACTATAGTAGCGATTGAGACAGGAAAATATCATAAAAATAAAGAATAGTGCTGCAACTGTAAATATTGTTCTTTGACCTGCTTGTTTATTCTTTATTAAGAAATTGAGTGACGGAAATAATTTTTGCATTAGCTTCTTTTTTTTGTCTTACATCTTATAAAAGAGTCGTTTGCCGACTATTTATGTCATTGATAAAATCAATTGGCAAATATTCATAGGTTCAGGTTTGAAACTAGAAAGTCTTTTTTAAAATTATCAAAGCTTACTCGTTGAGAGGTTTGTTTTATTCGAGCCTCTTCTAGAGGAAGTCTGCAATAGACTTAATATTTTCCCTTGTTTATATTGGAGAATTTAGTTAGATAGAAAAATGATTACGTTCGTCTAAGTAAGACAACACCTTCATTCTTAAAACATGGTAGTTGTTGCCACAGCCAATTCAATGCTGGTTTCCTCTTAAGACGATGTGCCTCTTTTAAAAGAGACTGAAACTTAACTACTTTCCAACCATAACTTTGAAAAAAATCTGTCCCTTCTGATGGAGCAAATTGTTGTATAGCATTAGCAGCAGTCAGTTCTTTTACATACTTTGTCCGAGCTAACTTCAACGATAATGGTGATACAAGATCTAAAATCCACCAGCGAAAGTTAGGCTGTATTCCTAGGATAATAGTGAGCAAGGCAACCTGCTCAGAGGTCAAATAAACTAAGAGTCCTTCGGTTATCACCAGTACCTGTTTTGCTTCCGCGTTAATCCTTGTAAATAAAGCACTGCTTAAAGTAATGTCAGTGACGTCTAACTTAACAGATTCAAGAAAACATATCGGCTGTTGACTAGCAAGCTTTTGCTCCTTGTAATCGAGGATAGATGGCAAATCTACATCTATCCAGTGAAGCGAAGATGGAAGAGATAAACGGTATGGTCTTGTATCAAGTCCTGCACCCAAATTGATGACAGTATCAATCCCTTTCTTCTCAATGCTTTCTAATATCAATTTATCTATAATGCAAGTACGCACAACGAATAACCAGCTACTAGACTCTCCTGTTGTCTCCATAATCAGCTTTCCTCGCTTACCCGCTAATTCTCTAGCAAAGATATCCTGGAAATGAGCATCTGGACGCTCAGTTTCCATCGCTCGGCAGTAAGCTACTCCATAGGCAGTATCAGAAAGACACTCAATTGGAAAAAAGGATTTACTCATCTTAATAGTAAAAACAACTTTAGTACTAGAATGCACTTGGCTTTATAAGAATAGTGATACTCAAGGGTTTGCCGAAGCGAACTCTGGCAAACCCTTGAGCAAGCTCAAGTGCAATCCTGAAAAACTAAAGAGTGAAAGGTGTTGAACAGATTAATGGCGCTGTACACAATTTGATTTTTCAAGCTTGTTTGTAAACTGATAACTATGACACCTTATAGAATACTGATAAAAATTAAGGAAACAGTGAGAGAAGAATAAGAATGCTCTTATTGAAGAGTTGCTTGAATAAAGAAAGGATATTTTACAGGAGGAATTTTTGTTTGAACTCAGAAAACCAAATAAAGTCGCCTTGACTTTTCAGCCAACGTAGATACTGTTCCAATCGTTCGACCATCTCATTACCTGAGGTCTTTTCACAAAGAAGGAGTCAGGGGTCAAAGATCAAGAAAATAATTTTACTCATATTTTCCCATTATGTCATTGCATCTTATCTTTAACAAATCGAGTAACATTCTTGCAGAGTCTATCAGTAAGTTGACTTTGGAGACTTTATTTAAATGCTTCTCTGATACCATAGCTGGAATCTGACCAATCTTGTATCCTTTCTTTTTAGCTAAAAATATTAGCTCAGCGTCAAAGGAGAACCCAGCTATCTTCTGTTTCTGGAATACTTCTTTCGCCACATTTTTTTTGAATCCTTTTATTCCTGCTTGCATGTCACAAAAAGGCAAGTTGAGCAGCTTTCTTGATATAGTATTGAAGCTCTTACCAGCTAACTTTCTGGTTAAATTAACCCGTTCAATACTCTCTGGTATCAGATTCCTACAACCAATAACAACATCAAACTCATCTAACTTCTCAACTAGAAGATCTAAATGTTCTAAAGAATATGCTAAATCACTATCTATAAAACAGATGTAATCTTCATGTACAGATTCTACTGCGGTTTTTATTGCAAAACCTTTCCCTTTGTTTTCCTCATATTCAATCACTTTTATTCTACTATTTGATGCCGCAGTCAATTTTGCATCTAAAATCTGTTTTGTTTGATCTGTAGAGCCATCATTGACAAAAGTAAAGTGATAATAAGGTCTTGTATTTGAGAATTGTAGAACGGAATCCCATGTCTTTGCTATACATTTTGCTTCATTATAGACAGGTAATATGACTGCTACCTTCAACATCCCAACGACTCCTCCTATAGCCGACATCTTACTACAAAATTTGCGACGCTAGTCAACTGGAGTTTGGACTAATTGATTTAGGAAATACAGATCCTTGACATAACAACCTAACCTAAGATGGCAACCAAAAAGGCTTGGATGCAATCAGGATAAACTGCATAGCCCTTATACATTATTGATAGTACTTATGTCTATTGCAATTCAATAAATACAAAAATAAGAACTTTCTTATTGTCGTCTCATCTTCTTCTTAGTTTATAGCCTTAATCTCATACTTAATAAAGAAACCAGCTTTGATTAAGTTTAAGTTTAAGAATAGGTAAAGTAATATTCATGAGTAGTGATGGTCTATAATATAGGGATTTGTTGTCGTAGTCGAATACGTAAAAAGCTGCTGTCTATAGCAATGCCTAATACAAAAAGACATTTGACAGTCGCGCGAGGAGTACTAGTGCACAAGCGGTTTCTTTTCCAGACACAGCCTGGGGCAAAAGATAGTCTCTGAGATACGATTGTCTTCTAGAAGACTTGCAGATTCCCAAAGCAGTCTGTGGGATTTGGGTTGGAGTTTCCTGGCAGCTAGCGATGCCGAATCCTACGTCGCAGCCGAGCCAATTGATGCCGGATTTGCCGATTGAACTTGCTAACGCTCAACTCAGAGAGTACCAGAAACACAACTGGCACAAATAGCAGGGTGAAGATGGCGGACAGAGATAGCCCACCGATAACGGCGACTGCTAAGGGCTTTTGCAAACCTGAGCCCGCACCCAGACCTAATGCCAAAGGCAGCAGTCCGAGGATGGCGCACAGAGTTGTCATCAGGATAGGTCGCAAACGGATTTCACCCGCTTCGACTAGTGCTTCTTCCAAAGGCTTACCTGCTTCATGCAGTTGATTTGTAAACTGTAGGAGAATGATGCCGTTTTTAACAACTAGCCCTACGAGCAAAATAATGCCCATAAATGATGAAATGTTCAAGGGAATTTGGGTTAACCACAAAGCTACTACTACCCCAAACAGGGCTAGGGGAAGAGCCGTAAGGATTGCCAAAGGTTGGATATAGGAGCGGAACTGGATGACCAGCACCAAGTAAACTAGCAGAATCCCCAGCGCTAAGACCAGGAATAACTGTTTGAATGATTTCTGCTGGCTGACATGGAGTCCGGCTTCTGTCAGGGAATAGCTTTGAGGCAGGTTCAGACCCTTGAGCCGTTGCCGGACTGCCTGGACAGCGGCACTGAGACTATTGCCCTGAAGATTGGCATGAACGGAAACATAACGCTGCTGATTCTCACGCAAAATTTGCTCTACGGAAGTGCTGGGGTTGAGGTGAGCCACAGCAGCTAGAGGTAGCACTTGTCCTTGTTTACCCACAACGGGCAATTGGGCAAGTTGCTGTTGGTTGTAGCGCCTGCTGTCTGTCAAGTGGACGCGCACGCCCACGAAGTGATCGCCCTGGCGGAGCTGAGTAGCCACCTGACCCAGTAGCGCCGTCTGGACCTGCATAGCAACATCCTCAGGCGTCAGACCCAATTGTCCTGCCTGCAAGGGATCTACATGGACATCGATTTGCGGTATCAGTAAAGTACCGGTAGCTGCCAAGCCAACCAAACCAGGGACATTCTGAAGGCGTTTCTGTGTCTGACTAGCCAAGTCACGTAGCACTGTTGGGTTTTGACCATAGATGCGTTCTTCAATCGGATTTGATGAACCAGACAGGCTATTAAGTTCGTCTTGAAGGATCTGGTGGAATTCGGCCTGCAATTGTGGTACCTGCTGGGCAAACTGTTGGCGCTGCTCTTTGAAGATTTGAAAAACGCTCTTAGAGCGCTGACTCTGAGGTTTAAGGATGACCAAAATATCGCCTTTGCTAGGCTCGGTGATGGAGGGCCCCCCCTGTGTGCCAGTGCGCCTAGTCCAAGTGACGACCTCAGGAGTTTTAGCCAAAATCGCTTCCAACTTGCTGGCTAAAACATTCGTCTCTGCTAGAGAGGTACCCGCTGGTGCTCGGTAATCCACGAGATAGCTGCCCTCATCAAATTCCGGCAAAAAGTTTGACCCCAACTGGTTAAACAGAGCTACGCCACCTACCAGCAGTCCGACAGCAATGAGACCTGCCCACAGCGGCTTTCGCAGCACCCGACGTAACAGGTTGGTATACCAAGTGTCCAGACGATTTACGAAGTTGCGCTTGTTGTGGGCCTTAGTACCTCTTAGCCATCGGCTAGCTAACAAGGGCGTCAGAGTTAAGGCTAGCAACAGCGAGAAGAGGACTGCTGTCGCCAAGGAGATTGTTAGGCTGGTAAAAAACTGACCAGTTATTCCTGAAGTCAGACCTAAGGGTAAAAACACCGCCACTGTCGTGGCTGTGGAACTGACCACTGGTGCCACTAACTCCCCCATGGCAGCAGCCACAGCCGCATTGGAATTGAGCTTGCGAGGGCTAGCCCCCGGAGCTACCACAGGCGTTCCCTGAAGTTGCTGTTTGAGCTGTCGGTCGATGTTTTCAATGACTACAATGGCATCGTCAATCACTAAGCCAATAGCCACGGCTATCCCGCCCAAGGACATGAGATTGAGAGTCTGGTGCGCCACTTTCAGGGTGATAAATGCTGCTAGCGCCGACAGCGGAATAGTTAAAGCCGCAATCAGGGTGCTGCGCCATTCGCGTAGGAAGACGTACAGCACAATGACAACGAGGATGATGCCGATGACGATGGAATCGCGCACATTAGCGATCGCGGCGACCACTAGACCTGATTCGTTGTAGGCAGGGCTGATTTGGATTCCGGGGGGCAGTTGCTGCTGTAGGGTCTTTAGTTTTTTGCGCACTCCGGCAGCTACAGAAACCACGTTGCTATTGGGCTGGCGAAAAATGTTAACAGTCAGTCCAGGTTCGCCATGAGCACTGACAATCTGGGTTTGGACCGCATGCGAGAGCGAAATCTGCCCCAGCTCTCGGAGAAAGACGGGTTTTCCTGGACCCAGAGTTGTCACTACGATGTTCCCCAAAGCCTCTATGTTGGGGGCCCGGTTGACAGTAATCACCAAATTCTGCTGGTAGAGTTTATCAATCCTACCCACTGCCAAATTTTGATTCGAGCGCTTTAGGGCATTGACCACCTGGGTGAGCGATAGATCGTAGCTCTTGAGTACTTTTGGATCGATCTGCACTTCCACTTGGGAGGCGTATCCCCCTTGAATCTGGACCTCGGCTACCCCCGCTACCCCCGTTAGATTCGGCTTGAGTTGATATTGGGCAATGTCTCGCAGGTCTGCTAAGGTTAGAGTGTCTGAGGTGACGTTGTAGGTCACTATTGGAGAAAAAGTGGCTGGGGTCACCCGATAAATATTCAGATTCACCCCAGTAGGCAAAGTGTTATGCACCTCGGCGATCCGCGACTGTAGCTGCTGTAGAGCATGTAAAATGTCAGTTTTGTGCTGAAACTCGATGGAAATTTCCGTAGCTCCCCGGATGGTGGTGGAGCGCACCCATCGCACTCCATAAACTCGACTAGCAGCTTCCTCCATTGGGCGAGTTAGAGTCAGCACCAGCTCTTCGGGCGAACTATTACCAACTGACGCAACAACAGCAATTCGGGGAAAGGAAAGGTTTGGATAGACGCCAGAAGGCAAATTCAAGAACGCCAGTAGTCCTGCTAAGGCAATCAGGATGAAAATTAGATAGAGGGCTTTAGCCTGAGATTGCAGCAGCCTGGTGTAACGAATCACTGTTTTGCCCCCGTTACAACTTTGATCGGAGTACCTGCAGGTAGGCCGTAAGCCCCCTTAGCCACCACTGTTTCCCCTGCCTGTAGTCCACTTAAAATCTCAACTTGTCCATCCCGCTCAATCCCTGTTTTTACCGGAACAGGCTTGGCTTTACCTGCTTGGTCAATGTAAACCATTTTTCCCTGGCTCTGGTTTGGGTTCGGCACTAGAGCCGTTTTTGGCACAGTCAGAGCGTTTTTGTGTACCCCTGTCATAATTGAGACACTCACCACTTGCCCCACTTTCAACTGCTTGTGAGGATTGGGAGTGCGCACCCGGATATTAATCGTATTGCTTTTGGGGTTGACCACAGGGCTAACGGTGGTGACTGTGCCCTCAAAAGTGACTCCTGGCAGAGCCACGCTTTTGATATCTGCCTTTTGATTGACATGCACATTAGCAGGTTGGTCCGCAGGCAGATTGGAGTCAATGATAACTGGATTCAGGTTAACTATCTGGACAATGGGCGTAGAGGGACTCGCCGTCGCACCAGCTGCCGTATCACCAACTTGGAGTAGAATACTGGCCACAGTGCCAGAAATTGGGCTGCGGACTGTAGTGTATCCGAGTTGAGTTAGTGCTTGAGCACGGGAGGCAAGGTCTTGTTTCACCAGGGACTGGTCAGCAGCCAGTTGGGAGCGAGCAACTTCTGCCTGATTTTGATAGGTTGTCAAGCTTTGTTGGGAGATAGCCCCTGCTTTGTACAGCAAGCGATAGCGTTCTAAATTACTCTGTGCTAACTGCAAATTTTCCTTGTCTTTAGCAACATTATGTTCCGCCACTTTCACCGTAGCAGTTGCTCTAGATAGCTGCTCTTTTAACTGTTGGCTATCAAGCTGAGCAATGACCTGACCGCGTTGCACCTGCTGACCCGGAACCACAGGAATCGCAATCACTCTACCAGACACAGGCGAGCTGACCTTAACCGACTGACTAGGCAGAGCATTTACAGTGCCGGGAATGCTGACTATAACAGGGAGGTTTTGCTGCTGTACCTGAACAAGGGGTACACTCACTGGGGCTGGAGATGACCCGGCAGATGTGGTGGAAGTGGAAGACGAAGCTTGACAAGCTGATAGTGCGAGTAACAATACATAGCTTGCTGGGAGAAGCAGTTTTGGAGGCATTAGCTTCGCTTTAAGTCAGTTTTTTGTGTCTCGTCAAAAGTGTGACTGTTAGTGTGTAAAAACCTTTTCAAGATTGTCCACTTGATTCAGGAAAGGAGTGGCGAGACTATTATACTGACTGGAGGACTTGGCCGCCTCGACCTGTGCCACCAAACTGTTGAATTTCTGCGCTTGAGCCGAGCCGCCGCGAGACTCAACAGTTGGGCGTACAGCATTCCAGGTTTGACTAATGTCTTTGGCTGTTTCTTGGAGCTGAGTCATGTTATTTGCGGCTGCTCCAACCTGCAACTGCCGACCGTAGTAGTCAAGCTTAACCACTGACACTGGCACTTGGGGATTGAACGGCGCGGACAAGTTGGCAGCTAGTAGTGTCACTTGGTTAGCAGAACGCATTGTTGCTAGCTGATCTTTGGCTGGAACAGATTTGTCGAGAGCCGCGATCACTGTGTCAAGCTGATCTTCATTGGGATTTTCCCCAATCCTGGGCTCATTGTCTAGTTTTTGGGCTGCCTGCTTCAGGGAAGTGAGGCTGGCAGTGGCTTGCGTCCAGTTATTCGCCTGTGCTGCATCATAAATATTCTCACCGTATTCACCCACTTTAGTGACAGAGGTTGGGACTTGATTAGCATTCGTTGTTGTATTCGTTGCAGCCGGAGTAGCATTCCCCTCGGAACCCTCTTTGTTGTCCATCTGAGACTGAGCGCTGGCCGTCTGACTGTTTGTGTTGTCTACAGCCGCTAGAGTTTTTGGTCCAGCAATTCCATCTGGATAGAGACCATGGGCTTTTTGGAAAGCGACTACTGCTGCTTCCGTTCTGGGACCAAAAACGCCGTCTGTTGGTCCAGGATTAAATCCGTCGGCTTTCAAGTCCTGCTGTAGCTCTGTGACTTTGGAGGAGTTGGTGCCAGTTGTCATGGCAGCTTGAGCCGGACGACTCATGGCGAACCCTATACCAGTCATCCCAGTCATTAAAGCCGCCGCACTTGCAATTCCTAAAATCTGTTTTTCAAGTTTCATCGCTATCCCCTAGTTCCTATTGTTAAATCTTTCGTTATTAACGTCGTCAAAGTGACTACAAGCTGTAACTCCTTTATCTTCAATACTGCCAAAAGAATTTATAAAAGCAATGAAAAAAAGATAAGAAAACTCTTATTCTAGTTTGGTTATGCATATAGTTATCCTAAAAGTGCTAGACTCATTTGTTCCTCAAAGACCAGAGTAATTTCACCTTAATTTCATTTTGTTCTGTTGAAGCTAAACGAGCAAAAGAAATGATTCAGATCTTTGTCATCGTTAACGACGATAAGAAAATTCTTATTTTTTCTCATCGTTTTCATAATCTACAACTGTAGTGCCGAATTAACCAGAAACAGGCTACTCGATCAGCAACTCTCACCACTATTGGAGCAAATTCTTGCCGCTAAAGAAGAGAACTAACTGTGAGTAGCAATGGCTTTATATTTGTTTACTTCTAAAGAGTCATGACTTGGGGCGATGTCTAGTTCATCTTAGCAAGAGTGCAAAAATTACATTTCTATCAGGATTAAACCTATGAGCGAGTCAGGCTCAACTGAGCCAAATATAGCCCTATTCACCCTGAGTGGGCTGATTATGGTGCTTGGGTTGCTCTCTGGATTTATCAAAGAGCGTCTTTTCCTGTCAGAACCAATGGTAGCTGTGCTAGTCGGGGCGCTAGTAGGACCGTCTGTACTGGGGTTCATCGACCTGGCAAGTTGGGGTAAACCGGAAACCATCTTGGAGCAGGGTTCTCGACTTGCGATTGCCATGCAAGTGATGGGGGTGGCACTCTCGCAACGGCACACGGGTTTAGAGTCAACCTGGGTAGTGGGTAGTCTACTCATCTGTGCCTCAATATTTGCCCATGGAATTACCGCTGTTCCCTTGGCTAAGCTCTATGGCAATCGCGTTCAAAGCACAAAAATATGATCGAGCCAACTCGCAATCAATCCTTAAGAGAACGCTTAAATATTTCTAGACTAGCGATCGCCCATCCCTGGCTGACGGTCGGTTTTTGGATTGCCGTGATGGTGGCTGGAGTTTTAGCTTTTAGTACTCTCAAGTATGCTCTGTTACCTGACATCACCTATCCAGTCGTGGTAGTAAATGCTCAAGCCCCTTTCCCAACTGCTTTAGCGACAGAAGCACAGCTCACACGACCATTGGAGCAGCGGCTGAACTCTTTAGCAGAATTGGATTCAATTAGCTCTTCTACCTATCCAGGTCAAACTACTGTCAGTCTCTCCTTCAAAGAAGGGACGAGTTTAGAAGAGTCAAATAATCGGGTGAAAACAGCTCTCAAGCAACTCAGCCTTCCTAAGGGAACAACACTTAACGTTATCCCCCTCAACTTGAACGAATCCTCTGTCATCAGCTATGCCATCTTGAGTCACAAAAAGACGCTAGAAGAGTTAACCCAAATTGCCCAAAAGCAAATAGTGCCGACTGTGCAACGTTTACCGGGTGTCCTCAAAGTAGAGCTTTTAGGCGTTCCGATCTCAGCCTCTGCCCCCAAGTCGGCAGTTAGTCAAGCAGCACTAACCCAAGGCGCTCCATCAATAGTACGATTCAACGGTCAACCAGCTCTCTCTCTGGCAGTGATCAAGCATGGTAACGCAAATACCCTGGAAGTCGTTGGTCAGGTTGAGAAAGCTGTGCAGCAGTTGCGCTCTCAACTACCTAACGTCCAAATAACATTGGCAGCTTCTCAAGCAGGGTATATTCGCGAAGCCATTCAGGTCATGATCGAGGCTTTAGCTCTGGTAGTTGTCCTGTCAATCTTAGTCATCTTAACTTTTTTGAGGAATTGGCGGGCGACGTTGATTTCGGCATTGGCTATCCCTATCTCTTTGTTGGGGACGTTCATTGCTATGGCTGTCTTCAAATTCAACTTGGATATTATCACCCTTCTTGCCTTAGCTTTGGTAGTTGGGATCATCGTAGATGATGCAATTGTCGATGTAGAGAACATTAACCGCCATATCGAAGAAGGTGCATCTCCTCGACAAGCAGCGATTGATGCCACCGATGAGATTGGTCTACCAGTAACAGCAGCAACCCTGACAATCGTGGCAGTTTTTCTGCCAGTTGGCTTCATGGGAGGTTTCTTAGGTCAGTTTTTTAAACCTTTTGGGCTGACCATCTCGGCATCAGTTCTAACCTCTTTACTAGTTGCTCGTACTCTCTCGCCTCTACTTTCTGTTTACTGGCTTGAGCCCAAGCGCTCTGTGAAAACACGGCTCTTTTGGTCAGGCTGGGGACGAAAATATCGGCATTTACTGCAATGGTCTTTAAGTCACCGCCGAGTCGTGCTGGGGTTAGCACTATCAATTTTTATTTTGGGATTATCGCTGTTCCCGCTGATTCCCAAGGGGTTTATCCCACAACTCGATCGCGGTGAGTTTAATGTGCTTTATACGGCACCTGCCTCTACTTCTTTAAGCCAATCTAGTACCTATGC
>Ga0213881_10001028_pt1 | contig 14351 bp, 23 predicted proteins | sample BarmaccoBMER_R08_FD_160104 | JGI IMG/M metagenome (GOLD analysis project Ga0213881, IMG submission 160104) | Barbacenia macrantha exposed rock microbial communities from rupestrian grasslands, the National Park of Serra do Cipo, Brazil - ER_R08 ... | reverse complement strand
TCCGGCCTCCCGGTCGGCGGCGAAGTTGTCTTTGCCGCCCGGGTGCTTCCGTAATCCACACAGGATCGGGAGCAGGCATCATGGAAGACATGCTGACCACAGAGTACGACGGTTGCGGCGCGTGCTGGGTTGGGGTGCGTCGGCTGAGCAGGAAGACCGACAAGACCAACAGTCCGGAGCGTCAGGGGAATCAGATTCTCGGCGCTAGCAGCGATGCCGGGGGGCACATCATCGCGTGGGCTGATGACTGGGAAGTGTCGGGGGCTACGGACCCGCTGACGCGTCCGGGGTTCGGGCCGTGGCTGCGCGGCGAGATGGGGCCGTATGACGGTATCGTGTCCGCCAGCGTATGCCGGGTGGGGCGGAACGTGCGGGACACGCTGAACACTCAGGCGCTGCTGACCGGGCAAGGGCGGGTCGTGATCACGGCAGATCACGCGGGGGTGTGGGACTTCTCCGACCCGAACGAGGAAAACAACTGGATTGCCAAGGCGTGGGGGTCACAGATGGAACTACGCGCCATCCAGAAGCGCAACCGGGACGAGACGGTACGGGCACGGGAGAACGGAGACCCTAAGCAGCGTCCCTCCTACGGGTACATGTTCGTCCGGCTCTCTCCTACGGCCAGGATCGATCATGTGGAGATTGACGAGGTCGCGGCGGAGGTTATCCGGGAAGTGGCTCGCCGTATCCTGGCCGATGAGACGGGAAAGGTCACGTGCGCCACGGAGGCCGCGCGGCTGAACCGTGAGAAGATCCCGGCCCCGTCCGATCGCCGCGCGCAACTGTATGCGCGTCCGATGAAAGGTCACGTGTGGACGGCTAAGACTGTGAAGCACATCTTGACCAGTGAGGCCGCGCTCGGTTTCTTGATGCATGACGGCCGGCCGGTTATCGGGGCGGACGGCCGGCCAACTCGCATCGCGGAGCCGTTGTGGGACCGTCCTACGCATGACGCGCTGATAGCGGCGACCGCGCCGAAGCGGAGCGCAAGCCGAGCCCCGAAGGGCGTTCAGTTGTTGTCGGGTCTGGCGTTCTGCGGGAACTGCGGGGCGCGGCTGTACCTGACGGGCCGGCGGTCTGATTCCGGCGCGTACGGCTGTTCCGCGCGGGTGCGTGGTATCCCCGCCTCGGCCGGCTGCAAGCCCGCTCCGGCTATCGGGGTGGCCGCGCTTGATGCCCAGGTCGGCGAATGGTTCCTGGCCCGTTACGGGATGGCTAGCGTTATGCGTAAGGTCTACGATCCCGGGACTGGCCACACCGCGCAGATAGCCGAGCTTGAGGCCACGCGCAAGCGGTTGCGGGATGACCGGAACGCCGGCCTGTACGATTCCGCCGATGACGCGGAATGGTACCGCACGGAATACAAGCGGATCGGGGATGAAATCGCGGCGCTTCGGGCGCTACCGGAGCGGAAGCCGGGAATCCGCACCGTTCCCACGGGCCGCACGATCGCTGAGGAATGGCAGAGCGCGGATAATGCGCGGCGGCGGGAAATGCTGGCAGAGTTTGAGGTCCGCGTCGTGTTGCATCCGACTGGGCATACGCCGCGCGTGGCGATTACCGGGATACAGGCACCGGAGGGATATGAACTAGCCGACTGACAATCCAGCGAAACGGGGACCGCCAGCACCTTGACGGGAAGATGCTGGCGGTCCCGTTTCCTGTGGCGTGTGCGGTTGTCTTCAGGAGGATGGGATGAATTCGGGGACCAGGTAGCGCACGGTGCGTCCCATGCGGGTTGTCATCCGCACGTCGCGCGCCGATAGCGTTCCGTGTGCTGGCAGTGCAGCCACGGGGTATTTCAGTACGGTAGCGGTTGTCCATGGCGCAATGGCCACGGTGAGGATGCCGGAATCTGGCCGGCTGGCGAGCCGGCACGATAGCGCGCCGGAATCGGCACCGGTCACCAGTACGGGGATGGATGTTTCCGGGATGAGCGCATGCCATTGCTGTCCTTTCTCGCGGGGGTGCATTTTTCCTCCGGATATCGCGGCCACGGTCGCGGCCAGGTGCCGTGATGGCGTGGTGATTTGCCATCCCAGCGCGCCGGTAACGGGGTTCGCCCACGGGGTCAGCCGCCCGCGCGGGTCGCTGCCGTCTACGGAGTGTGGCCGGGGCGGGGTTTGTGAACGTTCTTGTGAACGGCGCGTTTTTGCCTGATAGGCGTAGGCGCGAGGTCCGTTCGCGTTCGCGTTCACTATTACTGTCCGTTACTACCGGGCTGGCCGGCGTGCGGGCTGTCTCCGGGGCGGGTGGCTCTCCAGTAGCCGCGCCGGACCTGGATGACCCGGCCGGCCCTGGCGTGTTCCCGGAGCCGGTAGTGGACCCAGCGGCGGGTCAGGCCGCATGCGGCTTCCAGTTCCCCGATGGAGACTCCCTCGGGGCCGGCGTCCACCAGTGCGTCCCACAGCCTCACCTCGGGCCGGAATGGGGCATCATCGGGAGGCGGAGGCTCCGGGACCGATTGCGGCGGCTCTGGGGCTATCTGCGGCGGTTCTCCAGCCGTGGGCCATGTCCGGGGGGTGTCTGGCCGGCTGGGCGCTGGCCGGGGCCGTAGCGGGGCGACCTGGGACAGGTGGTCATCGCGCCGGGCATCGGCTAGCAGGTAGGCCCGGTTCCTTTCCGGCATGACGTGCTCGGGACCGGAGATCAGGAATTCTCCCGGCTTGGTGAGCGTGTGCGCGTGCCAGCCGGCATTGACCCGGATTCCCTGTCCGAGTATCAGGTCGGCGTCGCGGGGTTCCCGGACCCGGAGGCAGATGCGGATGTCCATTTGCGAGCGGACAGCGGTGCTGCCCATCGCGGCTTGGGTGGGGCGCTGGGTCGCGGCGATCATGTTGACGGCGACCGCGCGGCCCCGGCGTCCGACCGAGTCCGCGAACGGGTGGGCATCGTCGGGGAGTTCGGCGTATTCGTCTACGATGATGATCAGCGCGGGATCATCAGGTGTGGGTTCCCATACGCGCTGGCCTGCCGCTGCCATCCGCGCGGCTCGTCCGTTCAGCAATTCGACCGCGTCGCGGAATAGTTCCCTTGCCTGGTCCGGGGTGAACGCGAGCCGGTCAAAGCACTGTGCCCAGGGCTGGAGTTCCATTCCTCCTTTCATGTCGATTCCCCACAAGATCACGTCGCGGCATCCCGCGAGATTCGCGATGATGATGTTGAGTATCCCGGATTTCCCGGAGCCCATGATCCCGCCGATCAGCACATTCCGCCGCAAGAAGAGGACGCATACCGGCCGGCCGTCCTCGGACACGCCGATGTCGATTGGCTTGGTTACCGACGTGATCCACTGGCCGGGCCACGGTATGGGTTCGGCGTGCGGGTCGTTTTCGACTACCCGGATGATGACCCGGTCGGCTCGTTTGCTGTCCGGGAATACACGCACGCTTCCGGGACGCAGTCCGAGCCCTGATTCTATTTCCGGTATCCGGGTTATGGCGTGGGGTGCGGTTGTTCCTCTTTTGAGTATGACCCGGGCGGTCCATCCCCAGGTGTCCACGACGGCGGATGCGATTCGTGATTCTGGCAGCCCGACCGTGTCGGCGATGTCGGGCCACCATGAAATGATCCGCTCGACCCGGACTTTCGCGCGGCGGCGGCGGTGGAACCACCACGGAATCCCGAGTACGACCGTCGCGATAATGGCCGCCACCGGAAGCGGTTTCATGGTGGGGCCGGCCGCGATCGCGGTCGCGAGCCATCCGCCCGTGACCGCGACCACTGCTGTCATGTAGGCGCGTTCGATCGGGCGGGGTATCCCGCATCTGTCCCATGCCTGGGAAAGGACGCGGGCGACAGGGCGGCCGGCCCGCCGCCGGTTCAGCACCGGCAGCGGGCAGGCCAGCACGAGCACGGCTGCGGCGGTTACCGCCGTGACCGGTATCCAGTAGCGGGCATGGCGGGGGTGGGCTAGCGCGGCGGCGCTGAACTCGGCTAGTGCGATAGCGAAGGGGACAAGCGCGCTGCGGTAGCTCCACACCCACCGCCAGATGACCGCGATGGCGAGGTCGGGGAACGTGTCGCCGGGGCTGATGAACATCATGGGCTGCATGCCCGCGCGTCGCGCCTGGCGGGCGCGGCGGCGCATCTGGCGGTAGCTGGTCACGATGCCCTCCCGTGGCGCTCACGGCCCGTGTGGCGGGCGTCGAGTTCGTCGCGGAGGTAGTACAGGGGGTCTGCCTCGCCTTCGGTGCTGGCGGCGAGTGTGGCGCGGGCGGCGGCGAGCAGGTTCGCCATGTCCAGGCGGGTAGCGGCCAGTTCGCCGGACAGGCGGGTGATCTCGGCGGACAGTGCCAGGTTGTCGGTGAGCGCGGTGTCGAGGGTCCGCCAGATTTCCGCGAGGGCGGGCATCTCGGCGGAGAATCCGGCGATCATGCGCCGCGCGGTTTCGTTTCGTGCGGTGATTTCTTCCAGGCCGATACCGGGATAAATGCGCGGGCTGTTCATAGGCATCACCGCCTTTCTATGGCCTGTTAAGCCATGGGACGAGGCCGGCCAGGAGGCTGCGGATTTCCGGCGCGACGGTTGTCGCGGCGAGCAGGAATCCGAAGATGAGGGCCACGATCGCTTGCCATGCGCGCAGCCCCATGTAGCGGTAAGCGAGGAACACGAGAACTCCGAAGATTGCGACGAGAGGAACGGACACGGTCATGTCAGATCACTTCTTCCCGGTGCGGTAACGATTGGGAGATTTGCGGGTACGCCACGCCTTCCGGCGGTACCAGTAGGCACGCGCGAGGCATTTTCTGCATCGCCTGGGTATTTTGCTGCGGCGGCGCGCGCCGCACCGGCAGCGGTATTTTGTGATTACTTCCGGGATCTCATGCACGGGCATTAGCTGTCACCTTCTCCGCTGTTACGGACACCGAGTCCGGTGACGCGGCGCGTGATCGCATCGAGACGGCTATCCGCAGGTGAATGCAGGTCACCGCGGTCTCCTTTCCGGATACCGGCCACGATGAGCGCAAGGAAGGCGGCCGCTCCGAGGAGGAGAACGGGTGATGCGGCGAGGATGACGTAAAAGGCGATCATCGTTCGTTGCTCCTTGTCTGGTCTGCGGGGATAGCGACAGCGCAGTACTCGACCGGCCCGAAACGGCGAGAGGCCATGTAGTGGCCGCCGCGAGAGTTCTCGGTTCCCGAGCCGATACGCGAGGCGATGATGTCGATTTCCCGCTTTTTCTCGTCGTAGGAACCGGACGGCGGGAAAACGAGTACATCGGTGGTGTGGTCCGGCACTGGAACACCGGGGTTGCTTTCCAGGAAATCGGCAAGCGCGCGAAGTCCCGCGATAAATGCTTGCCGCCTGGTGGTGTCTGCGTATGTCATGTAGCAATTCCAGCGGGAATGCGCTACGCTTCCAATGCGCTAGTAATGCGGGTTCAGTGCGTGAACAGTGCGGAAGTAATGCGGTTCACGCCACCGGGAGGCAAGTCAGTGGAGATGGACAGCGGCTGGACCGGGCGTGAGGCATGTGCGCTGCAATCCGCGCTGCGGATGAGCAACCAGGAGTTCGCCGCACGTCTGGGAATCGGATTGCGCACGGTCGCGGACTGGCACGAAAAGCCCGGCATGCGGCCACGGCCGGCCATGCAGCGGATTCTTGACACAGCCCTCGCGCAGGCACCAGCAGCGGTCAGGGAACGATTCGCCGCGCTTACCGGCGAGTCCGCGCGTGCGGAGAACGCCGGCGCCGGCGAAGACGAGCAAGCGGCGGACGCCGGCGGCAGGCCCATGTCCCGCCTGGTCACGATCGGCGTCAACCAGGGCATCGTCAGCACCGGCGACAACGCGACGATCGACGCCCGCACCATTCACTTGCCCGCCGAGGCCGTACGCGCGCCCGCCGAGGTAGCGGCAGCGCGCGGACTGCACAACCTGCCCGCTCCCCGCAACCCGGTGTTCGTTGACCGCCAGCAGGACCTAGCGGAGCTGGACGTGGCACTGAGTCAGGAGCCGCCCGTCTCCCCGCCCGTCGTGCACGGGCTCGGCGGTACCGGCAAGACCACGCTGGCCCTGCACTTCGCTCACAGCAACCGGGACCGGTACAACCCCATCTGGTGGATACCTGCCGATTCACCCACCAGCATCACCACCGGACTTGCCGGCCTTGCCGCCCGGCTGAACCCCTACGGGAACCTCACGGCGAAGACCAGCGCCGAAGCCGCCGCCTGGGCTATCGGCTGGCTCCAGGCCCACCCCGGCTGGCTGCTCGTGTTCGATGACGCGGACTCCCCGCACAACATCGAATCGGTGCTCGGCTCACTCCCTGCCGGCCGGCACCTGATCACCAGCCGCCGCGCGACCGGATGGCACCGTACCGCCAGGCCCCTGCCGCTGGCCCCCCTTCCCCCCGACGCTGCGGTGGACATGCTCACCCAGATCATCAACCCCGGCAATCCTGACCAGGCAGACCTTGAACGTCTGGCCGCCGAACTCGGCCACCTGCCGCTAGCGCTGGAACAGGCAGCGGCCTACATCCAGAACACGGCGATCACCCCGGCGGCCTACCTCGACCGGCTGCGGCGCTACCCAGCCCGCATGTTCGCTACCTCGGCTCTCTCGCGAACCTCGGGGGAGGCCGGCGACCAGCGCACCATCGCCCGGATCTGGCAACTGTCCCTGCAAGCCATCACCGCCGAGGAGCCCCTGTCAGGTGAGATCTTGCGTACCCTCGCCTGGTTCGGTCCCGACCCGATCCCCCGCGATCTCGCCTACCAGTTGCACGACGATCCGCTGACCGTTGATGACGCCCTTGCCCTGCTGCACGCCTACAGCATGATCACCTTTACCTCGCAGTCAGTCGTCATCCACCGCCTGGTCCAGGCCGTGGCCCGCATCCCCGATCCAGCCGACCCGCACCGCACGCCCGACGCGATCAGCCAGGCCCGCGACCGCGCCGTAGAGATCTTGCTGGAAACCCTCCCCGGAAGCCCCCTGTTCAACGTCCCCGGCTGGCCCCGCTGGCGGGCACTCCTCCCGCACGTCCTGGCCCTGACCAGCCACATCGGCCCAGGCCAGGACACCCCCGCCACCGCGGGCATCCTGCGCGCCGCCTCCGGGTTCCTGCAAGGCGACGGCCACTTTGACCAGGCCATAACGACCGCGCAGCGGGCAGTTGACGCCTTCCGGCAGCTACAAGGCCCCGACGACCCCGACACCCTGACCGCCCGCAGTTTCCTGGCCAGCGCATACCGGGCAGCCGGCGACCTCGCCACGGCCACCCCCCTGCACCAGCAGAACCTAGCCGACTGCGAACGCGTCCTCGGCCCGGACCACCCTGAGACCTTCGTCGCGCGGGCCAACCTTGCCTACCTCTACGCACTGCAAGACCAGCCAGCCCGCGCCCTCGAACTACACCAGCGCAACCTCACCGACTATGAGCGCGTCCTCGGCCCGGACCACCCCGGCACCCTCAACGCCCGCGCCAACCTCGCTAGCTGCTACCGGTCACTGGGCGGCCTTGCCCGCGCCATCGAACTGCACCAGAAGTCCGTCACCGATTATGCCCGCGTCTTCGGCGAAGACCACGCCGAGACCATCACCGCGCGCAGCAACCTCGCCTACGCCTACGAGCTGGCGAACGACTTCGAGCAAGCCATCCCGCTCCACCAGCAAGTCATCGCCGACCGCGAACGGCTGTACGGCCCAGACCACCCCTTCACCGAACTGGCCCGCGAAATCCTCATCAGAGCCCAGCAGCAAGCATCCGGACACGAGCCAGCAAACGACCCAGACGACCGGCAAACCGAGTAGCAACACCAGCGCCGGCCAGTTGGAAGGCAGAGCGGCGAAGAAGCTCGGTTTCGGCCCCTTCACCACCAGCGCTTCTTGACGATGGCCAGCAGGACCGGTTCGCCGTGCACGGTCACGGTCGTGCTCCAGCTGCCATGGGCAGTAAGCGAGTGCTCGACCGCGCCCGTTTCGAACGACTGGTTGACCGACATGGCACTGTGCGCTACCGCTTCCGGGTCGCGCGCCAACAGGCTGGTTATGGCCTCTGCGACAACAGACCGGGCATCCCGGAAGTTCTTCACTCGCACTGTCGTGCTGCCCACGCTGACCTTGTAGCTGCTCACCCGGTCTCCCCGTCGCGAGGAGCGACGAACGAGCCACGGCCGTGAACTGTGACGACCAGCCCTTTGTCTCGGAGCTGAGCCACCGCGCGACGTACGGTCATCCTGGCTACGCCGTACTGCTGGGCCAGCTCCAGCTCATTGGGCAGCCGCGTATCCGGCACGAGCCGCCCGGCCCCGATATCTTTCTCGATGTCCCGAGCGACCTGGGTAGCCACGGGAACAGATGAATCGTGACGTATCCGGTCAGATCGGTCATCCAAGGACATGATGATCATGCTAGATGACCGCTGACCTGCATAAACGCTTACCTAGGTCTAGCGAGGCACCATAGACATCTCTAGAGGTCTAGTTATAAGCTGGCTGATATCCCAGATGGCGGGCAGCCTACGAGCCTCCCCGTCCAGAGCACGCCGCGCCGACGGACCCCAAATCATACGCGGCGAAAGGGCACCCTCGGATAGACGCGAAGGTGCCCCCGATGGCGTGAGTCCCCCCGAGGCTAACCGGGTCTACGGCAAGCGGCCGGCGTCGTCTACGTCGAACTCTCCGTCACGCACGCCGGCGACGAACGCGCGCCACTCGGCCACGGTATACCTATGCGGAGCCTTGCTCCGATCCTTGGTGTCCCGCACCAGGATCATCCCGTTAGCCTCACCGACTTCGACGCACTCGCTACCGCCGTTTGAGCTGTATGACGCCTTGCGCCACTTCAAATCTGTGTCTTCCATGTCTCCTCCGCCGTTCGTATAAGGTCTAGCGATTCGGCACGCGGGAGGGCTGACCCGAGTATCCGTTCATATGCTCGAATTGCTTTGCTCACCAGATCAGTTGTTGTGCTCGTCACGTCTTCCAGCGCGCTGAGGCACACCGTGGTCGTGTTGTCTCGTGTTGCCATGTAGAACGCGCCCCAGAGTCCTACATTCGTACCGTCTGCGGTCACGTGCAACGCGATACGAGGGCGTTCCGCCATGCTCACCAAGTGTGCGCATTGGTCCGCCATGGTCGCTGCTGACCCGATCATCCTATGCAAGACGTGCTGGTCGATGATCACGCTGACGTATGCGCGCCCAATGACATCCTGGCGCTCAAGGCGTGCCGAGACTAGCTCGTCTAGTTCCTGTGGGGTGTAGGACTCGACCGAGAGTACGGCACGCATATATTCCGCTGTCTGCAATGGTCCTGGCACTAGGAGCGGTGACCAGCAGCGCACGGTGTCTGCCTCGGCTTCTGCCGTCAGGTACGGCATGAACCACTCGGGTGTTCCCGAGCGTGCGCGCTGCGCCAAGTCGGTCAGCTTGTCCAGCGGCGCACCCGTCGCTCCCGCCCACGCAGCCAGTAGCGCGTCACTAGGTACCGGGTGAGCGGGATTCTCTGCCTTGCTTACCACGGGGCGAGACACGTTCAGCTTGCGCGCAAGCGCCCCGTGCGACTCATAGCCAGCATCCAAGCGGGCCTGACGGAGGATATCGGCTAGCTGTTCTCTGGGAGTTGCCACGGTGCGCACCTCTCGTTACCGGGTTCGTCGCTGGTCAGGAACCGTGTAACTACTGTCTGATTATCTCCCTGGCCTGCCATGGTGACTATACGGATCACGAACCAGGCGGTAATTACCTCGTCCTCCGAGCACGGACGAGGGGTTGCGGGCACAACCCTCGGTTCGCGGTCGAGCTGCCGGACAAAGATCACGACGAAGGGAGGGGACCGACCCATGCAGGCAAACGAGCCATCGCACGCGGTCATCGAATACGCACACGGCAAGGTCACCGTACCCATACGCACCGATGACCATACGGACGCCTACCTGCTCAGCGAAGTATCCACTCCCGATCTTGAACGTAGGCGGCGCGACCTCCGTGCACAGACCGGTTTTGCCATGGGGAAACCGCTCGCACTAAAGCAGATCATGCGCCAACTGGAAGCGATAAACGCGGAAATCGACCGGCGCATCGTGCTCGCCGTCGTAGAAGGCCGGTCGTTATGCCAGTCGGTGGTAAGTGGGACATGTCACCCGAGGCACAGGCCATTGCGCTGCGGAACGCATTCCCTAATTACCATGTAACGCTCACTGAGTGGCCGTCCATCACCACGTGGCCAGAGGCCAGACCACGCTTCGAACTGGTCACCGTAGATGACAGCAATCCGTGGTGCCTGATCTCATCCGATGCGCGGGAAATCTGGAACGAACTGAAAGGAGCGGGAAAATGCCTAACTTGTCAGACCTTAGCACCGATGAACTAGGCACCGCTGAGGCCGCGTGCGAGGTTCTGTTCGACCTGCACCAGCGCCACGAAATCCTTGATGGTGAGCTGTCGGTCAAACTCGACACGCTGCTCAACGACATCCGGATGACACAGGAAGATCAGCAGAAGAAGCGGCGGCAGCGGGTAGCGGACACTGCGAAGCGTACCGCGAACCCGAACGAGAACGAGAACGAGATACGGCAGTAAAAGGACGAAACTAATGAAGGTCATAGAGCCCAATGCAGAGAGCAGGCTACTCACGCCTGCCGAGGTTGCCGCCATGTTCCGCGTTGATCCGAAGACCGTAACGCGGTGGGCGAAGGCCGGGAAGCTGACCAGTATCCGCACGCTCGGGGGTCACCGCAGGTATGCCGGGAATGAGGTCGATGCGCTGATCCGCGAATCGCAGTCAGGCAACTAGTAAGGAGGTACCCGCATGTCCATGCCCCCCGGTCCCGAGACCGACGACGACAACGAGCCCGAACCGGAACCCATCCACAGCGACGATGACGATTGCCAGCCCTGGGATGGGTCCAGGTGAGTCTCGGGGATCTGTCACAGGAGGAACTGGTCCGCGCTGAGGCGTCGGCGGATCGGCTGCTTGCGCTGCATGAACGGCTTGAGATCCTCGACCGTGAGCTGGCGGTGAAGCTGAGCGCGTTCCTGGCCGGCGTGCACGCGCTGGAAGACCGCCGCCAGAACGAATGTGACGCCGGTTCCGCGTTGCCGCCTCATGGTCCCGATCCGTCCGCGCGACCGGGCACCGGCAGCGGGGACCAGCCCCCCGCCGCGTTACGTCATCGGAGGGGATGACGAAGCGGAGGGACGGCAACCCTGGCATCTGATGTACCCGCATGGGCCACCGCCCGGGGAAACGGTGCCAGGGTTGCCTCATGTGCGCGGGCGAAAGTAACCGGTGGCACCGTTGGGGCGTTCCCCTATGCTGGCTGGGCGTGAATGTCAGGGGGGTAGCGGGTCGCTGACGTAGGTGCCCCGGCCGTGCACGGTCACGATGAGGCCACGCTCACGCAGAAGCGCTGTCATGCGCCGGATCGTGTCGTAGGACACGCCTAGATTGCTGGCTAGCTCGCGTTCTGGCGTAAGTCGTGAGCCTGGTGCTAGCTCGCCGGATCTGATGAGTGCGGTCAGGTAGTCGGCTGCGCGCACGTAGACGGGGGTGGGGCTGTCGGCCGTGAAGTCGGGCATGTCGGGCACGGGGGTTCATGGTAGAGCCTGGCTAACCTGCGTGGATGCTTGCCAAGCTAGGCAGAGCTATGTCAAGCTTGATCGTAACGGAATGCTCATAGGTTAGGACTTAGCGCGACATGCCCATGGATCTCATGACCGCTGGTGAGCTTCAGCGGGTGCAGAACATCACAGAGGAACTGCTGAACCTGGACATCCTCACCGAGGACGAGCGCACGTGCTTGCAAGGGCTTGACCAGCGCATGGATCAAGCGGTCAAAGAGCGGCTACTCAGGTTTATCTGATCAGAGCTCCCGCTTGCCTTGCGTTGCTCGTCAAGTGACCGTGTTCGGGCAGGGCAAGCGGGGTGGAGGGTTCCCTAGCCCGATTCCGGGTTTTGCGTGACAACGTGCGGCAGCACGCAAGACACCGCTTCTCCAGTCGGGCTAGGGACATACTCCCAACAGCGAGCAACCGACGCAACCAGAATCAGCCCCTGATGCGGCTCGCGGGAGGGAGAGGGGGGCGGTCCCGGTGTCCGTATAGAGCCTGGCACCGGGGCTGTTTCCCCCGAAACGGCAACCCCCCGGGTCTACGACACTTCAGTGCCGCGAGACCCGAGGGGTTGTCCCACGCGACGAGCGTCTGGTGTATCCCCCATCTCTTACGCGGCATTTTTGCCATTGGCTCCTGCCCTGTTACGGCAGCTGTAGTTCGTTTTGATCGTGGGATTGCAAGTGCGCCCCGCCGCACCTCAAGTTCGCAATCTGCCACCGGGAGTCCGTGGGGTGCGGCTATGACAGCCGTACCCCACGGACGACGTATCAGCTTCCCGCGATGCCGTCGCACTCGTCGGCGGGAAAGCCGGAGAGCTGGTATTGGAACGGGCCGCCTTCATTGCCGCCTATGATCGTCTGCGGTCCGTAGTCGCCGGTCACCGGCACGCCCTCTGCGCCTTGGACGATCTCGACTGCCTTCGTGGTGTCCGGCCCGTACTCGCCATCGACTGCGAGCTGGAAATGGTAGCGGATGCCGTAGCAGTTATTCAGGTCTATCTGCAGCCGCTCCACCGGCACCAGCCCGGCAACGTTGCTGGGTAGGAGGTCGCAACCCCACTTGCTGGGGGTAGCGTTACCGACGGTCGGGACGCGGACCTGGACGCCGACGCCGCTGGCTGTAACGAGGCTCGTGCCGCCACAAATGGGTACGCTGGCCGACGCGGCTGACGCCGACGTCGGCAGGAACGCGGTCGCGGTAGCGACGGCTACCGCTGTCACGGCCAAGAATGGGCGGATTAGTGTCACGGCTGATGATCTCCCATCTTACGGTGGTGCTCGGCTACATTTGCCTGGCCATTCACCAACATCGCGCAAAGTAATTAATCCGCTATTGATTCGGTATTGATTACATCCGACGACGGAAGTTAATGACCGTGGGGTTGTTGGCAGGGACACGGCAAAATCGCGTTCATGCAACCTGAAGCAGCGTTAGCGTTCGCTGCGGATCGCGGGGCATGGTGACGGTTGGCCGCAGCGATGTTGGCGTGGCCGTCCAGGCGCAGGATGCTAATGGCCAGGCTGCGGAGCGTTGCCATGACCGGGGGAGCATTACCGTCCTGACTAGGGATTTGTCTTCTGGTAGGTCCTGTTAGGGCCTTGGGCTATGCGTTTGCTTCTTGGGGGTCCTGTAATAATTCTGGAACTCACGTGGAAAAACAGTATTAGGCTTAGCGCAGTTACCCACTGGCGATGAAATAGATTAATAGCAGCCAATGCGGGAGGTATCGTGCAGAAAGAATCGGCAGCCTTTGCGCGTATCAGGTACATTCCACTATGCATGCCGCCACGTGCTCTCATAAGTTCAAGTGATGACCGATAAGTCAGCACACTTTCATATGCGCAGAGCGCGAAGCCGATTAAAGCTCCCAAAGTGACGTACGTGCCGAGTGTATTTATGATGGTGACTTCGTCCGGAACCGAACCCCATGATAGCGAAAGCAAGCCAACGAGAGTTGCCCAAAGTGAAAAAAGGCCAATACGGGAAAGCGCTACGGCAATCAGGTTATCAACGGCCTTATCGTCGCGGAATTTCTCACCAAGGCTCATCGCCCGAATCTGAGCGGCCAGGAGCGCCCTAGCGAATAGCCATGTGCTGATGACGCCTACCAGTAGGGTTGCCCTTGACAGCCACCGCGGACCCCCAGGATTGACAAAAGGGTGGATCAATTGCTGATCATCCAGTAGGACGAAGCTAATCATTGCGAAAATAACAATATAGGGCATCGGTCGTCGATGGAACCTCCGATGCGTTGGGCTGCTATCTGGCGAGTCTGGAACTTTCGGCCGTTTTGTCTTCTCTGATTGAGAAGCCCGAGAAAAATTCTGACCGTTAGATTTCGATCGGTTTCTGCTAGACCGACTCTTTGACCTACTCATTGGAACCTAACATTTCCCGCTGCTGCAAGCCGACGCACAAACGCTTCTCTTTGGGAAGCTGTAAAATATAAGTAGCGACTACGACTTGCCCATAATGACCTTACGGTCACAGATTACACCGTAGAGGCCCTTCGGGTTGGCTTGTCGAGTGGATCGAGCGGCAGATGGGATGATTTATAGGTGGCGTGCGGGGCAGAGTCGGGGTTGACCAGCAGTTCAGAGGCTCACTAGCGCTCCCCCGAGATCCGTGGTTCAAGACAAGCAGCCGCCCTCCAATGCTCCGATTAAACAACCCGTCAAGGTCCAACCGGTTGTAGCGACAGACGCAACTGACTAGACGGCACCTAGCCTGCACGCTAGCCTATGTTTAGAGGAAGCATCCGCCCAGCCAGTAGTCGTAGATCCGGG
>Ga0213881_10001027_pt1 | contig 14359 bp, 10 predicted proteins | sample BarmaccoBMER_R08_FD_160104 | JGI IMG/M metagenome (GOLD analysis project Ga0213881, IMG submission 160104) | Barbacenia macrantha exposed rock microbial communities from rupestrian grasslands, the National Park of Serra do Cipo, Brazil - ER_R08 ... | reverse complement strand
CAAATTTGGGGAATCAGAGGACGTTGATCGCATTCGAGATGGTCGAGAGTGCAATTCGCACGCCATAGCTGCGTCCCTAGCCCGCGATCTTCCTAAGCGTGGGGGCGGGTATGCGCGTCGATGACGGACAAATAGGCGCGCCGGTATTCCTCGATCATGTTGTCGATGGAATACAACTCCGTGCACCGGCGCAGGTTTGCGTTTGCGTGACCGGCCAGGAGTTGTGTATCGGCCTGCATAAGGCGGAGGACACGGACGTAAGCGTCGCGGTCGCCGATGGGTACGGTTTGGGAAGCGGCATCCGGTCCAAGAATTCTCTTCGTGTCGCCGGCGGCCGTGCAGACGGCGGGCACGCCGGATGCCATTGCTTCGAGTAACGCGTTGGGTGTTTGCTCCGTGTTTGAAGACATCGCAAACAGATTCATGATGTTGTAGTAGGGTGCGGTATCGGCAATCGCGCCCGTAAACGTGACTTGACCCACGAGTCCTAAACCGCCGGCTAAGTCGTGCAGGTCCCGCCGGAGCGGTCCATCGCCTACAAACAGAAGGTGTGAATTCTTCATTTGCGCTTGCGCGAAGCTGCGAAGGAGAAGTTGTGGATTCTTCTCTTCGCGCAAGCCGCCGACATAGCCGATGACAAATCGATCGGGCGCGATCCCGAGCTGTGCCCGCAAGGATGGATTTCGCCTGGGAGCATATTTGTGTGTATCGACGCCCGTCTGGATGAACCGCACGCGTTTCCGCTGAATGCGATAGCGGGTGAGCGCGATGTGCTCGAGCGTTTTCGAGATCACGATCGTCATTGGGACCGTGTTCAGCAGGGCGCTCCGGACGAGCACGCGCCGGCTTTTGAGGGTAATGCTTTCGTCGGGCCCGAAGCCATGCTCATGATGGACGACAGGGCAAATCCTGCCGAGGGTGGCCGCAGTAACTGCATCCATTGCGCCCCAGTTATAAGTGAGAACTAAATCAGGCGAGAGCGCCCGGATGCTTCGGTACAGCCGGAAGGGGAAGCGCCAAGTTCCCTTGCCGCCGGGAGCACTCACGATATCCGCACGCGCGGACGAATGGAGACGCGATGCTGCATCGCGAACACCATTCAGCGGAACAATGACGTGTTCGAACGAAGGCCCGAGACCATTGACGACGGAGGCGGCGATCATTTCCGCCCCTCCGATGCCAAAGGTGGGCAGAATATGGACCAGCCGCTTTGATCTATGCTCCCGCATACGCCTGCTCCATGAGACGGAGGACGTCGTGTGCGACCTGTTTCCAGGTTCGTGAAGCGCCCCAAAGAGAGATCGCACGCCGATCCCAACGGCGCTCGAGAGCCGTCTCGAGCGCGCGCTCGAGGGCCGGTTCATCGCCTGCTGGGACGATGATTCCATATCGCTCGTCAGGGATCATGCTGGGCACAGCACCGACACGCGTTGCAACCACCGGTGTGCCGCAGGCCAATGCCTCGCGTACGACGTTCGGGCATCCCTCACGCTCACTTGCGAGACACAACAAGGCGGCAGAGTTCATTGCCCTTGCGACCTCTGAAGCGGGCAATCGTCCCGCAAAAATCACCCGATCTGTTAATTGAAGCTGCTCGACTAGGACTTGCAGCTCCTTGAGATAACCCGGTTCGCCGCTGCTTTCGCCGCCGATAATGATGAGACGAACGTCCTTTCCGCGGCTTACGAGCTGTGGAAGCGTGCGAATAATGCGGTCATGCCCTTTCAGTCGAATCAAGTTTCCAACCGACAGTATGGTTTGTTGTTTCGGGTTGGTGAGCACACAGGACGCGTCGATGGACATTTCTCTGAATGCAAAGAGATCCGTATTGACTCCGTTTCCGACGACGGTAATCCGGCCAGGTTCGACGCCAAGGTCCATCGCGAGCTGACCCAATTCAGGAGAGACCGCAACAACGTGTGAGGCACAGCGTAAAGACCAGGCGATCACGCGGCGCCGCCACGGGTATCGGGCGTGAAGCAGCTCCGAGCCGCGCAGTGTTACAAGGAAACGCTTGCGCAAGACTGTCGCAATGACGGCACCGGCGACGCCATCCGGGTATCCGAAATGCACATCCAAGATGTCGAACCCGATACCGCGCCGAGCGATGACATACAGAACGGATGCCGCTAACAGCAATGCGTTTATGGGGCTACCGCCGGGAATGTTGAGCCACCTGGGATGAAATACCCCGATACCGGCATCAGAGCGCACAGTCTGAACACGCCGCGCGGCACGGGATAGCTTGCTTCCTGTGAAGAAAGAAAGCGGGGCCACGACCGTTAAGGGCGTCCGCTCAGCGATGGAGAGTGCCCGCGAACGTACGAACGAGCCAAAAACAGGCTGCTCAGGGTTCGGAAAGGTGGTACTCAGGGTGAGAATGCGAAGGGGCCTGTTCATGGTCACGCGCATGCCTCGACCGCATCTGTCAATTCCTGTTGGTCCGCATCTTCAAACGCGTCCTGAATCGGATCCTCCGCAGCACGGTGATGATCGACGGCAATTTTGCAGCCCGCAATGATCGCCATCAGGTGGTAAGGGAGATCGAAGTAGGAAAGATTGTTGAACGCACCACCGACGGCGTAGCCAACGAGTGCTACTTGAGCGATGCCTGCCAGTTGCTCAGCCCATTCACAGCCTTCGATTCGGCGCGCAGCCTTCCGTACACGATCGCCCGTCCACCACGCACTCACCCACAAACTAAAGAACAGGAACAGACCAACATAGCCGTGCTCGCCGAGTATCTTGAAGTAAATGCTGTGAGCGGCGTGGAAGTTGTCCGGGTCCGGAGCATATTTTTCGAACAGCTCAGGAGTAAATGCCTCAAATCCACCCCCGGTGATGGGCCGCTCGTGTGTCAGATTGACAGCGAAATGCCAGGCATTGATGCGTCCCATTGCAGAGGCATCCTGCTGATACGAACCGATCGTGTTCATGCGTGCAAACCAGTCTGGCGGAGCGATGAAATAAACCAAAGCGAGAAGGCCGGTTGCGAGCAGGCCGGTGCGCACGCGGTGCTTGCTTTTCCAACACAACATGACTGCAATCGCTATCAGAGCTAACATTCCCGCGCGCGAGTATGTTCCCATCACGGCGATACCAAGACATCCAATCAGGCCAATTAGAGTGAGTCGCAAAAGTTTGTTGCGGGTTAAGCCCAACGCATAAACGACGAGTGGGATTACGGTGACCAGGGCAAGCGCAAGGTCATTGTTGTCGGCGATGAAGGTGCCGTCTGGCCCTTGTACTCGGGATCCGCCTCCCGTTAAAGCTCCGACTGTCCCGCGGACGCCGTAATAACCCAAAGAAGCGACCACGACCCAGACGAAGCTGTGCAAGCGCTCCTTGGTCTGCATCAGCGTAAGGATGACAAGCACCATGAAGAGGATTTTCATGACTTCGCGCCATTGGACCCAGGCAGCTTCGGGATTCAGGGCGGTAAAGGACGTGACGGTCATCCAGACGGCAAACAGAAGGAGCAAGACGCTGTTGCGTGTGAGCGGCGGCCATTTCCGCTCGCGGGAGAAGAGCAAGGAGACGAGGAGGACAAGGACAACGGCGAGTGTGAACGGAAAGTTATAGGCCCGCCAGTAGCAAAGCCGGTGCGGACTCATATAAGCAAACCAGGCATACAAGAGCACGCCAATCCAGGGACGGCGGAGCGTATATAACAGGCCGATGCCCGTAACTGCGAATACGATGTAGTCTCGCATTTTGGGATTTTTCCCCGAATTATCGCCCGCGGATCGCCTCAGCGATGCGCATTCGCCCGGTATACACGTATGTGAATACGAATTCACGGTCGGAGCGGGAGACTCCTCCGGAGACAAAAAGGCCGATAATGAAAAGCGCCAGCAATGTTGCTGCGAGGAGAAGTTGTCCTGCGACCGGAGTTTGAGTTACCCATTGGCTCACAAGAATGAAACCCGCAGTGACACCGAACAGCGACAGGTACGGAACAGGAGCGACTGGAATGGGATTTTCGCGGTGTGCGAACCAGAAACATGCAACCAGGTAAATAGCCCAAGTCAGAAGCGTGGCCCAAGCGGCTCCGGCAATGCCGTGTGAGGGGATAAGCAGCGCGTTCAAGACAAGATTGAAGGCGGCGCAGGTGGCGCAGATGGCGCTGAAGAGTTTAGATCGCCGGGTGATGAAAAGAATCCCGCGGAAGAAATCTCCTATGCTGCGCAGACCGTAGCTGAGTGCGACGACAGGAACAATGGCGATCGCTCCCCAATAGGCCGGTGTCACGGCGATACTTAGCAGGGGCCGCGCGAACACGCTAAGTGCGAGAACAACGAACGCTGATACCGCGCTGAAATAGAACAACGTGCGCGAGAACTGGCCGCGCCAACCGCCATTCTTGAGCTCGGCATAGAAGTTTGCGTTCCAAACCGCCCCAAACGGGCCGGCAACCAGGACGCTCACGAGCATTCCGATCTTGTACGCCAGGGCATATATACCCAGATCGGCCAGAGAGCAGTATTTGTTTACAAAAAACCGGTCGGAGAAGTGAATCGAGAAGGTCGCGAGACTCGATAGGATCAGAGGACCGCCGAAGATGGCCAGGTCCCGAGCGATTGGCCAGCGGAATCGCCAGGACGTCTCGCGAATGGTGACAACCAACAGAATGGCAGCCGAGAGCACGAACACAATGCATTTGCTGAATAGAAAACCCCAGATGCCCATTCCGCGTCCGGCGATGAAGTAGATGTTGAGAGCGACGAGGCCCAACGTTTGAGCCAATGAGCAGCAAACCCAAACGAGATGCCGCTTTCGGACCTGCTGATACAGCATGAGCAGTTCGGTAACGCCGCCGAATGCCATGGTGAAAAATGCCAGCTGGACCAGCCGCGTACGGTCGGAGTGCAACAGCAGCAGGCTGACCTCTTTTGCGCAGAACATGCCGGCGGCGCTGACGATGGTGCCCAGGCCGAATACGAGCCACATCATTGTGGAAACGACGCTGCCGCGATCCGATTCACTCGTCTGGTCGTGGTACACACGGATCATCGCGTCGCCGCTCGCCGAGATGCCGAATACGAGCGCAGTGATCATGATGGCGAGGTCGAGGATTTCCAATAGGCCGTAATCGGACGGCGTCAAGAAACGCGTATAGAACGGCAATAAAAGAAAGCTAATAGAGCGGCGGATGAGATCTCCAATTACATAGACGGAAGATCCCTTCACGATCGATTTAAGTGTCATTCAATAGCGAGAAAGTCAATTAGGTCCTAGCAAGTACCGGACCTTTTCCGCTATGGCGCACTACGACCGCTGTATGGGAGACGATTTCGTTCTGTGGCGCACGCGTTGGTGGCACGCGAGGTGCTCTTGCGTTATTGCGCTCTCGTTCCATGCCAGTGCTTCGACTTATCCGATCCGCTCTGATCGAGCTTCGTCATGCTCCAACCGGGCAAGCTCCAGCCCTAGACTTTCTTAGAACCTTAGCTGTATTGCTGGTGGTGGTAGGGCATGTGGATGCGGCGTTCGCGCGAGTTCTGCGACCTACCGTGTTATCGCAGCTGCCATTTGTCAGAAACGGGTGGGTAGGAGTGGACCTGTTTTTCGTACTCTCGGGATATCTGATTGGCAGGCAGATATGGAATGAACTGCAGAAGACCGGGACGATTCACGTCGGCGCGTTCCTGTTACGACGAGGACTTCGCATCTGGCCCCTATACTTCTTTGTATTCACGGTTTGCATTCTTCTCGGCGCGGGCACAGCGACACATTGGTGGTCGGACGTCGTTTTTCTAACGAACTATTTCCGTCATAACGGCGTCGTCAGGGGGAGTTGGTCACTCTGCACGGAAGAGCATTTTTACATTCTTGCTCCGGCGCTGGTCCTGCTGGGGTGCCGGTTGCGATGGAAGCCATCGGCCTACAGATATGTCTTAGCGGCTGTACTCTTAGCCGAACCGATGCTGCGCAGCATGGAATGGTTGTACATGACGAAGCGGTTCTTCGCTCATGATCAGCATGCGTGGGAACCGATCTACTACAACTTTCATACGCATTGCGACGGCCTTGCGCTGGGGCTACTCTTGGCGCATTTTGCAGTATTTGGATTGCCCCGGTGGGCCGAGTTTCTAAACAGCAAATGGGCGCCGGTCTGCGCATTGGTAATCTTCGGCGCGCTATGGGCGGTTCAACGGGAGGTCTTTGCCTTCACCGGTCTGACGGTAGTTTTCGGTTCCATGCTCTGGTTCGCGGTGACACACCCGCTGGATCTAAAGTTTACGAAATTTCCGCCCTTCTACTGGGCATCGAGGTTATCGTTCGGCATCTATCTCAACCATGATTACCTGGTAGATCCGCTGCTGCGGCGTCTCTACAGCGACGCTGGGATTACCCGCGAGCTGCTTGCGATAGCGATTGTCATCTGTGCATCCGCCGCGCTGGCGGTCGTCACATTCGTTCTGATCGAACATCCGTTTCTGGAACTGCGAAAGAGACTACTTCGGACGAAACGGTTTGTGTCCAGCTCAGGGCGCACATTGGCGAATTCTCAAAAGCTTAGCCGTATGCTGCCCATGACGATTATGAGCGCCGTTCCGGCAGAGGCGTCGAGGGACTAAGATTTGAAGAGCTTCTCCGGCAGACACTCGTCGAGCAGGATCTTCATGCGGTGCGTTGGATTAAAGACTCCTTCGCGTCCTCAAGCGCAGCAATAGCCATATCCCTGGTTACGCCAGGAAATTGCTTTAGGAATTCGTCCAATGGGTCGCCAGCTTCGAGGTAGTCGAGCAATGCCTGGAATGGCACACGTGTTCCACGAAATACCGGTTCACCGCGAAGGATCTCTGCGTCTTTCACGATGATCGGTTCGGACATAACACCAGTCTCGCGCAAACACCGTTACTGGACCGAGCAACTGCCGCCGAGAGCAGCGGCTGTGAGTGCTTTTACGGTTTCGCTGTTGCAGGCGGAAAACGTGCAGGGAAGGATCCCAAGCGCCTGGTTGACGCCGATCTGTACGTCGAGAACATTTACGACGCCGTCATTGTTGAGATCGCATTTGTTGACTACCGGGGGCGGCTGCGACGGAGGTGGGGATGGTGGCCCAGACGCGCCCGTTACGGTGCCTCGCGGGATGACCGCCCAATGGGGATTGTCGTTGAAGCCAGAATCGGGCAAAACGTTCGCGGCCATAAAATTCCAGGCCGCCGGCCCGTTGGGCTGGCCGGTCAAATAGGAAGCTGCCGCCATCGCAAGAGCCGAATAGTTTTCTGGCGGAGAGTTGTCTGTTCCTGGTGGGGCGTATCCGCTTGTAAGATCCTGCCAGGACTCGAGCCAGCCAGTTTTTAGCGCTGCATAAGAACTGAAGTACTGGCCGGTAGCCAGACTGATGGTGGGCACGCGGCCCGTAAAGGCGAGGCGCGGATTGCTGCCCGGATCGGTAATCAGGCCAACGAAGAATTGACCGTACCAGTTCACCAGGTTGTCGACCGGATAGCCTAATTCATCGCCGCGACCAAGGACGACCATCAGGTAATCGGCGCTAAATTCGCTCTCCGCTTCTTGTACGGTTGGAGAATACATCCACCAGCTATTTGAGCCTCCAGCCGCATAGATGGCTGAGCTGAGATTGAGCGGCAAGGGAGTACCGTCATAGGCGGCCAGAGTTGCGGTACATCCGGATATGGATGAAATTACCTCAGGACCATTCATGCAGTTCCATTGGCCGTCTGTGGAGCAGCCGATCGCAACAGGCATATGCACCATCAGCTTCGAGCACATACTGGGATCGCTGAGTGTTACGGTCGGAGAGGGTCCGGAATTCGTTATTGTCCCCGTCCCTTGCAGATAGTTAATACCGTAATCGCCGGGCACGGTACTACCCTGGACAAACTGCGTCAGCCCGCGCTGCCATTGATGGAGAGTTGGGTACCCCATGCCGCGGTTGACCTTAGATCGAACCGAGATACCCCAGTTCCAATTGGCATTCCCGTGAAAACGACTACTGGTACACCAAGGGAAGACATCCGCGGATGTACATCGGGCGCCCTCTTCCTGCGCCACGAAGTCATTGATCAGAGTTTCAAAATACGATTTTTCCGGCGTATTATCCGGGGATACAGATGCGGCCGCGATGTACGATCGGAAGCCCCAGGCTACAGCGCGGACTTCTCCGGCGTTATATCCAACGCTGCCCTCGGCGCCGGTTGGCCCGCGCCCGTCCGTACCTGCGGCGTCAGCGCCATTCCCTGTGCCAACCGCGAAGCTGGCTAAAAACCAGGTCTCTTCCAGATAAAACCAGTCGCCAGTTACTAAGTACAGAGCGGAAGCAATGTCGGGCTCATGCGACGTATCGTTAGTAAAAAATCCGGCGTTATTGAAATCGTTGTTGGGGTTAACATACGGCCCGGTGACGATGATGCGATCGCTCGGAGTCGTATAGGGATAGGTGACCCATATGCTACGGAAAGTGGGCCGCTGCGAGACGCTCAAGATTCGCCCCTGACCGTTTACCGAGCACTGATAGGAGCAGCCATTTCCGGCGTCACGTGTAATGTTCTTGTTGTTGGCATTTTCCCGGAAGTGAAACGAAAAAGCAGCGCCCTGATCTGAGCATATGTGTGCGATTTCCTGTTCACGGATGTCGCCGGAATACAAATAACGAGTTGTCCAGAGCGGTTCCATGCCGATATGTGGCCCGGCTCCCGCTGTGCCCCAGGCATGAAGGTTGCCCGGACCCCAGCAGTTCCAACTTCCGCCATAGATATCCGAAGAACCCTGTTGCTGAGTCGTCCAATCGGTTGCCAGTTGCGTTTCGGGAATGACCTTTGCCGGGTCGTAGTTAGGGATGGCCTTGGATGCGGCGACATACGCAAGATTGTGATTCACCGCGACCGGCGGCGGCACCGTACCGACCCAGGTCTCCTTTTTTATCGTGATTCCGCCGCTGGGCGTAGAAACGGGCCAGTCCGACAGTTGGTTGTTTTCGGTTACGGTCCAACGCGACCCGGCAGCGTGAATAACATTAGCATTTTTATAAACCGTCTGGGGGCTCGAATTTCCGAGCGTTAGCGTGAGCCCATACGTTTGGTCGGTCCAACCGGTCGAACTGCCGTTCTCGCCTACAAACCGGACCTTCACCTGATGAGTTAATGGCCAGAATGTTGCGATAAACATGGGCCTGACTGTCTTGCCGTTGTAGCCCATATCGTAAGCGCCGGAATGATCACATAGGACGAGCGTGGTCGCCACACTACCGCCAGCCCAGTAGTAGACCGGACCGAGTTGCGAGTTACTATTCCCATCCCAGTTGCTCAAAATCATACGCGCGGAGGTGCTCTGCGGAGCGCCATTGTTGACCAGTTGCATCTGGGCATCAAAATTGTAGTTTCCGAGCAGGCTCGCTTTCGGCTCCCAAGTTCCAGAACCGCAGTTGCAGCCGGTCTGGTTTCGAAACGTGAAGTACACCGTGGATCCCGCTTTGAGGGTGGGGATGTAAAAGCTCACAATCGAGAACTTCGCGAAGCCCGATGCATACCGGTTCTTGATATCCGCTTGGGTAGTCAACCACTGAGAAACGGCCGAACAGGTTGCGTCGGTGCAAATACCTACCTGAGGGAAGTTTTGAATTGCTGTTATATCAGGCGAATCGATGAATTGGCGTCCGATCTGAACCGGATAGTTGTTCGTGGTTACGCCGGCCACGTCGGTAATGCTGAAGGAATCCGTTACCGCGGCGGCCTGAGTAGACACGGCGGCGCACGCTGCGAGCAGCACAGAAGCGATACTCAAGAGTCGGCTTCTGTTACCTCGGATCCCGCAGTAGCGATCGGAATCGATATCTAAAAGTCGCTTTTGCAGACGCATGGACCTTCCTTAAGTTAAATGAGTGTGACCGCGAGCGCAGAGCTTTCCCGCAGCACCCGAAAACACCTAACGGCGATTCATCAATGGGATTTTTATAACTATAAACCACACCAGCACCACAGCGTGTGCAGAGTCGTGGTTCGGGCCGGAGTTATAAGACAGAGGTACCGGCCATTTCTGCGTACAGGCGCTCGAAGCCGGACGTCATTGCGGGAACTGTGAAGTGCTGTGTCACCCATTGCTTAGCAGCGGTTCCCAACGTGCGACGGCGAGCTGCATCGCCGGCCAACAGACGGATCGCAGACGAGAAGGATTCGATTGATTCGGGGTCGCATAAAAGCCCTGTTTCGCTGTCCTTGACCACCTCTGGAATGCCACCGACTCGCGAAGCGATGACAGGGATGCCCATGAGACCGGCTTCGGCCAGCACCAGGCCGAAGGCTTCGCTGCGAGCCGGATGAACAGCGATGTCCGTTGCTCGATACAGGGAACCCAGATCGGCGCAGTAACCGCGAAAATGCACTCGCCTGTTCAAGTTCAACTGAGCGGACAATTTTTCGAGTGGTTCGCGGTCCGGCCCATCTCCGGCAATGACCAGTTCGACTTCCGGCACGCTCTGAATCGCGCGTAGCACGAGATCAACACCCTTGCGATAAATGAGCGAGCCGGCGAATGTGACGATCACCTTGCCCGAGGCACGCAATTTCTGCAAGTCAGCATCGGGCGTGCCGGGCTTCAGCCGTGCCGTGTCAATTCCGTTATAGATAACAGCGAGCTTCTTCCCGCTGACGCCATCGGCCTGTAAGCCGCGCAGTACATATTTCGAGACGCCGACCGCACGGTCAGCAAAGCGAATGCCGAACGCGTAGCGGTCGCGCTTCAGATAGGGAGCGTGCAGGTGCGCAAGAATCGGTATCCGCCGCAACCGTGCAACCGGCAGCATCCACTGGACCGGACCCCCGCTGTTTGAGTGAATGACCCGGATACGGTGCCGAGCGGCGATGTGAAGGCCTTCGCGGATCTGCCGCGCCCAGCAGCCGACGCGATGATTCGGCCGGATCGAGGTTAGCAAGATATCGAAGCGGCTCCTATAAACCGGAAGGTCGAGTTCCCGTACGGCATTTTCCATCTGTTCCCCGTTGCACCACACGACGGGCGCGAAGCGGTCGCGGTCGATATGCGCCAGCAAATCGAGCAGCAAGCGCTCGCTGCCGCGGATCCACTCGTCGCCATAGTGAACGTAAAGGATGGGAACGGGCCGGCTCATGCGGCAACCTCGGCGCACAGCCGGCGGAATTCCTGGGCTTTATTCTGCCAGGTGGAAGAACGCGCGCGGCGCAGGCCCGCTTCGGCAAGCCCTCGTGCCAATTCGGAATCACGTAACAGCCGTACACACGCATCTGCGACCGAAGCGACGGACGCACCGTCTACCAGCACTCCGTTTTCGCCGTGAGATACGGCATCGGGCACGCCACCGGCATTGCCGCCTATGACCGGTTTGCGACAGGCGCCGGCCTCTAGAAACACCAGACCGAATCCTTCCGTATCGCCATCCGGCATGGTGCGGTTAGGCATCGCAAAGACATCGCAGGTGCGGTAGTAATCGGCGAGTTCGGCCGCTGGTACGTTGGTTGCGAAAATCACGCGATCCGCAACGCCGCAACGGACAGCTTCCTGTTTCAGGAATTCCAGTTGGCTGCCCTGACCGACAACGACGTAAACAGCGTCCGGGATTTCGTGTACGATGCGTGGCAGCGCCTGAATCATCGTGTCCTGGCCTTTGCGCCGTTCGAGCCGGCCGACTGTCAGCAGAATCTTCTTGCCGTGCAAAGCGTGGCGATCGAGAATTGCGGTGGTTTTGTGCCCCGGGTGAAACCGGGTGATATCAACGCCGTTCGTGATCACGCGTATGTTGGTCTCGGGAAGTTGACAACGCGAAACGATCTGATCGCGTGTGAACGAGCTGACTGCAATGACGCCTTGCGCTTCTCTCAAAGCCGCGAAGGCGCCCGCCACGTAACGGCGGGCGGGAGGCACCGCAGTGATCTCTTCGCCGTGAATGTAGTGAATGACGGGGAGGCGAAGCTCTTTACGAAGCTGCCGACCGATGTTGTGGAGCGAATAGAGCTCGCCGAGGCAGATCAGGTTAATTTTGTGCTTCCTCGCGATTCCGGCAGCTTGCTGGATCACTTCCCGCTCGAGCACGCGGTCTTCAAAGAAGTAGCGACAAGCGGCGTGTGCAATCGTGCGGGGCCTCGGCCGATACTGGGGACGCAGGAAGTCGAGACGGTACACCGGAAACGGCTGTTCCGCGTCCCAGGCCATCCATCCGGGCAGTTCGGCTCCGTTGGCGTAACTCCTGCGAGCGGCCAGTACTGCCGCGTCGGGCCCCAATTCGTGGCATAGACTCGCATACACATGTGCCGATCCGCCGACGACAGGCGGAAAAGCGCTCGCAATGAACAGCACCTTCGGGTGACTTGATTTCATTTGACGGCCCTCGCGGCCAGTTCGAGGGTGAGCACGCGGCCGAAGAGGGCCGCGCTCGAAAAAGACTCCTGTTGCGATGCTGCGAGCAGGGTTTTGAGCTTGGAGGGCTCGTAGAGGCCGGCGGTTTCCATGCTGTCTGGCCGCAGAATGCGGTGAATCTCTTCGAGCTGCCATAGACCTCTGATCTTGTTCCCGGGCGTTACGGTGGCGCGGCGCTGGAACGCTCTGTGCATCGCCTTCGTGGCGTACTTTTTTGCGAGTGGCCAGAAATAATGCGCCGTGGACAAGCGCAGCGGCATGGCCGGAGTTCCGTCGTCTAACGGAATGGCGGAAAGATGAGGGTCGAGATGCTCAACCAGCCGCCGGGTCAGCCGGTTGCGGACACGTAAGCGAGGGGGGGCCGAGAGCGCGACGTGCATGACGTCCCGAAACATAAAAGGCGATAAGCACGGCCAGATGCGCGCCGTCGAACTGGCAATTCGCCCTTGCCAGCGCTGCATGCGCACGCCGAGGTAGATGTTGTCCATCTGCGCCGTGTTGGGATGATTCTCGAGACCCGAGTTGTTCCGGGCAAGTATCTCTGCAAAGTGCGCTGTGAGGTTCTGGTCGAAGTGATGGGCGAGCAATCCGGGATCGCCGGCATAGGCGAACCTTTGCGCTGCGACCTTGTGCGGGTCAAAACAGCGATCGCGGCCGGTGTTCGGAAACAGCAGTTCCCACCAATAGCCTTTGCAGATTTCCCCATTGGACCCGTTGAGCGTGACGTCGAACTCCGCAGACAGCCCGCGTTGGACGTCCATTGTCGGAGCATAGAGCAGCAGATCAATTTCGCCATCACACAACGGCAGCGCAGACTTCGCCTGTTCAAGCCACTGCTGTGGCGTTTGCGTTCCACGTTCGTAATGCCGGTGTTGCAACTGCCGCTCGCGCGCAATTCGTCCGGCGATAAGCACGTCGCCGTCTGTGGCCTGGCCATTCACTACGGTCTCGAAATTGAGACCGGCTCTGAGCATCGAGCCGGCAAGCGCCCTGGAGTCGAAGCCGCCGGTCAAGTCCATCACGGGCTGGGGCAGATGACGCGCGATTGTCTGAATACTGCCGGTCAACGCATCCGCGAGTTCATGGACGCAGGTTCGCGAGTCCACATCGCGATAGGGGATCAAGTGAAGGCCCCAATATCGGGTACGCGAAACCTCCAGGCCGTCGCGGAAACGAACGATCGTCGCTGGAGGCAGCTTTTCGATGCCTCGGAATAAGCTGCGCTGTTCAAAGACTGTACCGGTAGCGAGAAACTCGCGGCACGCGATCGGGTCCCAATCGGGTTGCGTGAGGGCAGCGAGGATCAGCGAGGAGGTCGAAATCAGCACGCATCCGCGAAGCGTCGTTTTATAAACGTGAAGGCTTCCCAGGCGATCGGTGATGATACTGAGTTCACGTTGCGGCCCGGCGAATGCTGCGAGTGCGAAAATGCCGTTCCATTCGTCAAGGGTTTCCTCCGATGGCCGCTGCTCGAGCAGTAGCGGTAACGCAGCATCACCGTAGCGCTGGGGTGTGAAAAACGTCCCCGCGCCGCACGCCCACGACTGCGTCGCGGCATCTTGAACAATCTTGGAACGGTCCCCGTTCAGCTTAGGAAATTTCAGGACCGCGTGCGTTGCGCTACTCAATTCCGAGCTTGGTGAGAGACCGGTTAGCGATTGAAACGCACGCCGCGCTTTTTCGCGGAGCTCATGGACAGCGCATTCTTGCGCTCCTTGAATGATGAACAGTTGCCCCATGTTCTAAACCGCTACTGCCTCTTCAACCACCGGTTCGAACGATCGTCTGCGCTGGCGAGCGTGCCACAGGCCGAGCATCAGCAGGTTCCACAACTTGCGGCTATGGTCATGGCGCCCGGTCTGGTGCTGCACCCATAGGCGGCGCGCCTCGGTGAGCGACAGATATTCCTCCATGTCTGGCTGGAGTACGGCCTCGCGATAGACCGGTTTCAAACTGGTGCGGAACCACTCGGCGAGCGGTACGCTGAAACCCATCTTGGGTC
>Ga0213881_10001026_pt1 | contig 14364 bp, 14 predicted proteins | sample BarmaccoBMER_R08_FD_160104 | JGI IMG/M metagenome (GOLD analysis project Ga0213881, IMG submission 160104) | Barbacenia macrantha exposed rock microbial communities from rupestrian grasslands, the National Park of Serra do Cipo, Brazil - ER_R08 ... | reverse complement strand
ACGGCATTACCCGCTGATCGGCTGAGAATAATGCGGGGATACCGCTTCAACGCGCTCACCTGCATTGCCGCGCTAGGCTTCGGCGATATTCCGCCGGCATGTCTTCGCGCGGCGTTCAATCTGCTTGCCGATGGTGGTTGGTTGGTATTTACGATCAAGGAAGGTTTCCTTTCGGAATCCGATCACTCGGGTTTCTCCGCACTGCTCAAAGCCGCCGTTCGAGATGGCTCGCTCGAGGTTGTCGGTACTGAGGTCTATCAGCATCGACTGGCCACTAACGGTACGCCGCTGTATTACACTGGAGTCGTTGCTCGGAAGTTGGCTGACCTCGAGCCGCCTGGGCGGACTCCCGCGTAGGCTCTGGTGTGACTCGGTCGAGTGTTCTCGGCTCCGGTACGGGTAGCCGCTCGAGCCGGTAAGGTGGCTAACGCGCGGTGGCCGTTCGGTTCTGCTGCATCTGGCCGCAGGTGTGGGAGAGTGGGGGCGGTGGCCCGCGCTGATCGGATGGTGTTTCGGGCCGGTGACAAGGACGGCGGGGAACTCAAGCCATGGCGAAGTTGGTCACGGGAACGGACGGTCGAACCTGGACTGTGCGGCGGCGGATGGTGTGGACGATGCCGGCCACCGGGGACGACTTCGAGCACGACATGGACGGCGGCCGGCCAGCCGCTATCGTGATTGTGGGTACGCTCGCTCTGTTTTATCTGGCTCTGTTGAGTTGGAAGTCGGCGGAGGTGCCCATTCCCTTCTGGATAAAGCTCGCCGCCGTGATCGTATTATTGTTCTTTCCGGTTCGCTGGTTGTTACGTCGGCCGTGGACATTGGTGGCGCAGACGCCAGGTAGCTACGACAAAGATCGTGAGCATTGGGTCGGCACGGTTCGCGGAGTGACGCGGGCACGGGAAGAAACCAAGTTAATCATCCGCAGTATTCGGACGAGGGGCACTCCCGCGTGGGCTGAGGGCCCGCTGCAGTTGGTGAGTTAGCGGCATGCCCGAGCTGCCCGAGGTGCAAGCGCTCGTTGATCACCTGGGTGAACACGCCGTGGGACATCGGGTGGCCAGGGCCGATCCGGCGGGTATGAGCGCGCTCAAGACCTTTCAACCCGCGTTGTCGGAGTTGGCTGGTCGAGAGGTTGTCGGGGTTGCCAGGCACGGTAAGTTCCTTGACTTGAACTGCGATGGTTTACACCTCGTGATCCACCTCTCCCGCGCGGGGTGGCTTCGCTGGCATGAATCAGCTTCGGCGGCGTCGCCGAAGCCTGGACGGGGTCCGCTAGCATTGCGACTGCACCTGGACTCGCCGGGCGGGCCGGGGTTCGACCTGACCGAAGTGGGTAGCCAGAAGCGACTCGCGGTATACCTCGTTGCCGACCCGGCCGAGGTGCCTGGCATTGCCCGGCTCGGGCCGGATGCGTTCAGCGTGAGTTGCGCTGAACTGGCTGGACTGCTGGCCGGGCGCACCGAGCGGATCAAAAACTTGATCACCGACCAGAGCGTGCTCGCCGGCATTGGCAATGCCTACAGCGACGAGATCCTGCATGCCGCGCGGCTGTCCCCGTACGCGGTGGCCGGCCGGATGGGCGAGGCTGAGGTGGCCGTGCTGCACGAGGCGCTACGTTCGGTTCTGGTCGATGCCATGGCCCGCTACACAGGTGGCAACAACAACCCCGCGCGGCTCAAGGGCGAGAAGCGGTCTGGCATGCGGGTGCATGCCCGCACTGGGCTGCCCTGTCCATCATGTGGCGATCTGATCCGGGAGGTGTCGTTCACCGACCGGTCTTTCCAGTACTGTCCCACCTGTCAAACCGGTGGCAAACCCCTCGCTGACCGTCGGCTCTCACGCCTGGTGAGATGAGCTGTGGCCGAGTTGCAGATATCCACAAGCGCCCTGCTCGCGCTGCTGGTCACCGTCATTATCGTGGCTGTGGTCGCTCTGTTGCTGCTGTGGCGGGCCCGTCGGCGGGCTTTCGCCACTCCGCTGGAGCGTGCCACCTTCTCCACTCTGCACACCGTGTCGCTCGCCGCACCCGCCCTGCGTGAGGGACTGTCCAGGCAGTCCGCCGCGTTCGCGCTGCCCTATTTGCGCACTTTACTGGAGACCTGCGGGTTGACCATGACCGATGCGTCGCCGGATATACTTGCCTGGGATGGCGAGAGCGATCACCACGCGATGGATGTCACCCAGCTGGCCAAAGAGGTGGTTAGCACCGGCCGTCAGCAGGTCGCCTCACACAGCGCGATCGATTGTGGCCGGACGGACTGCTCGGCGAGGGGCCTGGTAGTGGTACCCCTGGAGGTCGAAGGCCGGATCGTGGGCACGCTCGGAGCATTGACCGCTACCACCGCCGGGCCGGTGCTGTTGCGGGCCACCGCGCAGGTTGCCCGTTATGTATCCAGCCAGCTTGAGCTCGCGGAGCTTGACGAGTCCCGCGCTCGGCTGAGCAGGGCTGAGGTACGCGCCCTGCGCGCGCAGATCTCGCCGCATTTTGTCTACAACGCGCTGACCACCATCGCCTCGTTCATTCGAACCGATCCGAACCGCGCTCGTGACCTGCTGCTGGAGTTCGCCGATTTCACCAGGTACTCATTCCGCAGCGCCGGGGAGTACACCACCTTGCAGGATGAGTTGGCCAATATCGAACGCTACGTCTCGTTGGAAAAGGCCCGATTTGGCGACCGGTTGAACGTGCAGCTGCGGATCGCCCCGGAAGTGTTGCAGGTCGTGCTGCCGTTCCTGGCGCTTCAACCGTTGGTGGAGAATGCGATCCGGCATGGCTTGGCCGGCAAACCGGATGGCGGTTCCATCACCATCGTGGCGGAGAACACCGGTGCCGAATGCATGATCAGCGTGGAAGACGATGGCGTCGGGATGGATCCGCGTCGGTTGCGCGAGGACATGTCCGACGCGCATCTGTCTGGAGCACACGTTGGGCTTGGCAACGTTGATGATCGCATGCGCTCGGCTTTCGGCGACGATTTCGGCTTGATTGTGGACACCGCGCCAGGGGCCGGCACGAAGATCACGCTTCGGGTGCCGAAATTCCGCGCCGGCATCCGGGTGTGATCTCGCCGCGCGACTCGTGAGTGGCGAGTATGGCTATAGCCATACTCGCCACTCACGGGCACGCGTAGCGTGCACGTATGGCAACCTTGCTGCACAGGCTTCCGAGCACCGTTGCCGAGCGCCTCCCCGGGCGGTTCGGCGAGCGGGCTGAACGTTCCGTGGTGGGTGTGGTCCGGCTGCATGGTCTGATCACGCCGGCGATGAGCCCGGTCGCACGCTCCGTGATCAACTTGACCGCGGTTGAGCCGGTGCTCAAGCGCGCGTTCACGACCGACCGGCTGGTCGCGGTAGCGCTTCAGATTAACTCTCCGGGTGGGGCGCCAACTCAGTCAGCCCTGGTCGCGGATCGGATTCGGGGTTTGGCCGGAGAACGTGGGGTGCCGGTGCTCGCTTTCTGTGAGGACGTCGCGGCATCCGGCGGGTACTGGCTAGCATGCGCGGCCGACGAGATCTACGCTCATCCCACCTCATTGGTCGGTTCCATCGGGGTGATCAGCGGGGGCTTCGGACTGGCCGGTCTGCTGGAGCGTCTCGGCGTGGAGCGCCGGATCTACACGGCCGGCAGCCACAAGTCTAGACTGGACCCATTCCTGCCGGAGCGCCCCGAAGATGTGGTCTGGTTGACCGATATGCAGGCTCAGCTGCACGAGCAGTTCCAGAACTGGGTCCTGCAGCGTCGGGGTGATCGTCTGATCGCGGACCACGCGGAGTTGTTTACCGGCGAGGTATGGACTGGCGTGGCCGCACTGGGGCGCGGACTGGTTGACGGGCTGGGTACTCTCCGTGAGGTCATCTCAACTCGCTTCCCTGACGCCGAACCGGTGCTCATCGAGGGCCGCAAGCCGTTGTTGGCCCGGCTCGGGCTGGCTGGTGTTCCTGGCATGCTTGACCGTTCCGGTTTTGTCGAGGAGCTGTTGGCGGCGGCCGAGGCTCGCGCCGCGTGGGCTCGGTTCGGGCTGTAGATGTTATGGCAGATGTTATGGCGGTGGATGTTATGACAGTGTGGCTCGGCAGTAGCGGCCCAGAACTGGTCGGGGGGATGGGTGATTGTCGGCTGGAATCTGGCACTAGACGGCAATCACCGCCAAATAGTTCGAGCCGAAAGACTCCGCTGATCGAGGGCGCGGTGCGATGATGGTGTTCGCAGCGCCGAGTGTGCAGGATGAGGAGATCGTGAACAACGCAGATGTCTCAGGCGGACTCGTCGTTCTAGCTGTGGATGACGAGAAGCCGGCGCTCGACGAACTCGCGTTCCTACTCGGTCAAGACCAGCGCGTCGGAACGGTGCTCACCGCGTCGAACGCAAACGACGCGCTGCGCATGCTCAGCACGCGAGAGCGCCCCCGGGATGGTGGTCCATCCGGGGCCGCTCACTTACCGGTGCCGAGGCATCCGGTGACTGGGGCGCCGATCGCCCGCAGCACCGATGTGGACGTGGTGTTTCTGGACATCCGGATGCCGGGGCTAGACGGTATGGAGCTGGCGAGGGTGTTTTCCTCAATGGCGGTCCCACCCGCTGTGGTGTTCGTCACCGCGCACGACGACCGGGCGGTGGATGCTTATGAGGTCGGTGCGGTCGACTACTTGCTCAAGCCGCTTCGGACAGAGCGGTTACGCCACTCACTTGACCGGATTCTGTCCACCCGGGTCGTGCCCAGCGCCGATCCCGGTCGCGACGACAACCCAGGCGACGATGAGGTGATCCCGGTCGAGCTTGCGGGCACCACCAAGCTGGTGCCCCGCTCCGCGGTCCGCTACGTCGAAGCTCAGGGCGACTACGCCCGACTGCACACCAACGATAACAAGAGCCACCTGGTGCGCATCCCGCTTTCGGTGCTGGAAGATCGCTGGCGTGACGCTGGGTTCGTGCGTATCCACCGCTCTTATCTGGTTTCGCTGCCCCTGGTCACCGAACTGCGGTTGTCTGGATCAGGCTACGTGGTGCGGATCGGTTCTGGATCGGACACCGCTGAGCTGCCGGTCAGCCGCCGGCACACGCGGGAGCTCAAAGATCGTCTAGTCCGTGCCACGAAGCAGGCGTGGAGCCAGCGATGAAATCCGAGCGTGGAGCTGAGCCATGAGCGATGAGGGCCGTCCGCAACCGGTTGGCTTCGAGCAGGACACGACGGACGGTCCAGGCACCGAGGAGCTAGAGGTAGACCAGCGATGGGGGGGTCCAGAAGAGGATGCCATGCCGGACATCGCCTCCGTGGGGATGCGCCAAGAGCTGCATCGTTGGGTGCGTGCTGACCACGGACGCCTAACCGACGGGGCGCGCCGGCCGGGCGATGACGGGCGGCATGCCCGGCCGGACGGCCAGGGCCGTGACCCAAGGTTGGACTATGTACCGAAACACGCTATCAGCACGCCGGGTCCCGGCGCGGCCTCCGCCGCTGAGTTAACCGACCAGTTCCCTCGGCCGAGGCAGGACCCGACCGAGCCGCCGATGCCGGCTAGGCCTCAGCCATCGGATCCGCTTTTACCGCTGGGCGGCGTCGGTGCCGGTGGTAGAACCGTGCCCGAATCCCTAGCCATGTCAATCGCCGAGGCAGTGAGTACCGCCGAGGCAGGGGATACCGCCGAGGCAGGGGATACCGCCGAGGCAGAGGGTACCGCCGAGGCGGGTGCCACCGACGAAAGCAGGCCTCCTAGCCTCGGGGCGACCGCCTCAGCCTCTCCGAGTACGGCCTGCGTCGCGGGCGAGCAGTTGACCCCGGGTAAGCGGGTACGCGTGGTGCTCTCGCAGCGAAAGGGCAGAACTCGGCCGGTGCGTACGGTGGTCGAGATCCAAGAGCTTACCCAGGTTGGCGAGGTGCTCAGCTCCAGCCTTATTAATTCGCAGTTGGCTCTGGCCGTCCGGGTCGGCGGTATCGCGTTGATCACGCTCGGATCGTTACCCGCGCTGTTTGTGATCTTTCCGGTGCTGGGACGGATGGAGGTTCTCGGCATGCGGTTGCCGTGGCTGCTGCTTGGAGTGCTTGCTTATCCGTTCATGCTGGCCCTGGGCTGGATGCATACTCGAGCCGCGGAACGGTTGGAACGGGTCTTCGCCGACCACATCCAGAACTGAATAGTCAGCTTCCGTTGCCGGGCGATCGGATCGAGCGACACGCGGACATCGTAGGCTAGCGCTATGACTATGGCGTCCATGGTATCCCTAGCCGCGATCGCGCTGGTCGCCGTGGCCTCCATTGTGATCGGTTCATTCGGCGTGCGACTCGCCCGCAACACGTCTGACTTTCTGGTGGCCTCACGCACCGTCAAGCCACTCGCAAACGCGGGCGCTATCTCAGGGGAGTACTTGTCGGCGGCGTCGTTTCTGAGTGTCGCGGGCGCAATCCTGAAAGACGGCCCGGACGCGCTGTGGTACCCGATCGGGTTTACGGCGGGTTATCTGGCGCTGCTGTTGTTCGTTGCTGCTCCGTTGCGCCGCTCCGGTGCCTACAGTGTTCCGGACTTTGCGGAGTTCCGATTGCGCAACATCAATCTGCAGCGGCTTTGCGCGATCTTCGTGATCGTTATCGGCTGGCTCTACCTGCTGCCGCAGCTACAGGGCGCGGGGCTCACGTTGGCCACCGTGGTGCCCGCGGTGCCGGCCTGGAGCGGCGTGGTAATTGCCGGTGTCGTGGTGGTTTCCGCTGTGGCCTTCGGCGGAATGCGATCGATTACATTCGTACAGGCGTTCCAGTACTGGTTGAAGTTCACCGCGTTGGCCCTGCCCGTGATTACTCTGCTGATCTATGTGGGCGGTGATCATCGATCGCTCAACTTGCCGGCCCCACCGCAGTTCCCCACCGACACCACGGTGAACGTCAAGACCCCTGTGTTGCTCGAGGTGAGCCAGCCGGTCACGTTCCAAGCGACTGGCGTGCTCGACGGCGAGCGACGCGGCGGGACTGTGCGTTGGGACCCCGGCCGGCGGCACAGCGTGAGTGCTGGGTCCACCTTAGTCTTCGCGGCCGGCACCGCCGTGCCTGTTCCGGCTGGTAGCCCCACCCGCAACTCCAGTTGGCTGACTCCGCTGTCCGAGGAAGAGGATGTCCGAACGCATCTGTTTGAGATCTACTCGCTGATCATGGCGACCTTCCTGGGCACCATGGGCCTGCCTCATGTGTTGGTGCGTTTCTTCCCTAACCCGGACGGCCGGACGACTCGGCGTACCACAGTCGTCGTGCTCGCCATGCTCGGCTCTTTTTACCTGCTGCCCACGCTGCTCGGCGTGTTCTCCCGGCTCTACGTTCCACAGTTGTTGGTCAGCGGTGAGACCGATGCGGCGGTGCTGTTGCTACCGACGGCCGCGCTGGGTGGTGGGCCGCTGCCCACGCTGCTCGGTGGCCTGGTTGCCGCCGGCGCGTGGGCCGCGTTCTTGTCTACGTCGTCCGGGCTGCTAGTGAGCGCGGCAGGGGTGCTGTCCACGAATCCGCCGCTGTTTCGGCGTGTCAGTGTGCGCGACTTCCGGGTGGCCGCGGTTTTGGCTGGGGTCGTGCCGGTTGCGCTGGCGATGTTCGCGATACGACTGGATTTCTCCGAGACGGTGTCGCTGGCGTTCGCGGTGGCGGCGTCTACCTTCTGCCCGCTGCTCGCGCTGGGTATCTGGTGGAATGGCCTGACTGACCGCGGCGCGATGGCCGGTCTGGCGGTGGGCGGGATCAGCTCGGTGACCGCTGTGATCCTCCGCCTGTTCGGCCTTACGCCCGGTGGCTGGTTTGGCTACTTGATAGCCCGCCCGGCGGCGGTCACCGTGCCGGCGGCGTTCCTGACGATGATCGTGGTCAGCAAGCTGACCACCAATCGGAAGTTGCCGGACGCGGCCAGCCTGTTGTTGCGAATGCACGCTCCGGAGCGGCTGGGCCTGGGCGAAGACCGCATCCGCAACTTCTGATAGCGCTGGTCGGGCAGCGCTGTATTCGATGGACGCCTTGTCCAAGTCCGATATCCGTTAGAGCTCTCGGGTGAGGGCTAGTCTCTGATAAGACCCTGAGTAACTGTGCGAGAGGGCGACGACTCGAACGGATGATACCCAGAGGACTGATCCGGGCACGTTTCAGTGGTGAGCAGCAGCTGTCCGGCGATCAGGGCGTGTCAAGCCGTGATGGTAACCGTTGATCGTGTAAAGATGACCGCTCGTCGTTCATCGCATCGAGCGCGGCTCTAGGCCCGGTTGATTCGATGACGGACTGAGGGCCTACCGTGTGGGTGGGCGATGATTCTTGTTGGTGCCATTTGTCCCCACCTGAAGTGCTAAGGAGCGAACCGTGAGTGCCACGGGTAAACGCCGACCTACCGCCAGAACCATCTATGAGCAGGTACAAGCCAGCCCAGGGTTCGCCAACCTGCGTAGCCGGCTACGCAGGTTCATCTTTCCGATGAGCGTGGTTTTCCTTGTATGGTACCTGGTTTACGTTTTGCTCGCGTCTTTCGCCCCCGCTTTCATGTCCACCAAAGTGACCGGCAATCTGAACGTGGGGTTGCTGATCGGGCTGTTGCAGTTCGTCAGCACGTTCTTGATTGCTACCGTTTACATCACCTTTGCCAACGCTAAGATCGATCCGGCGGCCGAGAGTATCCGGATCGAGATCGAGGGGAGCGATCGATGACCGCGTACCTAGCGGAACAAGGGGTTGGCGATCCCGCTCTAAACATCGGTGTCTTCGCCGGCTTCGTGGCGATCACATTGGTTGTCGTGTTCATGGTTGGCCGAAGCAACCGAACCGCTTCGGACTACTACGCGGCTGGCCGGTCGTTCACCGGTCCGCAGAACGGCGTCGCGATCGCCGGTGACTACCTGTCCGCCGCGTCCTTCCTGGGTATCGCCGGGGCGATCGCGGTGAGTGGTTATGACGGCTTTCTGTACTCGATCGGCTTCCTGGTGGCGTGGCTGGTGGCGTTGCTGCTTGTGGCCGAGCTGCTGCGGAACACAGGCAAGTTCACTATGGGCGACGTACTGAGCTTCCGGATGCGTCAGCGCCCGGTTCGGGCGGCGGCGGCTACCTCGACGCTGGTGGTGTCGTTCTTCTACTTGCTGGCGCAGATGGCCGGTGCCGGCGCGCTGATCGCGTTGCTGCTGAACGTCCCGAACAGCGACACGCTCGGCCAGGGTACGGTAATCGCGGCGGTTGGCATTATCATGATCGTCTACGTGTTGGTGGGCGGCATGAAGGGCACCACCTGGGTGCAGATTATTAAAGCCGGGCTGCTGCTAGTGGGCGCGGCGTGTGTGACGGTGTGGGTACTGGGCAAGTTCGGGTTCAACCTGTCGGATATTCTTGGCCAGGCCGTGCAGAACAGCCCACAGGTCGTCGCTAAGCCGGGAGGCAAGCCCAAGTTGCTGGGCGAGGCTCTGTTAGGTCCGGGCCTGGCCTACGGTGCCACGATCACCTCGAAGATTAACTTCATCTCACTGGCGCTTGCGTTGGTACTCGGCACCGCTGGGTTGCCGCACATTCTCATGCGGTTCTACACCGTGCCCAACGCCAAGGAAGCACGCCGTTCGGTGGTCTGGGCGATCTGGTTGATCGGCATCTTCTACCTCTTCACCCTGGTGCTCGGGTATGGCGCCGCGGCACTGGTGGCTGGCGGTGCCCAGAGGATCAGTACCGCGCCCGGCGGCAGCAACTCGGCCGCTCCGTTACTGGCTTACGAGCTCGGTGGCCCGGTTCTGCTGGGCATCATCTCCGCGGTGGCATTCGCCACCATTCTGGCGGTGGTCGCTGGGTTGACCATCACGGCTTCGGCGTCCTTCGCGCATGACGTGTACGCCAACGTGATCAAGGGAGGTACGGCAGCTCCGGATGATGAGGTGGCGGTGGCCCGGCGGACGGCGGTGGTGATCGGGCTGGTGGCTATCGCGGCCGGGATTCTGGCGCGCAACCAAAACGTCGCGTTCCTAGTTGCGCTGGCGTTCGCGGTGGCGGCCTCGGCGAACCTGCCCACGTTGCTTTACTCGCTGTTCTGGAAGCGGTTCAATACTACGGGCGCGCTGTACAGCATCTACGGTGGCCTGGTCACCTGTGTGGTTTTGATTATCTTCTCGCCGGCGGTATCTGGCGAGTCGACTTCAATGATTCCTTCGGCGGATTTCGCGGTGTTTCCGTTGGCCAACCCCGGCCTGGTGTCTATTCCGATGTCGTTCCTGCTCGGTGTCATCGGTACGTACGTTGGCGGCAGGGAACCGGCCGAACACGCGAAGTTCGCCGAGATGGAGGTTCGTGCCCTGACCGGTGCCGGCGCGGAGAGAGCAGTGGCGGCGCACCAACTGCCGTCCCAGCACCTGGGTCGGGCCGGTCAGTTCGCGCCCGGCCCCGGGATTGCATCGGCTAGCCATGGGTTCACCCCGGCGGGCTGGTTTCACCCTGGGTTGACTGCGGCAGATGACATTATGAGAGAGTGAACAACTCTCCGGTGCCCAGCGTTGCGGTGCGGGCGGTTCCCGCCGATGCTCGGCCGTTGGATGTGCGTGAAGCTCGCGAGTGGGTAGCCGGCCACGCGCCGAAAGCTCAGCATCTCCCCATGTCTGAGCTGACGGCCCGGCTGGATGAGATTCCGGCCGATCAGGAACCGTTGTATGTGATCTGCCGCAGCGGAGGACGGTCGGCGCGAGTGGTCGAATACTTGGTCGCGCAGGGCTATCCAGTGGTGAATGTGGACGGCGGTATGCAAGCGTGGGTCGAGGCCGGTTTACCGCTCGTGTGCGACGGGCCGGGCCAGCCGGAGGTCGTTTAATGGCGGGATTTGGTGCGCGAAGGTGACCTGCCATCGCTGCGGGAAGGTCCAGCCGCCGGACGCTGACGGTCCGTTTTGCGTGCGCTGCGGCCAGTTCCTGGTGTCGAGGCGATGGGTGGCTTCGCCGCCGACTTCAATACCGAATTCGGCGGCGGTCCCCTCCTCTGGTGCCGCTCGATCGACGCCTTACCTCGGGCCGCCCCGCTACCTCACGCCACCACGGTGGGGTTTTCCTGCCCTGCCGTGGCGCGAGGAGGAGCCAGCCGCCCCGCGGCCGGCGGCCGAGGAGTTAACCGAGCAGACCGGCCTGCTTGTTGCTCTGCTGCGGGCTCTCGCGGTACTGGCCGGGCTGTCCGCGCTCGCTGAGTGCTGGCGCTACGTACTGTTACTGCGCAGCCGGGGCTCGGCGCTGGACGCTCGGGAGGTTGCGGCTTCGGACGCGCTGGTCGCCGCCGTTTCCTGGGTGAGCGCCCTGCTCACCGCGGTAGCGGGCGTGTTGTTGCTGATCTGGGTGGTGCGAGCGATGGAGGCGAGTGCCGCGCGAGCTGGGCTGCGCCCTGCCCGCACACCCCGCTCCGTAGTGTTGGGGTGGTTGATCCCAGGGATCAACCTATCGATCCCTGGGTCGGTGTTGGCCGAGATTGAGCACGTGGCGCTCGATCGGGATCCCAACCAGCGGCCATGTCCTTCGCGGCTACTGCGCGTGTGGTGGGCGTTGTGGGGGGCCAATGTCGTGCTAGCTGTGCTATCGGCCGGCTGGTTGTTGCGCAGCGGTGTGCAGGCCAGGGCCGACAGCGTCGTGCAGCATGCCTTGCTTGATCTGGTCGCCTCGGTGACCGCTGTGGTCACGGTTCGGGTTGTCAGTCAGCTCACTGCGCTGATTGGACCGCCTCGGCGGGTTCCGCTGCCTCGGGTGGTACGGGTGAGTTCAGTGGATGTTACAGCCTCGCCGGCCTCGCCGTAGCGCGGATTCACGCGGATTCACGCGGATTCACAGAGCGGAGCCGCCTGTCACCGGAAACAATGACAGGACTACCGTGACGCCGCGACCAGCAGGAGAACGGTGAGCAGGAAGACAGTGAGTAAAAAAACAGGGTCACGCCGACCAACTGGTAGCGACGAGACAGCCGGTCTCAACCCTCGTCGGCCTTGTCCGTGTGGTTCGGGCAAGCGTTACAAGGCGTGTCACGGAACCGGTGACGACGCGATCGTGCTGCGTCCGTTCCAGGGTCTTGCCGCCGAATGCGACTTTGTGGCTCTGCGCGAGTTCGTGCCGTCCGGGTCGGCGTTGTTGCCGCTGTCAAACGGTGGTCGGGCGCTCGCCGGCGATCGCAGGCCCGTATTAGCCAGCGTGCTGCCCGGCGCGGCGGCGGCCATCGTTCGAGCCGACGGTAAAGTGATGGTCGGCATGCAAGTGCAGACTCGCACTGGCGATATTTCCGGCGACCTGGGTCGCGCACTGCGCTGGGCGTTGAGCGCCGAACCAGGCGAGGTGCTTGCCGTGTCTGGGCCGTCGCTGGGTGAGGGCCCAGTGCGGTTGCAGGACCTGGTGGACGCCGAGGCTGGGCTGGACGTCAAGGTGCACCCGAACTTCTCTTGGTGGCTGCCAGAGGGCGAGGAACCCACGCGGGAGACGTCCGCCGCGCTGGAGCAGGCCAACAAATTGGTCAAGCCAACAGAGCCGGTGGTTGCCGAGGGCGTCCGGGCCATGTACTGGGTGGACGCCGGTGAAAAGGCACACGTGCGCTGGGTGCGACCGGAGCCGGAGGACCGCCTGTTGGCTGCGTTGGCCCGGCTGCAGGCGCGGGAGCGTCTCGAACTCGGTGCCGGGTCGCGCTACGTCGGTTCGTTTCGGGCGCATGGGTTGATGGTGCCGGTGTGGGACGTGGATCGTGAGATGCATGCCAAGGAGTGGGCGGAGCCGGCTTCGAACTTCGCTGGCGAGCTCGGTGAGGCGCTAGCGTCGCTGGAAGCCGAGCCGCTGACTGAGAAGGAGCGCCGGGCCCGGGACTCCCTCGCGGGTCGCCAGGTTACCCTGCGTTAGTTTGGTCGCTGGAGCTGACAGGGTCAGGGCAGCCAGGACAGTTTGCCGGCCAACAGCGCGTAGCCGACAAAAGCCGCCACGTCCAGCAGCAGGTGCGCACCAACCAAGGCCCACAGCCGGCCGGTGCGCTGCCACACCCGACCGAAAACCAGCCCCATCACCAGGTTGCCGACGAATCCGCCGAAGCCCTGGTACAAGTGATAACACCCGCGCAGCGCCGCCGAACCCAGCACGCCCGCGTTTTCCGAGTAGCCGAGTTGACGCAGCCGGGTCAACAGGTAGCCGGTGAGCAGCACCTCCTCGGCCCACGCGTTGCCGGCGGCGGCCAGGATGAGCACCGGTAGCCGCCACCAGGTGTCGTTCAGCGTGCTGGGCAGCACAGTGAGGTTCGCACCCGCGGCACGGGCCGCCAGATACAGCCCCAAACCCGGGATCCCGATCAGCGCGGCCAGCGCGGCGGCCAGTGCGCTGTCGTGGCCGGGACGGCGGCCATCCAGCCCAATGTCCCGCAGCGCCATCCCGCCTCGGACGATCAGGTAACCGCCCAACGCGCCCCAGCCGAGAAGCTGCAGCACATACGCTAACTGCAGGCCGAGGTCGATAAACGGGTTAGCGGCGGCCGGTGCGTTGATCGCGACATGTTGGTCAGGAAGCCGCTCGGGTCGCAGTAATGATTGCAGTAGCGATAGCCCACTGCGCAGTGCGCTGAGTCCGAGGGTGATCCATAGCACGATGAACAGCTCGGTGCGGATCAGGGTTTGTTCCGCCAGATCATCCGCCGGGTCAGGTGGCGGCGGGTTGACCGGTCCGGGCGCCAGCCATCCGCGCAGCCCACCCCTCACACCCGCCAGCCTACCTAGCGGTCCGCCGGTGTTACCCCGCCGGGCGTTACCCTGGCGTGGTGCGCCGCTTTGTCTTCACACCCCGATGGATGCTCGGGCATCTGTTGGTGGTAGGGGCCGCTGCGGTTTGCCTGAGGTTGGGTGATTGGCAGTGGGACAGAGCGCACCTCACCGGCTCAGTGCAGAACTGGGGTTATGCGCTGCAGTGGCCCTTGTTTGCGGTGTTCTTCGTGGTGGCTTGGTGGCGAGTGTTGCTGCTGGAATCGCGCAGGATGGATGAGCCGGAGGCTGGTACGCCCGTGTTCCCCCCGTCGCCGAATCCACTATCGGGTGGGCCGCTTGGGATGGCGGGGGACGCGGTGGACGAAACATCGGAGGAAGAAGACGATGATGACGAGCAGCTGGCGGCATACAACCGAATGCTCGCCGCGCTCGCCGCGCAGGACGAGGCACGCGAGCGCCGCTGAATCTCGACCGCCCGCGATGAGCGCTCCCCGACGGCTCGGGTATCGTCAGAGGTGCTATGGACGCTCGCCAGGTCGCCCTCATTGCTTATCGGGTCTTCGCCTATGTCACGGGGGTCGGGCTGCTGGTACTTGTGTTTGTGGCGATGCCGCTGAAGTACATCGGCGGGATCAGCCGGCCCACCACGATCGTCGGCATGCTGCACGGATTCTTGTACATGGGCTA
>Ga0213881_10001025_pt1 | contig 14367 bp, 8 predicted proteins | sample BarmaccoBMER_R08_FD_160104 | JGI IMG/M metagenome (GOLD analysis project Ga0213881, IMG submission 160104) | Barbacenia macrantha exposed rock microbial communities from rupestrian grasslands, the National Park of Serra do Cipo, Brazil - ER_R08 ... | reverse complement strand
CAGGATTTTTAAGGATTAGAGATTCAATAAAAGCAGACTCTAAGTCTTTAACATAAATGCGTCGAGTATTGTGCGGACAAATATTTAAATCTTTTTGAGCCGTTCCTTTTAGATTTACATCCCAAACAGATACACCGTAAACTAAACAACTTATGATAGTTGCATTTTCAAAGTTTGCACCATTTAGAACAGCATGTCTTAAATCTGCATATCTGAGGTCAGCATTGCTAAAGTTTGCGTCTTCAAGGTTTGCCCGATAAAAACTTGTGTGCTTCAGTTGTGCCTCACTAAAATTAGCACCATAGAGGTTAGCAGAGACAAAGTAAGTATTTGTAAGTATTGTTGCATTTGTGGAAAAATTTGCTCTTCTAAGATCGGAATTATTTAGATTGGCTCTAGTTAATTTCGCTCCTCTTAAATCAGATCCAAGAAGTTTTGCATTAGCCAGTGAAGCTTCATTAAAGTCTACCTCTCTTAGGTCAGCTTCACTAAGGTCTATCCCATCCAAATCCTGTTCTAGTGGTTTTGCTCCAGCAAGCTCTGGAATTACTTCAGGATTTTTCTCTCTCCACCGGTTCCAAGCTACTGAACCACGATTGAGAATAGCTAAGTGCTGCTTATTTGGAATATAGTACCTGTGATCAGGTACAACGGGTAAGCTACCTGCCTCAGCTAAGCTACCTTCAATAGATTCGAAAAGTTCATCTAAGGTTAAGTTCAATAGTGCAGCAATTTTGGGAAAATGCTTTCGATCGGGCAGTTGTTCTCCTTTCTCCCAACGTGCCACCGTAGGTTGTGCTACAGGAGGATTGAATAGTTTTCCAAAAGCTGCTTGAGTCAAACTATTGACTTCCCTAGCCCTCTTAATCAGTTCTGGTAATGGCTTTGGCGGTGTCTGAGAACTGGTCACGGCTCTTACTAGTAAATAATGTTATGTGACTGATTCTAATCATCGGTTTTCAGCTAAGTGTACGTCTTGCATTACACAGATGAATAGTAACACTGCCTGCGAATATGCGTCAAGGTAATAAAAAAAATACGAAAGAATCAGACTTGTAGCTAAGACAGATATAGCTATAATTCTCCAATATGCGCTAAAGTAATTAACGTAATCAGCAAAAGAGCCGAGCATTCCAGGGTCAAGCACCTGCCAAGTGAACAAACCCCTTCAACTCCCGACTCTATGCTGACGGCTTGTGCCGTCTTGCTCAGAAAACCTGAGCAAGCTTTTTGCCTCAATTCTAGCAGGCAATGGCAAAGCTGTCGCAGGAGGTATAGGTGTTGAATCGCTTCGGCGACAACAGGAGCCTCATGAAACAAAGAATAATTGCCTTGCCAACAAATGGATCTGAGTATGCTAAAGGTCCATGGCTTAACAAACATGCAACAGCTGCATTGCTTGGGCTTTCGATTCACACCCTAAAATCTTACAGATCTCTTTACTGGCAATGTGGAATTCACTACGAGTACATCAATAGTCGTACAGTTAGGTATCATAAAGAGCTATTGCTAGATTGGTTGGCAACTCGCTCGAACCCAGAACTACATCAACGCGCTATTGAGGCTTACTTAGCTTCCCTCCCCTCAAATCAGCCAAAAGTTCGCGGGCGGAGGTCAAGTTGATGTCTGTACAGCACGGTATTCAAGCTGCAAAAACCAAGCAGCAAATGCTCTTTTGGTTAACAAAAGTACTTAACCGTCCTCCCTTCCCTATATCTCCTAGAGAATCGATAGTCAATGGAGTCGAGGCAAAGGAACCTGCTTTCTACGACGGACGCCATTACAAACCTTTGAAGTGGAAGCAATACCAGCACTGGGAAGAGATCGAAGAGGAAATAAAAGAGCGGTTGATCGAAAAGTGGCATTCCGATCGGCGTATTGAAGGGGTGAGTACCCTTGGAGGTTGGAACGGCAAGCACTGGTTAGGTTGGGTTGATATTGACTCTAAATCGAAATGCTTAAACTCGGAGGCAGACTTACAGGCAGCTTGTGAGCGCGAAGTTGCTAGTCATTTAGAGCGGTATCTAGTTTTGAAGGAATGCCCGCGATTTAGAACTCCGAGTGGTGGTTTCCGACTTCTTATTGCTTTTAGTAGGGAACCAGAAAACTTTAAAGCTAACTCTGGCTTTGCCTTTTCTCCCGATGGTCCTCGGATGGGGGAATTGCTAACTAAGAATGGTGGACATACTTTATTGCCACCTACGGTGGGAACCAACGGTAAACCTTATCACTGGGAGTTTTTTGTTGAATACCCACCTATTGCCGAACAACCCGAAGATGTCGGTTTGTTTCCTATCCACAACAAGATAGTAGCAAAACAATCTACTGGTCCACAACTGAATAAGCCAGAGTTGGGTCAAGATGATAAGCGTAAAGCTTTCCTCTATGCCTTTATTCTTAATGACTGCCTACCAAGGTTGAATTGGGAGCAAATCTATGATGATTCAGTCTGTAATTTTCATAGAGCAGGAGAAGAGGTTAAAGGCTGCTGTCCACTTCCCGATCGGACTCACCCAAATGAGTCAGGAACTGCTTTCAGTGTCAATACGAAAGATAGCACTTGGTACTGCTTTGGGTGTAGTACTGGGGGCACTGCTGTGCAATTCATTGATCGTGTCCTGGGGGGAGATGGCAACAATCCACCCCTAGAACAGTTAGAGCGGGTTGCAGAGGAGTTCGCCGCTAGAGCACGTATAGCTTCACCGGAAATGTGGTGGCATCAAAGCAAACAAAATAATTACAAGAATGGTCAACGGTTAAGTACTTACAGCATTGATTCAGTCAACCATTTCCGGCAAAATCAAAGGCAAAAATCTAGTTTCGCAGGTCTAGAGCAACAAATCCGAGAATTTCTAGATACTGCACCATCGGAAACTGTTTTCGCCTGTCAAATCCTTGAATGGTCGGAGGAATTCGGACGGCATCCCAACGCCATTAGACCTCTTGTCAATGCCATTAGAAAGGAACTTGAGCTGGAGCACAGCAGGAATGAACGAGTAAAAGAAGTTGAAAGGCTACTTAAATTCCAGAACTACCAGTTGAGGCTAATTGACTACATTCCCTCACTATCTCCCTTGGGAAGGGTTGCTGAGTGGATGGGCACAACTGAGGCAGCAATGCTCACAACTTTGTTAGCCGTGGCAGCGAGTCTCCTGAAAGTAGGAACCCAACTAGAGCTAATTGAGGCTACTAGTTTCTATGCACTGCCCATCCTCTACACAGGTATCGTTGCTGAGTCAGGTAGCGGCAAATCTCCGGGACAGAAAACCATTTTGAAACCTTTATTTCGTTTACAGTCTGAGGCAGAGCAAGATTACCAAGATGCTTTAGAGGAATGGGAGGCAAAGTGTAAGGCTGCAAAAGAGTCTGGAGTTATACCCCCGCCCAAGCCGACTCCTCGGGAATATTTCACCACGGATGCCACCCGTGAAGCTGTTGTCCAAATCCAAGCAAGTCAACCTAATTATGGATTCTTAGGGTGGTTCGATGAATTGTCAGGGTTAATTCACGGTCAGAATCAGTACCGGAATGGTAGGGGCACCGATAAGGAAGCGTTACTTAGTGGTCGGGACGGGAGTGCTCAGAAAGTTAATCGCTCTGGGGGAAAACGTCTTTTCGTTGAGCAATCGGCTTACTCCATCACAGGCAGTACGCAACCCGATACTTTGCGATCGCTCATGGGAGATTTTAGCGACCCATCCGGGCAGTGGGCAAGGTTCCTCTGGTGCGTTATGCCTACTAGGTCGTCACCATTTCCAAACGATGCGATCTCCTATGATGTAACAGAATTGCTCTACGGTATCTACAGGCAACTGCAAGCCTTTATTCCAAAGACTTACCGCCTGAGTGAGGATGCACTTTATCTTTACAAGGATTGGTACAACCAGCTCGATCATCTCAGGCTTGTTGAACCAAGACAAGGTATGAGGGCTGTCTATCAAAAAATGAAAGGAGATGTGGGAGTGCTTGCTCTCCTGCTGCATTGTATTAATGCAGCAGCCCAAGGGCAGCATCCAGCAGATATTGTTTCTGCTGGAACTATCAAAGCTGCCATCCAGTTGAGCAAGTTTTACCTTGGTCAGGTCAAGCTGATCTATTCGGAGGGCGATGCCGCTAACGGAGAGTTGTCTGACATCCACACTAAATTGATTGGCTTATCCCAGCGAGTTGGTTGGCTAAACGCAAAAACTGCCAAGAATTATATATGGGCCTTCAGAAAGTGTTCGATGGAAGAGATCCGCAGTCATTTTCGGGAATTAACCGCGATGGGGAAGGGAAGTACCAGAGGAGATGGTAACAAACTTGAATGGAGTTACAGCCGGTAGATGACTGGTAGATGCGGCATCTACCGCTGAAAGTTTTATCAGTAAGGGATTTCAGCGAACGGTAGATGAGTAGATGAAATTTGGATGATGAACCAGGTCAATGACTACCAAGCGATACTCTAACAACTACAAACATCTACTCATCTACCAAATCTCTCAATTCTGCTCCATAGCAGTAGATAAGCGGTAGATGAGACATCTACCAAACATCTACCGCTTATCTACTGCTTGAGCTTTTGACCTGTCTCCTAATGAGGCTTTATACTTGTTAATTTTTTCCAGGTAGCAGGGATTTCAAAGCCTTGAGGACATCTTATAGTTCCATTACCTTTACCATCCGAGTAGTTTTGGGCACACTCAGAAATTTCAGTTATTACTCGTCGAGTCACAAGCGGAGTTAGAAAGTATGACATACCCAAAAGTACCGCTAGCACTCCAGCCACTATTCCTAGATTTTCACGCCAGGGATAAGGAGTGCGATGGGTAACAGCTATTCCTCCGCTTGCCTGAATTTCCTTAAGTAGTTTATGCAACCCCTCTACCGACTCTTTATAGGGAGCCAGCCCTCTGGCTAAATTCTGAACCATCCTTTCCGGGTAATATTCACATAATCGGATATTCTCTTTCAATAAAGCAAGCAGAGTCTGACTCGGTTCTAGAAAGGCTGCCAATTCCTGTATAAGGTTTTCAGTATTAGCTTTCGTGCTGTCAAGCTGGTTCTGAAGCTGCTGGAAATCTCTTAGAAGATTTTCGATCAGGCTCTCCGCTGCCATCGCCCCGGCAATTATTCGTGTATCCAATGTTTTAGTCTGTTCCAAGGCTAACTCTAGCTTGGCTGCAGCCAAGTGGAAGTCCAGCAGGTCATTGGTCAAATCGACATCAATCTCTGATAAATGCTGGAGAATGGCAACTTTGTACTCCTCCGACCGACTGACTAAACATTCTGACAGCCGAGCTTTAAGCTGCTCTTGTTTTTGTGCTTTAGTCAATCTGCCACGACCATTAACAGCAGAAATATTCATGCCTTCAATGCCTCCAAAGAGAAACCAATTGCTTCCAGAGCTTCATAGCTTTTATTTAGGTAGCGACGCAGCCCAGCCAGTTGAGCAATAGAAAAACCTTGATATCGTCGAGCATCAGTGAAACTCATAGAGGTTTTGTAAAGCACGTCGGCAATATCCCCAGTAAGCTTGGGTAGGTAAAACAAGGTAGTGTTGGTTTGATGTAATAATGGATTAGGAACATGATTCTCCAGCTCCTCCCAATCATCATTTCGACCTAGATTCAGAACGAGAATATGCTGGACCTTCTCAGTTCCCATGACATCTAGAGTTCTCAGGAAGCCTTCATAAGTTTCTGTTGAGCCATCCAGGACGTACCAGTTTTGCACTTTGATTCCCACGTCATCAGCTAAAGAGAGTGCATCTCGTTCCTCCAACCAAAAGTGAAACTCCGGCTCACAGTTCCCCGGCAGATCTACGAGGGTGAGTTGCCGTAGGGCATAATCTAAAGTCCGGTCGGAAATTTTTAGATATCGATCCAACTCTGAAAACAAGCTTTCAACGACAAAATCGGGATGAGCTTTGTAAAAACTTCTTTGAGGGTCGGCATCGACAGCAGTGAAACTCAGTTCGTTTTCCAAAAGATAAGCAGCTTTGAGCTTGGAAAGCAAAGTCTTACCAACTCCACCTTTTTTAGCATTTTGGAAGTGAAGCGCTGGACGAGTTTTCTGGAGAATTGTAGTCACCATGGTGTTATCTCCTATCGCTTCTTATTAGCCAAGATATTCACAGCAGCATCAAAAGGATTATCCTCACTCAACGAAGCATTATTAGATGCAGTAAGCTCGGAAGAATTTTGAAGAGATTTTTCTTGAGAAGAAGACATTTCATTAAGCTTGCCATTAGTTAAACCCTCTACAATAGGTTCCGACTTGGAGGAAGCGTCTAAATGCTTGCGGACTTCAAGGTGATACTTTTTTAAGGTGGAAGGAGCAATCTCGATATCTACTTGCTTAAATAGTCCGGCAATTTCTTCATAGTTATAGCCTTTAGCTAATGCATCTTCAATCTGGAAGGCAAATCTCCGCACCATTTCCTTTTTGTAGCCGGGTAAGCTTGCTTTAGATTGCAAGGTTTCAAAGAGTTTGACCGCTTCCCTTTCCTGGGGAGTGACGGGCTCGGTCACGATTGCCTCAGAGCTGCTCATGGAGATTTTTCCTCAAACCTAAATATATACAGCGTTAGATCTATATCCAACAAACATGGACGACAAGAAAGATTAACACTGCTTGAAAATTATCTTGCTATCGCTATTTTACCAGCATTTTATCTAGAATCTAACTTTAAAAAGAGTGGATAGAAATCTCCTTTTATTCCCGATTAGTCTCCTCACAATCTCCTTTGAATCTCCGTTATAAAACCCTTGATAACTTCACGCTAATGCACCCTTGACAGTGATGAAAAATGTGCTAGCCTAAGTCCATGATATTCAAGTTATCAACTTAAATGGGAACAAGTATTGGAGAGGTTTATGCTGATCCAAGAGACTACAATCAGGATAATTACTATTCCCGCGATGAGGGACTAAAAAAATCACAATGGCAAGGGAAGCTAGCCGAACCCCTAGGACTGGCAGATAAACCCATAGCTCTCGAAGACATGAATTTGTTGCTGGATGGCAAGAACTTACAAGGGGAGCCATTACGACAGCATCAGTCAGGCAAATCCCTTAAGGGACTAGATATCACTAACTCTCACCCTAAATCTTGGTCTTTAGCTGTACTCGTTGAAAAGAACGAGCATCTTCACTTAGCTGCTAGAGAAGCTAATACAGAAACACTGACTTTTATTGAAGACCACCTGGTACACAGCCGCCAAGGGAAAGGGGGGAAAGAGAAAGTTCAAACTGGAAACGCTTTATTTTTCACTGTGGAGCATGACGACTCGCGGTCAAAAGATCCACAGCTTCACTACCACAACGGCTTACTCAATTTCACCCAATGCCCAGACGGGAAGTACCGGACGCTTGACGGTCGCCAGTTATTGAATCGAGAGAATAAGCAGTTGATTGGGTTGTGGCATAACAATTGCCTAGCTTATAAAGCACATCAGTTAGGACACATGACTGTATGGGACACCAAAGGTAACTTCGATCTGGTCAGGTATAACGAACCTACTCTGAAATTTTTCAGTCAGCGCAGTAACGAGATTGAAGCTGAGTTAGCAGCCCAAGGTCTGAATCGTGACTCTGCTCACAAGGAAAAAAAGGACCGGATTGCTCACCAACTTAGAAAAGAAAAAACTAGAGACATCACCCCAGAAAAAAAACTGGAGCGGGTGTCGGGTTGGCAAGCCAACCTGGACCGGCTCTGTCCAGTTGCCGAACGCATTGCTCCAGATCGAGTGGCATTAGAAAGAGCATATCAAGCTCCGCATCATCCAGGCAGCACCGCCGAATTGCTCGACCGCGCCGCCCTCAACTTAAGTCAGCACCGGGTAGCCTTTTCAGAGCTGCAATTACTCAAACAGGCACTGTTACAGAATCAAGGGCAGTATCATCCACAGCAACTCTTAGTGGCTATGGAGCAGGCTAAAAGGCAGACCCTGATCCAGACAAACGATGGGCGGTTAATGCGACCCCAAGCGGTGCAGCAAGACTTGGATATTCTCAGTCTGGCTAGGAGACAGCAAAAACAGTTTACTGCCATTGCCTCAATTGAACAGTGCCAGACAGTAATTGAGAAACACAGTCTCAATCAAGGTCAGTCTGAGGCTGTGAAAATGTTGGTAACAACTCAAGACGGAGTAGTTTGTATTCAGGGCGACGCTGGCGTTGGCAAATCTCGCAGTCTGGGAGCTTTTAGAGAAATTGCTCAAGCTTGTGGGTATCAACTTCGGGGACTCGCACCCAGTGCCGCAGCTGAACTGGAATTGGCAGCTAAGGCAGGGATTGAGCAGCACAGCACTCTGGACCGCTACCTACTCGAATCGCCCAACCAACTGCCCAGAGGAGAAATCTTGGTGGTGGATGAGGCCGGGATGATTGGCAGCCAGAAGATGAAATCTTTGCTAGAGAAAGCACAGCAGCTAGATAACCGGGTGATTCTTACAGGGGACGTGAAGCAATTAGGCAGCATTGAGGCGGGCAACCCTTTCCTGTTGCTGCAACAGAAAGGAATTGCGACAAAGCAGATTTCAGAGAACAAACGACAGCAAGATGAAGGCTTAAAACACGTAGCCAACTTGATGGCATCCGGTCAGATGGCTGAGGCAATTGACCAGCTCGACTACATGGGAGCCATTCAGGAAATTGAAGATAGTCAGGAGCGACTTCGTAAAGCCGCTGACATGTATTTAAGTAGCCCAGTCGATAAATCTACACTGTTAATTTGTTCGACTAATGCCGAGCGCCAAGAACTGACCGAAAGAATTCGCCAAGGATTGCTCGAACGTGGCGACCTCAAACAGGAAAGTGCAACCATCTCAACCCTAGTCCGCAAAGACAAGAACTGGGATAACTTTCGCTCCACACAAGCGGTTAGCTATGAAGTTGGCGATCTGCTCCGATTCAGAAAAGAGTACGCCCAATTTCTCAAGGGGGAAGATTATCAGGTAGTTGACTTCCATTCATCCCCAGCCCAGCAATCACTTACGCTTAGAGACAGACGAGGGAACTTGTACGAGTTAGACCTGGCTACCTGTAAAGAGCGGGACTGCTACCAGTCACGGCAACTTGAGATTCGCCCAGGCGAACAAATGCGATTTACACAGAATAATCGGCAGCTTGACCAGTTCAATGGCTTACGCTTCACCGTTGAGGAAGTTAATCCTGATGGGACGATTTCCATCCAAACTCCAAAAGGCACCCAGACCCTAATCACAAAGGACTTGGCGCACTCGGATTATCGATACGCTAGCACAGTCCACAGTGCCCAGGGAGCCGATGCCGAGCGCACTATTTGGCTTACAGGTGCAATGCTCGACCGGGAACTAACCTACGTAGCGGGCACCAGAGCCAAACATGAGTTTGTGGTTCTGACCGAGAACATTGACAACCTACGGGAAGCCGCCGGACTGAGCAACGCCAAGGAAAATGCGATTGATTTAATGCCGCAGCGATCGCGCCAACAGCAGACCGCTGCTCAGATGCCTGAGCCACCTATACAGCCACCACAGCCCAACCCACAATATCAGGAGCAGCCCCAGATGGCAGAACCCAGAAACCGCAGGAGTTATCAGGAAATTTTTACTAACTTTCGCTCCGAAGCCGGATTGCCAAAAAGATCCTTCCTGGCAGAACAACAGCCAATCCCGAAAATCACAACCAACAATCAGCAAACAGTCAGCCAGCCCCCCCAGTCACAGCAGCAACCGCAGAACCCGGTAGAGCAGCCCCACCACCAGTCACAACCCCAGACTTCGGCCCACAACCAGCAGACAGAACCAGTTCAAAAGCCCATCCCCCGTCATCAGCAAGAGCCAAAGAGCGTCCCAACCCAAACCCAGTCCACGCCGGAGCAACAGCGGGAATTTGGGCGATTGGTTTATTCCACGACGCAGAGCTTTGGGAAAGAAGTTGGACAGGGAAAGCGACAACTCGAACTCCCCAACGGCGAAATCCTGGAAGCTCGATTTCCCCAATATTCGGTATCCGTCAAAAAAGACGGACAAGTCATCTTTCAGGCGCAGCATCAAAAACCGCAGGCAAACAGCATGAGTGTAGAGCAGATGCAAGTTTGTACGCAGCAGTTACAGGCCATCAACCAGGGGAAAAGTACCCAGGCGCGTACTCAGAAAATTTCCCAATCTCAAAGTCATGGTAATTCTGTTGGGAGATAGAACGTGATGACGCAGCCCAGACCACGCACAGACAACCAGATCTTTTTTTGGATATGTATCTATAGTCTCCCCTTCATTTGCCTGTATGCCTACTTACAGGAGGTCAACAAACTCACAATCAGCTTGTTTAGCCGCTTTCCCAGTTGGTTAGTGCTGTACGTCTTTATCTGCTTTTGGAGTGTGGTCATCGTTGTGCTAGTTGTTTATCTAGAAAACGACCTTCCTTGGCAACGAGTACTGTGGTGGACAGCGATTTCTAGCCTCATTCCATCTCTGGGCTGGCTAATAAATGCCAAGCTATCAGGCACTCGCTTGTCCCCCATCGAGTTTCAGTGGGTTGTCTACGCTGGTTTAGTTGGCACCTGGAGTGGGTTGAACTTTTATTGGTGGAGCAACAGCAATTGGGAGCAAGGGGTGAGGCGTGGGACTAAGACCGTGACACGGCAACAACTGCAACGTCATCTTCAGCAAGCACAAGCCCGACTGAATCGTAAAATGGGAACCACGACCAAGAAACCTTTGCTAGTGTTAGCCGAGGTCGAACTGCCCAACTTTCTGGAGAACAAGGGCATAGCTTTAATTGGGGCACCTGGTTCGGGAAAAAGTCAATCTATCCACCAGCTCTTAGAGATTCTGCGCCGTCGCTCGGATGTTCGCGTTTTTATTCTCGACCGAGGCGGGGTGTTTACAAGTTGTCACTTTCGTAAGGGAGACCAAATTTTCAATCCGGCGGATCGGCGTAGCGCTCATTGGTGCCACACTCATGAGATGGGAGTCAATCGACTGGGCCCGGAATCTTTAGCAGAGAGCTTAGTTTCCATCAGCCCTGGCGACCAGCCATTTTTCCCAGGTGCTGCTAGGAGTTTACTTGCAGATCTATTTGAGCTAACCCAGGATAATCAGGAGCTTTGGCAGCTCATCACCTTACCCCTAAACCAACTACAAGCTCGACTGCAAGGACGAGCCAGTGCTAATGCCATTGCCGCCCAGGAACAGGGGGCTGGAGTATTACAAACGCTACAGAATAACTTTCGCTTTTATCGGTATCTGGCTAATCTGCCGCAACTACCCGTTGATGACCCGAAGTCACTCAGCTTTTTTGACTGGGGCTACAACGATGCGCCGCAATGGCTCTGGATGCCTGTAAGAAGCCAAGAAGAAGCTTTATTCAAACCTCTCAATACACTGCTCTTTGACTTGATGTTTCAAGGCTTATTGGCTAACCGCCATCACCAAATGAAAACTGCGATCATAATCGACGAACTCTATTCTTTGGGAAAGTTGGAAAATCTGGGGAGAATTTGCACAGAGTCGAGGCAGTCTGGGGGCTTGCCAATTTTGGGCTTTCAGTCTACCGCCCAGGTCGAAGAACTCTATGGACGCACTGGGTTACGTACTATCCTTACGGGAATCCGAACCCAACTAAACCTCAGTTGCCCGGAACCGGATACTGCCCGATATATAGCTGAGTGGATTGGCAAGCAGGAGCGGGTGGACGAGACGCAGTCTAGGACACAAGCACGCTCCACCTCTCACAGCACCAGCGAAACCATCCGTGACACCTATGCTGTCCTACCCTCACAGCTTCAGAACCTTGTGGCTGAAAAAGGTGAAGGCTACCTCAACATCGTCGGATTTTCTCCGGCTTTGAGTCGAGTACGGTTTCGAGAATTCCCAGCTAGGATTAAATCATTTATTCCACGAGACGAACATGTCACTTGCAGCATATCTTGGCCTTTTAGGTCAAAATATGCGTCACAGACCATGAGGTCAAAATATGGTTTCAAACAAGTAAAATGAGTTCAAAATCGTTGAAACCTAAGCTCAGTAAGTCGCTCACTTGAAAACGCCTTCATCACGCGGCTTGATGTCGTAACGCTCATCTGAAAGCTCAATTCTGCTCAAAGCTAAAATCAATCCTCATGTTAAATTTAGCTTTTGAACCATATCATGACCAGTTTGAATCATATCTTATGCTCAAAGTTCATTCCTGGTGAAGGAATTAGAGATATGAGGTGCCAGTGAGCCTCAACAAAAAGCTAGAGGACTTTTGGTCGTATTATGGTTCACAAATTGAACTCGCGGTCAAGATTTGATATAAATTGTGGTGCTGCCTTTGATTGAAAGCTAGTAAACACGTGGCTAGTGGTCACTTTATGGTTCACAAATTCGGCCATTTTTTGGGTAAAAGCACAGAACAGTAACTTTACTTTATTGATATCTGTTTTAAAAGAGTTACTGGGGTAAAAGTTCAGAGGATGTGCTATTGCTACTCCGTCTAGTCGGTTCGTCAGCTCCCAATAATTTGTTCTTTCCTTCCCAATTAGATACTTCTGTAACTCAGATCGGAATTGACCATGCACTGTTTTTATCCAGACCTCATTTTTGCCGTTACACCTTAGTTCACTGTTTTTTTGACTCTTGAGTAAATTGGGTTTGGGCACTGTGCAGTAATTCTGCTGTCACATCCGGCAGCACTTTTTGTCTCCAGTTTTCTCCTGCCCCTTTGATCTCATACAAACTTTGCGCTCCTAATTCCAATGAGTAAGAGTCCAGTTGACCCAAAATGTTGTGAGATTTACATACATCGTTACAATTGTTGCAATTAATATCCTTGGGTGACTTATTTAGCTTAAATTAGTGGAAACACGTTGAGAAACGGTTGATTAGGTTTCCTTCACCAGATGTACAGCAGCAGAAACAAGACAATCCAGATAATGTCAACAAAGTGCCAGAATAGGGAGACTGCACTAACGCCTTGGTGCCCAGTGTTGTAGTTACTGGGCACTAAGGATCGAAAATACATATACAGCATCAAGACTACGCCTGTAAAGACGTGCATTCCATGAAAGCCAGTCAGCAAATAGAAGGTGGCACCCGCTAACCCAGCATTCAGACCAAAGGGCATGTTGCGCCATTCGACCGCCTGCCCAATTAGAAAAATCACACCTAATGCAGCAGTCAGTAACCACAGGCGACGGAATTTGACCAGTTTATGGCGCTTGAGGGCACGCTCTGCCAAATAAATCACGCCACTACTGGAAACCAAAATGGCGGTGTTGATAGCTGCTCTAGAAATATCTAGCCCAGAAACACCGGGTGGAAACCAAGTTGGATTTTTCCAGCGTAGCAGCGCGTAGGTGACAAAAAAGCTGACAAAGACAACGCTCTCCGATAGCAGGAACACGGGAAATCCAAAGGCAAGATTATCCCGTTTGGGGATTGAGCTGATGTTTCCTAGAGGTGAATTCCCTGGACTGAGCGGGCTTTCCATTGCTAACTCCACAAGATGAAGTTGATAAAGACATCTAAATCGATGATGGATCAACGGTTAATCGGTGAGATTCCCCATAACCATAGGGTTCCGAAGTCACAATTGGAATTTGTTCAAAGTTTTCCATCGGCGGTGGTGAGGAGGTTGTCCACTCTAACCCAGTCGCATTCCAGGGATTATTCGACACTTTGCGTCCCCGCATCCAGGAACTCACAATATTGGCAATAAAGGGTAAGGTAGACATGCCCAAGAGAAAGGCTCCCAAGCTAGCAACGACATTCCATCCGGTGTACTGCGGGTCGTAGGAAGCGATGCGACGCACCATTCCCTGTAGCCCAATTGGGTGCATGGAAAAGAAGGTGAGGTTCGCTCCCACAAAGGTGAGCCAGAAGTGGAGCTGTCCCCACCCCTCGGTATACATGCGTCCGGTGATTTTCGGGAACCAGAAGTAAATTCCAGCGAAAAGCGCCATAGTTACAGTGTTGAAGACTACGTAGTGAAAGTGTCCAACGATAAAGTAGGTATTGTTGACGTGAATATCAAAGGGGGCTGAAGCCAGCATCACCCCGGTAATTCCGGCAAACAAAAACATGGCGACTCCGCCTAATGCAAATAGCATCGGGGTCTGGAGATGCAGTTTACCTCGCCAGACTGTCGCAGTCCAGGCAAACACTTTGATTCCTGTGGGCACTGCCACCAGCATCGATGTTGCCATAAACAACATGCGCATCCAATCAGGTGTAGCGCTGGCAAACATATGATGCGCCCAAACAAGAGTGCTGAGCCCGGCGATGATTAGGGAGGAAACGGCGACGGTCTTGTAGCCAAATAGAGGTTTACGGGCAAAGGCAGGAATGACTTCTGAAAAGACTCCAAATGCAGGCAACGCCATAACATATACGGCAGGATGAGAGTAAAACCAGAACAA
>Ga0213881_10001024_pt1 | contig 14373 bp, 12 predicted proteins | sample BarmaccoBMER_R08_FD_160104 | JGI IMG/M metagenome (GOLD analysis project Ga0213881, IMG submission 160104) | Barbacenia macrantha exposed rock microbial communities from rupestrian grasslands, the National Park of Serra do Cipo, Brazil - ER_R08 ... | reverse complement strand
CCCGGCCCGCAAGTCCCAACAACCACCCAAGCCGGTACCGTGCGGCCAGCGTGTCCGGATGCAGCACACCGAGCACGCGAGAGCGGTCGACGATCAGCGACTGGCATTTGGTCTGCGCATCAGCCAATCGCTGTAGCTCACCTAGGACCCAGACCTGCTGTTCACGGCTGTACAGCGTGTCGGGGTGATTCGCGCCGAGCACCTCCCCGCGGATTCTGAGCACGTCAACAATCAGGTCGTGCGTCTGGGCCAGCCGTCCCTGCTGCCCGATGAGCTCCGCGATCGCCGCGCGGGTCTCCAAGGTGTAGGGGTGCTCCGCGCCAATCAGCTGGTACTGGTCAGCCAACACCTGCTCCAAGAGCCGCTCGGCTTCGGCGAGCTGTCCACCAAGCATCAAGGTCCTACCCAGTATGAACCGGGTGATCAAGGTGGTTGGGTGACGCGGTCCCGAGACCCGCGTGCGTTGAGTCACAATCGCTCGGGACAAACGCTCGGCCTCCCCCAGCTGTCCGGTGTCGGACAGCAACCGGGCCAACCTGCCTCGGGTCTCCAGGGCAAGCGGATGGTCTCTGCCCAGCTCCGGAATACGTTCCACCTCGGAAAGCACTTCCCGGAACAGGCGCTCGGCGCCGCGGTAGTCGCCCTTGTGAGACAGCAACCATGCCATGTCGTGGCGAGTTTCCAGCGACATGGCGTGGTGCCTGCCCAGCACGCGTTCCCGAGTTTCCAGGACGTGCCGGTAGTCTCGTTCCGCTTCGGCGAAACGACCCAGCCAAGTCCGGACCCAGCCCAACCGAGCCCGGGCCATGATCACCGCCGCCGCGTCGGGGTCATCAAGTACCCGCTCAAGATCTTCCAGCAGTTCGAGATAGTCCGCCTCTCCCGCCTCGTAACGACCTTGCTTACACCGCGCCCAGGCAAGCCGGTATCGGGTGGTCATGACGTCCATATGGTCTTTCCCGAGAACTTCCTCGCGTTGGGGAAGCACGCTGGCGAACATCTTCTCCGCCGCATGGGGATCACCCATCAGGCCAGTGATCCAGGCAATGCGGTGGCGCGCGGCCAACGTCTGGCGGTCGTTGACGCCGAGGACTCGCTCGCACACCGGTAGCAGCTCGCAGAACCGGCGATGGGCCTCCTCCAGCTTGCCCTGCTCAGCAAGCACCCAAGCTAGGTGGTCGCGAACCAGCAACGTGAGGTGATGCTCCTCGCCACAGCGTTCGCGCAACCTGGGCAACAAATCCCGGTATCGACGCGCCGCCTCGTCCAGCTCCCTGCGCAGCCCCAGCGCGTGGGCCAACGTGTGCTCGGCCGCGAACGTCTCTTCCGCGCACGTGTCGAGGTCAATCGCGCAGTCTCGGGCGTGCCGGATCAGCTCCTCCCCAACGGCGAACAGGCCGCTGTGGATCAGCCCCTCGGCAATCCGGATGGCCAACCGCAGCGCCACGTCAGCCCGCGCGTTCTCCTTATCCAGCAATGCGTACACGTGGGGCTCTAGACGCCGCAACGCTGGCCAGTGCGCCGGTCGGCCCGCGTCGAGATCGTCAGTAGCCTGCAACAGGATGTTCACGGCGGCGGTGACGATCAGGTCAGTCTCGGCGTCGTTTCCCGCCGGGCCTTGGGCTCGCGACAGCTCGGCGACCAACGGATGCATCACGATGCCCTCGACCTGCTCGCCGTCAGCAATCTTGCGATCGATCAGCCCGACGATGATCAATCCCTCCAGCGCCCTGTGCCACACGTGCGATCCGGTCGCGCGCTCAGGGCTGCACAATGGTAAGCAAGCCTTCGCCAGCCGGCCTGGGGCGAGTACGTCGAGCGGCACAATCCAGTTCGGCGCGTAGCAGGACAGTACCCGCATGAGTGGCCGCGCCTCGGGCACCCCACAGCGGTCCAACCCGGACATAGCTAGCTGCCAGGCAGCTTCCAACCTCGTCTGTCGACCAGTACCGGAGGAGTTGGCTTCGGCGAGCGTGTTCGCGAGCTCGGCGAGGTCGTGGCCGGGTACCGACGACCCTACGTACGTACCGACGGTGCGCAAGGCGAACGCGACGCCACCGAGCCGCCGCGAAACCTGGCGGGCATGCTCGAGCTGTTCAGGGCCGTCCTGGGCCGCATCCGGAAGAGCCAAGTCAAGCACCACCTGTGCGCCGGCCTCCTCGGAGAGGTCAGCGATCTCGGTCAGCACCGCCTGCTGGCCCCAGAACCCGGGCTCTCGCACGCGGGTGGTGACCAAAACGGTTCCCCGGAGGCTCGGCCGCAGCCAGATCGGCGCTTCTCCGACGGCCGGGATGCCCAACAGCTCGGGGTGGTTCGCACCGTCGAAGACCAGCAGCCAGCGGGTATCGCTGGCGTCCAGCCGCCGCCACAGCAGCTCCGCGCCTTCCTGTGGGTTGGCCTGGATTGCGTTGAGCTCGGATACGGGTGCATCTAGCTGGGTAGCCACCGCAAGTATGCCTCGAGTGACCTGGTTGGAGTCTCCGGCCTGCACCCACCAGACTCGCTGGCCACGGTCGCGAGCAGCGACGGCGACCTGCCGCGCGACGGTGCTCTTGCCCGAACCGCCGCCACCGTAGAGGACCTGAGGCGGGGTCGATGGGGTATCAAGTAAACGCACGAGCGCGGCGATTATCTCCGCGCGGCCACGCACCTTACGCGGTAGCAGCGAGTAGTCGACCTGGACCTGCCGCATCAGCAAGTGCTGCATGGGCGGATCGGCTCCGGCAAGGCCCGAGAGGGCAAGACCCGAGAGGTCCGTGCGGTCGCCCGCGGCGCAGTGCCGGCCGTCCAGTCGCCGCTGTTCGTCAAGCGCCGCGTCATAGCACGCCTCGAAGCCGCTGCCAGTCCAGTCCTCACCCAGCACCGTCACAAACGCCCGGACCAGCACCCGGTCTGGACACACCGGCACCGACAGCAGCGCGTTAGGGAACTCCTTGGAGCCAACCGAGAATCCCATTCCTTTCAGATCCATAAGCATCGTGTCCCGGTCGTAACCAGGGCGCTTACACAGCCGCCGAACCTCGCGGAACCAGTCGGCGATCGGGCCTTCCTCGGGCACGTCCTGGTCATCGATCACTGTGTCAGCGACCCGGTCACGGTTGGCGCGGATGCATGGACTGCGTGCGGCGATTCGATCCGCGCGCGCCAACACGTCCGCGATCTGAACGGGCGAAGCCTGCCGGCGCAGTGCTCTGGCCTCAGGCGTGCCGAGCGAGGACTGTTCAATGACATCGAGAACCTCCGGAAGCCCGGTCAGCTCGCCGTCGCCCGCGAGCGCCGACTCAATCTCGGCGATGGTGCGAGCGCGCTCGGCCGATGGTGCCTGGGCCTCCCGGAGGCGCAGCACCTCCAGCAGGTTCTCGACCAGTACCCGGTCGTGCTGGCCCGGGTGCGTCTCTGTCACTAGGAGCCTCCTTCGCGTCCCCGACGCTTGTCTCGGTAACGCTTAAGCTCAGCCTCGACAGCCCGCGCGCTCTTGCGGCCAGTGATCTCAGCGATCTCGGTGTAGGTCCGTCCCTGTAGCCGAAGCGTGATGATCTCGCGGATATGTCCTGGCAGGTCGTCCAGCATCTCCGCGGCGATGATTTCGGAAACGACCTGTTGCTCGAGGTCGATGTCGGCGGAGAGCTCGGCGTACGTCTCGCTGTCGCGGCTCTCGGTCAACCTGGGCTTCATCTCCCGCTGCCAGCCCCGGAAGATCGTCTGGAAGGCCAGCTTGCAGGTACCGACGAAGTATGTTGTGAGCGAGGTACCTTTCGTGGGCTCCCACGCGTTCTCGCCGCGAACAGCGCACCGACGGAACAAAACCCAGGCCTCGGCCACGGTGTCTTTCACCAGATACTCGATCTCTTCGGGGTGCTGGTCCAAGTACTCAAGTTCGGCCCAAGTCGGGCGCACTGGACGGCGAACTCGTCCACACTCCTGGTAGATCTTCCCGTTCGATATCCATCTCTGGAGAACAGGCGAGGCGTATTCGCTGAGTCTAATCGCCATAAGCTCAGACCCGAGCCCGGTGAACCCACTGTCGATAAGTCGCTGATAAAGCTTGTGATCCGCCTCCAAACGATCATCTGTCCGGTTTGGCACACCCATCGAGCCGCCCATGTCGCTCGAACCGTCGCCGGACGGGAGGTTCTCCAACTCCGGCGGGTCCGGTGTGCCGTAGTACATGGCAGGCTCCAGTGTCTATGCGTAGCGAGGAACCGGACGCTCACCAGCCATCCACTTCGTCTTATATGCGCGGGCCCACAGCACCCCCACGAGCGCAAGGGTGATTTTTCAAGATTTATACGGAGACCAGCTGGAAGAACTCGGCCATGTGCACCATCCCCAGCATCATCAAGATGATCGCGCAGACGCACACGACCAGTAACGTCCGCCGCCAGTAACCGACCACCGCTAGGAGCACCACGACAACGAACAGCTGCTGCGGACTCATGATTCATCGTTCCTTCCCCCAGTTGTGCGCGCCGGTTAATAAGAAGGTCCCCCACCCGCACGACCAGACCTACGTATACCTAGTCATATGCCGGGTCACACACCGTCACCCACGCCTCAGCGCCGTCGGTTAGCGAGCAGCAACTGCAAATGGCAGGCCAGCCGCTCCCTCGGGTCATCGAGGTCGATACCGGAGAGCTCCCGGGCCCGCCGCAGCCGGTAACGCAATGTGTTGGGGTGCACGTGCAACGCGGCGGCCCCAGCGCGGACATCACCGAGCGCGTCCAGATGAGCCAGCACCGAGCTCACCAGCTCGCCACCGTGCGCCAGGTCGTGCTCGACGAGCGCCCGCACACCGGGGTGGCTCAGCTCCGGGCGCTGCGCGAGCAGATCGAGCGTCTCAGCCAGCAGCACCTCGGCACGCAGTTCGGTGATGGTGGCTACCGCTGGCGCGGGCGGTGGGCCGACCCGGGGCCGGGCCAGCGCGTCGAGTACCCGGTCGGCCTCGGAGCGAGCCTCCAGCACGCCGGCCAGTGATCGAGCCGGCAGTCCGATCCCGGCGCGCACCTGGGCACCGGCGCGAGTCGCCAGCACCGCGACCGCTTGCCGAACCCAGGTCAGCACCGAGGCGTCCACCCGATCCTGGGCCACCCCGCTGGGCAACACCGCGTACACCCGATCGTCGACCACCGCCACCATCGCGGCTCGGTGATACGCGGTGGCGTAGAGCGAGACCACGTCCCGCGCTTGTTCCCGGTACAGCTCCCGAGCGGCGACGTCGGGCTCGACCGGGCCGGCGAAGCCGATCACCACGGCGGATCCGGCCGGGTCGAGGCCGAGTCGCCCGGCGAGCAGATCGGTGTTGACCCGCCCGGTGAGCAGATCGACGAGCGCGTCCGGATGGGAGGTGTTCGCCCCGGACCGACGGCGCAAGATCTCGGCGGCGACCAACCGGGCGGCGCCGACCAAGGCGTCTTCGGCCTGTACGGCGAACGGTTCGGCCCGCTGCTGGACCCAGATAGTGCCGAGATAACGGCTGCCGGCTCGCACACCCACCGCCAGCCGAGCTCGGATCCCGAGCTCCGGATGTTCCTCTACCCGCACCACCTGCTCCCCCGCGCGCAGCCGGTCGAACACCCCCCACTCGCGCAGCATCGCCAGATAGCCTTCGGGGCCCCGCCAGCCGAGGATGGACAGCCGGCGCAGCTCGTCGACCTCGTCGGCGGAACGGGAGTATGCGAGCACCCGGCTGCCAGCGTCTTCAATGCTGACGATCCCGCCGGTGACCAGCGCGGTTGCCTCGGCCAACGCGAACAGGTCGCCACCAGGGTGGTCCAGCCCTGCCCCAGGCGGGGCCAACGCCCCTGGCGGTGACGGGTGTATCCGATGGTCCGGATCCGACTCCAGCTCGTGCACGTCCAGCCGTTCCCGTAACAGCATGACCAGCTGGTCCCATCGGGCTTGCGGACGCACCACCAGCAGCATCACCCCCGCCTCGATGCCAGCCGAGACCAACTCATCAGCCGCCCCGGACGGGCCGGGCTTCACCGCCACAGCGACCGCCCCGCCTCGGGCGGCCGCCCGCAGCAACGGCAGTGACTCCCGCCCACGCGCGCCGATGATCAGCACCAGTTCGCCGTGATGATCCCGAGGCTCGTCGTCCGGATCCAAGATCGCGACACCGACCACGACCGGAGCGGCCGTGCCTAAGTGCTGGCCGGCGAGTACCCCGTCGGTGCCCTCCAGCAGCTGCTTCAGCGGTATTCCAGGCACTGGTCGGTCCATTCGGCACGTTATCCGATCCGACAACCCAGTCCTCAAGAGTTTAGAAAGTTGGCCAACGAAACGTCGCCGATCGGCCAATACCGTCAGCGTTAGCCAAACCGACCGGAGGTGCGAGCTCCCCGTGGACGCGATCACCACAACACCAGCGCCCTACAACGAGACGGTGTACGACTACGCTCCTGGCACCGCGCGCAGGGCCAGCCTCACCGCCAAACTCGCTGAGCTCGCTGGGCAGCGCGTCGAGCTGACCCAGACCATCGACGGCCACCAGCACCTCGGCGGCGGACCGAAAGTCGACGTGGTGGCGCCGCACCAGCACGCGCACGTGCTCGGCACCTTCGGCACCGCCACCACCGAGGACGCGAAGGTGGCCGTCGAGGCGGCGCTGCGGGCCGCCGATCCGTGGCGCCGGATGTCGTTCGACGACCGGGCAGCGGTGCTGCTGCGCGCGGCGGACCTGCTGACTGGTCCGTGGCGGGACACGATCAATGCGGCCACCATGCTCGGACAGTCCAAGACGGTGTTCCAGGCCGAGATCGACGCGGCCTGCGAGCTGGCCGACTTCTGGCGGTTCAACGTCCACTTCGCGCGGAGCATTCTGGCCGAGCAGCCGCGGTCGTCCCCCGGGGTGTGGAACCGGCTGGACCACCGCCCGCTGGAGGGTTTCGTCTACGCGATCACTCCGTTCAACTTCACCTCGATCGCGGCCAACCTGGCCACCGCGCCGGCGCTGATGGGCAACACGGTGATCTGGAAGCCCTCCCCCACCCAGACGCTGTCCGCCTGGTACACGATGCGGCTGCTGGAGGCCGCCGGCATGCCGCCCGGCGTGATCAACATGGTGACCGGGGACGGCCACGCGCTGTCCGAGGTGCTGCTCGCCGACGAGAACCTGGCCGGCATCAACTTCACCGGGTCTACCCACACCTTCCAGTACCTGTGGGCTCAGGTTGGCGCGAACATCGGGCACTACCGGGGCTACCCGAGGCTGGTCGGCGAGACCGGCGGTAAAGACTTCGTGCTGGCCCACCCGTCGGCTGAGCTGGGCGTGCTGCGCACCGCGCTGGTGCAGGGCGCGTTCGAATACTCCGGGCAGAAGTGCTCGGCGGCCTCCCGGGCGTTCATCCCGCGCTCGGTGTGGAACCGGCTGCGCGACGATCTGGTCGACGAGGTGGGCTCGCTGCGCGTGGGTGACGTCGCCGACCTGTCGAACTTCACCGGCGCGGTGATCGACCGCCCGGCGTACGACCGGCTGGACGCGGTGCTGCGCCGGGTCGCGAACGACCAGAACTGCGAAGTTCTCGTCGGAGGCAACGCCGACGACCGTGAGGGCTATTTCGTGCAGCCGACTGTGGTGCTAGGCAGCGACCCGGAGCACCACCTGTTCAACACTGAGTACTTCGGCCCGCTGCTGGCGGTCTACGTCTATGCCGATGACGAGTTCGAGGACGTGCTGACCCTGGTCGACCGTGGCGCGCCCTACGCGCTGACCGGCTCAGTCATCGGCACCGACCGCGCGGCCATCGCGCGCGCGAGCGAAGCGCTGCGGTTCGCCGCCGGCAACTTCTACATCAACGACAAGCCCACCGGGGCGATGGTCGGCCAGCAACCGTTCGGCGGCGGCCGGGCATCGGGCACCAACGACAAAGCCGGCTCAGTGCTCAACCTCCTGCGCTGGACCAGCCCGCGCACGATCAAGGAAACCCTGAACCCGCCTACCACCAGCGGCTACCCGCACCAGGGGTGATCTCTATGCTGCGTACCGCATTCCTAGCCGCCGCGAAGTCGCCGAGGCTACGCGGCGCGACCGAACGCTCCACTTTGGCCCGCCCGGTGGTGCGCCGGTTCGTCGCCGGTGAGCAGCCCGATGACGCGCTGGCGGTAGCCCGTGCCTTGATTGCCGATCGGCTGGTGTCGCTGGACTACCTCGGGGAGAACACCCGCGACCGCCCCCAGGCCGATGAGACGACAGACGCGTACCTGGCCTTGCTGTACCGACTTGGCGCGGAGGACCTGGCCGGGCGGGTCGAGGTGTCGGTGAAGCTGTCCGCGCTCGGCGCCGCGCTGAGCGGCGACGGGTTTTCGGTCGCGCTGGACAACGCGGCGAAGATCTGCGCGGCGGCGGCCGAGGTCGGCACCACAGTGACCGTGGACATGGAAGATCACACCACGACCGATGCGACCCTGGACACGGTCCGTGCGCTTCGCGCGGACTGGCCGGCGACCGGCGCGGTGCTGCAAGCCCATCTACGCCGCACCGAAGCCGACTGCGTGTCGCTGTCCGGGTTAGGGTCCCGGGTGCGGCTGTGCAAAGGCGCCTATGACGAGCCGTCCTCGGTGGCGTTCCGGGACCGTGCCGAAGTGTCCGACTCGTACCGCCGCTGCCTGCGGGTGCTGATGTCGGGATCCGGCTATCCGATGGTGGCCACCCACGACCCGGCGCTGATCGGGTTGGCGGCGGAGCTGGCTGAGGCCCACGCGCGAGAGTTCGAGTTCCAGATGCTCTACGGCATCCGACCGGAGGCGCAGCGCGCGCTGGCGGCCGCCGGGCACCGGGTACGGGTCTATGTGCCGTACGGCTCGGCATGGTTTCCCTATTTCATGCGCCGGCTCGGCGAACGCCCGGCCAACCTGACGTTCTTCCTGCGCGCGCTGGCCAGCCACCACTGAGGTCGACATGAGCGGTTCCAGCCGGCGGAACCTTCCAGCCGACGGAATCACAGCCCGGCGCACTATACCGGTGATTAACAGTACATCACGCTGCTTTGATCAAGCCGCAACCACCATGACGTGCTGTTGATCACCATTTCAGCGTGGCAGTCAGCCCCCGGCCAGACGGTTCACCCCGCCGATCAACGAAAAGAGCTCCCCGACATTCTTCCTAGCGCACCCTGGCCAGGCCGGATAAACGAATTTCCATTACGAGACACTAGCTTTTCGATGACCAGCACCCGAGGCACGTACGGCAGGCCTTTGAGTAGCTTGCGAAAGAACCTGGTCGCGATCGATATCAGATATACGGCGTTGATGGGTTAGTTAGCCGAATCCCCACGGGACGTCCTCGTGACATCCCAGACGAGGTTCGATCCAAAATCCTGGCGCTAAGCTAGCAGACGCCACCGGATGAGACTGGGCTCTCCCACTAGAGCTCGAACACGGCGCGTAAGGCGATCCCCACGGCCTCCAGCTCATCCGAAGTGGCCACACCGAGGCGCTCCACCAGACGGCTCTTCAGAGCACGCTCGATCAGGGTGAGTTGCGCCCAGCCATGATCACCGATCCGCGCCGATATCAGCGATCCGGTGTCCGCGGCGGTAATCCGCGCGACGTAGACCGTGGGCATGTCCCGATCGTTGTTCATCGCGTCCGCGGACACGATCAGCCGTAGCTCACTGCGGCCTTTGCGCTGCACAACCGGTTTGTACCGCCATACCTCCCCGCGCACGAGGACGATCACGGCAGACCCAACTCGGCACGTTCAGCCTCGGCAGCCTCGATCTCAGCGACGTCGGCGACGACCACCTCAGGATGCTGGGCATACCAGGCGCCGAGCCTACGGACCGCCCGCCGCATCTCGTGATCCCGAATGACCCGCTCCAGATAACCGGACACACCACCCGGATGCCCCTCGGCGGAACGACGCACAGCAACCGCCCACTGTCGATCAATACTGATTGTCATTCGTTCTTTCATACACCACATCCTACGCATCGGGGCCATTTTACGGGAAGAGTGAGGTGGATGGCCGGGACTCACGGGTCACCACCAGCGAGGGGCTGATGGAGTGGTCACTTTCGACGGCCGCCTATCCGCAACCGCCAGCTGAGCACATCAACAACACCAGTTACACCAGTTGACGGACCCCGACGGCACGGCCCGCCCTTGACGCGGCCGCCCCGACGTCGTGGACAATCAGCTAGCGCAAGGACGGACCGGGTGGGCGAGGTCCGGTTTCGTCGATAGGTGGTCGCTGAGAAGCCATGTGGCACGTCCGCTGATCGTCCGCCGCGTCGGGTGTTTCTAAGTCACACCTCGGAGCTGGGGCGGTTGCCGCGGGGGCGCTCGTTTGTCGCGGCGGCGCAGGAGGCGGTCACTCGTGCCGGCGATGCGGTGATGGACATGGCCTATTTCGGGGCGTGGGATGAGAAACCGGCGGTGGTGTGTGAGCGGATGGTGCGATCAGCGGATGTATATGTGCTGATCGCGGGTTTCCGGTACGGGTCGCCGGTGCGCGATCGGCCGGAGCTGTCGTATACGGAGTTGGAGTTCGACGCCGCCGGTCGAGCCGGCATTCCTCGCCTGGTGTTGCTCCTGGATGAGGACACGGCCGGGACGCGGGAGTTACTGCTCGACCCGGTGCACGGTGAGCGGCAGGAACTGTTTCGCGCCCGGCTGAGGGACAGTGGCCCGACGGTGACGCCGGTGAGCTCGCCGGAGGCTGTGGAAACGGCGCTGCTTCAGGCTCTGACACAGCTTGCCCGCGACGACGCCAACACGCGCGCCATGACGCGTCCGCCCGGGCCGGTGTGCTCGGTGCCTCGGTTACACGGATACGAGATCCCCCGACCGGAGTTGATGCGAGAGCTGATCGCGGCTGTGACTGCCCCACACGCGGGTTCGGTGGGAGTGACTACGGGTCTGGTCGGCGCGGGGGGCTTCGGGAAGACAACTCTGGCGCGGATGGTGGCCCATGATCAGCAGGTGCGGGAGCACTTCGCGGGTGGGCGGTTGTGGGTCACCGTGGGTGAGGACCTCACCGGGCCGGGGTTAGCGGGAGTGATCACCTCGGCGGCGCGGCTGCTCGATCCCGCGGCAGCGGAGGTGACGAATCCGTTGGCGGCGGGCGCCCAGCTAGGTCGGGTGCTGGATGGGCGGCGGTTGCTGCTGGTGGTCGACGACGTGTGGTCCAGCACGCAGGTCGAGCCGTTCCTGGTAGGCGGGGACCAGACGGTGCGGTTGTTCACCACTCGCCAACCGGGTGTGTTACCGGAGTCAACGGTGCCGGTGCGGGTCGATCAGATGACCACCCTGGAGGCACACGCGACACTGACCGCCGGCCTGCTGGACCTGCCGGCGGGGTTGGTGGATCAGGTCCGCCGGGTGTGTGGCTCGTACCCGTTGCTGCTAGCGCTCGTCCACGGCGCGGTGCGCGACGCGGTGACGGTGGGGGCGGATGCCGCGGCCGAGTTGGCCGAGGTGCTAGGCGCGTTGCGCTCGGGCGGGGTGACCGTGCTGGATGTCACCAACCCCGACACCCGCACTCGCGCGGTCGCTCGCACCATGGAGGTCAGCTTGCAGCGCCTGGACGCGGTACAGCGGCAGCGCTATCTGGAGTTGGCGGTGTTCGGCGAGGATGTGGCGATCCCCGGTGAGGTCGTGGCCCGGTAGTGGGCACACACCGGGGGCTGGTCGGCATTTGAGTCTCGACAGTTCTGCCAGCGGCTGGCCGAGCTGTCGCTGCTGGCTGGATACCGCCGTCGACCCGACCGGCTGCAGTTGCACGACGTAATCCGCGGCTACCTGCGCCAGCAGCACACCGCCGCCCGGTGCGCGCAGCTGGACCGGGCGCTCGTCGATGCCCACCGCCACCTGGTCGCCCAGTCTGGGGGGGCGCAGCGTCTGGGCGGATCTGGGTGGTGAGGACGGCTATCTGTGGTCCTTTTTGGCCTCGCACCTGTGCGCCAGCGGCCTGCACGAGGAATTGGCCGCGTTGCTGGATGATCCACGCTGGCTGATCGGCACGCTCGAGCACATCGGCCCGGCCAGGCTGGAGGCTGATCTGCTGCTCTCTGGCCAGGCAAGACATCGCGCACTCGCGGTCGTGGTGCGACAGAACGCGCACGTTCTCGGCCGGCTCGACCCGCCCGGATCGCTCACCGCCACCTTCGCCTCCCGAATCCCCGACAGCTTCCCCGACACCGAGCTTCGCGCCCGGCTGCTCGCCACCATCAACGGCTCCTACCTCACATCGGCCGTCGAGCCTCCCGATCTGCCCCACCCCGCGCTTTCGCGCGTCCTAACCGGCCACACCAATTGGGTGACCGCGTTGGTGGTGGCCCCGGACGGATCATGGCTCGCCTCCGCCAGCGACGACGCCACGGCGCGAAGCTGGGACCCGACCACCGGACAGCCTGTCGCATCGCTGCGAGTTGGCCACCCACTCCGTTCAATCACCCACAACGTCGCTGACCAGCACATCTACGCGGGCGGTGATCGAGGGCCCTACATCCTGTCGATGCATGCCGGTCCGCCCGCACGTCCTGAGCCCCGCCGGCCGGAGGCAGAGGGCGCGAGCTGAACGGGCGCGGCCACACGCGCCACTCGATAACGAGAGAAGGAATCCCGGCAGGTCGTCGCACTCCATGGTTGCAAACCCACTGCCACCGCCGGCGACCGAATGCAGGTGGCTGCTCGTGCGGCGCGCACCACGAAGCTGGACCCTGCTGGCCATGCTCGTCGTCCTGGTCGCCAGGCCCGGCCGCGGATGGGTTCGATGATCATGGTGACGAAGAGTCGGCGGATTTCGCTGCGGGTCAGGGGGATCATTCCAGCGGGCTGTTGGATGATGTGATGCGTACGTCGGGACCGTCGATAGCCACGCTCCTGGAGGACCTGGCGACCGCCGGGCACGTGGTGGAGCGGCGGTTGCCGGCGATCTCGGTGTTCCTGCCCGAGTTGGCCAGGCTCGGGCCGACCTTCACCGCCACGTTGCGGGACGGCAGGCTCGCGGGGCTCACCGATTGGAACGCACGGCCGACCTGCGGCTATGGCCCACCACGCCAGTCACCCACGATCGACGGTAGCCGTCGCCTAAGACCGACCGTTACTGCACGCAGACCGGTTCCCGGCTGCGGCAGCGCGGTTGGGCCAACGTGCCCCGCCCGCCTGGCGACGACACCCCGGCCCGCCACCAGGGGCAGATCCCGAGCAACGCGCTCGGCCACCTCTCGGTACCGGGAATACCGGTGGTAGGTGGCCCACGTGCCCTTGCCAGAGCTGCCGGAGAAGGTCACAGTGAGCTCCATGCAGTGGCGCGAGTTCACTGAAGCGGAGCGCGGCGAGCTAGACCGCGACGTAGCAGAGCTGGCGTGGCGGTGGGCCCGCCGGATCACCGGGCTGCCCGCCGACCAGGCCCCCTTCGGCCCAGTTGACCCCCGTATCACCGACCACGACCGAGCCGGCGCGCACCTGGCCCGGCTGTATGCCCTGTCCCAGCTACGCAGTAGCGCGGACGCCCGTGCCGATGCCGACGTGTACTACGCCGGCCAAGCTGGTGCCAGCTACCCGGAAATCGCCGCCGCCCTGGGCATGAGTTGACTCCGGGGCCGGCACGCGGCGGGTGCGGGCGTGCCGGCTCCCGTTGGCGCGCCCAGCCGTGATCTGCCAAGCTTACCCGCGTGATCGTTACTCACGCGATGACTCAGGTGCTGGCCATGACCGAGCACGTTGAGGCCGCGAGTTTGCTTCAACATGTCCGCAACTTCATCCTCGGTGTCTTCGCCGTGGTGTTTTTCCTCGGCGGCCTCGTCGGCTTCTTCATCGGGAAGGCCTTCGGCCGCCGAGGTTGAGCACCAGCCAGATCCCGCTAGCACAACCATGATTCAGGGGACTGTCGTGCAGAGGTCAGGGCGGTCCAGCCACGTTGTCGGCATGGCTGGACGACCCAGCTGGCCAAGACGTCCATGGCTCCGGTGCTGACAAGGTGTGGTCCTCAATGGCCGGGCGCGGCCGGGCGCGCTTCATCGGTGAGCTGAACTAGCAAGACCCGCGGGTGAGCGGCCAGCCGATCACGTAGTGGGCCGGTGTCAGGCCGGGCTTTCCGCCCACGCCGCCGACCACATCGTTGGCGCCATTGCGCAAGACGTTAGGTGGCCGGAGGGGATTTCACCCTCCGGCTCCCGCGGATGAAATAGGCCGCCGGCGGGGAGAAGATGTGGTAACCGCTCCCGTCTGGGGCTGACTGCCACGCTGAAATGGTGATCAACAGCACGTCATGGTGGTTGCGGCTTGATCAAAGCAGCGTGAGGGCCTGCCGAAAAATAAGTAGGCGTTTTCGGTTCCGATGTTCGTTGTTGTGGTATGGGGCTCTCGGAGGACGTCGAGGCGGCGTTGGAGGCGAAGTTTCAGGTGTTGTTCCCGCATCTGGATGAG
>Ga0213881_10001023_pt1 | contig 14403 bp, 12 predicted proteins | sample BarmaccoBMER_R08_FD_160104 | JGI IMG/M metagenome (GOLD analysis project Ga0213881, IMG submission 160104) | Barbacenia macrantha exposed rock microbial communities from rupestrian grasslands, the National Park of Serra do Cipo, Brazil - ER_R08 ... | reverse complement strand
TCGACCGCGCTAACAAAATCCAGACTGACGATCCGATTTTCTGGACAAAACTCGGGCGGCTTTATTCCTCCGTCATTCTCAAGCCGGACGCCACGCCGGCGCCTGACCAGCTCGCCATGTTAAACAATGTTTTCCAGCGCGCCGCTAAGTACGGCCAGGATAACGCAAACGTGCTCAAGGAAGTGGGCGATTATTTTGCCGCGACACAGCAAATCAAGGAAGCGCTGCCGTTCTACGTGCGCGTACTCGAGCTTCAGCCGGACGATGCGGGAGTGAGAGAAAAGCTGGCGACCGCGTTTGTACTTACAAATCAACGCGCCCGGGCCATCGAGACGCTCGAGAGCATCGTGAAGGAGCATCCGGAGAAGTACCAGCCGTATGAGTTGCTGGCGCAGTTGCACGATGATGAAGGGCGCGCGCTTCTGCGGGCTGACAAGCAGGACGCGGCGACCATCGAGTTCAAGAAAGCAGCGCAAAATTACGAGCAAAGCCTGCTCATTAATCCGAATCATCCCGGCACGACCCTCCGGCTGGCCGAGCTGTTGCTGAGCGCGCTCAAGCAGCCGGCGCGAGCGGTCACGATTTTGAAGGAAGCGCGGCTGCGTTTCCCGGAAGCGCCTGAGTTTGCCTACTATCTCGGCATCGCGCTGCGGGAAGCGAAGCAGCCCAAGGACGCAGTCGTCGTGTTCGAGGAGGCGCTCAACGAGGCGCAAAACTCGACCGCAGACATGTTGAAACCGCGCTTTTTTCTCGATTACGGCGCCGCGGCGGAGCAGGCCGGTTTGTATGATAAAGCGGCAGAACTTTTCCGGCGCGCCATCGCCATGGACCCGGCGAATGCGGCTGAGCCTTACAACTACCTCGGCTACATGTGGGCCGAGCAGAATAGCCACCTCGATGAAGCCGAGGACGCCATTAAACGTGCGCTCCAGCTCGATCCGTCAAATGGTGCTTACCTCGACAGCATGGGCTGGCTGCAATATCGCCAGGGTAAGTACGAGCAGGCGCTGGATAATTTGCAGCGCGCGGTGCAGAACCTGCCTCATGAGGATCCCGTGGTGTTCGAGCATTTGGGCGACGTTTATCTGAAGTTGAATCAGCTGCCACAGGCGCTCGAGGCGTGGCAGAAAGCGAAGACGCTCGACCCGGGAAACGCGGCCTTGGCGGCGAAAATCGACGCGCACAAAACTCAGGTAAGCAAGTCGGGGTTAGTCAAACCGTGAACGAGAGCCGCAGCGCACGTTATCCCACAGATTGGCAGCGCAAAGCGATCTGGGCTGCCGTTAGCGCGCTGGCGATCTGTTTCCTCATCGCGGTGATCGTCGGCGCCGCCTGGATTGCCGCCAACGTGATCTCTTTTCTTCAGCCGATACTCATTCCGGTGGCGATCGCCGTTATTCTTGCCTATCTGCTCGATCCACTGGTCACGCGCATGGCGGAGAACGGTTTGGGCCGGCTCAGGTCCATCCTCCTGCTGTTCGCCATTGCGGCCGTCGCACTTATCGCGCTCGGTACCTGGCTCGTGCCGGTGATCGGCATGCAAAGCTCGAATCTCGCGCGCGAGCTGCCTGAGTACACGGTGAAAGCGCGCGATCAGCTCGTGGATGTGATTTACCGCTACGAGCGGACCTTCGGTGGGGGCGACCGGACGCAAAGCAACGGTTTAGTCAAATGGCTGCTCGCTTCGCCCACTCCGGCTCCCAAGCCATCCGCCGCTCCGGCCGCGGACGGCACCACCCCGCCGGCGCGTGTGGAAGAAATCGCGCCGGTGCGCACCAAAATCACAAATGCCGAGCGCCAGCGTTTGCAGAACTGGGTGCAGAACCAGATACCGAGCATTGAAAACCAGTTCCCCGCGCTGGCCGACAAAATCTGGCAAATCCTCAAGAAGAGCATTGGCGGCTTCCTCGGCGTGACCGGTTTTCTGCTCAGCCTGATCATGGTGCCGATTTACCTTTTCTTCCTTTTACAGCAGAGCCCCGCCATTCAGCGGCGCTGGAAGGAATATCTGCCGCTGCGCAATTCGCCGCTGAAAGATGAGGTCGCGGCCGTTCTGCTCCAGATCAACTCCTACGTGATCGCGTACTTTCGCGGTCAATTGCTCGTCTGCCTCGTCGATGGCGTACTCATCGGCGCGACCCTCTCGTTTCTGCCGCGGCCAGGGCTGAACTTCGCGCCGCTCATCGGCCTGCTCGTCGCCGTACTCACGATGATTCCGTACATCGGGATCATTCTTTGCTGGATTCCCGCCGTTATCATTGCCGCCGCGCAATGGGGCGACTGGACGCACCCGCTGCTCGTCACCTTGATCTTCATCATTGTGCAAAATCTTGAAGGGCTTTTCTATGCGCCCCGCATCGTTGGCCATTCCGTCGGGCTGCATCCGATGACGGTGATCGTCTCGATCTTTGTGTGGGGCTTGCTCATTGGCGGCTTGCTCGGGCCGCTGCTCGCGGTGCCGCTGACCGCGACCACCAAGGTGCTGCTGGCGCGTTACGTCTGGGGCGAACGTTTGCGCGAGGAGGTCATTGAATCGATCGAAGAGGTGCCGGTGGTCGAAGAAGCGGGAGGCGCAATCGAGCCGGCGCGGGCGTGAGGCACCTTTTTGTTGGCTCAGACGGCATCGTGCCTTCGTAGGGCAGACGTTCGGGTTGCGTGCTTCGCGGAAATAGACGGCGGGTGCTTGCCCCGCAAATCAGGCGCGGCGATAAGAACGCGATGACTTCCCGCATCAGGCAGCAGCCACGACGCCGCCGCAGGGTAAAAGTTGTCCGGCCGCACCGGCGATTTCATCTCACGCGGGGGATGGCCGTGGTGCTCGCTGTCATTGGCGGTTTCGGCGTCGCACTGCTCGTCCTGAGTACCGGGCCGAAAGTTGTTAACAGCTGGCGCGAATCGCGTCTTTTGCGTCATGCTGACGATGAACTGCGCGGCAACCAGCTCGATTCCGCCATCGGCGCTGCGCAGCAGGCGTTGCTCGTCAATCCTGCTTCGCTGCCCGCATTTCGCATTCTGGCCGAAGCGACGGAAAAACAGAATCGGGCCGAGACCGTTTCATGGCGGGCGCAGATCGCGCGATTGCAGCCGCGCGACATGGACGCCCAGCTGAATCTCGCCTCGGCGGCACTGCGCTTCGGGCAACTCGATGTCGCGCGCAAAGCATTGGAAAACGTGCCGGCACAGAATCGCGGCAGTGCAGCGTATAACGTGGTCGCTGGCTGGCTCGCGCGCGCCCAGGGCGACGAAGCGGGGGTGGAGAGCCATTTCGCGGCCGCCCTGGCGAAGGAACCGCAGAACGAAACGTACAAGTACAATCTCGCCGTCGTTCGCATCAAATCTCCGGAGCCGGCAAAAAGCGATCCTGCGCGTGAAACGTTGCGCCGGCTGGCGAACAACAACGCCTTCCGTGCAGGAGCATTGCGCGCGCTGTTGAATGATGCGGTGCAGCATCGCGACCTGGAGGCGGCAAATCATTACGCGCAGGATCTGCAAATGAGCCCCGAGGTGACGTTCTCCGATTACCTGCTCTGCCTCGATTTCTACAAGAAGCTCGACCAGAAAAAATTCGCGGCGTTGCTCGATAAAGTGAAACCGGTCGCGGCACGCAATCCCGGCGATCTCGCGCTGCTGCTTGGCTGGATGAACAACAACGCGCTCTCCGCTGATGTTCTCCACTGGACCGATAAGTTGCCCTCAGCGCTGGCCAGCGCTCCCGCGCCCGCGGCTGAAATCGCTGACGCGCTTGCGGCGCAAAAAACCTGGTCGCGACTGCGGCGATGGACGCGCGGCGGATCATGGGGCGAACTGGAATTCCTCCGGCTGGCTTACGAAGCGCTGGCCGCGCGGCAGACGCGGCAGGCATCCGCGGACGCGGAGTTTTCCTCGTTGTGGCATGATGCGGAGCGCGCGTCTGAGGAAAATCCCGAGCGGGAGATTCGTCTGGCGCGCCTTGCTTCAAAATGGAATTTGCCTGCGGAGGCGGAGCAACTCTGGCTGCGCGTCGCGCACAATCCACTCACGCGGCGGGAGGCGCTGGACGCGCTGTTCGAGATTTACCGCGCGAACAACGATCTGCCGAATCTTTACCTCACCGCCATGCGTCTGCATGAAACCTCGCCCAATGAGCCGCTGGTAGCGGCTGAGTACGCGCGGCTCTCGCTTCTGCTCGAGCGCAACATTCCTGAAGGGCAGCGCGTAGCAAAGGAAGCCTTTGATCAGGCGCCGAATGAGCCTGCCTGCGCCATCGCGGAGGCGCTCGCACTGTACTCACAAGGACGGAGTGCGGAAGGAATCGAGGTGCTGAAAAAACTGCCGCCGCAGCAATTACACGAGCCGCATCACGCCGTTTATGCCGCGCTTCTGTTGCTGGACGAAAACCAGCCCGATGCCGCGCGCGAGTACATCGATGCGGCTAATGCAGGGCCGCTTTTTGCCGAAGAAAGAAAGATGCTCGAAGAAGCTTTGCAAAAAGCGCCGCCCACTCCTTCGCCCGCAGTGACACCGGCGTCTACACCCAGCGCGACACCGCTGCCGACGGCAACACCTTAGCGGTCGGCGAGAACGCGCTAACGGATTGCCTGCTCGAGAATGAGAGCAGCGAGGCCTTGCGTCGCCTCGTCAAGAACCGCGTTTGCGCGCTGCAAACGCGCGGGCGTTTTGCTCGCCAATGCTTCGCGCATTTCGCTCATTGCCCAAGTGATCTGCGCCCGTTCGGTTTCGCTCATCCCAGCGCCGCTTTGCGTCATGATTGATTCCACTGCGCGCAACATTTCCTCGGCTTTCAGCGCGGCTTCCGTCCAAGTGCGCTCGGTCATGTCCTCGAACGCGTGCTCGAGCGAATCGCCGAGCATTTTCTCCACCGCCTCATCCGAAACATCGACCGCGCTTTTCAGCTCAAGCACCCGTTCGGCGCCCGTCCTCGTGTCGCGCGCGAGCACATGCAGAATGCCGTTGGCGTCGATCTCAAACTGGACACCCACCCGCGGCATGCCTTTTGGCGCGGGCTCAAACTCGATTTCGAACTGCCCCAGTTGCCAGTTATCGCGCGCCATCTCGCGCTCGCCTTGCAGTACTTTGATCGACATAGCGCGCTGATTGTTGACCGCTGTCGTGAACATCTCACCCGCTTTGATCGGAATGGTGGAATTGCGCGGAATGATGACGTTCATCAATCCACCGAACGTTTCGAGGCCGAGCGACAATGGCGTGACATCGAGCAGAAGTACATTGCTAATCGCGCCGGCTAAAACTCCGGCCTGAATCGTCGCTCCGATTGCCACCGCCTCATCCGGGTTCGGTGACGTATTCGGCTCGCGACCGAAAATCTCCCGCACGGTATCGCGTACTAACGGCATGCGCGTGGCGCCGCCGACGAGGATTACTTCGTCCAATTCTTCCGGCTTTAGCCTGGCGTCAGCCAGGGCGCGGGCGCAATGCCACCGTGTTTTATCGATGATCGGCTGCGAAATTCGGTCGAGTTCAGATCTCGTTAGCTGAACGCGGAGGCTTTCTGCTCCGCAGTAAAATGGCAGCTCGACAGAGGCGTTTTCCTCAAATGAAAGCCGGTGCTTCAGCTCGATGGCGGCTTCGCGCAATCGCGCCGCTTGTTCGGGCGAGAGCTCTGAAAACTCAGGTGCGAAATGTGAAATAATCGCGGCGTCGATATCGTCGCCGCCGAGCTGCGTGTTTCCGTTCGTCGCCCGTACTTCGAAAAGCCCGTCATTCAGTTGCAGGATGGAAAGATCGAAGGTGCCGCCGCCGAAATCGTAAACAGCGATTCTCGCCTTCGCTTGGCCGCGGTCCAACGCAAATGCCAGTGCCGCAGCCGTCGGCTCATTGAGGATGCGCTCGACGGTGAAGCCGGCGAGCTCGCCCGCGCGCTTCGTGGCGTTCCGCTGCGCGTCGTTAAAGTACGCCGGCACTGTGATGACGGCGCGGGTGACTTCACGGCCGACCGCGTGCTCGGCGTTGCCTTTGAGTTGACGCAAAATCAGCGCGGAAATTTCTTCCGGAGAAAGGTCCAGCGGACCGGCGCGTTGGGCGCTGCCCATGAGGCGTTTGATCGACGATACCACGCGCTGCGGCGCAACGCTGCGCGCGCGCAACGCAGCGCGGCCGATGATTGGCTCAGCCCCATCCGGAAAATAAACGGCCGATGGGGTAAGCCGCTCGCCGTTGTCGTCCGCCAGCAGGATGGGAAAACCAGACTCGACGACGCCGATGAGCGAGTTGGTCGTCCCGAGATCGATGCCGACGATATCGCTCATGCGGCAATGTATGTGCCGAGCCGCTGGAGGCGACCGTCAATCTCGCGCCGACAGCGCCTATGACGATTAATAGTACGTCTGGTAAGGACGCCGGAAGAGCTGCCCGGTATCAACGTCGCGGGTTAAACCGCCCGGCGGGACTCCGCTCAAATCGTAAGCGCGGCCGGTGTATGGACTGCGGAAGACGTTTTGATAGCGAGTGTAGCTGGCGAGCGGATAACCGCCCGCGGGAGGCGGCCCGTAAGCGCGAGCGCGATCTTCCTGAATCGAGTGGCCGATAAGCGCGCCAGCGGCCGCACCGGCAGCAGCGCCGATTGCCGCTCCGCGGGCGCGGCCGGTGGCGGCGGCGCCGATCAGCGCGCCGGTGGCAGCACCATACCCGGCGCCAGCACCGGTCGGGGAGTCACATGAATTCAAGCCAAACGCGGCGACCGCGACAAGCGTAGTAAACAAGAAGCTTTTCTTCATAGAATATCGTTTGGGATTAAACACCGGGCGTTCATTGCCGTTTTGAAACCTGGTCGCGGCGATCATCACGGCCGGACGAATACTTTGTTCGCCCGCGTGTCGAGAACAAGATCGCCGTGGTTGATGGCGCTGCAATCGTACTTTGTGTACGGCGGATAAGGGCTGCTTACGACGCCCGAGGCTTCATGTGGGTCGCGATCTGCCATTGGGTACTTACCGTTGCGTGCCGGGTACTTTTTCTGCGCGTCCGCCTTGGTGATCGGTGTCGCCACTTTGGCGCCGTTCGTGCCCGACGCTTCGCTTGTACTTTGGCTTGGGCTCGATGATCCCATATTGGCGCGGCTGCTTCCGCCATAGCTGGGGCGCTGCGCGAGCGCGTGGTTGTTTCCGATCAAAAGGAGGCCGCCGGCTACCGCTGCTATGAGAATCAGTTTCATCATTACAGAGTTCGTGAGGCAAAAGGCGGCTGGCCGGATCGTCCGTCGAGCAATTTGAAAAATGGCACGGTCACGCGCCGGAATTTTTCCAGTCTGCCGAGGCGATATTGCTTCTCGAAGACGCGAAAGTTGTCGCGAACGATGCGCTCAAGCAGCGCTTTATAAACAGACGCCATTATTTCGGCGGGTAACATGGCGCGCCGATCTTCCGGCGGCAGAACGCGCGCTGCCTCGGCAAAGAATTGCTGCGCGCGTGTTGCCTCGAAATTCATCAGCCTGGTGAAGCGCGAGTCATAAACATGGCTGGCGAGATCGCTCTCGCCGTACTCAAAGCGCGCGAGGTCTTCGCCCGGCAAATAGATGCGACCGATAGTTAGATCGACGGCGACATCCCGGATGATATTGGTCATCTGGAGGGCAAGCCCGAGCGCGACCGCGTACTCGCGGCACCGAGGATTGGCGTAGCCGAAAATCTCGATGCTGACGAGCCCGACCGCGCTGGCCACCCGATAACAGTAAACCCGCAGCTCCTCAAAGGTCGCGTAGCGGCGGGTTTCGATGTCCATTTCAACGCCAGTGATGATTTCCTCGAGCATCTCCGGCGTGATTGCGTAGCGGTCCATCAACGCCCGCACTGAGGTCGCCAGCGACGGCTCGCCGGAAAATTTTTCGCGCAAGCTGCGTCGCCACGACCCAAGACGGTCTCGCTTCGTTTCGTCATCAGAGTTGATGTCATCGACGATGTCATCGATCACGCGGCAGAAGGCGTAAAACGTGGTGATATCGCGCCGGCGTTCACCGCTCATGGCCACGAAGGCGAGAGCAAGGTTCGATTTGCTGGCGCGGGTAATGGCCGTGGCGGAATCACCACTTTTCATGGCAAAAAAACCTCGGGCAAATCCCCGCTGACGCAGCCTTTAGTACGCAATCCAGTTTTCCTGGCGTCCCATTTCGCACTGTCGAAAAAGTACCACCCACGAAGCGAGCAGCCAGCCGGTGACGAGCGTGCGAATGAAGACGAAAATTGTGCGCCAGGCGATCAGGGCCGAGGTGCGGTCGGCAGCGGCGGCGCGAACAAAGGCATCGAGCGTGAGGATGAGAAAGAAATTTACCGCCGCGATAAGGATAAACCACGAGACGCGGAGGCGGTCGCGCCGAATCAGTTGCAGGTGAGCGCGCAAGGCGTCACGCAGGGTTTCATTGTGAAGTACGAGCGAGATTTGCACTGAGCAAAACAGCAGAATGAAAACGCTCATGACCGCGCGTTGCAGCGGCAGGTAGTCGAGTACGTTGGGCAAATCGATGAAGTAAGCGAGCAGCAACGGCAAGCGCACGATGAGAAAGCTCACCAGCACCACGATGCCGGCCCATTCGAGTACATAGGAGAAGCGCCGCACGGCAAATGCGGCCAGCGCGCGTTCGCCAAAACTCAAGCCTTTGATCCAGGCGAGGCAAACGGCGATGAGGTAAACCTGGATGTAAACGCCAACGAGGTACTCGAAGATGAACGCCACGGCATCGATGGCGGCGGATATTTTCAGCAGGTGCGCGGTCGAGATGTGATGGTTCCAGCCCGGCAGTTGCCAGTAAACGAGCGGCTTCATGAGCGCGGCGAGAACGCTGGCGAGAAGTACAGCATAGATAGGAATACTCCAGCCGCGGTAAAGTTTGCGCAGTGCGCGCCATAGTGTGCCGTGCAAACCGCCCCAGTTTACCAGGAGCAAAATGGCCGCGACGACCGCGAGCGGAAAGGTGGTGGTGGGGTTGTCAAAAATTCCAGCGGCGCCCTCGAGCGCGGGCAGCGGCGCCTCACGCCAAACTTCTGAGAGGCGCGGCCAGCTCCAGCTCGGGAATGACGCCACCTGGCCGATATCGAGCTCGGAGATGCTGGCCGGCGGACTGAGAACGATTAACTGGAATATGAAATAGGCGAACCCAAGCAGGGCGAAGGTGAGCCAGACGCGTTCGTAACGCGCGATGCAGCGAAACCCATCGCGCAGCGCGAGCCGCACCGGGTTGGCGAACATGAGCAGCACCCAGCCGGCAGCGAGGCCGGCAAGCGGGTAGGCGGGTTTCATCACCTCGATATTGCGAGCAAAAACCGTGACTGACGACGGGTGAATAGTGAATGGAGAAACCGGCCGCCCATTCACTAATCACCAGCTACCAGTCACTCTGTGTTAACGGATCAGCCCCCAATGGTGGTTAAACGGCCAGTACACCATTAACCCGCGCCCGACGAGATTCTCCTCCGGCACCGGACCCCAGTAGCGGCTGTCGAAACTGAAGTAGCTGTTGTCGCCCATGGCGAAATAGGCGTGGGCGGGCACGGTGAACGTCTCGTTCGGCGTGCGCAGATTGGCGTGTCCCGGCGCATAACCGCGATAGGGCGGCTTTGCGCTCATCACCCGCTGAAATCCATAGCGCTGCGCGAGCGCGCCGTTGACGTAAAGCAGCGGGGAATCAATGCGGAGCGTATCGTTCGGCAAACCGGCCAGACGTTTAATATAGTACGGGGCGCCGGTGTCAGGGTCCTGCGGGATCATAAAAATGTGATTTGTGCGGAAGACGAAAACGTCACCGCGCCGCGGCTTCATGAAGTTGTAGGTGAACTTATCCACGAACACCTGATCGCCTGTGTCGACCGCGCCCCGCGCGATGATTTCACCGCGCTTGTAGCTGTTCCCGGGTGAAACTTTGAAGTCGTTCATCAGCTGGTCCGGTGGACAGTAGACAGAAATCTGCTGGTGCTGGCAGATCAGGCGCGACCAAGTGAAGAAGAAAAGGAATTTCCGCGGCTGAATTTGCACTACGGTGTCGTCCACCTGCGAGACGACGTTGATGTAGTTGCGGCCGAGAATAAAAAACTCGGCGATCTGTTGCAGGAAATTCGGCGCCGGTGTCGTTTGCGGGTGGCCGATAATTCCGTTCAACGTCGGCTGCATCGAGCCGGTGGGAATTTTAAATGGCTGGATGAAATAGCACCGCACGGCCACCGCAACCACGATGGCCACCAGAATGACTTCCGTGTTCTCGCGCCAGCCAGCTTCCCAATGCGCACCGGCTTGTTGCCCAATGATTGTCTCGAGCTGCTCCGATTTTTCGCGGATCGCGCGCTGGTCACCCACCCGCAACGCCGTGCGTACTTCATTGATGTCGCGGTCGAGATCAGCAAGCGCGCTTTCGCTCATCACATCGAGTCGGAAACGCCGTACTTTTTCGGCATGCCGGAGCAAGAGCTTCGCGTGCTTGGCCGCGCGGGATTGAAACATGGGGCGGAAACTACTCGATGCTGCGCTTTTTCAAACCGCAGCGATTCCCTCAGCTGAGGAATTCCGCCAGCGGCGCCATTTGCTCGACGTGCGCGCAAAAAATCTTAAACGCGGCAAGGATCGGCACGGCGAGAATGATGCCGACGATGCCCCACATCCAGCCCCAGAACGCGATGGAGAGCAGGATGAGCACTGGGTTCAAGGTGAGCGAGCGACCCATCACCCACGGCGTGACGAAGTTTCCTTCGAGCGTGCCGAAGCCGAGATACACGGCCGGGAAGATGAGGGCGAAACCGAGGCTATCGAAACTGAGTACGGCGCCGATGGTCATGCACAGGATTCCGGTAAGCGCGCCGAGATAAGGCACGAAGTTCAGGGCAGCGACAAGCGCGGCCCACATCAGGGGATTGCGCAGGCCAAGGATGCCGACCGTAGTGCCGACAGCGCACCCAAGACAAAGGTTGATGATTGTGACGGTGAACAAGTAGCGCGAAATCTGCGCCTCGATGTCGTTTAAAATAGCGACAGCCCGTTTCTTATCCGAAAGCGTGGGTAAAATCTTGACCAGTTTGGCGGCAAACACCCCATCGTAAGCCAGCAGGAAGTAAAGCAGGATGAGGGTAAGTACGAGACTCGCGACAAATTCGGGAGTGCTGTAGAGGATTTCATTGAGCGGATGCCGCTGGAGTTCCACCGGGGTCGGCTTCGTTTTTACCTCGGGCGTGGCGAGCTTTTCAAGCTCACCACTGGCCTGCGCCACCTGCGCGATCGATTTCCGCACCGGCACGAGTTTGTGCTGGAGTTGTTGCAAACCCGCAGGCACCTGCTGCACCCACGCAGCGATCGGCGTGGCGAGTGCCGAAACGCCATAGCTGATGAGCGAAATCAGCGCGATCAACACAAGCGCCGCCGTCAGCGGCGTCGGTATTCTTACTCGCAGGAAGGCGCGCACAATTGGGCGAAACAGGTAACTGAGAAGCATCGCGAGTACGACCGGCAAAAGTACTGAGCGGGTAAAATAGATGGTGTAAAAGATGGCTAGGACGAACAGTCCCGTCATCGCCACCGAGCGCACGTCGAATGGCCGGCGCAGCAAATCCGGCACACGGATGCGCGGCGTACTTTCGGGTGCGCCGCCAGTGTCGGCGATTGTCACGACTGGCCCGTGATGCATGTGTGAAGTGATTCGTGTCTGAGTACGCCCGCACGCGTCCCTCGCGCAGGCTGGCTTGCGCCTGGTCCGTTATTTGTCACGCTGAGCCCCGCGCGACGACGCGAAGGATCCGGCGATTCTTCGCCTGGCTGGCAATTGCCGCGCAAATCCGGCCTACCCGAGCGCTTTTAGCAACGTTTTCCACCGCGCCCATGCATCGTCGCGCGCTTTCACATTAGCTGCATGATGCTCGTCCGTGCTCGCCGGCGATTCGCCGTCACGCATAAATCCGTGGCCGGCGCCCTTGTAGATCACCGGCTCGTACTTTTTCCCGGCCGCTTTCATTAACTCTTCGGCCTTGGGAATTGTCGCGTTCACTCGTTCATCATTTTCGCCGTAGAAGCCGTAAACGGGACACGGAATGTTCTTGACCTTGTCCGCCGTGTCCGGCGCCGTGCCGTAGAATGAGTACGCAGCTTTCAGCTTCGGGTTTTCATTTGCATAGGCGAACGTCCAGCCGCCGCCCCAGCAGAACCCGCACACCGCAAGCGTCCCGCTCGCCGCGGGGATTTTCGTCAGCGCGTACTCAGCCGTGGCATCGAGATCAGCTTTGATCTGCTCTTTTGGCAATGCCGAGATCGCGGTGCGCGCTCCATCCACGTCCTCGAACTTCTGCCCGCTGAGCAAATCCGGCGCGATGGCGATCACCCCATTTTCCGCCAGCTCATCGCACAGGCTGCGCACCCAGTCCGTAAGGCCGAAGATTTCATGGATAACGAGTACGACCGGCGCCTTGTCTTTGCGCTCTGGATAGACGACAAACGCTTTCAGGGTGCGCGCGCCAGACTTGTACTCGACCCAATCGCCGTGGCGCGGCGAGCTGTTGAGACGATCGCGCCCGAAATCTTTGATCGCTTGCGCCGACGCGAAATGCGACAGCGTGACTATGCTGAGAATGGCAAGCGCGCGTTTCATTTCAGACAGTCGCGCGGGTGATCGGCGAAGCGACTCGGTTGCGTGCCATCAGCGCGTCGATGCTCCACAATCCCGGTCCGTAGAAAACGATGAAGAGGAAAATCCAGCAGAGCGCGACCGCCAGCTCACCTTTGTTCTGGATCGGAAAGAAGCTGCCGTGCGCGTGTACCATGAAATAGGCAACCGCCATTTCGCCGCTGGCGATGAACGCCGCGATGCGGGTGATCAGGCCGAATGCAATCAGGAATCCACAGACGAGCTCGATCCAGCCGCCCACCAGCATCAGGCCCTCGGCCGCTCCGTGTCCGCCCGGCGGAAAATGAAGAATCTTCTGTCCGCCGTGCGAAGCGTAGAGCAAACCGATAATGAACCGCATAATGCAATAAACCGGATCGGCGTAACGATTGAGTGCGTTCATGGTGGCTACGCTGCGTCCGGGCGCGCCAGCCTGTCAAGCTTCCCGTACAAACCCCCTCTCGTCCTCTGACCCGCCGCACCCTGTAGCGCAACGATTCCTCGTTGCCGCACCGGTAACCTCTGGCGATCTTCGACTCCGGTCCGCGCTGCTCAGAATGACAGCGGTCTTATTTTGCAAAGAGATTAGGAGTAAGATCAGGATTACGAGTAGGAAGAGGAATGCAGGCGCACGTTGGCTGTTCCGGGTGGTTCTACTGGCATTGGCGCCGCTTGTTTTATCCTGACACGAAACGCACCGACACCTGGTTCAAACACTACGTTGCGAACTTCAGTACTGTCGAGCTGAACGCGCCGTTCTATAAATGGCCGAAGCCAGCCACGGTGAAAGCCTGGGTGCGCAACGCGCCGTCGGATTTTCGTTACTCCATCAAGGTAAACCGCGAGATCACGCATGAACGGCGGCTTGTGCGCACACGCGAACTCGTGCGCGAATTCTGCGCGATGCGCGAAGTGCTCGGCCCGCGCCTGGGCTGCTTCCTTTTTCAATTTCCGCCCAGCTATAAGTACACCGCATCGCGATTGCGCAGCATCGTCACGCAAATTGATTCGAGCTTTCGCTGCGCGGTCGAGTTCCGGCATCGCAGTTGGTGGCGCGCAGCTGTTTATCGCGCATTTGAAAAGCGCGGACTCATTTTTTGCACGGTGAGCGCGCCGCGCCTGCCGGATGATCTTATCAGGACGAGCGACACCATCTACGTTCGCCTGCACGGCAGCAGCCGTTGGTACCGCCACGATTACTCCGACGCTGAAATAGCCCAGTGGGCGCAGACGATTGCGCAAAGCGGCGCGCGTGAAGCCTGGATTTACTTCGATAACGACCGCGAAGCATTCGCGATCAAAAATGCGCGCGAGCTACGGTCAAAGTTGTGCGACCTCAGCGTGGCCGCTGACTAGAAGCATGGCAGGGACGGATCGCCGAACCGTCCGTTCGGCGCATTGCACGCAGCGGCGCGCCCGGCGGTCGCGCCCTGCCACATCGCGTGTTGCATTCATGAGATGGCTTCTAGAATAGCAGGCGCGTTTTGCCGCGGCCTGTTTCGATTCTGCCGATCGCTTTCGCCCGCAATAGCCGGCGCGCTTCGGCGGCGTTGCGCTGCCCGATGATTGCAACCATGCCGATGCCCATGTTGAAGACCTGAAACATCTCGGCGCGATCGACGTTTCCTCTCTCGCGCAGGAATGCGAAGATCGGCGGCACGCGCCAGCTGTGTGTGTCGATCACGGCGTCACAATTCTTCGGCAGGACGCGCGGAATATTATCGATCAATCCGCCGCCGGTGATGTGCGCGAGGCCGTGAATCATTCCGCGCGGAAGTTTCGCCAGCAGCCGCTGGTAATTTTTGTGCACGCGCAGC
>Ga0213881_10001022_pt1 | contig 14424 bp, 16 predicted proteins | sample BarmaccoBMER_R08_FD_160104 | JGI IMG/M metagenome (GOLD analysis project Ga0213881, IMG submission 160104) | Barbacenia macrantha exposed rock microbial communities from rupestrian grasslands, the National Park of Serra do Cipo, Brazil - ER_R08 ... | reverse complement strand
TGTTTTAATCAAATAGCGCGAAAATTAACAGCTCATTCAAGCAGGCAGCGACAGCTTTATCAGCTGTGACCCCGTCCACATCTCGGTGAGTGCTTGGCAACCACGTTTTGATGTTTGAGGCGCAGCTCCCTTAACAACGAATGAGGAAAGTGTAGCACTGTTACGACAGTGACTACGAATGACTGATTGTCGAGGAGGCTTTTGAATCGAGTTTATAGATTCAGGATGAACAGGATATGAGATGATGTACAAGAATTGAGTTGACCCTCTTGACAATCCACATGACTGTGATGTGGATGTTGTTTTTCGCTTAAATGTACAAGAGCTTACGACGCCTTGCCAATCTCTGTTGCTTCCGGAACCTCAACCAAGCGTCCGCTCTTAACATCATAGATATAGCCATAAATGGGAATTGAGCGAGGCACCAAAGGATGGGAGCGAATGCGCTGCACATCTGTAACCACACTTTTTTTCTGCTCGCTAATAGTTAGCCAATCTATGAACTCGCCCTCATTTGAACCAGGACCATCACCTGTGTCATACCAACCTGTCGCGTCTACTGACGCCGTTTTCAGGCTACTAGCGAGTAGATCTCGGATAATGCTGTCAGTGAAGGTTTCCATTCCACAATCCGTGTGGTGAATTACAAACCATTCTCTTGTTCCCAGCAGTTTATAAGAAATTACCAATGAGCGAATAGCATCGTCACTAGCTCGTCCACCAGCATTACGAATCACATGGGCGTCACCTTCTGCTAGTCCAGCATATTTAGCAGGATCTAAGCGAGCATCCATGCAAGTCAAAATAGTAAAATGCCGTCCTGGTGGCATTGGCAATTGTGCTTTATCACCAAAATTTTCAACGTAGGCAAGGTTCGCTGACAGCACTTCTTCTCGAATTTGACTCATGAATTCAACTTTTTTGTAATATTCTATTCAAATACTACGGCATAGCAATAGAAATATAGTAGTTTATTAGATTAACACTGCTATGATAGAACCACGCTTTGGAATTTGGGCACCTGTCGGCGGCAACTTTGGTCCTCTCGACACCGCCGAGGAACCGATTGATGCCAGCTTTGAACGCACTAAACGGTTGGTTTTACAGGCAGAGCGACTGGGATTTGTCACCACCCTGGTGGCTCAACACCTCGCTAATCCTCGTGGCTTAGAACTAGACCAACTCGAAACCTGGACCGCTTCCGCAGCTCTGGCAGCCGTTACCGAGCGAATTGAAATCATCGCTGCCATCAAACCGCTGCTGTTTCATCCCGCAGTCTTGGCAAAGATGGCACTGGGTATTGATGAAATCAGTCAGGGACGGTTTGCCATCAACCTGATCAGCGCCTGGTTCCGTCCAGAGATGGAGCGTACCAATATTCCCTTCCCACCTCATGACGAACGCTACCGCTATTCCGGCGAATGGCTGCGCGTTGTCAAAGCACTCTGGAGCGGGGAACGGGTGAACTTTGAAGGAGAATACTTCAAAATCCAGGACTTGCAGTATCATCCTACGGCACGATCGTACCCCCATCCGCCAATCTATCTGGGTGGAGCTTCTAACCCGGCACAAATTCTGGCGGCAGAACAAGCGGACGTTTACTTCATCAACGGTCAACCCCTGGAGGATGTGCAGCAAGTGATTCAACAGGTGCAGGGACGATCGCGCCCCCTTCCCCAACCTGTTCGCTTTGGCTTGGCTGCCTTTGTAATTGCCCGTTCCACCGATGCAGAGGCACAAGTCGAACTGGAGCGGCTTCATGCACTTCAGGATCGGGAGGAACAGTGGAAACTCAGCATTGAAAAAGGAGTTGACCCCAATGCGGTGATGTTTCAAATATTCGCCAAAAATCGCGCTGTTGGTGGTAACGGAGGCACCGCCGCTGGATTGGTAGGCAGCTACGACACGGTAGCCTCCCGTGTCGCTGCCTTTGTCGATATCGGCATCGAAACGTTCATGCTGCAATTCAACCCGTTTGAACAGGAAATGTATCGCTTCGCAGCAGAAGTAATGCCGCGAGTGAAACGATTGCAGTCACGTCGCTTCGCTCCAATTCGCAATTCGTAATTCGCAATTCGCAGTTTGCAATTAGAAATCTAAAAACTTTAGTTGTGGGATACAAGCCCACTAACAAACAAACAATGTTAGAGCGACGCATAGCGCAAGGTCTGATAAGTCAATGTTTCAAGCCCATGGCTTTAGACGTGGGTTCAATTGCGAATTGTTTTGTCACCGTCTCGGTCCAATCGTCGGCAGCGATCGCCTTCTCGTAACGAGTGAAGCAGGCAGGACTGCGACTTTAAATTAGATTGAGTAAAAGTTGAAGGTATTAATGCATATGGAGGGCAAATGAGCGGGTCGAAACAATTGAAGTTGGGCGCGTTCATGCGTCCTGTTAGCATCCATACTGGTGCTTGGCGCTATCCTGGCGCTTTGCCTGACGCAAATTTTAACTTCCCGGCAATGAAACGATTCATCCAGAAACTAGAGCAGGGCAAGTTCGATGCATTCTTTATGGCCGATCATTTGGCGGTACTCAACATGCCCATCAATGCGCTGAAGCGTAGCCACACCGTCACTTCTTTTGAGCCTTTCACGCTGCTCTCTGCACTCGCTAGCGTCACCGAACATATTGGGTTAGTAGCCACCGCTTCAACGACCTATGACGAACCTTATCACATTGCTCGCCGCTTCGCGTCTCTTGACCATATCAGCGGTGGTCGCGCTGGCTGGAACATTGTTACTACATCCAATCCGGATGCAGCACTCAACTTCGGTCTGGAGGAAGAGATAGATCACGACGAACGCTACGTGCGTGCACGCGAATTTTATGATGTCGTCACAGGTCTTTGGGATTCCTTTGCCGACGATGCGTTTATCCGAGATGTGGAATCAGGGATTTATTTTGATCCGGCAAGAATGCATGTTCTGGGTCATAAGGGAAAGTATTTCTCGGTGCGGGGACCATTGAACATTGCCAGACCTGTCCAGGGTTGGCCAGTAATCGTTCAGGCGGGCGCATCTGAAGCAGGACGTCAACTGGCGGCTGAAACCGCCGAGGTCGTGTTTGCAGGGGTCAGCAGTTTGGAGGCAGGCAAAGCCTACTTTGCCGACATTAAAGGTCGCGCCAGGGCGATCGGACGTGACCCAGACAGCATCAAGATTCTTCCAGGTGTGTTGGTGATCGTGGGCGAAACTGTGGAAGCGGCACAGTCCAAGCGGGCGCATTTAGACAGCTTAGTACACTATGACAGTGGGATCGGCAGCCTGAATAGTGCGTTGGGCTACGACGTTTCGAGCTTTGATCCGGATGGTCCTTTACCTGAAATCCCACAGACAAACGCTAGCCATAGCGCTCGCGATCGGGTAGTGGCACTGGCACAACGCGAGAACTTGACCATCCGACAGTTAGCTCAACGCATTGGCAGTTACGGTGGGCTGGCATTTGTCGGCACACCTCAAACGATCGCCGATGACATGGCGCAATGGCTGACAGAGGAAGGATCTGACGGCTTCAATGTGATGTTCCCATTTCTTCCCGAAGGGCTGGACGATTTTGTGGATCGGGTGATTCCAGAACTCAAGCAGCGGGGAATTTTCCGTAAAGACTACGAGGGCAAGACGCTGCGCGAAAATCTTGGACTTGCACGCCCCGCCAACCGCTTCTTCAAAACCTCAGTGGTTTGAGTCCAAAGGCAGATACTACGGATATGGGCGATCACTCCATAATTCCTGCTTAAAAAGGGATTGGTGCGATTGCCTATTCATTCCACTTGTTTAGATTTAGCTCACGATTTAATCTGCCATCAACACGCGCTCAATTCGCTCCAATGCCCAATCGAGTTGCGATCGCGTAATCACGAGCGGCGGTGCAAAGCGAATGATATCCTCCCGCGTTTCTTTTGCCAGAATCCCTGTTTGCATCAGTGCCTTGCAAAACCGACGCGCTCCGCCTGCTGCTGGCTTTAATTCAACCCCAATCAACAACCCTCGACCCCGCACCTCCTGAATGTGAGGACTGGGAATTTGGCACAGACGTGAAATAAAGTACGCTCCTAGTTCAGCCGCACGCTCTGACAATTGCTCATCCACAATGACATCGAGTGCAGCCATTCCAACTGCCGCTGCCAAAGGGTTGCCGCCAAAGGTGCTGCCGTGATCGCCTGGATTAAACACATTCATCACTTCATGGGTGCTAACAAAGGCAGAAATCGGATAGAACCCACCGGATAGCGCTTTACCAATGGTAATTCCAACTGGTCATTGCGAAAAGCACGGGAAGTCAGAGTGACTTTGGCAGCCTGGTCTACGAGTGCTTGGAGGATGCGCGGGTGACAATGACCTTGATTTAAGGCTGAATAGGCGCTCAGGCAAGCCAGGTATTGGTTTTCTTCAATATCCCAAACCCAGACCCCCTGACCTTTGGTAATCACCACATCCAACGGGTGATAATTATCTGCACCATAAACGGTTTCCAGGTCAATGTAATCTTGAGCTGCAAAGGGCGCGCTGCCGGAGGCAGCTCCGGCAGAACGTTGAGACGTTTGCACCAACGAGGGCTAGATAACACCCGATGAAACAAGAATCTCCCACCAAGCTACGCTGTGGCGGTGAGAGTGTCAACACCAATGGAACTCCCCCGATGCTCATCTCACGATTGACTCTGTGCGTGACTTTCGTGAGTTAACCCAATGCAAACTGGCAAGCCAATACACTGGGTTGGTGATGATGGGTGGTGGAGTGCCGAAGAACTTTGCCCAAGATACCGTCGTTGCCGCAGAACTGCTGGGGTTTGATGTGAGTATGCACAAATACACGATTCAGGTCACGGTTGCAGACGAACGGGATGGTGCGTTGTCTGGTTCGACGCTACGGGAGGCACATTCCTGGGGTAAAGTGAATAAAAACGTTGAGCAGATGGTCTTTTCTGAGGCGACAGTTGCGTTCCCCTTGATTGCTGGATACGCCTATAGCAAAGGAAATTGGCGCGATCGCTCAGAGCGTCATTTCGCTCAGTTGTTCAGTCAATCCAAAACGCAACTGCTTGCCATTTAGCCAAACCAACTAGCAAGACGGGGAAAATCACTGTTTTGGGCAATCTCCACCGTCTTGTTAGAAAAACTGTTATGGCGAATACAAATTGCCGGGATTAAGTAGAAATAGTTTGGAGAGTCGTGATTTAATCCTCTATTTGCCGGACATTTTGGTACTTTCTGGTACTTTTCCCCGCTTCTCAGTCATGTTATTATATATACATGTATATATGTAACTTATGCTTCTAGGATTCACCACAAAATTAAAGCTGAACAATCAACAGTGCACCGCAATGGCTCAACATGCAGGCTATCGGCGTTGGCTGTGGAATCGAGCTTTATTGTGGTGGTCAACAGCTTATAAGGAGGGATTGAAGCCAACAGCAAACAAGCTCAAAAAGTTTTACACCAATCACGTCAAGCCCAGATATCCTTGGCAGTCTCAATTGTCATCCAGAGTCTATCAATATTGCTTTCAAGACTTGGATAATGCCTTCAAGAAATTCTTCAATGGCGGTGGTTATCCCAGGTTTAAGAAACGAGGAGTTGATGATAGTTTTACTATTGATAATGGTGGTAAGTCCATATCTTTAAAGGGAGTGAGAACCAAGCTTCCTTTCATCGGATGGGTATCGACGTATGAACCACTGCCTGAGTGTCAAGTCAAGAAGGTAATTATTAGTTACAGGGCTGGAGATTGGTATCTAGGTTTTGCTTACGAGCAAGAACGTACCGTGCCGCAAAAAAAACAAGATATTGTGGGAATTGACTTGGGAGTAAAGTCTCTAGCGACTCTCAGTAATGGTGAGGTGTTTGTAAATCTTCATCCCTACAGACTTACAGAACGTAAGTTAAAGCGACTTCAACGTTCTCTAAGGCGTAAGAAAAAAGGTTCTGCCAATTGTCTTAAAGCAAGATGTAAGGTAGCCAAAGCACATAGACGAGTTGCAGATATCCGTAAGGATTATTTGCACAAATTAACTAGCTACTTGGCTAAGAACTTTAAGACAGTAGTTATTGAAGACTTAAATATTAGTGGCATGATGGCTAATCACAAATTAGCTAAAGCCACAGCTGACTTGGGAATGCACGAGTTTCGGCGGCAACTAGACTACAAATGTCAGCTCTACGGCACAAAGTTCGTAGTAGCCGATAGGTGGTTTCCATCTAGCAAGATGTGTAGTCACTGTGGTTATATTAAAGACTCGCTGCTTTTAGAAGAACGAGTCTATAAGTGCGAAGATTGCGGCTGTTCTATCGACCGAGATTTGAACGCAGCAAGAAATTTAAGCAACTGGGGGCGGCTTGCTCTGAGGAAGTCTACTGAGGGATAACCGCTCCCATGCTCCCCACGAAGTAGAAAGTGAACCTCAATGCCCGGCCTTATCCGGTGTTGTATCAGTTTTATAGAGCAGGTGAATGGGTAAAGGAGCGAAGGCATGGATATTATTGCAGAGATCGTTGGGACGCTTTCAACACTACGATCGCAAATCAACCAAACGGATGCGCTGATCCTCACCTCAGAAGAGCGATTGAGTCCCCATATGGTAGGGCGAACCGTGGGTAATCGCACCGTCCGCATTTCCTTACCTCGTTCCGCAGAACTGTTTGATGGGGATGTACTGGCGATCGATGCAGGAGTGGCAGTTGTGGTAGAAGCCGCACCTGAAGATCTGTTCCTCCTCTCCCCTACAGATAAGCTGACTTGGGGTGTTGTAGGATTTCAGCTAGGCAATTTACATCGCCCAGTTCGCTTCACGGAAACCTCGATCTTGACCACCGCCGATCCAGTGGTTGCAGAAATGTTAGAGCGAATTGGGATTGCCTTTGAACATCGGATGACCCCATTTATTGGACATCGATATGGAGCGCAAGCCAATCCTCATTCGCATGGACATACCCATGCCCACGCTCACTAATTTAGGAGGTGCAAGGTGCGAAAACCTGTGCGAATTGGTATCGGTGGACCGGTGGGGTCAGGCAAAACGGCATTACTGGATCAACTGTGTAAACAGATGGGGCAGCACTACTCGATCGCTGCAATAACCAACGACATCTTTACCAAAGAAGATGCTGAGTTTTTAATGCGGAGTGGTGCATTGAGCCGTGATCGCATTCAAGGCGTGGAAACTGGAGGCTGTCCCCATACAGCGATTCGGGATGATACTTCAATGAATCAATATGCGATTGATGAAATGATGCTGTTGCATCCCGACTTAGATATTTTGTTTCTCGAAAGTGGAGGTGATAATTTAGCTGCCACCTTCAGCCCTGAATTGGTCGATAGCCATATCTATGTAATTGATGTGGCAGAAGGAGACAAAATTCCCCGTAAAGGGGGACCCGGTATCACGAAATCGCCGCTCTTAGTCATCAACAAAATTGACTTAGCGCCTTATGTTGGAGCAGATTTGGGTGTGATGGAACGAGACTCCAAACGAATGCGAGGCACTCGTCCGTTCATATTCACCAATTTACGCTCTGGTGAAGGACTTGATCAGGTGATTGATTGGATTGAGCGAGAAGTGCTATTACTCGATAAACAAGCAAGCTAGAGATAGCAATCCTATGTCTAGGAATGCATCAATTGAGTGGAGAGCGCATCTTGTGCAATGATCTGTCCCTGTCGATCAAATAAAACTGTCCCAATATTGAGAACGACATCACCATACTTTTTCACATAGGCTTGTGCTTTCTGAGAAATTGTCGTTGCTAATGCCTGAAAAACTACATCCGCTAACTTCAGTTCAACTAAGCTTTTGTAAGCAGCATCTGCTGTCTCAGCCGCTAAAACAGACTCGACGGCTGACAAACTGCCCCCTGTTCTAGCGACCGCCGCACTGATAATTTCTAACTTGGCATCGGCAAGGTGACTGGATGTATTGAAAATGCCCCCTGCCAACTTCACCAATTTTCCCTGATATCCCAGTAGTAATACCGATTCTGCTCCGCGTAAGCCTGCCTCAACTAACAACGCCCCAATCCAGTTACCCGTTTGCACAGTGGCATCTTTTGGAAGGCCAAGTTGTTGTGCAATTTGCATTCCATGACTGCCAATACAAAAGACTAAATGGGAGTGCAATTGCACTTTTGTTTGGAGAATTTGACGCAACTCCTCCAGATGATCTTCAGCAGAAAGGGGTTGGGAAATACCGCTAGTTCCTAACAGCGAAAGTCCATCCAGAACACCGAATGCTTCATTAGAGGTGCGTTGAGCCAGTTGTCGACCTTCTGGCATAACGATGGATACTATGACCGTTTGATCGGGGGGAATCAACGGTAGCAAGTTTGCCTCAAACAAACGGCGGGCATAACGATAGATTGCCGGATCTCCCGCTGTCGTTTTGCCGATGCCTTCTCCAGCTTCTAAAATCAGAGGTTCTGATTGTCGCGTTTGGAATCTAACCCATGCCCAAATCGGCGTGTTGCGGGTTAAATCTAAATTATCGCCGGGTTCACTAACTGTAATTGCCAATGCACTATTGATTTCCAACCGAGCCATCTGTTGAATTGGAATGGTCGCCTCACCTGGTAATAAATCCAAGGTGACGGCTTGCAGGGGCTTGGGGGTATTGCTTCGGAGATGAGACAATGCAGCTTTAGCGGCTGCTACAGCAAAAACAGGAACGGTATAACCGGAACGAGCCATTGGGGCAGCTATGAATTGAGGAATAGGGAATAAGCTTACTATGAAAATTGCTTTGCTACCAAATGTGCTGGTACGATTACAGACCTGCTCTGTCAAACAAGACAAGTGATGAAAGGGGTCTCTACCTTTAAACTTCTCCTCAATGAGAAATCTTATTTAACATGACAGTCATAATGATTAGAAGCAGTTTGATTATTGGGTTAATTCTTATGACCAAGGAATTGGTTACTCCCACCGCAGCCGCGATAACTTCGTTAAGCTTCGCTAACGCGGTTGCCCGCAGTCAAACGTTTAGCGATCCTCCGGCAATGAAACTCGATAAAGTGGGCTTGGGAGCAGGTTCGCAAGATTTGACAATTCCGAATCTGGTTAGGGAAACAGCAATGTGTTGTGGTGCAACATGGCTAACCCCAAGCGAGTGCTAATCTTGGGTGGAACAGGTGATGCTACAGAGTTAGCCGCTAGAGCCGCTGAAATCCCAGGAGTGGAAGTCATCACGTCTTTAGCAGGTAGGACTCGTCAGCCGGTAGTATCCTGCAAAAGCACACGGATTGGCGGATTTGGCGGAGTTGCAGGACTCATACACTATTTGCGAGAACAGCAGATTGATGGACTGATTGATGCAACCCATCCATTTGCGGCTCAAATTTCATTCAATGCTGCTGCTGCCGCCACCGAAGTTGGCATTCCCCACTTGATGCTAATTCGTCCTGCCTGGAAACGAACAGAAGGCGATGATTGGATTGAAGTAGAAAGTAATGCTGCCGCCGCAGCAAAATTACCAGAACTTGCTCAACGAATCTTTCTCACGATCGGTCGGCAAGAACTCGCTGCCTTTGCTCATCTGGGAGATCTCTGGTTCCTGATGCGCATGATTGATCCACCTCTACTCAATGCGGCTGTACCACCCGGAAAACTTCTTCTAGAACGCGGACCGTTTTCGCTGGATGATGAGCGATCACTGTTGCAACAGTATAAGATTGGGGCGATCGTCAGCAAAAACAGCGGCGGTGCTGCTACCTATGCCAAAATTATTGCGGCACGAGAGCTAAGGATTCCAGTGGTCATGGTACAACGGCCTCAAACTCCTAACGGTAAGCAGGTTGATAACGTTGAGAATTCACTGGTATGGATTACCAACGGTTTGTGAAAATCTTTATTACTGATTAATTGACTCAGGACGAGCCGGATATGCATCTTTATGGCTGGAAGCTGATTCACGTTGTCTTCTTTCGCCTGCCACATCCGAAACTGTGGTATGATTAGCGAAATTTTATCGGTTCTGGTGGTGAGCAGCTACCAGAGGTAACGGGGAAAGTTTGGTGCAAATCCAACGCTGTCCCGCAGCTGTGATGAGATGGCGCTCTTGCTCGATCTCTTAGTCAGAATGCCCGCCGATGGCTTAAATCCTTGGTTCTTTATCTGCGAGGTACAGATGATTAAGGCTGTCTTGAAACAACCATCACAGTTAAAACTGCTACTTGAGAGTGCAAGCAAAGTTTTGGGTTGCGACCAAACGGACAACTGGTCTCATGCACTACGAGCTGGCATGGGATGTCCTCAAGCAATTATCACTCTATTCTCTGCCATAGCTGAGCGACCATTACCTGCAATTACAGAAAAGCCTAACGTCACACATTTGGCAATTGGGTCGGCTATAACAAGGCTAACTGACGGGGATTGGTACGGTGAAAAGGTAGTAGCCTTTAATACTTATAGTTAGTTTTAGCGATCTCGAAATAGCGTTACCTGTTGGATTTGATTTCTAAAGTCCTTACCCAATGAAGGCTTTTGACATCTAAATGGCGTTCGTTTACACCAACCCGATTTTGGGCTGGGTTGGGAAGAGTTTATCGTGAAGGATAGCAAAGAATAATGCGAGCATCTTTATTGTCTGTATTGAATGATAGTTCTCGTCATCTACGGCGCAAAATCATCTATATTTATGCAATCTTGATTAGCGTTAATATCTTGGTCTGGGGATTAGCTTTAATGGCTTTCTATCGCTATCCCCTCCTGCTCGGCACAGCAGCTGTAGCCTATAGCTTTGGACTCCGCCATGCAGTAGATGCCGACCACATTGCCGCAATCGACAACGTCACCCGCAAGTTGATGCAGGAGAATAAACGACCCGTCGGCGTGGGGTTCTTCTTCTCCCTAGGTCATTCCACCATTGTTATTGCCATGTCCGTCGCCATTGCTGTGACAGCTGCCACCATCCAGAAGGACTTTCCTCAATATGAAAAGGTGGGCGGTCTGATTGGTACGTCTGTCTCTGCATTTTTCCTGCTGACGCTCGCCATAGTTAACATGATTGTCCTCTGGGACGTTTTCCAAACCTTCCAACGTGTGAAGCGTGGAGGAGCTTATAGCGAAAGGAGCCTCGATGAATCTTTAAACCAGCGCGGACTCACAGGCCGCTTCTTCCGCCCCCTACTCCGACTGGTCAGTAATAGCTGGCATATGTTTCCTATTGGAGTTTTATTCGGTTTGGGCTTCGATACTGCCACTGAGGTAGGATTATTAGGGATTTCTGCTGCCAGTGCCGCGAAAGGAATGCCCATCTGGAACATCCTACTGTTTCCAGCCTTGTTTACTTCCGGGATGTCGTTGGTAGATACGACAGACGGCATCTTAATGCTGGGTGCTTATGGTTGGGCCTTCGTTAAACCGATCCGCAAGCTCTACTACAACATAACCATCACCTTAATTTCAGTATTGGTAGCTTTAGCTATAGGCACGATCGAAGTCCTGAGCATTATTGGTGATCAACTCAAACTGACAGGCACCTTCTGGGAGTTCATTGGGAAATTGAGCGATAATTTTGGTCTCATCGGCTACTTGATCATTGGCATCTTTATTCTCAGTTGGATTCTTTCAACCATCATCTACAGCATTAAAAAATACGATGACATCGATGTGTTCAGTGCTGCAAGTCCTAATCCCGATAGGGATAGTGAGCGCGATCAAAACAATCGCTGATTTTTGACCACCTCGTCATAAGAAAGATTTGAAAATTTAAGTTTTGTGCTTCCAATGTGATACGCTATGCTAGTTTGATGCTGGGGAAGTCTGGTGAAATCCCGGTACTGTGCCGCAACTGTAATGCGATTTTAGATGAGGGATTTTAGATTTTAGCGGGGAAGTTGCTCACCCAACTTTAATTCAAAATCAGTAATCTCGAATCTAAAATTGATCGAGTCAGAATGCCAGTCTCAAGCGCGTTCTAAGGAGCGTTACTTCACAATTCTCTGCGTCGCACAGAGAAGGAGGATGTTGTGACTTGGCTGATTGAACCCAATGTTTGTCCAGGATTGTTTTATGGCACCTCAGCCCAAGACGGGTTTTTAATTCGTCTCCGCATCCCTGGTGGGCTACTGAATGATCGGCAAGGACAGGTGATCGCGACGCTGGTTGAACAGTGGGGGAGTGAGGCGATCCAGATTACAAATCGAGCCAATTTACAGATTCGCTCAGTTCACACCTCACCCACTGCCGAAGTATTTCAGACGTTACAAGCCCTTGGGCTAGCAGCTCAAAATCCCAGCCTCGATCATCTGCGTAACGTGATGACAAGTCCTACTGCAGGGATTGATTCAGAGGAACTGATAGATACCCGTCCGTTGGTGCAAGCATTAGATGCTCATATTCAAAGTCATTCAGAACTCGCTGGATTGCCTGCCAAATTTAGTATTGGGATTGATGGTGGAGGTGCAGTTGGGATTGGTACTCGATCTGAAATTCCCTGGGAGCATCGTTATAACGAGATTCAGCTTTCGGCAGTAGTAGAAAATGGGGAACGGGGCATGGGGAATGGAGAATGTGCTACCACTCCCGATACCGTATATTTTCGACTGGCATTGGGAGTTGATAAACAGTTGTGGGACACTCAGGTATTGATTTCACCGGATGAATGCGTTTCTGTCGTGGCAGCTTTGGCAAAGGTCTATTTAGATTATGTGAATCAGGCTCCTCAGTTGCAGAAAAAGCCACGGATGAAACATCTCTTGCAAGACTGGGGCGTGGAACAATATCTCCAGCAGGTGAATCAGCAACTTCCGCGTCCGCTGCGACAGGTGACAAACTGCCCACTGTTGTTTCCCACTCAGCGGTCCGGGCATTTAGGGGTTCATCCTCAGAGACAACCGGGATTGTCCTACATCGGGATTAGTCTGAGCTTAGGGCAACTCACCGCAACTCAACTACGTGGATTAGTGCAACTATCCAAAACCTTTGGCAGCAACCATCTCCGACTCACACCCTGGCAAACCGTTCTGCTTCCCGATCTTCCTCATGAACGAATTCCTGATGCATTGCAAAGTCTCTCATCATTAGGATTGGTTGTCTCTGATAATCGGGTTGATCCTGCCATCGTGGCTTGTGCTGGGAAACCAGGCTGTACATCCTCAGCGACCCAAACTCAAATTCATGCGATCGCCCTCGCTGATTATCTCAATCAGCAACTCACCCTAGAAAGCCCTGTCAATATCCATCTCACAGGTTGTTCAAAGTCTTGCGCCCAACCCAGTCCGGCTGAAATTACACTATTGGGAACCGAAATTCCCAAAAAAGATGGTGCGATTGTGGAGGGCTATCGCGTCTATGTGGGATTTAGAGCGATATCGCAAGGTGTTCCAGAAGAAGAATTACATCTTTGTGATGTGATTGCTTCTAATCTGCTACCTCTAATCGAACATTTACTGACCTTGTACAAACAACACCAAGAAACACCCAATGAATCATTTGGAGAATTCACAAACCGATTTTCAATTCCAAAGCTCAAACAATTGATGGCTTCCTCTAAACTTGAGAATTCAATGATTGAAATTGCATGATTGACTATATTCGCAATGGTGATGACATCTATCGCAAATCTTTTGACATCATCCGTGCAGAAGCTAAATTAGATCAATTATCCGATGATTTATCTCATGTGGCAGTGCGGTTAATTCATGCCTGTGGTATGACAGATATCGTGCCAGAGCTCGCGGCTTCACCGAATGCTGTAACAGTAGGACGAGATGCGCTCTTCACAGGTGCGCCAATTTTTTGCGATTCACAAATGGTGGCAAATGGTATTACTCGCAAGCGACTCCCTGCCAGTAATGAGATTATTTGCACCCTCAATCATCCTAAAGTTTTAGAGATTGCCCAGCGCATCAACAATACGCGATCGGCCGCCGCAGTAGAACTTTGGCAGCCGCACATCGCTGGGGCAGTCGTTGCCATTGGCAATGCTCCAACTGCTTTATATCGTTTGCTTGAGTTGCTGGATGAGGGAGTACCCCAACCTGCCCTGATTTTAGGCTTTCCGGTTGGGTTTGTGGGAGCCGCAGAATCCAAAGCAGAACTCGCAGCCAACAGTCGCGGCGTACCCTTCATTACGCTGCATGGACGGCGAGGTGGGAGTGCGATCGCGGCGGCGGCAGTGAATGCATTAGCCAGGGAGAACGAGTTATGACTGAATCACAATTTCCCGCTCAAACAGGGCGATTGTATGGATTAGGTATTGGTCCGGGCGATCCGGAACTGCTGACGCTGAAAGCACACCGAATTTTGACCTCGGTTCCCGTAATTGCCTATCCGACATTAGAGAACGGCAAATTCCTGGCACGGGCAATCGTGGCGGATTTCATTCATCCTGATCAGATTGAAATTCCCCTGCCATTGCCCTTTAGCGTGGAGCGATCGTCTCAACCGTATTACGATATTGCCGCCAAGAAAATTGCTGAACATTTGAGT